>Ga0315904_10001154_pt1 | contig 41740 bp, 42 predicted proteins | sample LakEriMetagenome_6_FD_203529 | JGI IMG/M metagenome (GOLD analysis project Ga0315904, IMG submission 203529) | Freshwater fungal communities from buoy surface, Lake Erie, Ohio, United States - Buoy 12 MA120 | ecosystem: Environmental > Aquatic > Freshwater > Lake | place: USA: Lake Erie, Ohio... | reverse complement strand
TGTGAACCCATGACTTCGTTTTTCGCAGTCTCGTTTTTTTTCTGGGTTTGCACCGCGGAAACCTCCGCCAGATGCGTGTCGGTGGCGAGTTGCTCCTGAAGCAAGGCTTCCTTTTTCTGCTCGGCGTCGAACTGGTAATAATCCTGCATGTCCTTTGGCAATTCGTGATAGGGAATTCCCTTCACGCCATCCGCATGGCGTATCTGGATGCCGACCGGAGTGACTTCTCGGATGATGACATTCTCGTAAGCCTCTCCTCGAAGCGTGACCAGTCTGGCGACCGTCTCCCCTTCCGCCTTTTTCCGGACATGAGCCCGATATTGGTTCTTGTAATCTTCAAACTCCCTGTTCGCGGCATCCAAAGCATCCGTCTCCGCGGCCAGCTTCCCTCGCAATGAATCCAACTCGGCGGCCATGCTTTCATTTTCATTCCCGATCTTTTTGAGTTTGGCCGCGGTTTCCTGATTTTTCGCAGCCTCGATCTTCTTGTGTTCAAGCTCGCTCAAGTGCGCCGCGAGACCGCGGATTTCCTCCTTCTGTCTTCTGTTCTGGGATCGGAGTGACTCATTTCCTCCGAGCGAGATCAGGGTTTCGTCAACAGCCAGCATGAAAATGCAAAGCCCCACCAGAACGACGACCGCCAGGAAAAACCCTATCGCCAGAGGCCCTTTTTCGTTCGATGTGATGAAGCTGGACATGATAACAGGTTATTTGATTTTATATTTGATCCGATAAGCCTTCAGCCCGTCCTGAGCCGACCTTATCTTCGCTGAAACTTCCGAAATCAGCGCATTCAATTCCTCAATCCCGGCTTTCCGGATCTCGTGGTTTTTTTCAGCTTCTTTCAATTCGGAGGACAAATCCGCAGGCATGTCCTTGATCTGGGCTTCGATGATTGAAATTCCGGAACTGAGCCGGGAAAGCTCCGCGCTCTGCCACTCATGTTGTTTGACGTCCTCCGGATCTTCCCGGCATGCGGGTATGAATCCTATCAGCAACAGACAAAGGAGAGAGACGGGGCTTTTTACTTTCATCAGACAATTCTTCCTAACCAGTATCCCAACCAGTGTCAACCGGCGTCTATCTCACTCCTCCACCTCGACGACGAGATTGATCTCGACGGCAACGTTGAGCGGCAGGGCGGCGGCGCCGAGCGCGGTGCGGGAGTGCCGGCCCTTGTCGCCGAAAAGTTCGACAAGCAGTTCGGACGCGCCGTTGATCACCTGCGGGTGGCCGTGAAAATCCGGATCGGAGTTCACGAAACCGTTGAGGGAAACAATTTGTTTCACCTTGTCGAGCGAGCCGATGGCTTCCCTGATGACGGCAAGGCGGTTGAGGATGATCATGCGCGCGCCATCCTTCGCTTCCTCGACGGAAACCACGCCGGGAACCTTGCCGATGATCTTGCGGTCGCCATCGATGGGCAGTCCGCCTGATAGAAACAGCAGGTTGCCGCTGCGGACGCAGTTGACATAAGCGGCGACGGGCGCGGGCACTTGGGGAAGCGCGAGGCCCATGGAGTGGAGTTTCTCAAGGATGCGGTCGGTCATGTTGTGTGTGCGTTGTGATATCCATCAACCCTCGGGTCCCGTTTTGCGGACTTCCATCGCCTGCGCGCCCGTGACCGGGAAATCCTCCATCAACAGCGCGACGAGCCGTTTGCCCGAGAGCGTGAGCGAGGCGCGGTTAGCCTCGCCGGTGATGAGGTTGCGGGTGAGATAGCGGTGCGGAATGTCCGAGGGGCGCACGGCGGTGACGACCGGCGCATCGACATGGCGTTTCGATGGAGTGAAGGCCACGGGCTGGCCGGTGGCGCTGAAGCTGATTTCCCAGGAGACCGCTCCTTCCGCCGCGCCGCGGCAGATCCAGGGTTGACGGGCGACGAAATCCGGAGTGCCGCGCGACGGAGCAATGACTTTGAAATAAACCGGCGTGGCGGTGACGAATTCGCTGAAGCGCAGTTGCGGATTGGCGCGCTGTTCGAGGAAAAAGCGGGCGACATCCGTGCCGGCGAGGTTCATGCCGTTGAAATTGCCGTGATAATTGATGCCGCCGCCGCTGACTTTCTGCCAGTCGTCGAAATTCCGGCTCATCAGCATGGCGAGTTCCAGATGCAAATGGGCGCGGGTGCGGTTGATGCCGGCGCCGGTGTATCCCATGCGGCCAAGCACCGAACCGGCGCGGACGGGGTCGCCCGGCTTGCAGGTGATTTCCGCAAGGTGGGCGTATAGGGAATAGACCGACGAGTTTTCCCACTCGTGTTCGACGACGATGTATTTGCCGTAATTGCTGCGTCCGGAGATCGGACTCACGTGCGCCACCCGGCCGTCGGCGATGCTGGAAACAAGATCGAGCGGATTGCCGGCGCGGTCGCGGTTGACCGGCGCGATGTCGATGCCTTCATGAAACTTGGTGAGGATGACGCGGTCGTTGAAACGCATCGCCGTGCGGACGTAACCGAATGCTCCGCCTTCCCACGGCTTGGTGACCTCGCCCTCGAAAGTCCTGTCCACATACATGTAGAAACGGTCGTGGCTGCCGGTGAAGAGGTGGTGGTTTTCCGTGGGCAGGCGCAGGTCGATGGAGGCCTGCGCGAAGCCGGCCGCGGCGAGGATGGGGAGGGCGGAACGAATCATGCGATCGGTGTGTCAGTTCTTCTTTTTCTTCTCTCCTTCCGCACCGGTGCGGGTGAGGGTTTCGTCGAGCACGGCGATGTCTTCAAGAGTGATGCCTTTCCAGATCACCATCACGCCGTCATCGATTTGTTTGTCGAGGATCACGCCATCGACGATGCGGCCGTTGACCATGGCTGCGAGCCAGCGGCCCTGACTGGCGTTGCTGATGGCGGACAAGCGGCTTGCCGCGCTTCTCTTCAGTCTGAAAACCGCCCCGAAATCGCCGCCGCCCGCGGACGGGAAGGGCGTATACGAGGCAATGTCTTTGGTGCCGACTTCCGGCACGCGGCGGAAGTTCATGGCCTTGCCATTCATTTCCTGGGCGAAAATCATCCTCGGGTTTTCCGTGGCATCGCCCTGGATGTGAAAGGAGACCGAGGCCTTCTTGTCGGGCTTGCCACCGGCCGCGGCCGGAGAGAGCAGGGCGGCGGATAATACCAGAAGCAGCGTCAGGAAACGGCAATGCATGGCCGGAGTGAATCACACGATCCGGTTTGCGGAAGCAAAAAGACCAGCCCGGCGATACGCCGAATCACCGCTTGTCATAACGAGATTTGTCGTTACGATCGATCCCGTCATGTCCGATGTCGTCACGTTTTCCAAAGCCCTCGGCGATGCCACGCGCTGGCGCATTCTCCATCTGGTCATGGAGGAAGCCCTCTGCATGTGCGAGCTCGCCGACATCCTTGGCATGCCGCAATCGTCGGTTTCCAGCCATGTGCAGGTGATCCGCCGGACCGGCATGCTGGAGAGCGAGTCATGCGGCAAGTGGACTTATTTCCGGGTCTTGCCGCGCTACCGCAAGCTGCTGCGCGACATCGGGAAATCCTTCCCCTTCCCCGACGACAGCCAATTGGAAACGGATGCGGCCAAGGCCTCGCGCCGCCTCTCGGTCCGCGAAACAAGCTGCTGCCCCGCGCCCAGGCGACTGGTCTTCCGGCGCAAAACCACGGGGCCGTCCTGAAATTTTTCCCCACATGAAAAAACGCATCGGCATCAATGGCTTCGGCCGCATGGGCAGGCTCGCCCTGCGCGCCGCTTGGGATTTTCCCGAAATCGAATTCGTCCACCTCAATGAAACCGGCGGCGACGGCGTCGTCTCGGCTCACCTGATCGAGTTCGACTCGGTGCACGGTCGTTGGAAACGCGAGATCAGAGGTGGGACGGACAAGGTTATCATCGAAGACAAAACCCTCGGCCACACCAGCGAGAAGGATTATTCCAAAGTCCCCTGGGGCGGTCTCGGCGTGGACATCGTGCTCGAAGCCAGCGGCAAGTTCCGCACCCCGGAACAACTCGACGCCTATTTCAAGGCCGGCGTGAAAAAAGTCATCGTCGCCGCCCCGGTGAAAACGGGCGCGCTCAACATCGTCATGGGGGTCAACGATCATCTCTACCAACCCGGCGAACATCATCTTCTAACAGCCGCCTCCTGCACCACCAACTGCCTGGCACCGGTGGTGAAAGTCATTCACGAGGGCGTCGGCATCCGGCATGGCATGATCACGACCATCCATGACATGACCAACACCCAGTCGATCCTCGACACGCCGCACAAGGACCTGCGCCGCGCCCGCGCCTCAAGCCTTTCGCTCATCCCCACCTCCACCGGCTCGGCCACGGCCATCGGGATGATATTTCCCGAGCTGTCAGGCAAACTCGACGGTGTCGCGGTGCGCGTGCCGCTGCTCAACGCCTCGCTCACCGACTGCGTGTTCGAGGTTTCCCGCGAAACCTCGGTCGATGAAGTCAACGCCCTGCTCAAAGCCGCGGCTGATGGCCCGCTCAAGGGAATCCTCGGCTACGAAACGCGCCCGCTGGTTTCAGTCGATTACAAGGACGACCCGCGTTCCTCGGTCATCGACGCGCCATCCACCATGGTGACCAACGGAACCCAGGTGAAAATCCTCGCCTGGTATGACAACGAGTGGGGTTATGCCAGCCGTTACGCGGAACTCGCGCGGAAAGTCGCCGCATCGTTATGAATCCGGCCGGCCGCAACTACGCGCTTGTCACGCTCGCCTACTGGGCGGACACGCTGGCCGACGGCGCGATCCGGATGCTTGTGTTGTTTTACTTCTATCAACTCGGCTACAGCGCTTTCCAAGTCGCCTCGCTGTTCATGTTATATGAACTCTTCGGGGTGATCACCAATCTCTGCGGCGGCTATCTCGCCTCGCGCTTCGGCTTGAAGAGCACCTTGTTCATGGGCCTTGGCACCCAGCTGATCGCCTTGTCCATGCTGGCGCTGATGCCTCCGGCATTGTTGACCGTCGCTTATGTCATGGTGTCGCAGGCGCTTTCCGGCATCGCCAAGGACCTCACGAAAATGAGCAGCAAGAGCGCGGTGAAACTCATCGCGGGCGAAGGCGAGGGGCGCCTCTACCGCTGGGTCGCATGGCTCACCGGGAGCAAGAACGCGCTCAAAGGCATGGGGTTTTTCCTTGGCAGCCTGCTGCTTTCGCTGATCGGTTTCCAAGCTTCCGTCTGGACCATCGCCGCGGTTGTGGGGCTGGCCATGTTGGTCGCTGCGATTTTCCTGCGTGGTGGATTGGGCGAGGCGAACCGGGAAACCAAGTTCCATCACCTCATCTCGCGCAACCGCCCGGTGAACATCCTGTCAGTCGCGCGCATGTTCCTGTTCGGCGCGCGCGACGTGTGGTTTGTCGTCGCGCTGCCGGTGTTTCTCTCTTCCGTGCTGGGCTGGCAATACTGGCAGGCGGGAGGATTCATGGCGCTGTGGGTGATCGGCTACGGCGCGGTGCAGGCCGCCGCGCCGTTGATCCTGCGCGGCAAGTCGGATCCCACCGGCTCCACCGCCACCAAGCTCGCATCTTGCCTCACGCTCATTCCCGCCGCCATTGCCGCGGCACTTTATGGAAATGCAAGCCCCGCTCCGGTGGTCATCGCCGGTCTGATTTTGTTCGGCATCGTCTTCGCACTCAACTCCGCTGTGCATTCCTATCTCATCCTCGCCTACACGGACCGTGACAAGGTCGCGCTCAACGTCGGCATCTATTACATGGCGAACGCCTGCGGCCGGCTGGCGGGCACCATCCTGTCCGGCTGGCTCTATCAGATCGGCATCCGCCACGGGAGCAGCGGCGGGCTGATCACCTGTCTTGCCGCCTCCGCCCTCATGCTGGCGCTTGCTTTCGGCATCTCATTCGCCCTGCCGCGGCGCGTGCATTCCACATCGTCCAACGAACCCTAGAAAGCCATGCAAGAATCCATCGTCAAAAAGATGTCGTTTCCGGACCGTTACCTGACCTTGTGGATTTTCGCGGCCATGGGTCTCGGCGTGCTGCTCGGCACCTTCGCCATTCCCGATCCCGAGGCCTTCTTCAAACCCGTGACGGCGGGCACGACCAACCTGCTGATTGCCGCGGGCCTCATTCTCATGATGTATCCGCCGCTGGCCAAGGTGAAGTATGAGGAAATGCCGCGCGTTTTCAAAAACACTAAAATCCTCGGGCTCTCTCTGCTACAGAACTGGATCATCGGTCCCCTGCTCATGTTCGCGCTGGCGCTGATTTTCCTGCACGGCCATCCGGAATACATGGTCGGTCTCATTCTCGTTGGCATCGCGCGCTGCATCGCGATGGTGCTGGTCTGGAACGAACTGGCCAAAGGCAACACCGAATACTGCGCCGGTCTCGTGGCCTTGAACAGCATCGCCCAGATCCTGTTCTACAGCCTCTATGCATGGTTGTTCCTCGCGGTTCTGCCGCCGCTCTTCGGCCTCAAGGCCACGCTGCTGGACATCGGCATGGGCGACATCTTCCACAGCGTGATGATCTATCTGGGCATTCCGTTTTTCGGCGGGATCCTCAGCCGCCTGATCCTCATCCGGCTGAAAGGGAGGGACTGGTATGACAGGATTTTCATCCCGCGGATCTCGCCCATCACGCTGACCGCGCTGCTTTTCACCATCGTCGTGATGTTCACCTTCAAAGGCGAAAAAATCGTCGAACTTCCTCTCGACGTGTTGCGCATCGCGATACCGCTCACGATTTATTTCATCATCATGTTCGTCATGAGTTTTATCATGGGCCGCAAGCTAGGCGCGGACTACAGCCGTGCGGCCACACTGGCCTTCACCGCGTCAGGCAACAATTTCGAACTCGCCATCGCCGTGGCCATAGCGGTCTTCGGCATCGGCTCCGGCGTGGCCTTCGCCGCCGTCGTCGGCCCGCTCATCGAGGTGCCCGTTCTTCTCGGTCTGGTCCATGTGGCGCTCTGGTTCCGGCGCAAATACTACCCGCTGGAAATCATCGCCGAGGCGGACGCCCATGGTGTCGGGCGCCTTTCCGGAAAAGACCGGGCGTTGCTGTAAACCCATTGCCAATGCGGCATCATCCATGATCCGGCATGAAAATTTAGTTTGCAATTTCGCGAAATTGCGAAATACTTCACGCATGCCTGTCCGGAAGAAATCCCCTGTGCAAGTCGCCGCCGTTTTCAAGGCGCTGGGTCATCCGGCGCGCCTGAAAATGGTGCGCGAGCTCGTCGATGGCGGAAAGTGCGTGTGCGATCTGGTTGAGGCCGCGGGCCTTGGCTGGTCCACGGTGTCGCGACATCTGTCCGTATTGCGCGAGGCGGGTGTGGTGAGAGACGAGAAACGAGCCCAGCAGGTCATTTATCAGTTGGAGATGCCCTGTGTGGGGCGTTTCATGGATTGCCTGGAGAACCCGGCGCGCTTTCCGCAGATGCACGCCTCATGTTGCGGCGATTGACCACCAGCCAAGCCCGTGAAAACGGAAATCAAAAAACTCGCGTTGCTGGCTTCAGTATTCACGGGTGTTTATTTCCTTCCGGTGGGCGTTCCGCGATTCGACGGCGCGGTCTTCGAAGCTCTTGAACTCACCAAGTGGTACGCGCGCGAGCATGTCATTCTGTGTTTGTTGCCGGCGTTCTGGATAGCAGGGGCGATCGCGGCCTTTCTGTCCAAGGCTGCCGTTATGAAACATCTCGGACCGGGAGCTCCCAAGGTGGAGTCATATGGTGTGGCCTCGGTATCCGGCACAATCCTCGCGGTGTGTTCCTGCACGGTGCTGCCTTTGTTTTCCGGAATCTACCGGATGGGCGCGGGCCTGGGACCGGCTACGGCATTTCTATATTCCGGCCCGGCAATCAACGCACTCGCCATCATCCTCACCGCCAAAATCCTAGGTTGGGAAATCGGACTTGCCCGTGCAGTGGGAGCGGTGGCCTTCGCACTTGTCGTTGGTGGGCTGATGGCATGGATCTTCCGCAACGACCATGCGGAAGAAAACCGCCGTGCCGTGGCGATGCCGCCGGAGGAAAATGCCCGTCCTCTGTGGCAGACTTCAACTTTCTTCGCGGTGCTGGTGGGCATTCTCGTCTTCGCCAACTGGGGCAGCGACAAGGACTCCGGATTCTTTGCGGCGGTGCATGCGGTGAAATGGCCCATCACCGCTGGACTGGCGCTGGTTCTCGCGGTCTTGCTGCGAATCTGGCACCGCTTGCCGGCATGGCGCATCGCCCCAGTGGCCGCGGTGACGGCGGCGGTGGCGCTGGCCTTTCCTTCCCATCCCCAGGCGGCGGTCCTCGTGGCCACACTCGGCCTGGCCTGGTTGACCGCAGGGCGCGACGACGCCGCAGGCGAATGGTTTTCCGAGAGTTGGAGCAATGCGAAACAAATCATGCCATTGCTGTTAGGCGGCGTGTTTGTGGCGGGATTCATGCTGGGCAGGCCCGGACATGAAGGGATCATTCCAGCTGCTTGGATCTCCAATCTGGTGGGAGGAAACTCGCTGGGTGCGAACTTCTTCGCCGCCTTCTCCGGGGCCTTCATGTATTTCGCCACGCTCACCGAGGTGCCGATCGTCCAAGGCCTGTTAGGAAGTGGCATGGGCAAGGGTCCCGCGCTGGCGCTTCTGCTGGCCGGACCGGCACTCAGTCTGCCCAGCATGCTGGTGATTTCATCGATCATCGGCCCGCGCAAGACCGCGGTTTATGTCACGCTGGTGGTCATTCTCGCAACACTCACGGGCTGGCTCTTCGGCTTGGCTCCCGGATGAAATCCATTCCAACAAACACACATATGAAAACCCTGCAAATCCTCGGAACCGGCTGCGCCAAGTGCAACCAACTGGCCGCCGCCGCCAAACAAGCCGCCGACGAATCCGGCATCGATTATCAACTCGAAAAGATCACCGACTTCATGCGCTTCGCCGACTTCGGAGTGATGGTCACTCCCGCGCTGGTGGTGGACGGCCAGGTGAAGGTCGCGGGAAAAGTCCCTTCCATTGAAGAACTCAAAAAACTCATCTCCTGATATCACCATGAAAGCGAAAAACCTCGTTAGAATCATCCTGCTTGCCGTGATCGGGGCCGCGGTTGGCAGTTGGGCGATGAAGGAATTCGGTCCGTCCAAGGCTTTCACCGGCACGTTCCGCCCCGACGGCGTGACTGTGATCAATTTCCATGGGGAAAAGCGCTGCCGCACCTGCATCGGCATCGGCAACCTCGCGAGGAAAGCCATCGACACGGAATTCGCTGCCGGGGAAAAGGCAGGCAAAGTCCACTGGGAGACCGTCAATTATGATGAACCTGCCAACGTGCATTTTGTGAAAGACTACTCGCTCGTGAGCTCCACCGTACTCGTCACACTTTGGAAGGATGGCAAGGAAGTGAAATGGAACCGTCTCGATGCCGTCTGGGATCTTGTGGGCGATGAAGCCGCATTCAAGGCCTACATCGTGCAGAACGTGCGTGAACTGCTGAAACAATCCTGATGCAAGAAGATCCGCTCATCCTGGCCATCGGTGGCGCGTTGTGGCTTGGGATTCTCACATCGGTAAGCCCGTGCCCGATGGCGACCAATGTCGCGGCCATCGGCTATCTGGCGCGAAGCAGCCATTCGCGTGCGATGCAGCTACTCGCCGGCCTGCTCTATGCGGCGGGACGGGCCCTGGCCTATGCCCTCGTCGGCGCGTTGATCACATGGGGCATCTTATCCGCACCTTCCGTATCCATTTTCCTGCAGAAGCACCTCGGCCAGCTCATCGGCCCGCTGCTGGTGCTTGTGGGAATGGTTCTGCTCGGCATGCTGCCCGGTCTGCCCTCGTTCGGCCTCGTCGGCAACCGCGTCTCCCAACGCGTCGCCGACATGGGCGGGGCGGGCGCGGGTCTGCTGGGATTTCTTTTTGCGATGGCATTCTGTCCCGCATCGGGAGCCTTGTTTTTCGGGAGTCTGCTGCCGATGGCGATCGCGAGGAAATCAGTCGTTCTACTACCGGTCTGTTATGGCGTGGGCTCGGCATTGCCGGTGCTGTTCTTCGGCGTCCTGCTGACCGTTGCCCGCCAGTCCGCCTCGCATGCCATGGGGCGCTTGCAACGCATCGACCGCTGGCTCATGCCCGCCACAGGCTGGATACTAGTCGCCGCCGGCCTCTATCTGATCATCCGTCAGTGGCTGCCCAACCTGACTCACTGAACACTACGTCATCACGGAATGGCCGGAACGCGGGAACGTGTCATGTTTACAGATCTTGAAACCCACCCCCCTCATGCCATGACAACTTGTGTTGCTGTTCACGGACAGGAAATCATCGATCTCATCCGCAGCCATCCGAATGGCATTCGTTTGAGCCAGTTGGCCGAAGCGGTTTTGAGCCGTTATGGATCATGCGCCTTGTTCCATACGAGTTCGAGGATCGGCCTGGATCTCGACGACCTGCTTGTGTTGCTCGAGGCAAGGAACCAACTGAGTATCGTGAGAGGTGTGGTTTATCCGGCGGGCTACCGCCGTTGATGGCGCGGCTGTATTCGATGTCCGGCAATCCGTGCTTGCGCCGCAAGCGCCTTGTCTCAAGCATGGAGTCACATCGAATCCAGAACCACGCACCATCATGAAACGCCGCGAAATTCTCCGCGCCACCACCCTCGGCGGCCTCGGCCTGCTGGCAACACGCACTATTTCCACCGCGCTCGGCCAAACGCGCGCCGCCGGATCGAACGAGCGCATCCGCGTCGGCATCGTGGGATTTTCCGACCGCTTCCTCACTTCGCTGCTGCCCGCATTCCAGGGCCAGGCCGCGGATTTCAATGCCGAGATTGTCGGCGTGTCCGACCTGTGGAGCCACCGCCGCGAAGAAGCTGCCGCGTGGTTCAAGAAACACACCGGACGGGATGTGCCCACCTATCGCAACAACGAGGAAATGTATGAAAAGGCCAAGCTCGACGCGGTTATCATTTCCACCGCGGACTTCCAGCACGCCCTTCACGCCATCGAAGCCGTCCAGGCCGGTTGCGATGTCTATTGCGAGAAACCCTTCGCCGAGACCATGCAGGACGCGCGCGCCGCGCTCAAAGCCGTGCGCGCCAGCGACCGCATTCTCCAGATCGGTTCGCAGCGCCGCTCCGGCGGCATCTACCATGCCGCGCATGATTTCCTCAAAAGCGGCAAGTTCGGCCCGATCGTCTCGGCGGAAATGACATGGAACGTCAACCAGCCGGGCCGCTGGCGCCGGCCGGATCTCGTCGCCAAACTCCGCGAAGAGGACATCGATTGGAAGCGCTTCCTGATGAACCGCCCGGACGCGCCCTTCGACGCCCGCAAGTATCTCGAATACCGCCTGTTCTGGCCCTATTCGTCCGGCATCCCCGGCCAATGGATGTGCCACCAGATCGACACCATCCACTGGTTCACAGGCCTGCCGCATCCACGCTCGGTCGCCGCCAATGGCGGGATCTATCAATGGAAGGACGGCCGCACGAATTTCGACACGCTCACCGCCGTGTTCGATTACGGCCCGCTCGATGATCCGGCCACCGGTTTCCAAGTCATCTTCAGTTCGCGCAACAGCAACTCGGCGGGCGGCATCAAGGAGATATACTATTCCAACGGCGGAGAACTCAACCTCGCCACGGGCAAGGTCAGCGACAACGGCGGCCTTCCGGAATCGGATGCGAAAGCCATGAACCTTCCCGCGAACAAATTGGAATCCATCAAACTCACCAGCACCGTGGAAGCCGCAGCCACCGCCGCCAACACCGGCGCGGACGCCATGACCACCGCGCACATGCGCAACTGGCTCGAATGCCTTCATTCCCGCAAACAAACCTTCGCGCCGGTCGAGGCGGGATACCAGCACTCCATCGCCTGCATCATGGCCAACGCCGCCGCACGCACAGGCGAGCGCGTGACCTTCGATGAAAAGACCCAGGAAGTCATGGCCGGCGGCAAGGTCTTCCATCTCTGACATCCCCATGATCTCCACGCCCAACCGGCGCGCCTTCCTCGGGACCGGACTGCTCGCCGTCTGTCTGCCCGGCATGAATGCCGCGCGCGCCGCGGAAACCGGCGGCTTGTTCTCCGCAATGGGCATCTCGGGCACGATCGGCAGGGCGGAGTTTCTCAAGCAGCAGGGCGCGGAGTTTCTAACAGTGGGAACCGGCGACCTGCTCTGCCCGGACCAACCGGAGGAGGTCTTCGCCAAAAAACTCGAACAGGCGCTGGCCGCGCCGCTGCCGGTGCTTGCCTGCAACGGCTTCATCCGTCCCGCGCACCTGCGCTGCGTCGGACCGCAGGCCAACCATGACGAAGTGCTCGCCTGGGCCGATATCGCACTCGCCCGGCTCAAGCGCGTGAATGGCAAGTTCATGGTCTTCGGCAGCGGCGGCGCGCGCCGGATCCCGGTCGGATGGACCCGCGAAAAAGCGGACGAACAATTCATCGCGCTGCTCAAACGCCTGGGCGCAATTGCGGAAAAACACGGCGTCACCGTGGTCGTCGAGCAACTCCAGGCATCCGAGTGCAACTTCATCAACCGCATCACCCACGCCGCCTCGCTGATCCGCGGTGCCAACCATCCGCACATCCGCCTGCTGGCGGATCTCTATCACATGGCCCGCATGGACGACACGCCGGACGATCTCAAAAAAGCCATGGACGTCGTCGCTCATGTTGAAATCGCCGAGAAGGAAGAACGCACCTTTCCGGGAATCAAAGGCGATGACTTCCGCCCCTTCTTCCGGGTCCTCAAGCATAGCGCCTGGCGAGGCGCGATCAGCATCGAGGGCAAGGGCAAGGACGAGCAAATCGCGGCGGCGTTCCGCGAGATTGCCAAACAGTCTTCCGGGATATGATTGTTTGGCTTTCGCGGGAACCCGAAAGCGTCCTTCCGAAAGACCATTTCGTCTGATGGAAATCCTTCCGGACCCGGGTGGAGTAAAATGATCCTAGAATCCGCAGTTCAACTGGAATACCGGACCTATTTTTTCCACGGATTACCGGATTTGGACGGATTTCACGGAAAGATGTAGGATTAAAAAACATCGCTCTGGTTTCACCTAACGGGTGAATGAAAGTAAATTCATAACTCATTCATTATCCGTAAAATCCCTGAAATCCGTGGTTTCAACTGTTGATTTCAGGATGATATCCGTCATCATGCCGAAGACCTATCATCACAACGCGCCAGTGAGCGCGGACATCTGTCCAATGCCTTGAAGGATTGGCAATCGAAGCGTTTGCGAGCTTTGGACTGCCTATCAGGATTTCTTCTTCCTGAGGAATGGCGGAAGATCAAGATCCTCGCCTTCAAAGACATTCGGGTTCTCGCCCTCGAAGCGGCCGCGCGGGGCGGAGTCGAGCGAGAGTTCGCTTTGCGGGCCGGCGGACTTGATGCCGAGCTTGAGCTTGGGCGCTTCAGCCGTGGCGGTGGCCAGGGCAGGTTCGGGATCGATGATTTTCGGGCCGTCGGCGATGGTCCATGGAGTGGCACCCGGCGGACGCTTTGGCGGCAGCGTGCTGAAACCGGCGGCTTCAAGATCAGGTTGATCGATTTCGTCGGGTTCAGGGTCATCGATCACGGTTTCATCCTCATCCCATATCTCATCGGGTTCCGGATCGGCGGATTTGGCTTCGGGAATTTCTTCGATAACTTCCTCATCCTCTTCCACGGCCACGAACTCCGCGACCATCACGGCGGGCTTGGAGCTTGTTTCATTCGTCGCAGGCGCGGGTTCGGCAAAAGGAGTGTCTTCATCAAACAAGCTCGCGGCCACGGCCACGACAGCAGGGCGCGCGGGCGCTGTTTCAACTTTCTCGGGAGCGGGCGCGGGTTTGACCGGCGGCGGCGTGCTTGCGGCGACCGCGGGTGTTTCAGTCCGCGGCGGCGCGGTGAAACCCTGGCTCGGATCCAGCAACGGATTGTCCTCATCGCTTGCGCGGCTCAGTGAATCGCGCGGAGTGAGCGCCAGCGAGTCCTCCGGCAGGGCGCTGATCAACGTGAGCGAGAGCTTGTCGCCCATCGCAGGATCGATCGCCGCGCCAAAAAGAACGTGGGCCTTTTCCGGAACGAATTTCTGCAGGCGCTGCATCAGCAGTTCCACCTCAAAAAGTGTCAGATCCTCGCCGCCGCAGAGATGGACGAGCACGGTTTGCGCGTCTTTGAGAAGCGTGCCTTGGTCCAACAAGGGACTTGCAAGCGCGTTGCGCAGTGCTTTCGACGCGCGATCCTTGCCATTGGCCATGCCGGAGCCGAACAAACAGCGCGAGCGCGTGGTGCGCAGCGCGCTCATGAGATCGTCGAGACCGACGTTGATCAAACCCGGCCTGACAACGAGACGGATGACCGCCTTGATCGACTCGCAGATCATTTGGTCGGCGGCGACGAAGGCTTCGTGGATGCCTTGTTTGGCAAGCACCAGCTCGCCCATGCGGTTGTTGTCGAAGGTGACGAGCGCGTTGGAAAGCACGGCCAATTCGTTGAGCGACGTTTCCGCCTGATCGCGGCGGCGTTTGCCCTCGAAGGCGAAGGGCATCGTGGCGAAGACGACTACAAAAGCCCCTTCCTCGCGGGCGATGCGCGTGACGATCGGCGCCGCGCCGGAACCCGTGCCGCCGCCCAGGCCGACGCAAATGAAAACAATCCGGCGCCCCGCGAGAGCGGCGCGCACCGCCTCTTCCGCCTCCATCACCGCCTGATGGCCGAGATCCGGATCACCGCCGGTGCCGAGGCCCTTGGTGAGGTTCGCGCCGAGCTGGATTTTCTCCGGCGCGAGGCAGGAACCGAGCGTGCGGATGTCGGTGTTGAGCGCGAGCAACTCCGCGCCGTCAAGGCCGTCCAGTGCGATGCGTTCGAGCATGTTGCAGCCTGCTCCGCCAAGACCGACGATCCGGACCGCGGAGCTGGGAATGGTTTGCTGGGCTTCTCGTGAGTAGGTGATCATGGTGGCGGGGATGGTTGATAGTGGATGGTTGATGGTTGATTGTGAAGATGGGAATGTGGATTGAAAATCGAATCTGTTATCCATGATCTACGATCCACTATCCACGATCTTTGGTTTTATCTTCCGAACGGCCAGAACAGGCGTCCGACTTTGGTGAGCAGGCCCGGCGGGCCGGCGCGTTCCGTTTCGAGAATCTGGGCGTAGCGGATCAGGCCGATGGCGGTGGCATAACGCGGGTCCTTGAAGTTTGCCTGGATGCCGCTGAGTTCCGGCAGGTCGGGCCGATAGATATCACGTCCGAAAACATGATAGGCCAGTTCGTCGAAGCCGCGCATCAGGCTGGTGCCGCCGGTGAGGAAGATTCCCGCGCCGATCGATTCCACCGCGCCCTTGGGCAGGCGCTGGCGGACGAGCCGCAGCGTTTCCTCCAGCCGCTGGCGGATGACCTCGTTGAGGACCGCGCGCGCGACTTCCACCTCCGCGAATCCGCGGTCATCGGTGAGCTTGGCGGACCCGCTGGAATCCGCGCCGGGCGCCGCGTTGCCTTCCGTGATCTTGAGGCGCTCCGCTTTGGAAAACTGCAGGCCGGTGACGAGATGAATGTCGTTGGTGACATGATCGCCGCCCACGGGGATGCAACCCGAGGCCGTGATGACGCCGCCGAGGTAAAGCGCGTAATCGGTGGTGCCGCCGCCGATGTCGAGGATCAGCGCGCCGCGTTCGCGCTGCTCGCGGCCCAGAGCCATCTGCGCGGTGGCGATGGGAGAAAACACCACGTCATCAAGTTCGAGCGGCATTTCGCGCACCATCTTGATGCTGTTCTGGATGCGGTTGCCGATACCGTGGACGATGTGGAAATCCACATCCACCGTCTTGCCGTAGAGTCCGACCGGCGAGGTGGCGTGCTCAAGGCCGTCGAGCCAGTAGTTGCGGGTGATCGGGTGAAGATAAACGTGGTCCTGCGGGATGTGGATGTCGCGTGCGATGGTGCGCGCCTCTTCGACATGCTCCGGTCCCACCACCGGCTCGCCATCCGGCAAGCGGAAGGTGCCGCGATTGTTCACTCCCTGGATGTGAGCACCGGTCACCGCGAGAAACACGCTGCCGATCTCCACATCGCTGGCGTCCTCCGCCTTGGCCAGCGCGTCCTTGAGACAGGCGCGGGCCTGCGTGTAATCGTAGATCTCGCCCTTCCTCACGCCGGCGCTCTTGGTTTCGCCGATGCCGAGGATCTTGACAGCGCTGTCCGCCTTCACCTCGCCGACCACCATGCAGGTCTTGCTGGTGCCGATCTCAAGTCCGACGTGGATTTTCGTGCGACGTGCCATGGTTTGTCTTGATGAATCCATCAGTTGCGGTCGAGCAGCGTGCCGAGATCGCGTTCGCGCCGCGTCCCGCCGGACGCGGGTGGCTTCACGAGGATCGCACGCGGCGGCGAACCATCGCGCAGCGTGATGGGTATGTTGTATTTGGGAATGAGGTTGATGGTGTCGATTGCGTAACCTTCGCCGGAGGCATGGTCGAGCGCGGCGCGCAGGCTTTCGATCTGCCGCGGATGATCGCCCAGCCCGAAGGTCGCGCGGGTGCCGCCGCGGGTCAGGAGTTCCAGCGACCATTCGTTGACCTGGCGCAGCGACTCGATCCACTGGAGGGCATCCGGGTCCGCGGCGCGCGCGGAATCCAGTAGAAGGAAACAATGTTTCAGCTCGGCGTGTTCGATTTTTTCTCCCGTGGTGATCGGTTCATCCGAAGTCAGCTCGATGACCGGCAGGGTGACGGCGGACGCCACTTGCAACCCGGGGCAGGAATAAGCCACACCCTGCTGATCCACCAGCACGGCTCCGGCGCGGCGCACTTCGGAGATGCCCTGGGCGGGACAGGAAATCCATGCCTTGGCCGTGCGCGGAATGATCCGCACGACCAGCGAACCCGGCAGATGGCGCTCGACGCGGGCATCGAGAATGCCGGGCATGTTTTTGAGTTTCCCAGCGGCCTGCGCGACATCGATTTTGAAAAGGCTCGGGCAGGAGGCGAGGTCGATGCCGATGGCTTCGGCGACGCCGAATTCATCGATGACCGGATTCGCGTTGAGATCGATCACCTTGAGACTGAAATCCGGATTCTGATAGAAAGCGTGCTGCACACCGCGCCAGACGCCCCAGCCGATGCCGGCAAGCACGGCGAGCACGCAGGCGATCTTGGTCAGCCCGCCGAGGAAACCGAGCAAGCCAAGCCATGCGATGCGAGGCGACATCACGCGCACTTCGAGCACGTTGCGGTGCGTGTTGCGGCGATTGGTGGTTTTGCGTTTCATGTTGGGTTCAAGCCCTCCTGAGTTGATACGATTGTCCGGCGATGGTCAGGCAAAGATCCGGGAAGCTGATTCCGGCCGCGGCCGCGGCTTTGGGCAGCAGGCTGGTTTCGGTCATGCCGGGAATCGTGTTCGCCTCAAGCACATACGGGCGGTTTTGCGAGTCGAGCAAAACATCCACGCGCGAGTAGATCTCGATGCCAAGCGCGCGGTGAGCGGCAAGCGCCGCTTGCTGGACGATGCGGGTGGTTTGTTCGTCGAGACCGGCGGGACAGACGTATTGCGAGCCCTTGCTGCCGGAAAGCCAGGGATACTTGCTGGAGAAATCATATTCGCCCTCCGGCGGGATGATGTGGACGATGGGCAGTGCCTCGTCGTTGAGGATGGCGACGGTGAGTTCCATTCCCTCGATGAATTCCTCAACGAGGATGTCGTCGCCATACTTCGAGGCGTCCGCCATCGCCGCTTCGGCCTTCGACGGATCGCGCACGATGTTCACACCCACGCTGGATCCCTCGCGCGGGGGTTTTACTACGAATGGCGCCGCAAACGATGGCAATGCCGGACCGATTGAAACATCGATGATTTCCGCGCGCGGCGTGGGCACTCCCGCGGCGATGAAGGCGGCCTTGGCGAGGTTCTTGTCGAAGGCTTTGCGGCTGCTTTGCACTCCTGCGCCGGTATAGGCGATTCCCATGTCCTCCAGTATCCTCTGAAGCTGCCCGTCCTCGCCGAAGGTGCCGTGGATCACGTTGAACGCGAGATCGGTGCCAGGTGGCAGATCGATCGCGGTGCCGGTGACATCGACGCCGGTGGCATTCAAACCAAGTCCCTGCAAGGCTTTGAGCACGGCTTTTCCGGAAGCGAGAGAAACTTCACGCTCCGAGCCGGGACCGCCCATCAGGACTGCGATGTGTTTGGAAGATAACATGATATTCAGAACTGTGCCTCGTCCTCGCCGAGGATTTTGATTTCAGGTTCGAGTTCGATGCCTTGTTCGGTTCTGGCTTTTTGTTGGATGGAGTCGATGAGCCTCAGCATTTCACCGGCGCTGGCACCGCCCTGGTTGACGAGGAAATTTCCATGCACTTCGGAAACCGCGGCGTGACCGATGCTCGCGCCCTTGAGTCCGAGCGAGTCGATCAGTTTACCGGCGGGGATTTCCTCCGGGTTTTTGAAGGTGCAGCCGGCGGATGCCATCACCGGCTGGGTGGCCTTGCGTTTCTCGCGCGATTCGTTCCAGCGCTGTTTGATGTTTTCCGCCCTGTCGGGCTTGCCCTTGAAGACGGCTTGCAGTGCGAAGTTGCGGCGCAGCTCCGGCACGTTGCGATAACTCGCGAGGATCTCGTCGCGCTCGCGGGTGCGGATGACGCCATCCTCGTCGAGGAAGGTCACGCGCACGACTTGATCGAATGTTTCAACTCCCATCGCGCCGGCGTTCATGCGCAGCGCGCCGCCGACATTGCCGGGAATGCCTTCCATCCACTCGAAGCCGCCGATGCCGGCCGCTCCGGCCATGCTGGCGAGCTTCTTGAGACGCACGCCCGCGCCGGCGGTGATCTCGCCGCGCGTGCCGGGCGTGACTTCGGAAAACGCGCCGCCGGTGGGATGGATCACCGCGCCGCGGATGCCGCCATCACGCACCAACAGATTTGACCCGCGACCGACGACTCTCACCGGGATGCCGCGCTCGCGGCAGTAACCGACGAGAAACGCGAAGCCGAGGAAACTGTGCGGCTCCATCCAGAACTGCGCGGGTCCGCCGACCAGCATGGTGGTGTGGCGGCTCATCGGCTCGTAGAGTTTGCCGTCGATCTCGCCCTCCGGCAGCAGGCCGCGCATTTCCTCGATGATTTTCAAGTCATGGGCAAGGCGCGTGCCGGCTTCGTGCACGTTGCCCGCGCCGAGCGTGACGAGCAGGTCGCCGGGTTGCAGCGCGTTGCCGACGGCATGATGCGCGGTTGTCAGATCCGGAAGATAAACTGCGGGGATTGCGCCATGACGCGCCATCGCATCGGTGATCGTTCTACCGCTGATGCCTTCGATCGGCTTTTCCGATGCGGGATAGACATCGGTCACGAACACCATGTCGGCGGCTTGCAGCACCTTGCCGAAGTCGTCGGCGAGCGCCCGGGTACGCGTGTAGCGGTGCGGCTGGAACAGGACGACGACGCGCTGCGGCTTGAGCGAGCGCGCGGTTTGCAGTGTGGCGGCCAGTTCCGACGGATGATGTCCGTAGTCGTCCACGATCCGGAAGTTTGCTGATAGATATTTCGTTTCAAAGCGCCGCTTGGCACCGGCGAAGGTGGAAAGAGCGCGGGCGACATGTGGAAACTCCGCGCCGCATGAGTCGGCAAGCGCGATGGCCGCAAGCGCGTTGAGGATGTTGTGATGGCCGGGAATGCCGAGTTCGATATCGCCGAGCGTTTCGCCGTTTTTCATCACGGTGAAGGCGGACGAGCCTTTGAGATCGCGTACTTCGGTGGCGGTGTAGTCGGCTTCTTCCCAGCCGTATGACACGGCGTTTTCACGGTTAACACATAACTCGTGCGCCACCGGATCTTCGGCGCAATAGACAAGTTTGCCGCGCGTTTGATCGGCGAGTGTGGAGAACACCTCGCGGATGTGGTCGAGGTCGCGGTAGAAATCGAGATGCTCGGCCTCGATGTTGAGGATCACCGAGTGTTCCGGATGATACAGCGCGAGAGTGCCATCGCTCTCATCGCCCTCGGCGACCATGAACCCGCCCTCGGCGGACCATTTCGCGTTCGCGCCGAGAATGGGGATTTCCGCGCCGACGTAATGACTCGGCTTGAGGCCCGCCTCGCGCAGGACATGCGCGGTCATGGACGAGGTGGTGGTTTTCCCGTGCGTGCCGGAAATCACGATGCCCTTGCGCGTGTGAAGGATGGCCGCAAGGCATTCGGCGCGGCGGTAGATCGGGATCTTCGCGGCCACGGCGGCGGCATAGGCAGGGTTTTCCGGACGGATGGCGGAGGAGAAGACGACCATGTCGGCGTCCTTCACGGCTTCCGCGCTGTGCGGTGAGGAAAAAACCAGCCCCACGCCCTGCATGCGTTCGGTTTCCGCGGTGGTCACGCGGTCCGATCCGCTGACCTTGTGACCCATCCCTAACAGAAGCAGCGCAAGCCCGCTCATGCCGGAGCCCGCCACGCCGATGAGATGGATGTGGAGCGGCTTGCTGGTGTCGGTGAGGCGCTGGCGGAGATCGGTCATGGTTGGGTGAGAGTGGCTTCGATGGCGGTGCAAACGCGCTCCGCGGCGTCCGGGATGGCAAGCGCACGGGCGGCTTTTGCCATCTGCTTGAAAGTTGGCAAGTCCCGGAGGATCGATGCGGCCAATGAAGCGAGTTTTTCCGCATCGAGATCGCGTTCCTGGACGAGTTTCGCGGCACCGGCGGCTGCGAAAACTTCCGCGTTGCGCGTCTGATGATCGTCCGCCGCAAATGGATAAGGCACGAGAATCGACGGATGACCGCAGACTGCGATCTCGGTGAGGCTGGATGCGCCGGCCCGCGCGATCACCAAGTCCGCGATGGCATAAGCGGCGGGCATTTGATCACAGAAACCGAGCACCTTGTGATTCGGGCGGCCGCCGGAAATCTCCGCGACGCGCGCAAAATCGAATGCTCCGGCGATGTGCAACACCTGGGTCTCCGGTGAAAGTTTCCCGGCCGCTTCGGCACAGAGTTCGTTGAGACGTCGCGCGCCCTGGCTGCCGCCGGTCACGAGGATGGTGGTTTTGCGCGGGTCCAAACCGAAACGCTCCGCCGCTTCTTCGCGGGTGGGCAGGTGGATGATTTCCGGACGGACCGGTGTGCCGGTGATCACCGTTTGCCGGTTCGGAAAAAATTTCCCGGCCGCATCCAGCCCGAGAAACACCTGGCTGCAAAATCGGCTGGTCAGCACATTCGCGCGGCCCGGCCGGGCGTTCGAATCGTGGACGAAGGTTTTGAGTCCGAGTTTGTGCCCGGCATAGACCGGCGGCAATGATGTGAAACCACCCATGCCGAGCACCGCGTGCGCTTTGAAATCCCGCAGGATCGACTTGCAACGGCCGATGCTGCTCCAGGTTTTCCACAGGAAACCCAGCATGCGCGGCGAAAAAGTCGGCGGTTTCGCCACCGCGGGCAGCGTCTCGAAGCGCAGGTGCGGATACTTTGCCGAGGCTTCGGCATCTACCTTCTTCTCGGAAATCAGCAGCATCACCTCATGCCCGCGCGCCCGCAGCGCCTCCGCCACGGCGATTCCGGGAAACAAATGTCCGCCCGTGCCGCCGCAGGCGATCAGGATTTTGAGGGAATTCGACACTCGGGGAAATGAAGCTGGAAAACCAAGAAGAGGCCTGCAAACCAGCACGCATCGCCTCTTCGCGCGGGTTCTAAACAAATCTTGATATTCCGGCAATCATCAAAACTTCATTCGACCATATCCCCCCCATTTCCCGGAAATGGATCCGCGTTGAGGCGGGTGCGGACATCATCGGCATCCAACGCGGGAATGAACTCCACCGGATGGCGCTCAATGATGGCGAACGCCACCGCGCTCATCAGCGCGAGCAAGCCCAGACACCAAACACCCGCCGATGATCCCGCAGGCGGCGGTGCGAGCATGCGCCTCACCCGGGCCTCAAGCCCGTGATGGCTCGCCATCGCCAGAGTCGTCGCCGGTGCCCGGCAAACCGAGGCCACATCACACAGATCGCGGGCGTAGTTTTGCGCAGGGCTGCCGGTTTTCATCACGCGTTCGTCACAGGCATACTCGCATTGTTGTGAAAGCCGCGAGGCCATCCACCACACCAGCGGATTGAACCAATGCAGCGTGCAAGTGATCGCCGCGATCGCGCGCCAAAGCGGATCGCGCCTCGCAAGATGCGCGGATTCGTGGGCGATGACGGTTTTCCGCAAGTCACGCGACCAGTCATGCCAGGCAGGCGGCACCAATATCAGCGGACGGATGATACCCGCAGCCACCGGACAGTTCAAACCCTCCAGCATCCGGATCTCCGGATGATGCCCCGCGAAATCCGGATCATCCACCGGCCGCGAGCGCCGCCGCCAAAGGGTGAGCTGCACCAAAGCCGCCACCAACCGCAACGAACACAGCAAAGCCCCCGCCGCCCACGCCCAGCCCAGCCATGCCACCCATGCGACTCCCGTTTCCGGCAAACCCGCCACCTTGACCTTCGGCAACAAAGACAGCAGTGGAAACCCCGCCAGCAAAACCAAAACCACCAGCGTCAACCGCGGATCGCGCGCCGCGTCACGCCGGCCCGCCAGCCACACCAGGGCCGCCGCCGCCAACGAAAACAACAACACCGCGGGAGTTATCATTTATCATCTCCGGTTGTGATCAAATCCCTGATGCGGCGGATCTCGTCGCGGCTCAGGGCCTGATCCTTCGGGTCCAGCAACGAGGCGACCAGTTTCTCCGGCCGTCCTTCAAAAAACGTCGATAACAACTGCCGCAGCGCCGACTGCTTCGCCTTCTTCTCCGGCACCGAAGCACGATACACATAGCGGCGCGAATCCTTGCGGGTCTTCACCAACCCCTTGCCCGCCATCGTTGCCAGCAAGGCGCGCACCGCGGAATACGTCGGCGGCTCCACCAGTTCGTCCTGAATCTCCTTCGCCGTCGCCTCGCCACGGCGGAACAATATCGCCATGACCTCGCGTTCCCTTCTTGCCAGCACTGTCTCCGCATCGCTCATTCCAGGACCATATTGCACGACTTCCGCCGGCACGCAAACACTAATGCTGGAAAAATAGCATTTGGTGGTTGACGGCCTGGATTCCAAATGCTGTTTTTCCAGCACTATGCGAAAGCAAACCACCCCAACCAAGGCCCGCGCCCTTCGCGGGATGATGCAAGCGACACTCGCCGGCATGGCCGCACTCTGGCTCGCAAGCTGCGCGACTACCGGTTATGACTCGGCTGCCCGGCCAGCCAATGAAGCCGCATCGCGATATACGCCCATCGCCCCGACCCCGCCACCGCACAGCGCGCAGAAACGCGAAATCAAACCGAAGCGCGCCGCGGAAGACCGTCCCGGCCTTGCCACCGGTTATGGCGAAAGCATCCGTTCGGAATGGAAGCGGCAATCATTCGTGCGCGCCTCATCATCGCCCTCGGGCACGGGTGTCGTGTATTACAACGACCGCGAGGGTTTCGAAGCCATGGCGGGATACGCCTCGCGGGCCGATGCGCTGAAAAAAGCCGCCGGCAGCCGTGTCGAGTGGGGCATCCGCAGCGGCATGCGCTACCTGCCGGCCTATGAAACCAGTTCCTGGCGAGACAACGGCGGACGCCGCTTCGTTGTCGGCAGCGAAGGGTCCGACTATTCGATCGTCGTCAAAAACCTCTGCAAAAGCCGGCTCGAACTGGTCCTGAGCGTCGATGGACTCGACGTGATCGACGGCAAGTCCGCGGCTTATGCCAAACAAGGTTATATCATATCACCGGGCGAGACCCTGGAGATCAAAGGCTGGCGCACCGCGCCGGACCGCGTCGCGCGCTTCCGTTTTTCCACGGTGGCAGGCTCCTACGCCAACCTCCGCCACGGCGATCATCGCAACGTGGGTGTCATCGGCCTCGCCGTGTTCGACGAAAAAGGCGTGGACCCGTGGAAATGGATGCCGGATGAAGTCGGCGGACGTTTCGCAGCCTCGCCATTTGAGAACCGGAATTGATGAAATGGCATTTCGGCAGCCAACTCGGTAAAAACCCGCCATGGTCATTTGGAAAAATTGACGCCTGTGTCCCGTTGCATCCCCCACTTGGAACTTGGCAGGCGGAGGATTTCCGGAAAACCTCTCCCGCATGATTCGGAGGAATTCCCTGCAGCGTCTGTTGAGTGATGTCGGCCCTGTCGATGCGGCCGGCATCGAGGAACGCGTGGCAAAATACACAACCCGCAGCATCAAAAAATCCTCCAAGCTCTTCGGCCTGCGCCTCGCCGTCAGCATGGTCGATCTCACCACCCTCGAAGGCAAGGACACGCCGGGCAAAGTCGCCTCACTCTGCCGCAAGGCGCTGCGCCCGCACGATGCGCCCGACATCCCACAGGCCGCCGCAGTCTGCGTCTATCCCTCGATGGTGAAACACGCCGCCAAACACGTCAAAGGCACGCCGGTCCGCATCGCCTCGGTGGCCACCGCGTTTCCCTCCGGCCAGGCACCGCTCAAGACACGCCTCGCCGAAGTCAAACAAGCCGTTGCCGATGGTGCGGATGAAATCGACATGGTCATCAACCGCGGCGCGTTTCTCGCAGGCGAACTCGCTCTCGTGCAGGATGAAATTTCCACCGTGCTCGAAGCCTGCGGCGATGCCACGCTCAAGGTCATCCTCGAAACCAGCGAGCTGGAAACCTACGATCACATCCGCGCCGCCTCGTTTCTCGCCATGCAGGTTCTGCGCCCCGGCGATTTCATCAAGACCTCCACCGGCAAGACATCTAACAACGCAACCCTCGCCAACAATCAGGTGATGCTCGACGCCATCCGCGATCACTTTCTCGCCACAGGCGTCGAGATCGCCATGAAACCCGCCGGCGGCATCCGCACCGCGAAACAGGCGCTGCAATTCCTCATCGCCGTGAAGGAAACCCTCGGCGACGCCTGGCTCAACAACCGCCGCTACCGCTTCGGGGCTTCCGCCCTGCTCAACGACCTGCTCCGCCAGTTGGAAACCCAGCGCACCGGGGCCTATCAGGCGCCGTGGGCGTTTTCCGAAGACTCGAGCGGATATTAGGCGGATGACTCCATGCCTGCCTGCGGTTCTGCAAAGCCCGCCATTCGCGCGTGTCGCTGCAGGCTTGCCACGATATCCTCGGTGGAGACGCTCTGCTGGCAGACATCGTCAACCCCACTCTCCGAGGTGAGAGGCACCCATAAGGTGATGCGACTGCCGCAGCCCGGTGAACTTTCCGTTGCAAGCCCCCCACCCAGCATTTCCAGGCGCTCGCGGATATTGAAAAGCCCGAAGCCGCCAATCGCACCTTCATGGGCGCGAACCTCCTCGGGATCGAATCCGGCACCCTCGTCACTGACTTCGATCTCCGCCCTGCCGTCTTCGGTATAAGACAAGCGAAGCTTGGCGGATTTCACTCCCGCGTGTTTTACAATATTTAACAGCAACTCCCTGACCGCTCGGAACAAAACCACCGCCACCTCCGGACCGGGGTTGATGTCTTCAACGATCTCCAAGTCAACATTCAGGCCATACTGTTCCATGCACCGGCCCTTCAGCCATCTGAAGGCGGCAGCCAATCCGCGTTGCTGCAGGACCGGAGGGCTCAACTCGGTCGTCAACGAGCGGCTCATCGCGATGGAATCCCCGAGCATCTGGCCAATGTCATTCAGATCGGTCGCCAGCTTGCCGGCATCGGCCTGCTCCTTCAACATCCGGAGACGCAACGAGATCGCGACCAGCGTTTGCTGCAAGTCGTCATGGATCAACCCCGCGATGCGCCTGCGCTCGCGTTCCTCGACCTGGATCAATTCGTTGGCCAGGGCGCGCAACTGCCGGGTGCGCTCCTGCAATTGGGCCGTGCGCCGCTGCACCCTGAGCTCGAGTTCCTCATGGGCGAGTCTCAACTCATCCTCCACCTTCATCCGTTCGCTGATATCCATGAAGGCCACCACAATCGTTCCGGGGCTGGTTTGGAACACGCGCACATCGAAGCACCCTGCGATCCGTCCATCATCATAGCGGATCACAAAGGACCGGGTGTCGAGCGCTCCGGAGGCGACTCCCCGGTACATGTCAGGGATGTCGGTGCCAACAAGGCCGGGAAACGCCTCTTCCAGCGTCTTTCCATAAAGTGACTCATGATCGATTCCGGTTTCCTTGTCCGCTGCGGGATTCGCCCCGAACAGGATCAGCCGGCCATCCTCCTCCAGACGGTAGAGATACATCGCCATGGGCATGGCCTCGACGATGCTGCGGAACTTCTTCTCGGAGATCCTCATGGCCTCTTCCGCTTGTTTGCGTGCCGTCACGTCCCGGGCCAGCGCGAATATCAATTTTTCCGGGAAGGCATTGGCCCGCCACTCGAGTGACCTGTAGGTGCCATCCAGACAGCGATAGCGATTGACGAAATCCAGCACTTCCCTGCCCGCTCTGAGTTCGCACATTGCTTGCTCGGTCGCCTGCCGGTCGTCGGGGTGGACGTAGTCGAGAAAAGTCCGGCTGGTCAATTCATCCAGCGGGTGGCCCAGCAGTTTTTCGAAAGCCGGGTTGACTCTGACGAACCGGCCGTCCTGGGTGGCGATTCCGATGAGATCCGGTGACAGATTGAAAATCCGGTCCAAGTCTTCGTTCTGTTGGCGCGCCTCCGTCTCGGCCTGCCGCAGCCGGGTGACGTCCATTGCCGCAATGCGGCAAACCAGGCCATTGGGTGACAAGACTCCGGTGAGTCTGACAATCACCGGGGGTTCGTTGAGTCTGAAGACCTGCAACTCGCAGGGCTCCGCGGGCTCGCCTGCGAATATCCGGGCGAGAAACGCCCGAAGCAACCGTTGGTGTTCGCTGGAGACAAAATCCAGGAAGCCGTGATCAAGCAGATAACTCCGCTCCCGCCCGAGCAGTCGCGCGGCCGTGAGGTTGAGCTGCCGGATCCGGCCATCGGCAGAGAGAGAGAAGTAGCCGACCGGCGCGAAATCATACAACTCAATGAAGAGTTGCTCATTGGCCTCCAGCTCCGTGCGGGCCTCCAGCAACTCTTCGTTCTGCAATTCCAACTCGACCTGGTGCACCAGCAGTTCATGAAGAGCGCGCATCGAGTCCGCATCTTCGGGCAAGTCTGTGGATTTCGCCCGGCCTTCGGCCAACCGGTCTTCGGCCAGGCGACGCCAGTGCTGGATATCCACCTTTGTCATTTTTTTGTTCATGGGTTTGATGGACTTCATCAATCTGGTTTCGTTTCCCCGGGTGGTGACAGGCGGGCCCTGCATTGTTCCAGTTCGGTCGCCAGCCTGCGTGTCTCACTGACATCCAAGAACGTGATGACAAGGCCGTCAATCATGCTCTCCTTGGTCCGATAGGGGATGATCCGGACGCCATACCAGCGCCCGTCGCGGGAAGGAATCTCCTTCCGCATCGGCTCAAGCGTCCGCAGCACCTCGCGCGTGTCCTGCGCCAGACCGGGATATTCAAGGCGCGAAACGATATCGGTGATCGGCCGGCCGACATCGCCCGGGATCAAATGGATGATGTCCGCCGTCTGTGGCGCGAACCAGCGCACGTTGAGTTCGTTGTCCAGGAACAAGGTGGCGGTGTCGGTGCTGCTCAGCAGGTTCTTCATGTCGTTGTTGGTCCGCGAGAGATCCTGCAGTTTGATCATCAGGTCCTGGTTCACGACTTGCAGTTCCTCGTTCATCGCCTGCATTTCCTCTTTCGAGGTGGTCAGCTCCTCGTTCATCGACTGGAGCTCCTCATTGGCCGACTGGAGTTCCTCGTTGGAGGATTTGAGTTCCTCGCCAGTGGTCTGCATTTCCTCGCGCAGCACCTGGAGTTCCTCCTGCGCGTGGCGCAAGTCGCGGGACATTTCCTCCAACCTCGACTTGTGACTGGTTCCGTCTCCGGTTTTGTCCTCCACGTCTCCGCCAGCGGGAGCGGAGACCTCGTTGAAACCACCATCACCATGCCTTGCAACGGTGCCGGCTCGGAAATCGGATGCACCGTGACGTCCACGTAGCACTTGCCGCCGGGACTTGAGACCTGCAGCGCTTTTTCGGCAATCACCTGCTTTTTGCGGACCGCCCGCCGGAACATTTCGTAGAGCGGGTGATTGAGATCCTCGCGCGCCATGGCAAACAGGTTCCAATTTGCCTTGCCGGCGGCGGCCTCGAGATAGGGCCCGGTCCTGCCATTGATGTAGAGGATGTCTCCCGCTTCCGAGACCAGCACGGCCACCGGCGCGTAGTTGCGCAGCAGGAAGTCATTGGCCAGCAATTGCAGGTCGAGCACCGGAAGCCCCTGCGGGCTCGCTGCGAGATCCCTCGCCATGCCGCGACCGGGAGCATTGCTGAAGGCCACTGGAAAATGCATGCGCTCCAGCGGTGCGGCGGTTTCCAAGCGCCTGAAGATCCGCTCCTTGCCGCCAAGCGGCACGAACAGATCGGTGGCGTTCCCGATCGTCTCCGCGTTCCCGAGTACCAGCACGCCACCCGGATTGAGGCAATAATGGAAAAGCGGCAGCAGTTTCTTCTGCAGGTCCGCGCAAAAATAGATCAACAGATTACGGCAACTCAGGAGGTCGATTTTGGTGAAGGGCGCATCGGACACCATGTTCTGCTGGGCGAACACCACCATCTCGCGGATTTCCTTGTTCACCCGGAACACGCCGCTCTCGTCGCGTGTGAAAAACCGGTTCAAGCGCTCCACCGGAACATCCCTCGCGATCCCGGCCGGATAGGCGCCCACCCTGGCCCGGTCGATCGCATCCTTGTCCAGATCCGTGGCGAAAATCTGCAGCGAGATATTCCGCGCGGGCTTGGCCTCCCCGATGGCTTCCTGGAACACCATGGCCAGCGAATACGCTTCCTCGCCCGTCGAACATCCCGCCACCCAGGCCCGCAGCACGCCACCATCCGGACGGGCGCGAATCATCTCCGGTATCACCTCGTTGCGCAGGCGCTCCCATACCGCCGGATCACGGAAGAACTCCGTCACCCCAATCAGCATCTCCTTGAACAACAACTCCAACTCCTGCGGATTTTCCCGGAGAAACCGCACGTAGTCACCCACCGCCGTGAGATGGTGGAGATTCATCCGCCGCTCGATCCGCCTCCACAAGGTGCTGTGCTTGTAAACCGAAAAGTCGTGCCCGGTCTGGCGCCGCAACAGGATCAGCACCTTTTCCATGCCGGACGAATCGCCGTTGTCAGACTCTTGTTCCAGCGCTGGCGGACCGGAAACCGAGGCATGCCGCACATAATCCAGGATTCGCGCGGGCAGTTCCTCCACGGGCGCGATCACATCCGCCAAATCCTCGCGGATGGCGCTCCGCACCATGCTGTCGAATTTCGCCGACTTCGGGTCCTGAACAAACACCGCTCCACACTTCTCCTTGATGGTCCGCAGTCCCACGGTGCCGTCCGTCCCCATGCCCGAGAGCAACACCCCCACGCTCCGGTCCCCGCAATCCTCCGCCAGCGAGCGGAAAAAGAAATCGATCGGCAGCCGCGGCCCGATCTCCGCCGCATGTTCGAGCAGATACAACACTCCGTGCAAAATGGATAGATCCCGGTTCGGCGGAATCACCTGCACACGGTTTGGCTCGACCGTCATCCCGTCACGAATCCGGCATACCGGCATCGTCGTGTCGCGCTGCAACAACTCCGCAAGCATGTCCTCGTGTGTCGGATCCAAATGTTGCACCACCACGAAGGCGAGGCCGCTGTCCGCCGGCATGTTCTTGAAAAACGCCTCCAAGGCCTCCAGCCCGCCGGCTGACGCACCGAGTGCGACGATCGAAAATCCCCGGCCGCGATCCGCAACCATCCCGTGCTTTCCGGATGGGAGTGACAACTTCTTCCGACCTTTCCCGCCCGAATCCCTGTTCCCGCTAGATTGCCCGCCAGACAACTTCATGACCAAAACCTACCGACATTTCCCCCGTTTGAACAATCCATTTCAAGGGCCGGACCGGACGCCTCATCACGTATAAAAGCAAGGACCTCCGTGGCATCCAATGCGTACGCGGGACCCCTAGTAGGCGTTTGCAAATTCCCAGGGCAATGGCCGCTGAAACACCCAATTTTCAAAAAAACCGGGGCCGCTATGTTCGATCCCGTGAACACAACTCCCTCTTCCACTTCGATTGAAATCCAAGCCAATGACACCATCCTGCGCAGCATTCTGGAAATCCCACCAAACGCCCAATCCATCATCGTCTTCGCACACGGCGCCGACAGCAACGGCAGAAGCCCGCGCAACCAGTTGGTCGCCCGCTCGCTTCAGCAGCGCGGCTTCGCGGTCCTGCTGCCCGATCTAACGGACGATGGCGATGATTCCGAGTCCGCCCTGACAGAAGACCCTGTGGCGGTCCGGCGGGCCGCTGAGCGGCTCACCGCCCTCATCGACTGGCTTTCCGAAAATGCCATGACCCGCCACCTGCGCATCGGCCTGTTCGGCGGCCGCAGCGGTGCGGCGGCCGTCATGATGGCGGCAGCCCTCCGGCCGGATCGGGTCCATGGCGTGATTTCCCGCGGTGGAAGACCGGATCTGGCGGACAGCCTGTTGGAGGATGTGAAGGCCCCGACCTTGATGATCGTGGGCAGCAGGGATCAAGCCCACATCGACCACAACCGCAAGGCGAGCGCGAGAATGAAGAGGAGGCCCATGCTCGAATTGATCCAGGGAGCCACCCACTTGTTCCGGGAACCCGGCAAACTCGAACAAGTCGCATCCATGTCCTATCTCTGGTTCCGGCGAACCCAGGCCATGTGCGGCTGAAATAAACGTCGCGCCCGCCATGGTCGCGGCTGGCGCGTTGTGGGTGAAATACCCAGTGATAACACCCGCGGGCGGTATTTATGCAATTGCCTGTCCGGAGCGGATAGGACGGGTTCCCATGTCGGTGTGGCGTGTAGATGCCGTCGCCTTCATCATGTTTTTCCAATCTTGGCGGCAGCCGGCTCTCACAATCCGAACGGATGGGTTTCCGGAATCCCGGCATCTTACGGAACGGGAAGCGGTGATACCGCCCTGCTTTCGTGAAACCACACATACTCATCGAACTGGGCCGGCAGGACGGCTTGGAAGTAGTGGCTGACCATCTCGGACTCGGGACGATAAATCACCCCGATGGCGCGTTCAAGATGCGGGGTGAGCAGTTCTTCCGTTAGATCAGGCTCGCGGGCGTGGCGCAGCGGCAGCAGGAATGAGGCGGCACCGGACTCGTGACAAAGCCGCTCGTAACTGTCCTCGTGGGAAGACCGGACCTTCATGACCTGCATCGGCTCGTCCCAGTTCGAGGCGGCCGCCACCATCCCATGACCGGCACCTTCGCCCTGCTCAACGACCTCCTCCGCCAGCTCGAAACCCCGCGCACCCGAGCCTATCAGGCGCCGTGGACTTTTTCCGAGGACTCGAGCGGATATTAGATGTAAGGAGTTTGCATTGCCCGGTCATCATTGTAATCCGGAACTATTGAAGGGTGGAATATCCAAGAATGGAGATGAAATGAAACCTTGGCAGCCCCTGCGGCACAGCTATATTTTGCTCCAGCAAAATTCCCGGAAATAAAGCTGCTGAATCCGCCGGTTCCCCGGCCGCTCCGCAGGGAGAAGTCCACCTCAGAGCGCCTGTCTTCTCACTGCGCCCCGACCCACGGCGGCTTAATGGCATTGTCTTGATCATTGCCGGCCCGCGGCAAAATCCTGGCAACCGGGAAAAGACGGATATTCCCATGAAAACGATGCACGCCTCCATCGCGGCCATCACGGTGATTGCCGCCATATCCGCACCTTCATCCGTCCGCGCTTCGGGTCCTCCACCCAGCTACACCCTCCAGTTCATTGGCGAGGGCACGGTAGTCGCCATCAACAACGTCAATACTCTCGTGGGAATGCGCGGCAATACCACCAATTTGCTCAAGACTCCGCTGGTCAGCTTGGGCGGAGCCTCCTGGACCACGCTTCCTCTTCCTGCCGGCGCGACCGGTGGTTTTCCCACCGCTCTTAATGATTCCGGAACCATCGTCGGTGTGGCCGACATGTCTGGCGGCCGGCGCGCGATCCGCTGGCAGCCGGGCGGTAATGGTTATGCCGTCGATGTGCTGCCGCTGTTGCCCGGTGAAATGGCGTCATACGCCACGGGAATCAACAACAGTGGAGATATTGTGGGCGCGCGCGCCGGCATCCTCGGCACTCCGTATGGCTTTGGCTGGCTCCACACCGATGCCGGCGGCATCATCAGCCTGGACACCCAATACGGTTGGTTCGCGACCCCGAACGACATCAACGACCACGGCGTGATACTTTCCGGAACGCAGACCTTCGATCTTGCGACACAAACCGTCAGCGACGTGGGATTGAGCGGACCGGCGAGCGACAATCCCATCGGAGGAGTGGTCATCAACAACGCGGGACAAATTCTCGGCAACACCACCTTGCGCTCTTCCTCTCTGAACATCGCGAAGGTTTACCGCTACACGCCGGGTGCGGGATGGTTGTTTATTTCCGGCACCAGCAAATACACGGCGGGAACGAGCCTCAACAATACAGGAGACGTCGGCTGGGGCGAGCTGGGCGCCGGCATATACATTGAAGGCATCGGCCCGCATGCCTTGGGCAGCCTGCTTGATCCCGCGACCGCCGCAGCGGGATGGAGCATCACGGGCAACGGTTGCCTCATCAACGATCATCGCGTGGTCGCCACCCTCGGAAAAAACACCGGCACCGCCCAGACGGGCGTTGTATTGCTCACCCCCGCAGGACAACTGCCGCCACCCGCCGCTCCCACCGGTCTTGTCGCAACACCTCATCCCGCCAATTCGTCAGAGCCTTACATGTCCATCAACCTATCATGGACCCATGCGGATCCCAGCCTGACGAGGACTTATGAACTTGAACGACGCGTGCAGGGCCAGACGTCGTGGTCACCCGTGCCGCTCGTGCCACCCTACATGTCCATACTCCATCGGGACACGACCGTCGCCCCCGCCATCACTTATGATTACCGGGTCCGCGCCGTGGGCGCGGCCGGTCCCGGCCCATGGTCCGCCATCGCCACAGCCACGGCACCTGCCGAGCCTCTCGACACCACGCGTCCGGAAGTTTTCATCGTGAGTCCTGCAAACTCCGCAAATGTGTCCGGCATCGTTTTCATATCCGCCACGGCATCCGACAACGTCGGTGTCAGCAATCTCGAGTTCAGTTATTGGAACCCATACATGGGCCGGGAAATCATCCTTGCCAGCGCATCAGACTCGGAGAGTCATACGGCCAACTGGGACACGCGGGGGCTGCCAAGCGCCACCTACGCGATCCGGGTCATCGCCAGCGATGCCATCGGAAATTGGCAACGCGCGGAGGTTTCCGTGAACGTCTCAAATGCCCCTGGTGACGATCCGGATGGCGACGGACAGGAAAATCTCATCGAACTCGCGCTCGGCACTCCTCCCATGCAGTCCAATCCTGGCACGGTCCAAACCACTCTGGAACAAGTCGGCGAGGCCCGGCATTTGCAACTTGATGTGATGAAAAACCCGCTCGCCGGCAATGTGATCTTCCGCGCCGAAGTGGCGGACAATCCCGCGGGCCCGTGGTCATCGGATCCGCTGACAGCGGTTGAGATCCTGCATGAGGATACCGAACGCCTCATCGCGCGCGACCGAACACCGGTTGCAGCCGCGGCGCGGCGATTCATCCGCCTGCGGGTCGGGACGTATCCGTGATAATGAATGACTGCTGGGAAATCTGCTTTCGGCGGAATGCTCCTAAAACACCGCCGCTGGACGGACCGGAGTGCGCGGGAATGAGGGTTGTCTCGTTTGGAGGAAAGCCGCAATATCCAACAATGTTCAAGCGCTACTGGTGGATGTTCTTCGTGATGGTGCCGGTCGGATCATTCGCCGGCCTGCTGGTGGCGGCGGTCATCACATATCTGATGCCGAGGAAATACGAGAGCGAGGCTGTCATTGAGGTGATGCAACGCCATCAGACTCCGGGCAGGGATGTCTCAGAACCGCATTACACCACGGAGGCGGAGATCCTCAAGAGCCGCAAAGCGCTCGAACAAGTGGCCGTAAATCTGGAACTGCCAAAGCGCTGGAATACAGACAAGGAAACCGCCATCCACATTCTGAAAGGCACCGTGAAAACCCGGAGGATCGACGGCACGGATCTGATTTCCATCCGAGTGAGACACACGAACAAGATCGACGCGCGCGACATCGCAGGAGAGCTTGTTTCGGTATACAAGGCCAACCTGGCGGAGACCGATGCCCGCGAATCGGAGCGGTACATCCAGGAAATGAACTCGTTGATACGCGATCAGGAGGACAAGGTGGAGGAGCGTCGCAAGGTGCTGTCCACCATCGTGCGCACCAAGGGGATCATCTACACGGGCTCCGACGATGTGCAACAGGCTGAACGGAACGCGCTTCAGGCATTCCACCAACTGGAGCAGGAAAAGTTGCAACTCGAAAGCCAGATAAGCAGCCTCCTCAAATATGACAGCGACCAGTTGTTGGTCTATGCGGCTGGCTTGAATCCTCCGGACAACGTGATCCGCAAACTGTATCCGCCATACCTCGAAGCGAAGCGGGCTTTGGATGTCATGAAGACCAAGGGCCTCGGTGATGATCATCCCTCATTACGTGAAACGGCTGTACAGATCGAAATGATGAGGAAACAAATCGACGAAGGCCTTGTGAACCTGCGGGCAACCCTGCAAGCCCAGTTGGAACTCGCGAAGGACCGCTTGAAAAGCGTCGAGAAGGACTGGGATGAAAAGGCCGTGAAGGCAATCAAGAGCTCCCTTGATGCACAGGACTATGTGGATGCCAAACGCGAGTTCGAGTCCGATCAGGAACTGCTCCAACAGATGAAGCTCAAACTCGTTGGCGAGAAAATTGCGCTCAAGACGGCTGCGGACAGCGTCCGAATCCACGACGAGCCTGTGATCGCACAAGTTCCCATCAGTCCGAACGTCACGCTGAACCTGCTCCTCGGCACCGGAGCCGGCTTCCTGTTATCCCCGCTGATGGCCCTGCCGCTGATGTGGCTCCTGAACCGCACACGGCCCGCACAAACGGCGGCTTGATTCCTAACCCGACAAAGCCGGAACCAAACCGTAGGCGCATTCGTGAGAATGCGATCTTCACATCTTTCAGCGCCCCCTCCTCGTTCTAACGAACGAGCCTACGTTTTCGGAAATCGAAGCAAACCTGTCCACTTTTGATGAGTAAGGGACGAAGTAAGCATGAATTAAAAGTTGGTATTTTGTCCAATGCGGCCAAAAAATCCACTTGTGGACAAAATAGCATCCTTTACCCAGCGGAATCCCGTCGCCATCACCCGGCAGATCGGCCAGCGCCTGCGCGGCTTCCGCTTGGCCAAAGGCTGGACTCAGCAAGAGTTGGCAGAGCGCTCGGGTCTCGCCCTCTCGACTCTCAAACTTCTCGAAAACAAAGGCTGGGGATCATTCCAACGCCTCGTGCGGGTGGCAGTCGCGCTCGGCGTCGATGGCGAATTGCGCGATTTGTTTGCCAAGCCCGCCGCCATGGAATCCATCGCTGCGGTTAAACGCGCCGAGCGCCAGCGCGCACCGCGCCGGGCAGGTAAGAAGGCATCGGGTGGAACTTGAGGTCTTATGCAGCGACAGGCCGCAGACATCACGCGCCGCGACTTGATGCGGCTGGCGGACGAACACGACATCGGAAATGCTCCCGCCAGCATCGGACGTGTGATGGATGCCGTCAGCCGCTGGATGGACCATGCCGCAAGCCGTGGCATCCCACACACTGCGGCCGCCCTGACCGCCGCCCAACACCGGCTTTCCCTCTAACAGCCATGCGCGCATCCGATGATGATGGAACGCCACCGACCACTCTTCGGGCGTGAGCCCCACTTCGCAAACCATCATAAGCAATCAGGTTGCATCATATGGCACGGGCTCGCAGAAAGCACGAAGGTTTTCAATTGGCGTGCGGCTGGGAATTTCGCAACCGGCGCAGACCATGAAGGGATTGCCCGCTTGCGCATGACAATCGCGCACGGCCCGGCGGATCGCATCTGGGGTGGAACGCAGCACTCCGGCGACCGGATCGATGTTGCCGGCGATGGCTGTGCGGGTGCCGAGTTGCTTGCGCACGGCGCGTAGATCAACCATGTGGTCCACATCGATGATGTCGAGTTCCAGGGATGCGAGGCCCGGCAGCAGATGGCTGATGTTGCCGCAGATGTGCATGCGGACTTTGGCTCCCGCTTCCTTAAGGCCGCGGACGAGTCGTAGTTCGCGCGGCAGAATCAAATCCTCATAAACATCGCGCGAAACCTGGCTGGCCGCGGCGTCGCCGATTCCGATGGTGTCCGCTCCCGCTTCGATCTGCGCGAGGCCGAAATCAAGCGCCACATCCACGCAGAGGTCCATCAGTTCTCCGGCGTATTGCTCATCGTCCATCAGATCCATGAAGAAGTTGTCCATGCGCCGCAGATCGGTGGCCTCGGCCGCCGGTCCTTCGACCCAGCCGAGGATCGAAAATTCTCCGCCGCACTGCGCATGGTAGGCGCGCACCGCCTCGATGCGGTCGCGCATGCGTTCGGACTTGTGCGGATCAGGCCGCGCCAGTTTCGTTAGATCCGGATCATCCTCAAGCGGATGTTTCTCACAATATGGCACCATATCCCGCCCGTAGATGATCTTCGCGCCGTAGCCCTGGGTTTCCCGGTAGGGGTCCGAAATCGTGCTCACCTGGTCGATGCCGAACTCGCGGGCGCAGACAAGATTCGCTTCGGCAAGCACGCGGTGGTCGGATGCGAAGGCACCGTAATGGCTGCCGATGTATTCGGCCGCGAACTGCATGAGGATCGGCACACGGGCAAGGTGGTCCACCGGACGACCTTCGAGAGTGGCGAGGTATCGTTCGAGGCTGTTCATGAATCCGATATCATAACTCCAGGCCATATTCCTCCGGCAGGAACCGGCCGCGGTCGGCAAGCGCGAGCTGCTGGCCGATGAACTCCGATTCGCTTTCCGGCATGTCGTCGAGTGAATCCTGAAGTGTGTCGAACCAGATGACCTCATTGGGTGCGATTCGGAGTTTTCCGTCACTATGGGCGTTGCGCAGAAGCTCCACCGCCTTGCGTGCGACAGCCACTCCGGCATGATAGTGCGAATCGCTGCCTACAATGGCACACGCCAGTTCCACCGAGGATTCGGGTGAGATGATGAACGCCTGCGGGTCGGCGGCGACGTCGGACTCGACGAGCCAGCGCTGGAGCTGGGTGGCGGCTTCACGGCCGTGGGAGCGCGCGGTGTTCATGAGACGGCAGTCATAGGCGAGCTGCTCCATATAACAGGTGGGAGCCATGCCGCCTAACAGCTTGATGTTCTGGACGGACTCGTTCGACCAGGTGTCGCAGCAGGCGGCGGAGAGGTTGCCCATCGGGCTGAGATGGGCGCAGGCGGAGGTTTTCCCCTCCATGGCCATGGGAAATCCGGTGATCGCCTTGAGGATCGGATTTTCATAGCCGCAATCCTTGCCGGGGCCGACCGCGCCGCATTCGTATGCGACGAGCGAGCGCACGGCGGTTACCGCGCGGACCACGGCGGCGAACACGCGCGGGATCATCTTCTGCTCCGCGAGGACCATGGCGGTGTTGCCGAAGCCGCATGCGGTATCGCCGGCACATTTCGCGCCATGGCGATCGGCGATTTGCTTGAGGTGTGTCCAGAGAAAGCGCATGTCGCGCTCGCCGAGGATGCAGAGCGAGAAGATGCTGGCGGCAAGGTCGCCGTTGACGAGTGCCTCGTCGTGCAACTCCTTGCCGCCAACCGATTCGATGCTGAGCAATTCCGCGCCGGCAGCGGCAGAGCCTTCGAAGAGTTCGAGCATGGCATCCCAATAGCGGCCGCGCCGCATCAGGGGCGGCCGTTCGAATTCGCGGTTGTCGTTGGGAGTCATGCGCAGGACGCTCTTGAGTCCGCTGCGGTCGTTTTCCCTGGCCATGCCGTCCAGCAGGATTTTCGCGATATCGAGCCCCCACTTGGGAAACTCGGTCATCGGCGGCAGGGTTTCGAACTCGATGACCACGCCTGGCACTTCCAGGTCCGCGGCACGACGCAGCGCGCCTTCGATGATCTGCGAGTAGATGCGCCGGACCTCGTCGAACGTCCCGGCATCGATGGCCATCGGAGGCAGGGTGAAATTGAGTTCCGGATAGACGGTGCCGCCGCCGATGACCATGCCGCTGCGGGTGGTCACGGGGTGGGGTGCGAGTCCGAAGGTGAGTTCCGCCGGATCGGATATGGCAAGGGATTGGTAGTGCATGATGAATTTACGCTTTAAGCAGGGCCATCGCGGCATCAACCGCACTGCCGGCATCCGCCGCATAACCGTCGGCTCCGATTTCACTCGCGTATTCGATGGTGATGGGTGCGCCACCGATCATGATTTTCGGCGAGAGCCCGGCTTCGCGGATCGCTTTCACGGTTTCGCGCATCGCAGGCATGGTGGTGGTGAGCAGCGCCGAGAGCCCCACGAGCTTGGCATTGTTCTCGCGGATCGCTTCCACGAATTTCGCGGGCGGGACGTTCACACCGAGGTCGATGACGTCGATGTTCGCGCCTTTCCACATCATGGCGACGAGGTTTTTGCCAATGTCGTGCAGGTCACCTTCGACGGTGCCGATCACGGCGTTGAACTCGGGTTTCACGCCGGCTTCGACGAGCATGGGTTCGAGGATCTTGAGCGCCTCCTTCATCGCGCGGGCGGCGATGAGCATTTCGGGAACGAAGATTTCGTTGTTCTTGAACTTCTCGCCGACGACGGCCATGGCGGGAACCAGATGGTTTTCCACGATGAACTGCGCGCTCTCACCGGCGGAAATGCAGGCTTGCACGAGATCGGGAACGTCCTTGCGTTTGCCGGCGATGATCGCCGCGCTGAGTGGGTGGTTTTCATTCATGACGCGCGCAGGTTATCTTCCCGCGGACGCGTGGTCTTGTGATCTGGTGCGTTTGTTTGTTGATCCGGTGCGATGCGCTGTTTCCCGGCTTGTGTGAGCCTGCCGCGCGATTTTGGATGACTCCGATGCAACGAAAAAACCTGTTGGATGAATTGGCGGCGCGTCCGGTCTGTGCTGACGGAGCGATGGGAACCCTCTTGATGGCGCGCGGCATGGCCAGCGGCGCCTGCGGCATGGCATGGAACATCGACCGCGCGGATGACGTGAAAGCCATTCACGACGCCTACCGCGCCGCGGGTTCGCAATTGATCACCACCAACTCCTTCGGTGGCTCGCGATTCGTGCTCGATCTCCACGGCCGTTCCGCCGACGTGCGCGAGCTCAATCTCGCCGCCGCCCAGGTCGCGCGCGCCGCAGCGGGCGACGGCGCCTGGGTGTTAGGCGACGTCGGCCCCTGCGGGGATTTCCTCGAACCCGTCGGCGACCTCACGGCAGACGAGGTGCGTGATGCCTTCCGCGACCAGATCGAGGCTCTGCTGGAAGGCGGCGCGGATGCCATCCTCGTGGAAACCATGAGCGACCCTGCGGAAATGGTGTGCGGCATTGAAGCGGCGCTTGCCTGCGATCCCGCAGTGCCGGTGATCGGCACTTATGCCTTTCAGAAAACCGCGACCGGTGAGTTCCGCACCATGATGGGCACGCCTGTGAGCGAAGCCATCAGTCGCGCGGTGGAAGCGGGTGCGAAAATCGTCGGTGCCAACTGCGGCGCGGCACTCGACCTCGACGACTACGTTTCACTCTGCAAGCAAATCGCCGGCGCCGCGGGCGGCGCGCACGTCATCATCCAGCCGAACGCCGGCGCACCGCAACAGGTGAATGGCCGTACGCTATATCTGGCGACTCCCGAACAAATGGCGGAAACCGCCAGGCGCTTGCTTGAGGCTGGCGCACGCATCGTAGGTGGGTGTTGCGGCACGACGCCCGCACATCTTGCGGCGATTGCCGGAGCGCTGAATGCTCCCTAACACTTGGTGTATTCCTCCAACAATCCGAGATAACACCGGTATTGATCCATCGAAACTCCCGGAGGGGTCTGATGGTCAACACTCGGGATGAAACCACCGGATTTCATCAGGGGAACGAGCCGTTCGAATTCGGCGCGCATGGCCTGTTCGCCGCGGTTCATGGTCATTTTGTCGAAATGGCCGATGAAGAAGAATTCCGGAAATTGCTGCCGGAGTTTCAAGCCGTCCACGCCGGCCTGCCGTTCGAGCGGTAGCACGCCCTTCACTCCGATTTCCTGTAGCCACGGCACCAGCATTGTCACGTCACCGTCCGTGTCCATGATCAGCGGAATGTCGTGCTCCCGCAGGCGCGGGACGAGCTTGCGGTAATAGGGCGCGATGAATTCATCGAAGGTGCGCTTCGAGATCATCGGGCCGGAGTTGTAGGACATGTCCTCGGCAATCGTCATGAAGGTCGGCATGCAAACCGGCAGCATTTCGTCTAGCAGACGGAAATTGAAGTCGAGCAGATCCTGGCAGATGAGGTGGAGCAATTCCGGCTCATCCTCATAGGCATACATCATCTTCTCGAAGCCCATGAGCGTGCGCGGAAACCAGAAAAAACCCTCGATGGTGGCCCACACCACCGCCTCGCCCCGCGCCTGCCGCGCCGCCCACTCCGCCATTCCGCGGATCGAGGCTCCGTGATCGGGAAACAACTGCGGACGCACCCGGAGGTAGTCATCCATGTTGGAAACGATGCCTTCGACATGATGTTGGGTGGCGGCGATGGTCGGATCGGTGGTGCTGAACCAATACTGCTGATAGGGATCGAGGCCGAAGAAGCGGGCGATATCAAACACCTGGCTGAAATGATACTCTTGCGGCAAGCCCTCGCCGTGCCAGCGCTCGATCGTCTTGTCCCACCACATCGCCCATTCCCAGCGTGGCAGGCGGTCCACCGGTTCGAAGTTCATCACGGCCCGGAATCGTTCGACGTGGTTCATGGCTTGATGAAAGATGGCATGTCCGGTTTTTCCAGTCATTACGAAAAATCCGGCGGTAATCATTTCCGCCACTGGCTCACCCATCCGCCAGCAGTTTCTCCAGCATGCCATGGGGATCACGCATGAACCTCTTGGTCACCAGGTAAGCCTGCGTCTCCTCATACTCCCTTATCCTGATCCCATCCTCATCGAACTCGTAGATGATGGAATCCGGGTAAGCCAGCACGATGGGCGAGTGCGTGGCGATGACGAACTGGCTGCAATCCTCCAGCAGATCGTGGAGCCTCACGAGAAACGCCATCTGCCGCGCGGGTGAGAGCGCCGCCTCCGGCTCATCCAACAGATACAGTCCGTGTCCGTTGAAACGGTTGAGGAACAGCGAGAAAAACGATTCTCCGTGAGACTGCTCGTGGAGGGACTTGCCGCCGTAGGAAAAATAACCGTTCGCACAGAACGGCACCTTTTCGAGGTCGTCCATCTCCGTCGCGAAGTTAAAGAAACTCTCGGCCCGCAGGAAAAACCCGTCCATCGGCCGTGCTCTCGTTCTTGTGAGCGTCATCGCCTGAGCCAGCGCGGTTTCGTAGCTCCGCAGGCCGGGCGTCTTGCTGCGGTTGCCGCTCTGCATGGAGAAGCCCCACTTGTCCGCCAAGCCCTCCAACAGCGTGGATTTCCCCATCCCGTTCTCGCCGACGAGATACGTGACCTTGGGATGCAACTCTATACCATCCGCCAACCCACGGATCGCGGGAATGGAAAACGGATAGACATCGTCCCGGCTATCGACGCTGAGTTGGGTGAGATATGGCATGTTGATGCCTTCTGTAGGTTTTCAACTCACACAGAAACTCGATTCATGATTTCACGAGTCCGATGCCAGAACC
>Ga0315904_10001152_pt1 | contig 41771 bp, 30 predicted proteins | sample LakEriMetagenome_6_FD_203529 | JGI IMG/M metagenome (GOLD analysis project Ga0315904, IMG submission 203529) | Freshwater fungal communities from buoy surface, Lake Erie, Ohio, United States - Buoy 12 MA120 | ecosystem: Environmental > Aquatic > Freshwater > Lake | place: USA: Lake Erie, Ohio... | reverse complement strand
AATTATTGAGAGACAAATCACCATCTATCCAAGTATTCGACTTCACGTACAAATTGCTGTTCAGAGATACATCCTTAGAAACAAACAAACGATTATTGAGAGACAAATCACCATCTATCCAAGTATTCGACTTCACATATAAGTTGCTGTTTAGAGATACATCCTTAGAAACAAACAAACGATTGTTGAGGGACAAATCACCATCTATCCAAGTATTCGACTTCACGTACAAATTGCTGTTCAGAGATACATCCTTAGAAACAAACAAACGATTGTTCAGGGACAAATCACCATCCATCTGAGTATTCGACTTGACGTATAAGTTGCTATTAAGAGATACATCCTTAGAAACAAATAAACGATTATTGAGAGACAAATCACCATCTATCCAAGTATTCGACTTCACGTACAAATTGCTGTTCAGAGATACATCCTTAGAAACAAACAAACGATTATTGAGAGACAAATCACCATCCATCCGAGTATTCGACTTCACGTACAAATTGCTGTTCAGAGATACATCCTTAGAAACAAACAAACGATTATTGAGAGACAAATCACCATCCATCCGAGTATTCGACTTCACGTACAAATTGCTATTGAGAGACGCATCGCCCATCAACAAAAATCTCTGTCCAAAAGACGCATCCATATTAACAAACAAGTTTTCTTCAACATACGTATTACCATATACACGAAAGTTAGAGGATGCGTCCGATTTTCCAACACGTGTCTCGGTTCCCACAGTAAAAATATATTTGACTTTATCCGGAATACTCACGGCTTTTCCGTCAGGTGGAACAAGAACATTTAAAAAAGTCAAATAACTCAAACTTATATCGACTTCTTGTCCAGTACTATCATTTACAGTCATTTTTTGAGGATCCATACGAAAAACACCATTGCCATTACTATTAAATACATTGAAAGCAGTATTGTGAACACTTAGTTCGCCGCCACTTACATCCATGTAGCCCTTGACATATGTTTTTTTAATTCGATTGGCATCAGATTCTGTACCCCATGTTGTTGTAGGTAATTTAGGTAATGATGACATTATAAAATATATATGTATTTAAAAACATATATATTAACGAGAGGCGAATGGGCCGAAGACTTGAAGGTACTTACGCCGAAGATGATGTCCTATCTTTACTAGTGACCTGAAGGGGACCCTTTGGGTCTAAGCACCTACATAAGCACTGCGATAAGAAGACCCTTCGGTAAGAAGACCCTTCGGGTCTTCTTTATCAGTCGATGATGTCTACGACATCATCTTTAGGTCGCACCTTCGGGTCTTCTTTATCAGTCGATGATGTCTACGACATCATCTTTACCATTGATAAATCGTCCCATAATTAAAAATATCCTTCTGTACACTCATATTTCCACTAACATCCACATTTACCGAGACATATCCACTCCCACTTATGTCAAGCTGATAATTCATATTGGCCCCCGTTGTGCCTAAACCAAGGCGTGTAGCAAAAGCATTTCCGTTAATATCAAGCGCAGAATTAACAATAAAATCCACCGCTAATTTTCCGGCATACAACCCCGTTCTTGATTGAATCGTCTCAACTCGTATATTCCCCGAAAAGTCCGCATTTTCACCACTTAAATCCACAACCTGGGTTGTTCCAGCAACCGTAAACCGATTGCGCACATTTGTGTTTCCTTGCGATGTGGTCCCTACATAAATATCGTTTGTATTCTCGGGCAATAAATAAAATGCGCGATTATTTGTACGGAGACTCCCTTCCTCCCGAATCCAAATATCACCAGACACGACCATATTTCCAGATGCCTCTAATACATTGTGATTTGGGCGATTGAGAAAATACGGCGCATACAAATGGTACATTTTAGTTCTTCCGGGTGTTCCAAGTGAATATGTTGATATTGTACCCGAAATCGCAAACTTATCTATACTAGTCGCGCTAATATTGGTGAAGTCAATTCCTGTAATAATTGCGCCATTTCCCATAGTATTCAGCGTTTCTGCCGAAACAATGGTCCAAGAAGCATAGCCGTCAATAGAATACATGACTAGTCCGTCATTACCTACGGCAATCGCACAAGTTGCGTTAACAACTTCTACGGAATGCAATATGCCGCCAATAACCACGGATGACCATGTTGCACCATTGTTGTGGGAATATCGAATAATATTTTCACCAACAGCAATTACATGATTTGTCACACCATCATAGTAACCATGAACACCATATAGAATTGTTTGTGAACTTTCTACAGGACCAAATACTGGGTCGTTTTCCTCAATATTTGCCGACCGTAGTCCATTATTGCCAACAATAAATATACGATATGAATGTCCCCAAATGGCATTTATAGAGGAAATACCTGTGTTTATTGATGGGTTATTTCCACAAATATCAACATTCTGATAACCGTTTTGATGAACAATATACCCGACACCACCAATAGTAAAACCTAGAATAAAAATATCTATATTTAAATACAATGACTCAATGTCAAACGTATTGCCATTATTGTCTGTATCGACTTCAATTTGTTTCCAAGTTGTTCCACCATTATCCGTATAAAATAAAAATCGCCCAGTTCCAGCAATAAGATAGTTCAACGATGAACTCATTCTCACCGACCTCAGAATATTAGTTCCATTTTCAAGACCTGGGAACGCTATATTTGTATCTTTATTAATAATACGATTTGCTGTCCACGTATATCCGCCATCAGTTGTTTTCAAAAAATATTGCGTATATTTTGTTATTATTGTATTACCACTTGGTTCATAAACTTCAATTGGTGTACCTATCGCAATTCCAATATTTGCAATTCCATTATCATAAAATGCCATCTCAATTACTTCAAATGCCACATCGGCGGCTACAATAACTTCTTGGTGACCGACACGCACCGGACCATTGATATCCATGGCATATCGGTTATCGCCACCGGGTGTCTGATAAACATCGTGTTTATTGACGCCAATAGAGGCTCTCAGATTTCGCGGAATAATAGACCCATTGGCCGTTTTGCTGGAAACAATATTGAGTGCGGGATTTTTAACATTACTGGCATCAATGAGCGCAATGGTGCCATTAATGCGATTTCCCGGAAAAAACCCGCCGCCAAGAGTTAGACCACGTCCCTCTCTGGTACTTGTGCGAAAAAACACATTGGATGAATTGTCGCCGGCAACCAAATACATCGCCGTTCCCGTTTTCAAATAAGACGCATCATACACATCTTTCAAATACTGTAGGTCGGACTCGGCATTGTCATAGATAATAATTCGCTCATCCGCAATCATATCGTCGGTCGCAACCTCTGAAAAAATAATATGGGGCCTGAACTGCATGGTATTTGTCACATCAATCGTAAACTTGCCACCGGGTTCACACAAGAGTCGCGCGTTATAACGTTCGAGGCTGTTGATTGAGTTGTCCACATAAAAATCAATATATGCGCCACTTTGATCAATATTCATCGTGAATCCGTGGTCGGCATTATTTCGCGCAACTACGTTTTTATTGGATACAAGAGAGGAATGGATATCGATTGTTCGCTCCAAATCTCCGGAAATATCAATCGTGGATTGTGGTGATACTGTATTGAAACCAAAACGGCGATTCTTGCCATGGAGCACCGTCCCACCAGACAAATCCATATAAATATTTTTGCGCACATAGGCATTTTCAGTAACAATAAGATTTCCAATAATATTCGTGTCCATCACCTTCATTGCTCCAGAAATATCCACATTTCCAAAGACTGTGGCATCCTCTTTAACAATTACACTTCCCTCTATTACAGTATCACCCCCGACATTTAACTCGCCATCAATATCCCAAAGACCTTTATATTTACTTTTTAATACAAATGTGTCGGTAACAATATTATTAGTAGTAAAACTACTATATTGACTAATCCGATTAATACTTCCTTGTGATTTCCATGACATATCTAATATATGTTATAATCATAATATTATAACATAAACGTATTATACGGCGGCGCTCTTGCGCTTTTGCGTTCTTGCTCGGTTGCCCATACACTTGCGTAAAAAGGCGCGAATTGCGACCTTATCGGCCAATATTTTGTCCACAACTTCTTGGTAAAATCCGCGGAATTGGGAGCGCCGGCTAACCATGTCTTCGGCAGTAAACCAGTCAACCTCTATTTTTTCGAACAATTTGGTGTCATTGAGCATTTTCTTGTCCATGCGTTGCCACAAGAATTGGTGGTTGTTATTGTAATATTCGGGGAGCATATGGTGGGTTTCATACGATAGGTGAATAATATGGACGACGTAAGAGGGTAGTCGAACCGTGTGGAAATGCTTCGCCAGTTTGCGCATCTTATCGGGTCCGCCAAGGAATCCGGTGAGTTCTTCGCCGCCCTCTCTTAATGCGGTTTCAAACTCGTTCTCACCGGGTTCGACGCCGCCGCCGAAGTCGGACCATCCGGGTGTATCGGCAAGGTCGTTTTCCTTGCCAAATAAGAAATAGAGTTTGCCTTTATAGAAACAAGCGGGTAGTATGCTGGAGCCAACCATATATAATAGAGGCGGACACTAATATGAAGTTGTTTATTGTGTCTCTAATAATGGACCACCTTCAAACAAAGTGAAAAGTCGGCGCCATTCAAGTGAACTACACGCCCGGCATCGTCCAGCAATTGGATATTCATTCGCTGGATATTGACTTTTTCTAAATACTTTCGCAATTCTGTGATTATGAGTCCGTTCTTGATATTTGCGCATAAGTTGTCGCCAAATGTCACAGTATTTGGAATACATATTTTCGCAATAATATTCTTGTTCAAATTGGTGAACTCTTGGGGCGACACAAAAGCGTTGGAATTGCCTTGCGAATACTCGTTGATGGCCAAAAAGAGGTGGCGCGGAGTCCGGACATTGACGACAGACTCAGACACAACGCCGGCAGTGGTCAAACCATACGAGATATCGCGGAACCCTAAGACCCAGCCGAGGTTGTTCTGCACATTGGAACTAATGGCATTGCCCAAGTAATCGACGTTAGTCACAACGGAATAAGACGCGTTGGTGCGCGACCGAAATGATGATTTGTTGTTTACCACGCTATAAGATACATCGACGGCCCAACCGGAACTCAGAATCTGGGCGTTCATTTCGGTTGAAAGAGAGGCGGGTGTTGTATAATAATTGGGCGTAAGAGTAATGACCTTAGATGACGAATCGCTGGTTTTTACGAGCTTTACCACATTGTTAGCATCGTTGGCACCGAGAAACAAGTCGCCATGGATATTGTAATAAGTGATGGGCAAATCAACGGAGACAACCTCTAAACTGACGACCTCGGACAACCGTTCGCCCAAGACAATGTTCACATTGGCGGCGTCCGTGTAATCATAATCGGTGCGGTATTTGGTGTCGATATTGACGATGCGTTCTTTGAGAGTCTTGTTGACGTTTTTCATAACCATATGACTGCCGTGCTGTTGGACAGAGGGACCAGATAAAAATTGATTGTCGTAATAACTGCTCATATATATATTTTGTGGGACAAATATACGGGGGCCTTTTGACGAAGAGGGGGACCTCTATTATTTGTGTCCTTTCTTTGGTACATGTGACATATGTGGATGATTTCTAGATGGAGGAGGATAGTATCTAGATTTAGAGTTGCGCACAAAAGATGACATTTCTCCATAATAACTTTTTGAGTCTGATGGAACCTGTGGCATACGTCCTTTTGGTACTGGTATAAATGTTGAACGTTCCATTCCACCCTTATATATTTTTTTACTTGTTTTGCGATGCGTTTTTTTTCTAAAATGATTTGTTTTTCGTCTTTGTACCATTATATACTAAATATGATACATTCATCGCGCCAAAAATTGAAATAATAATTACACACATTATTAAATAATAAACCAAACAATCAAAATGACTGAAACTTGTTCTTTCTGCTTCGTGGAGTTTCGAAATAAAACCCAGCACAGAGAACACGCGCTCTGTTGTAAATTAATCAAAGACCGCACCGCCGCCGATGTCCCCAATGACCGCGTCCCCAATCCACGAATCATGTACGAACTCTTGAAAAACCTTTCCGCTAAATGCGAGCGACTGGAGACGGAAATACGCGGTCTAAAATCATCCGCCGCACGAGAAAAACGCAAAATCAATTTGGTCGATTATTTGAACGAGACGCGCATCCCGACGCTGACGTACAAGATGTGGCTCAAAGAATTGGTCGTTCAATCCAAGCATGTGGAGAAGGCGCTGGAAAACAAAATCATCAATGGGATTTTCGATTTACTTGAAGATGCTTTGCGCGACGACCCGAATATGCCAATAACCACGTTTTCGCACAAAAGGGGGCGATTCTATGTGTGGAAAGAAGACGCGTGGGAAGAAACGAAACCGGGATTCACCAATGAATTGTTTGACAGTATAGCGTTCAAGTTTCTTCGCGCATATACAAAATGGGAGGTGAGCAAACCGGAACTGAATGCGCGCACGGAAGATGCGCAGAAATACAAGATGATGTATATGAAGTTGCTGACGACGCGCGACGAAATCCAGTATAAGCGGTTTAGCGCGTGGTTGTTTGAGAAAATCAAACAGAATGTGAAGAAAATTGTAGAATATGAGTTTGAATAGAGGGGGCCCTTCGGGCCCCAAAGGACCAACAATTTTTATAGGAGTATTGTATAGATGGCATCATCCACAGACCTATTATTTTCAACAAATGACTTACTTGTTTTCTTTAAAACATCGGATAATCCTAGTAGATTATTTACACAACAAGAGATTGAATCACGAATTAGTAGTATAGATTTTGCAAAAGAGTTTGAAAAAATTAACCTTTATAAAACAACAATTAAAGGAGATAAGCCCTTAAAAATTAGTAAGCTTGATTATCCCAAAAAAGGATCACCAAAAATAGATTTTATTGATGAAAATAATGAAATGATTGATTATAATATTATTGATAAAAACCAAAAACTTAATCAAATACCTGATATTTTTTTTAGGTCTGAAAGTGATAAAACTTATTTTAGTAGTATTTTGAATAAAATCTATCAAGACATTGAAAACAAGCAATCAAAAATAGAATCAGAAAAACAGAGTTTAACTGTTTCATGGGATGATTTAGGATTTGATAAACGTGAAATAAAGACTCGTAACATTATGGTATTATTAAATAAATTATTAGAAAACACAGACGAAAAATATAAACAAAGTGAACGAACTAGATTATTAAATAGCATAGCAAAACACGTTTTTCAGAGTATGGGTATAAATGATTATAATAAAAATGATTACACTACTGCAGTATTACAACAACATTTATTTGATAATTTTGTTAGTATAATTTCATCGGGGCTTAGTTTAACACCCCTTGGCATTGGAGAAAAAATACATAGTCTAGTAGGTAAGCCAGAATTTAAATCAGGATTTTATCAAATAACCATTCGTACCGAAGATGACGCGTCTAAATATATTTTAATTTCTGGTAAAAAAATTGAGTTTGTGTCACCGGATGAAATATTTATAGAAATTCTGATTAAAGAAGATGCTGAAACGAAAGAACCCTACATAACTATTAGTTTTTTTAATCCATATAATTTTGACAAAACAAAGATTTATGACGATACAATTGATAAATTACACTCACAATTTGAAATATGTGTAACTGGACAAAATGTTGATGCGAAAATTATTACAGAAATAGTACCATATAAGCCAGTATCCCATAATAATAATAATATTGGTCAACCACAAATTATTGATGAACCAAATATTGGTCAAGAACCCCAAACTTGTAGTAGTTGGGTCCGTGGAAAATGTAAATCTTTGAGAGAAAGATTTTTTACACCTCAAGTAAATCCCGGCGGAAAAAGAACCCGCAAACAAAAGAAAACACGCAAACAAAAGAAGGTCCATCGTAAAATGATTCATAAAAAAAATAATACAATTGTTAAAAAATTGAATGTTTAACAAGTTTTCGCAACAAGAGATAAACACTTCACAACCAACTAATTTATAAAATGCCCGTGTCAACCAATTCCGCCGCCGTGCTCGACTACCTCGCCAAACTGAACGCTCATCCGCGCGACGCCCGCATCGAGTTCGAGGAATCCACCCACATTTACACCGTCGACGGCGACAGCAACTATATGTCCGTCACCACGTGGAATCATCACCACTTCCCCAAGTTCGACTCGAAGAAAATCATCAACCAAATCGTCAATAGTCGCAAACACAAAACGGACCCCGAGTACAAATACTACATGATGACCGCCGAACAAATAGAGGCGATGTGGAATGCCAATCGCGACGGGGCCTCTTCGTCGGGCACCAATATGCACTATGACATCGAGTGCTACTACAACCAGGTTGAAGTGACCAACGACAGCATCGAGTACGCCTATTTCCGCAAGTTCCTGGAAGAAAATCCGCACCTACTCCCATATAGGACAGAGTGGATGATTTACCACGAAGACCTGAAAATCGCCGGGTCAGTGGATATGGTTTATCGGAACCCCGACGGCACCTTGCTCATCTATGACTGGAAGCGGTGTAAGGAAATCGTGAAGACAAATGCGTATGGGTCCACGGCGACGACGGAATGTGTGCGGCATTTGCCGGACACGAACTTCTGGCATTATGCGCTACAACTGAATACGTACAAAACCATAATAGAGGAGAAATATGGGGCCAAAGTGGTGGGGCTTTGCTTGGTATGTTTACACCCGGACAATGCCAATGGGAGCTATCAAATAATAGAAGTGCCGTTTTTAGAGAAGGAGATTTCGGAGTTGTTTGATTATAGGCGGACGATGATTAAACCTGCGGACCAACATGGCCTGAAAGGCCTGAAGGTAGTGCCCCCTGCGGGGGCTCCTGCGGGGGCTCCTGCGGGGGTCTCTACAAAACCAATTGACTCGTATTTTACTAAGGCCCCTACGGGGCCAACTTATACAAAGGCCCCTACGGACCCAAAGGGGCCCCCTACGGGTCCGAAGGGGCATAAGCCCGGATACAAACCAAACGGTCTTTTAATAAATCTGGACACCCTCTAACGCAGTTCACCCACTAATATTCAAACTCTTGTTCTCAAAAAAATATAAACACATCGGCCAAATATAATATCCACATCAATGAATCTCTATTTTATGCTCGTATACGCGTTTTTTTACCGCCTCTATATCAGCATCATTTTTTACACAAAATACGCCATGGGTCAAATAAAGCTCACCAAAAAAGTTCAACCCCTCGACTACGACCAAAAATACCAGAAATACATCAAGTATTACAAAGAGGCGGCAGACACCGATGCCAACACGAATATTGGCGCAGACCTCTATGATTACGACGCGCGCAAGACCTTGTTTGCCGAGGAAAAAAACGAGCCCGAACGCCTTTGGAAAACCCGCATCCTCTATGAGTTTACCGAACGCGGCAATGTCCTTTTCTATTACAATCCCTACAAACTTTCTTTCGAATATTACAGCGATGTCCAAATCATCCCGTACAAGATACTCCAATATGTTGCGAAGAAATATGTGGCGATGAATCGTTGCCGAGACTTCTACATTGATATGGTAGAGAGACCACAGAATAAGATGATTGACATCCTGAGAAAAGAAGAAGAGGCAATGAAGTCGAAGAAGATGAAAGTGAATGATATTACCAAATTGGTAGACAAGGATTTAGCAAACAAAGAGAATGTGTTTGAGTCGCTGAAAGAGCATCGTATGGCCCCTTCGGGTCCAAAGGGGCCTAAAGGTTCTTCAAAAAAACCCTCACAGGTTCCAGGAACCGAACCTAAGGAAAAGCCTCTCGAGTTTGCCAATAAATATGTGCGCCTCGGCAAAATCAGCGAGTTCAATATTACGCAGAAACCACCAAAGAAGAGCATTGCCCAGACAAATGAGATGATGTTCAGTTCCAAGCCGATTAATAAGATAACGGATTTCTTTGATGACTTGGAAATAGAGGAAGAGAACCCATTTGCGCCGATAGGCGCGGAACCAGCTTATAACACAGAAGAGGGTTATAACATGGTTTCTAATGAGGCGCCTTCGGCGCCGAAAGAGAAAATCACTTCCTACAAGATGTTCAAGATGGCGCAATCATCTTCTTTATAACTCTAGTATATATGCCAAAAACACCACAATTCAGTAGTGATAAAATTGGAAAAAAAATAGAAGGCAAATACGGCATTTATGAATATGAAATGTATTATTTACCAATAAGCGATGTACCATTATTAGAGGAACTTATTCAAAAAATACTTGCTCGAAAACAAAAAGGCACGACTAAGTCTTGTTTAGATACAACAAGAGAAGAAATTATATCGTACAATAATGAAAATACAATACATGCGTTCGGGTTTATTCGAGACCCACTCTTTCCAGAAGATGAAGCCTCTGGTTCTATACAAATAAACTATAATGGTGATATTTATTTATCAGACTTGTGTCGGAATTATACTACCAAACGTAGTAGTACTAGTGAATCCCCATTAAAAGTCTTGTTTGGATTTTTTGAAAATATAATAAAAACAGAACTTGGTCGTTCCAAAATACGATTAATGGTATTGTTTAAAAAAAACAATGTTATTCAAGATGGAAATGATATTCTTCAAGAAATATATTTAAAATATGGGTTTTATGTTAGGAGTACTGCTACAAACACACATACTGATGGGGCAAAATATGAATATATAGTTATGGAAAAAAACTTGGCAACGCCGATACCTGTAGCCAAATCCAAATCAAAGACACCACGATCCAAGTCAAAGACACCGCGCGTTTCCTCTATAGTATTAAAAAATAAACCCGCGAACAAATCCGTAAATAAATCCCGTAAATCAAAACGCTAAGTGCTAAGCGAAGCACAAAGCAAAGCGCTCGGAATAAATAATGTATTGCGAAATCAATATATTATTAAAACTACGTATAAACAATGTTAGTCCAAGGATTCTACACTCACCAGCCATATTTCAAGGAAATACTGAAAAACACCACGGGCAATATTCTGGAATGCGGGTGCGGAGAAGGGAGCACCGTGATGATACGTGACCATATTCGCGGCACCAGTCGCAAACTGGTTTCGCTCGAATCTAATCTGGAATGGCTCAGTAAATACACGCATTTGGCCGACGCAAACCACGTCCTACAACACGTTAATGCTGACAATGAAGATTGTGTTGAAACCGGCAACAAATGGGTGGAACATATAGAGGCAAATCAACTAAGCGATTTTGAAGTGGTATTTCTGGATTCGTCGCCGTGGATGTCGCGCAAATGTTGTTTTGATTATTTCTTGGACAAGGCAAAAGTCATCATAGTCCACGATTTTGATTATTTTCCGAACAATAATATTATTGGCAAGACCATTCTTCGAACATGTGTGGACGACAAAGAGAAAATCGAATGCGACTTGACCGGCGTCGTGAAGAATTACAAACTGTTTTATCCTCCCTACAAGCATTTTGTTGGAACCACGGGACCGCCCACCCTGGTATGTAGTAATATGATGGACCATGAAGAGTTTGACACGTTGGTTCGTATTATACAAACAAATGAGGCATCCTACTATGTTTGATTGCGCTTTTTGAGCCAGTCTAAGTAGTCATTGCTTTTTTCTAGGGTAAAGAGAGAGCCGAGATGGGACTTGGCAATGTTGTATGCGATGCGTTCCATTTCGGTGAGGGAGTTCAAATATTGGTCAGTAAGAGAGGATTCAGATGATGAAGAATCCATAATTAGATAAATATATGTTCAGCACATATATTTATTTGGATACGCATTTATTTATTTGGATCGCATTTGCCCTTTTTTTATTTCGATGAGTTCCTTTGGGACAACGAGTAAGTTGCTTTGCTTCTACTTCTGGGTGCTTCGCTTGAATCAGTTCCATTTGTAAAGGCACAATCTTGGGTTTGGAGATTACGGCAAAAGCATTGCGTTTTTGTCGTCCGCTCATTATATATTATGGACATAATAAATGCCCCCCCCCCGCTGAGTCCAATGGTCTACACTAGCGGGTTTTTTCTGATTAATGTTTTTATTTGTTATTTATACAACTATTATGTGTATTCAGTACTTTTTTTGTTTCTATTTATAACCTCTATACTACATCATTTAGAATCTACAAATACAACCTATATCATTGACAAAATCGCAATATTTTCCATTGTATTTTACGGCGGATATATATTTTACAATAAGCTCGTGAATAGTAATTATTTGATGAGCCTCTATCCACCAATCATAATTGGTACATTTCTATGTGCTGGGTATTTGTATTATATTGGATACATCAATGGCAAGTATTGTTTTGATTGCGACCAGGCAACATCCTGTTTTTATCATGGATTGATGCATTTGATATCATCAATCGGACATATCTGTATTGTTCTTATGAAGTGAACAAGTCGTATCAAGAGAGGCGCCTCTAATATTGGATTATATGATATTTATCGCCATCGGCGTAATTAATACCATTTGAGAAAGTATTCATCATATTTTTATACGAGAAAATTGAAATCTTTTTTCCAAGAAAATAAATATTACAAAACATCAAACATCTAAACTATATTCAATTGTAAAATGCGAATTTTAATAATCTTGCTCGGATGCCACATTGCCCGTTTGCTCAATGGAAGAATAGAGGCAGCGGTAGAATTGGCATCAAGTTATCATCAGCAAGTAGATTGGTTGCTCAGTGGAGGAATCAAACATGCCAATAGCGGCGCCTCTATAACCGAGGCCGAACAAATGGCTGCGCAAATCTCAAAAAAAGAACCGGCCTATAGTACACCCGAATGGAATTATATCTTGGACACAAAAGCGACAAACACAGCGGAGAACTTCATGCGACTACGGGACATGGATTTAACTGTATACGATGAAGTATACATTGCTACTTCGGAGTTTCATTATGAGAGGGCCGCCAAAATAGCCTCTCTTATCATCGACGACAAAATCAAAAAAATTAATTGGATATTGGCAGAACAAAAAGAACCAGACTCGGAATATTGGGAGCGCATACATATTCGAAATGTAGAAGCGGATGTGCGACGAGCACTACAACAGTAGATGATATAATAAGAAAACAGTTATTGTGAATTGTTTTTTTCGGAATTGTATATAAACTCAACACGCATATAGACAATAATGACGACAACGGCACCATATAATATTCTAACCCTTGGCTACGACTGTAGTCCCGCCGCCGTTTTGCGAAACCTGGGTCTCCGTGAACATGCGCTGCCATTCGATTGGGTGGTTTCATCGCCGCAATCATTGAACGCATGTTTCAAAGAGAGGTTTCAACAATATCACACTGGCCTCTATTATAACCATAATCGAAGTCGACTAGTTGACGCTTATGGATTCCAATTCCCACACGATTATCCGCACATCAATATTGCGGATGGTTCGCCGTGCCAATTCACCGAAGTGGGAGAAGGAGATATTGGTGAAGAACGGACCCAATGTATTACACCCGAATGGCCAAAATATTATGCTACTGTAAAAGCCAAGTATGAGAGGCGTATTGAACGGTTCCTTGCTATAGTAGCCGACCCTAAACCCGTGATGGTGCTTTGTCGATGGCCGACCCATGTTGTCAAGCAGTTGAAAATCATGTTTTCCCTCTATTTCCAGAAAAACAATGTTTTTTTTGTGAATAGCACTACGGAGCCGAATGATGCTGCTTACCCGTGGATACACAATTGTTATACGGAGGTCAATGGCACGTGGAATCAGAATGAAGTCTGGCAATCCGGCATTGATATCATGGCTTCCCGAATATAAATGTTACACCTTTTCGCACCCAAAGTGCGCAAAGGGGAAAGGATGCCCCCGAAGGGAGGCATCCGACTGTTGCGCCGAAGGCGCTTACCCCCTTTTTCTTCCCTCCGGGAAACTGCCCTCCCGAAGGGAGGGGGCGTTTTGAATAAGAAAATGTGTAAATTGTGTGAAATATGATATAGAGAAAATACGTATATTTATTTATTAAGTAACATTAATCACATTTCACCCCCGACTTTAGTTGTTTGTAAAATGTTGGTACATTTTATAAACAGCTCAGTTGGTAGAGCGTTTGACTGTAGATGTTCATAACTTTGTGAAAAAGTAATCAAATTGTCGCTGGTTCGATTCCGGCAAGTCGGAAATATTTTATATGTATTTTTAAATACGTATGAAACAATTGGATATTCTAATATATTTGTTGAACAAAAACGTTTGTTGATATAAACCGATAAACATTTACACCATTGAAGAATTAAAATGGGACATTTTAATTCTCCTATGGCGCGGTATCGGTAACGATTTGAAATGACACCCCTATGGGGTGTCCCATTTTAAATCTTCACCGGTATAAAACGGCCTCCCTTCGGGTGCGTGCCTTATTAAATGGTTATCGGTCACGAACCTAGAAGAAAAAACGGCACAATGTGCCGTTTTAATTCTTCGACGGTTTAATTTTATATTACCACGTAGCACTACTATAAATAGGTTTACCGATTAAATGCGATGTCAAAACCTCTGTCGTCGGTACTACTAATCCTATCAGAAAAAACTGGTACACCGCCTCCTACCCAATTAATTCCATCAATACTTGTTGCGATTGTTGTGTTTGTACCAGAACCTGTAGCAACCCACCTTGCTGGATAGTCATTATCTTGATAATGCCATGATTTTACATACATAACAGAACGTCCAGTATTAAAAGGAGAACTAGATACACCATTCCAAACAGTTCCATTGGTACTTGTCGCAATGGAGTATGTACCGGAGCCAACAGCTACCCATAAATTACCACCCAAATTATCTTTGCCATATGCTACACCATTTACAGCTGTAGTAAAAGGAGAACTAGATACACCATTCCAAACAGTTCCATTGGTACTTGTCGCAAGTGTGTTTCCAATGGGTGTTGATCCGGTCGTTCTTCCACCACCGACAATCCACAAATTATTATTATTATTATCTTTGCCATATGCTACTGATAACCCACCGTTATTAGCATTTCCACTTGTAATATAAGTGTTGCCCTGACCTGTCCATTCAATTCCGTTCGAACTTGTCGCAATAGTGTTTGCTCCACCTATACCAACCGCAACCCACATATTGTTTCCATATGCTACAGCACGCCCATGTAAACCAAGCTTATTGTTGCCCTGACCTGTCCACGAAACACCGTTGTCATCACTTGTCGCAATGCTGTTTGCGCTATCACTACTACCACCACCAACAACAACCCATAAATAGTTTCCATACGCTACACCACGACCATTAGTATCAATAATATTAATATTATCAATTTTGCCCCGAGTTGTCCAAGTGAGTCCGTCATTACTTGTAGCAATGGTATTTCCTTGGCGGGGGCTGCCAGTTAAATTAACTTGTCCACCTACAGCAACCCATACACCATTTGCGTATGCTACACCAACACCTTCAGTATTAAATACTTTACCGCCTGATGAGTCAGCAATAGATGTCCATAAATTGCTACTTAAGATATCTCCGTCTTTGTACGCAATAGGGTTTCCAGCATTATTACCGACACCAATCCAACGAGGAATTGGAAGGTCAGGGCCAGGGTTAGGGTTAGGGTTAGGAACAACGGGTTCAACAACGGGAGGAGAACTATTTGTCGTTAATCCAAGGAGAGGTGTACGCCGAGTATTTGAAACTATTTTGAACAACACATCATCTTGGTCCGCACATTTGTCATGAAGCTTGAATATATGCTCCCCTTGAGATATCGATGTATAATCAGAAACGGGTTTGGTGAAAGTACATACCGTAGTTTTATTGAATACGGGCGCGCCGTCTTTGCGCGTAATATTGGTTGTAGTACATTTGCTAATGGCAACCGAATTAACCTCTTTCTCATTCAATAGTTTGTCAATCTGGGTCGGGTCGCATTTTGCCGCTTTTTTCTTCAAATACGCAATATAGTCGCCTTGAGCATTGGTCCAGCCAGCTGTCAGCTTTGTCGATGTATACGGCGCGGAGCGCTTGAGCCACCGATTGCGATTGGAGAGCATACCAGTATTACTCAATACGGATTTTTTCACCACATTTTCATCTTCCAAGCTAAATGTTTCAGATGCGCGAATATTGGATGTAGTGGAGAAATCCCCGCAACATCCGCCATGGCCCTCTGGAGCACCTGTCTGGCCATGGGGTGTGTTGATGAGCGAACGAGACAAAGATGTTTGGCCAATGTAGCCTTGACTACGATGCGTGCCATTGATGGAAAATCCCTTTTGTCCACTGCTGAGATTTTGCATCGCGGCAGTTTTTCTTTTTAGCGCAACGAGAGACATATTATTATAATATGGAGATTTTATTTAATTGTTGACATTGAACCAATGATGCGGGGATTTGTAGGAGATAAAGTATCGCTGATAAATAACAAGATGAATTGGTATACAACTTGCCAGTAACCCGATTCTGGGGCAATGGGCTCGTCAAAATCAGTACCATCTTGTGTTTTATATACGATTGCTTGTCCATTCGCACTAATTGTAGAAGAAGCTGGATTTAACCAGGAAACTACAGTATTTTGTCTATTTTCAATTATTACTGTAATTTTAATACGCCTCTGAATTATTACTGGAATGTTTATAATTTTTAGGTTCGTTATCTCCGATGATACTGTTGATGGAAAATAAAAAGTACTACCGTTTATATAGTTACATATAAGTCCTGTAGCATTTGTAATAGTTGGCATTATTACAAACTTCTTGTCAACTCTTTGACCGGGTCCGCTACCGCTTCCTCCACCTCCTCCTGCTCCGCTACCGCCTCCTCCTGCTCCGATACCGCCTCCTCCTGCTCCGCTTCCGCCACCTCCACCTAAACTAGCACCAGTAGTCGCGGTATGATTGGGTACAAATGCTGCGCGATTCTTTGCGGTTTGATTATGCGTAAATGCTAGATGATTCTTTCCGTTTTGATTGATCGCAAATGCTAAACGATTCTTTACGGTTTGATTATGTGCAGCAAATGCTAGACGATTTTTTAAGAGAGTATTATTAATTATTCTACTTTTAATAGCATGGAAAGACCTCATTATATATAAATACATATAATGAAAAATGATTTACTCACGCAAAGGGTGTAAGATTTTATCTAATCGTTGCGATTGAACCAATAATGCGGGGATTTGTAGCGGACAAACTTGCGCCAGTAAATAACATGATGAATTGATGTACGACTTGCCAGTATACGGCAGTCGACGGACCCGTTGGCGCAGTAAAAGCAGTGCCATCTTGGGTTTTATATGCAATTGCCTGTCCATTCACACTAATTGTAGCGGGTGTGCCCGCTGGATTCAGATAGGTTACCACTGTATTTGTACTGTTTTCAATAATTACAGTAACTGTAACACTTCTGCCTATAACCACTGGAACATTTGTAAAACTTACAGATGTAATAACCGATGAAGCTGTTGATGGGAAATAAAAAATACTTCCCAAAACGTAATTACACACGACTTGTATAACACCTGTAATTGTAGGCATTATCACAAACTTCTCGCACAAATTGTACACGTTCATCGTGACAGCGGACATATCAAAGTAGGCATAACTAATATCGGCGGGTCGCTTATCCATTGACACATTGCCAAAGAAGCTAGTAGGACCGCTTACATCCAGGGCAAACAGGGCTGATGGCGTCTTGTTAATTCCAAGGGATTGTGCGCGCGTTGTTCCAATTTGAATATTTCCCGCAAAAGAAGCATCGGTTAAAAGAGAGGCATAGTTTGACAAAGAGTCAGTTGTCGCGTATGATGACAAAGATGCGCGAATTGTGTTGATGCTATTATCACATGCCTCAATTTTGCCATATACAGCAATACCAAAATTGCCGTCGTTTTTAATGGCTGTTGCGATTTCATTTAATGTGTTTAATGTTGTATCCGCACCATCAATTAAATTATTAATCTGGGTTGTAACATAGTTTTTGGTAGCGTAAAATGATAGAATATCATTAATACTACTATCAATTGTCCCCTTACTATAAAAACTATTTAGCGCGCTTGTTGTAGCATAATTGGATAGAATATCATTAATACTACCATCGATTGCCCCCTTATTATAAAAATTAGTTAGCGCGCTTGTTGTAGCATAGATTGACCCAATAGAAACTCCATTCTGAAAAATAGATGCTGCGTTTAAAGACCCACTGACATCCATCCGATACGCCGGTGTTCCTAAAGTTGGTTTTCCAAAAACGGAGTTTCCGCTAATGACCAGGTCAGGAATAGTAATAGTACCCGATAATGTACCACCCGTTACTTCTAAAACACCGGGAGGACCTTGAATGCCTTGAATACCTTGAGCACCAGGGTTTCCGGTATCGCCTTTGGCTCCAGGGTTTCCAGTATCGCCTTTATCGCCTTTGGCTCCAGGGTTTCCAGTATTGCCAGTATCACCCTTGGGACCTCTAAATGCCCCCACATTGACCCAGCCACTCGCAAATGTAGAATTGATTATAGAAGCCGCCCACAAATTGCCGTCAATAACGTATCCATCACCTACCGCGTTTGTAGAAGGCAACAAACCGGTGTTTGCTACAGCGCCATTTATACGAATGGTTCCGGGAGCAATACCACCAATCTTAGAACCAGTTGGAATATCTAGCGTATTTCCAGTACTCTTAAGCTGGGCACTGCCAATGCTAATGGTATTTGACGAAATAAAAATATCGCGAACATAAATATTACCGAAAAAGCGTGTAGGATTACCAAGATGAGCGGGCGTTCCAATAGTATTTCCAAGTGTATTTGGCACAGCAACCGTGCCGTCAGGATTTAATATTGCCGGTATTGGCGGAAAAAATTCATAATTTGGTAAAATATTTCCTAGAATGGCAATATCTTGAACATATAATTTTTTAAAAAACTTGGTTTCTGTTCCAAGGTCTCGTAAAATATTGGTTGTAGGAACAATATCAGTAGATACAGCAGTCAAATCAACGTTTGAAGTACCGCCTCCACCGCCGCCGCCTAAACTAGCTCCAGTAGTTGCGGTTTGATTGAGCGCAAATGATATGCGATTTTTCGAAAGAGTATCATTGTTAATTGACCTACTTTTAAGAGAATTGAGGGACCTCATTATATATATATATATGTAAATATACACATAATGAAAAATACTTTAACCCATACTGGACAAATATGCGATGACGGTTGGTGTAGAAGTTGCCCAAATAATAATAAACTGGTTGATTATCACTGAACGATTTGCGGATGGAGCGGCCAATGCTGTAGCGTCTGGTTTCACATATGCGATGGCTATGCTATTCACATTTAATACGCCAGTTGTGAAACAATTTGTTCCTGCTCCGCCATTCTGGGCCAAAATTAGTGTTACTGAAATGCTGCGATTCAAAGTAGTTGGCACATTGGTTATGCTAATATTTGTAAGCGCACCGCTTACAGCTGCCATATAAAATATACCACCTGTCCTGTAATCGAGAGTTGGGGTCTGACTAAACGCAACCGTTGTAAACTTCTCGGCAACATTGAATACGGACATATTGACGGCGGACAAATCAAAGTAGGCATAACTAATGTCGGTTGTCCGCTTAGCCAATGTCAAGTTTCCGGACATATTAGTGGAACCACTTACGTCAAGAGCAAATGCTGTAGATGGTGCCTTATTGATTCCAAGGAATTGTGTGCGTGTTGTTCCAATTTGGACATTTCCGGAAAATGTAACATCGGTATTAATACTAACATCAGTTTCGGTAAAACTATTATATTTAAAAAGCCCATTCGAAGTTCCTATTAAAACATAACTCGCATTAGATGGCATTGCCACACAACCATTACCGCAACCAGCAGTATTTGCTGTACCGCCATTAGTAGCACGCGATACCCATGTCTTTCCATAATCTCTTGAATAAAACGCAGTGCTGGAATTAGAAATAAACATATATTGTCCATTTGGTGACATATTCAGGCCAGTAACTCCGTTATTTGCTATATTTGCTGGAGCGGGCAATGCTTCAAAACTCACTCCAAAATTATTTGATAATGCATTGCCTGCTAAAATATATTTTCCAGATGCAGACATTGCGATTTTTGCTATAGCATTTGTAACAAATGGGAGATCTCTCCACGTTCTTCCAAAATTGTTTGATATTTTACCCATAAATGTAGTAGCACTAATCATCATTATCTGACCAGTTTTTGATATAGCTATACCAGCAGCACCTAAACCCACATTAGTTGCGCTCAATCCTAACCCGGTATATGTTTCTCCAAAGTTGGATGAAATATTTATACCAAAACCGTTACTATATTTTATTACATATCTGCCGGAACCAGAAACACCAGCCGCATATGATCCTAGATTATCTGATACCCATGTATTGCCATAATTAGTTGTTTTCCATGAGGCTCCCATGAACGCAGGTAAATATTGGTATTGACCAGTATCTGACATTACAGCTCCCCATTTATTTACATTTCCAACAACGTTTGATATATCAGTAAATGTAGCACCATAATTACTCGATACTGAAACTCCATTAGTATAACTAACTAGTGTAATATATTTACCATCGCCTGATGTCATTACTTGTTGACATTGTGCTATATTGGGTACGGTTATCTGTGTTTCCACATTTAAAAAACTGGAATATATGTGTGTAGAAAGACCGTCTGACGCCGAATCAAATACATCGCCATTATTAAATATGCCGGTGGCGTTTATAGAACCGGACATATCAAGATTGTTTGACACATAGACAGACCCACTAACATCGAGTGAATATGAACTAATTGCTGATTTGTTGATTTGAATATTTTTACTACCATTGCCGAGTTGTATGTTACCATTTAAAGAAACATCGCTTGACGAACCACTTTGTAATGAGCTTCCCAATGAAGATGTTAACACATAGTTGGCCAATGAAGCGTCAATTATGGACCTGGTAGAATAGAGGGCAAGAGAGGCATCAATAACAGACCTGGTGGCATAGCTTGACAAAGAGGCAGTAGTGGCATAGCTAGACAAAGCAGATGTTAACGCGTAGTTGGCCAATGAAGCATCGATAACAGACTTTGTGGAATAGAGGGCCAATGAAGCATCAACTGTTGACTTCAATGTATAGCTTGACAAAGAAGCAGTAGTGGCATAACTGGACAAAGCAGATGTTAACGCATAGTTGGCCAATGAAGCATCAACAGCCGACTTCAATGTATAGTTTGCCAAAGAGGTTCGAATTGTGTTTATACTGGAATCAACAGTGTCCAATCGTTGATACACATTAATTCCAAAACTTGCGTCTCCTTGTATAGCCAGCGCAATTTCCGCCAATGTATCTAATTTATCTGTTGAAACTGTACCAATTAATGTAGTAAACCTATTATCAACATAACTCATTGTAGAATATGTAGTAGTAAGGATTGAATTAATACTTGAATCTATGTCTGATTTAATATAGTAAGATGACAAACTATTACTTACAGTAGCAGCTGTCGCAAAAGATAAATCAATTATATTTATTGTACCTTGCATAGATGAATGGTATTGACACACATAGTATAATGTATTTGGTGCATCATTTGATATTACCCAAGTAATATTTTCATTCTGAGTTCCATTATTTGTTATTCCAGTATTGTAAATATTTGAGCTACTGTATTCGCCATCTGACGTTTGAATCCAAAATGGATGACCGGAAGCATTAATTGAGAATACATATGTTAATCCTCGAATTAATGTAATTGTTTGATTATTAACACTATTTATCACATATGCGCCAGAACCACTATTTGTCACTTGGTATTTGATTCCTTGTGAATAATTTAATAATACATTATTAATACTGCTATCAATGTCCGTCTTGGTGTAATAAGACGTTAATGATGATGCCAGAGCATAACTGGAAAGGATACTATTGATGCTGCCATCGATGGTCGTCTTGTTATAGACGTTGTCATTAATACTGGCATCAATGCTTGTCTTATCGTAATAAGACGTTAATGATGATGCCAGAGCATAACTGGAAAGGATACTATTGATGCTGCCATCGATGGTTGTCTTGTTATAGACGTTGTCATTGATACTGCTATCAATGCTTGTTTTATTGTAATAAGACGTTAATGATGATGCCTGGGCATAACTGGAAAGGATACTATTGATGCTGCCATCGATGGTCGTCTTGTTATACACGTTGCTATTAATACTGGCATCAATGTCCGTCTTGGTGTAATAAGACGTCAATGATGATGTCTGAGCATAATTGGAAAGGACACTATTGATGCTGCCATCGATGGTTGTCTTGTTATACACGTTGCTATTAATACTGGCATCAATGTCCGTCTTGGTGTAATAAGACGTTAATGATGATGCCTGGGCATAGCTGGAAAGGATACTGTTAATGCTGCCATCGATGGTTGTCTTGTTATACACGTTGCTATTAATACTGGCATCAATGTCCGTCTTGGTGTAATAAGTTGTAGAAAATCCACTCACAGTAGTTCGAATAGTATTAATACTAGTATCCTGATTGGAATTATATAAAATAAGGTCATTAATACTTGGATCTTGAATTGAACCTGTACTACTTACTTGTTGTATGCTTGTACGAATCGCACTAAGACTAGCATCATTTGATAAAATATAGCTAGATAAATTGGTCCTAATTGTGTTCATACTAGAATCGGTCGCTGATAAATTGGTTGTAATTACACCAATATTTTCTTGAATAGTGGTCTCCGTGGAAATTGTAGTAGCGAGCACCGAACTTGCCGAAGTTGGATTACCGTTGGCATCTATGCGGTAATAAATCTTGTCTCCCGCATTAACTGATATAGTACTTGATGGAACGGACAAGTAATTAGTAGAAGCAGCATTCGTAAGTGCTGTTGAAGTAACTGTCCTGGGAAATATGACAGACCCAAAACTATTATTAGCATTAATCTTGAACATTTGGAATCCGACGCCAGCAGACATGCTATGATAATCGGCAAAGGACACGTCAATGACAATACGTGTTGTTTTTGGGGCAGTCCAGACGGCATATGTGCTATTTGTTCCGGGGGTCAACGCAATCTCATTGGATTTTACGGTGTAATTAGTTTCGGTTGTGTCAACGGGAATTGCCGGTTTAATTCTCCATTTTGGTGCTGACCCAGAATCCGTCATCAACATAAATTGTAAATTTGTTGTATTATTATTGTATTCCGCGGTAACTTCTAATGCTGTCAATTCGCGAGTGAATAATTTAAAATTGTCAATTCCACCATTTATTAAATAATTTGGGTCGCCAGTATTATTATACGTGCCAATGTTATAAGCTGTTCTAAGCCCCGTTGTAGGATATGTTGATTGTTGTGTTTTTCGTAATGAACCGTCCAAATACATATTAAACATACCGGATGCACTTATAGTCCAAACAAGGTGATGCCAATTTCCGTTTGTAATTGTTGAAACAGTGCCGTCTACTTTTATTACAGCTCCACCAACAATAACATACCATTCTGGAGTTGGATTAGCTAACCCCATTTCTAAATTATTACCATTCCCTCGTATAGAAAAATAAATTGGATACGTATTCGCAACAAGAGTAGTATGTTTAACCCACATGGAAAATGATATTCCTCCGCTAGGTATTGAAACAGGTGTAAATTGGGCATATTGATAAGGTGAAGTATTATATGTAGGATTATTAAATTTTAAATATGGGTTTCCTGGAACTCTTGATCCCGCGTCAACAACTAGTGTGGCACCATTAACAAGAGTTCCATCAAATACATATTGAGCACTAAGAAGAGAACCGCTTGTCCATTCAGTAGACGCACTCGAACCAGTAATTGAATTCGCACTTATGGTGTTCGCAACATAGAAATTCCAAGAACCAGTTCTGAATGTATCATTGACTACATTTGCATTTCCAGAAACAAATGTTGTAGCACTCAAATCATTTGCCAAGTGAGCCTGTAAAATTACTTCTTTAAAGTTTGAACGAATTGCATTAAGACTAGCATCATTTGTTAAGACATAACTATTGAAGTTGGTCCTGATGGTATTGATGCTTGAGTCAGTGAGAGCCAGATTACTCCTGATGGTATTAACACTTGAGTCAGTGAGAGACAGATTACTCCTGATGGTATTGATACTGGAGTCGGTGAGAGACAGATTACTCCTGATAGTATTGATGCTTGAGTCGGTGAGAGACAGATTACTCCTGATAGTATTGATGCTTGAGTCGGTGAGAGACAGATTACTCCTGATGGTATTGATGCTTGAGTCAGTGAGTTCCAGATTACTCCTGATGGTATTGATACTTGAGTCAGTAAGAGCCAGATTACTCCTGATGGTATTGATACTGGCATCCGATGCCGCAATCTTTGCGTAAACAATAGTTCCAAAACTGGCATCTCCTTGTAAAGCAGTCGCAATTTCAGCCAATGTATCCAATTGCGACGGCGCAACACCAGTCAATGTAGTAAATCGGCCATCAACATAATTAGTAGTTGAATAATTTGACAAAATTGAATTGATACTAGAATCAATTATGTACTTGCTGTAATAATTGGCATTCATACTACTGTCAAATGCCGTCTTCAACACATAGCGATTCAATGAAGTATCAACAGTTGATTTGTTATAAAAATTATTATTCAAGCTGGTGTCAATTGTAGACCGATTGTAAAAATTGTCATTTAAGCTGGCATCAATTGTGGTTATGTTGTAAAACGCGGCATCGACTGACGTTCTATCATAATAATTGGTGTTCAAACTGGCATCAAAATCCGTTTTCAATAAATATGTGCCAAGAGTTGTATTAATAGTGCTCTTATTATAGAAGTTGTTATTTAAACTCAAATCAACCGCCGCTCTGCTATAATAATTGGCATTCAAACTGCTGTCAAATGCCGACTTCAATAGATATCGACCAAGAGACACATCAACAGTCGACTTATTGTAAAATCCGGCATTCAAACTGGAATCGACCGCCGACCTGCTATAATAATTGTTGTTTAAGCTGCTGTCGAATGCCGATTTCAATAAATAGCGACCAAGAGATAAGTCGGTGGTCGCACGATTATAAAATCCGGTGCTCAAACTGCTGTCCACAGCCGCCCGACTGTAATAATTGGCATTCATGCTGCTGTCAAAGTCCGCTTTTACCAACATAGAATTGATTAGGACGTCTTGTGAACTGTTATAGGAAATCAACTGATTGATACTGGGGTCCTGAGCGGCACTAACACCTTCAATTTGAGCGCGAATAGCATTAATACTTGCGTCAGATGAATTGAGTCTTCCAGAAACAACCATGACAAAACTAGCATCACCTTGAACAGCCGCCGCAATCTGGTTCAATGTATTTAGCGTTGTAGGAGAAACATTAGTAAAGTTGGTTATTTGAGTATCTACATATCCAGTGGTTGCGTAGCTTCCGAGAGCCGTATTCACAAGGGTCTCGGTCGCGGCTTTGTTATAATAATTTGCCGTTATTGTCGATGTTCTCGCAAAGTTATTAAGGACTGAATTGATACTGGAATCAGTGGCGGTCTTCGTGTAATACGAGTTCAACGCGGAAGACCGCGTATAACTGGCAAGGACAGAATTGATACTTGAATCCGAAGCCGTTTTAGTATAATAAGCGTCAAGTGTTGAAGACAAAGCATAAGAACCCAGCACTGTGTTTATGCTGGAATCTGTGTCAACCTTCGTATAATAAGAGTTCAGCGCCGATGACTTGGTATAATCGGCAAGGACAGCATTAATGCTCAAATCCGTGTTAACTTTGGTATAATAAGAATCAAGTGATGATGCGAGAGCGTAGGAACCAAGAACCGCATTAATGCTGGAATCAGTAGCAACCTTTGTATAATAGGAGCCTATGAGCGCATTGATACTGGAATCGGCAACAACCTTTGTGTAATATTTATTGATTAATGTATTGATACTTGAATCGGTGGCGACCTTTGTATAGTACCGCGAAAGACTGGCATCCACCATGGTCTTTGTAGGTAATGAAGCAATAGTCGCGTCTTGCGTCAAATTGTAGGTAACCAGCTCATTAATACTTGGGTCCTGAATAGCATTGAGTCCATTGAGTGTTTGGATATCGGATCGAATTGCGTTAATACTAGCATCGGATGAATTGAGTCTTCCGGAAACAACCATGACAAAACTGGCATCACCCTGGACAGCCGCAGCGATCTGGTTTAATGTATTCAGCGTTGTAGGAGAAACATTGGTAAAGCTTGTTATTTGAGTATCTACATATTCAATGGTTGCGTAGTTTTCGAGTACCGAATTAATACTGGAATCGGTGGCGACCTTCGTATAATATGAGTTCAGTGTCGATGTTCTCGCAAAGTTATTAAGAACCGAATTAATACTTGAATCGGTGGCGACCCTCGTATAATATAAACCCAATTCTGTACTAATATTTGCGTCCGAGTCTATTTTAGTATAATACGCATCAAGCGCCGAATTAATACTAGAATCAATATCGCTGCGAATATAGTAGTTTGAGCTCAGAATACTATCAATAGAACCTCTGTTGTAAAAATTGGTGTTCAAACTCGTGTCAATGCCGGATTTATTGTAAAAGTTGGCGTTCAAACTTAGGTCAATGGTTCTCTTGTTGTAAATGTTGGTATTAATGCTGGCATCAATTGTCGTCTTGTTGTAAATGTTAGTATTAATGCTGGCATCAATTGTTGTCTTGTTGTAAATGTTGGTATTGATACTGGCATCAATTGTCCGTTTATTGTAAAAATTGGTGTTCAAACTTGTGTCGATACCAGACTTGTTATAAAAGTTTGAGTTCAAACTTGTGTCTATACCAGACTTGTTATAAAAGTTTGTACTCAAGTTATTATCAATTGTGGTCCGATTATAAAAGTTGTCATTCAAACTGGCGTCAATTGTGGCTCGGTTGTAATAATTTGTACTTAAGTTGTTATCAATTGCGGTCCGATTGTAAAAGTTGTTATTCAAACTGGTGTCAATATCTGATCTGTTGTAAAAGTTGTTATTAATATATGTTTTGTTATAGAAACTATTATTAATGCTTAAATCAGCAGCAGACTTGTTGTAATAATTGGCATTGATATATGTCTTATTATAAAACGATGCGTTTAAACTTGTATCAATGACAGTTTTGGTATAATAGTTTCCAAGAGAGCTCGTAGTAGCATAAACGGAACTAATCAATGTTCCATTCTGATATAGCGCAGATGCATTGAGTGAACCGCTCACATCAACTCGATAAGCAGGGTTTGATTTTCCAAATCCAGAGTTTCCGGTAACTATTAGGTCGGGCATTGTGATTGTGCCTGAAAATGTAGCACCCGTTGTATCTAAAATACCAGCAGGACCCTGGGGGCCCGTAGAACCTGTATCACCTTTGAGACCCTGAATACCTTGGATACCCTGGATACCTTGAATACCTGCGTTACCCTGGATACCCTGGTCACCCTGGTCTCCTTTGGGACCTCTGAATGCTCCTACACTGACCCAACCACTTGCCAATGTAGAATTGGTTACAGAAGCCACCCACAAATTGCCGTCAACCACATATCCATCACCGACTGCGTTTGTTGAACCACCCGTCGCGTTTGGTAATAAAGACGTGTTTGCTCGATTGCCCTTTATAACAATAGTTCCTGGGTCAACTCCGCCAATCTTAGAACCGACTGGCATTGTGAGAGCCTCTCCATCACTCTTAATCTGGGCACTGCCGAGTGTAATAGTATTTCCAGAAGTATAGATTTCTTTCGCATAGAGGCTTCCAAAATAATGTCTAGGGCCGCCAATATTAACTTGTATTGCCGAGCTTACCTCAGCATTACCGCTAGGTCTAAGAATATTATCTGGTCCTAATATTAACGCATTTCCTGGAAAGTTTTCCTCAGGTGGTAAAATATTTCCAAGAACAACAATTTCATTGATATTAATATTATTGGAATACATAGAGCTAAAACGGTTGCTCAAAGAACCAATATTTAATGTACCGTTTGTTGTAGGGACAATATTTGTAGTTACAGCTGTCAAATCAACATTGGTTGATGGGGCGCCTCCGCCGCCGCCACTGCTGCTACCACCGCTAAGAAAAGGAATGTTTCCCGTAACTAGATTTGGGGACAATTCACGCGCAAGTTGATTGGTATACTTCACTTGCGTGTTTTTTGTCCGACTAGTAATTGAATACATTGAACGCGACATAGTATATATATTATAAAATTGAAATTAATTACAATTTTATAAACTTAGTAAATATATTACAATGCTTTGTAAAAAAATACTATTTCCTGGTAATCGGTATTTGTTCTACGTAATGGTAGATGATACAGACATTAATTATCAATTCCGGGCTAATTTTATGGACATTCACGAAACAACCCTCCGAATCAACAAGTATACTGGCCCAAATACGCGTGGCATATATGAATCTGGACGTCATACATACCCAACATCATGGATTGTTAAAATAGAGGATCTAACGGATATTTTGAATGAAAATGATACATGTTTGCCATCCTGTATTTTGCTCGAGATTGATGGGTTTGTATAACGGTTTTATAGTCCCTAACGGTTTTATAGTCCCTAACGGTTTGAGTCCATTATACTTGCCGTCTTGCTAAAACCATCAAGCCATTGTTATTGAAGAACCGGTCTTTAATAAACCATTCGGGATGATTTGCCAGAAACTCCTGTATGCCAAACCACATTCCCTTCATTATTTCATCCCGCGGAATCCCCGTTTCCGCCGCCAATTCAGTTGCGCGTCCAAATGCTTGTTGATAATTGTATCTATATTCACGCAATGTTTCGCCATCTACTTCGTCAATGGTGGTGTCATGCATAATAATATATTTGGTTGCCACTGCCGAAAATTTCTCCAATTCGCGCTTGATTTGTCCATATACGTGCCAAGTATCAATAAACACCATATCGTATTTTTCATCCGCCCCAAATACGATTTCTAAATCATTTTTCCATTCATATTTGACATCTATCCCGAGAGGCTCGAGTACATCAACCAATTCGCCAATCTGGCATTCGCGCGAATCATTCATGAAAATCCGCTTCTTAACACCGTTTTTGTTCTCGTGCAATCCAGCCGAAATTGCCCACGATGAAACACATCCGCGCACACCGAGCTCGAGCGCACTATTACACTGTTTGGCATATCGAAAAAGCGTGGGCAAATGCTCATTGATATCGGAGGCCGTATTACACATTGTGCGAAACTTTTTAATAAGAACGTCCATAGTTATTATTAAAAGAGAGGCGGACCCATTTATATTGTTTTTGACGCGATAATAATTATGTGGCAGTATTCAAGATTTCGCAAATGAGTGTGAATGACCAATTGGTGCCGTTTAAATCAACAACATCACCGCGGTCATTCATTAGTTTGATAGACATTTTCTTAATATTCACTGGACCAAAATATTTGCGGTTTTGATTTTGTAATGTGCCGCCAAACTCCATATATGTGCTTCCGAAATTGAGTCCCGCCAATTTTATGGGTATAAGACCAAACACGTCTCTCATGTATGGACCCGCTGTATATGTACTTGAGCTCCGACGTGCGTCAATAATTTGATTCATCGAATATAACTGTTTGGCAGTCAAACTTGTGAACTGATTGTTTGTACTTATTCCGGCAATTTTTCGGCCAGTAATTGGATCGCACTGATAGGATATACGAGAGGCATTAGTTGGCAAAGCTATATCATTTTCCACGGAAGCAATTGTAATGAGACCGTCATTCACATGGTTTTGTATAAAGTCGTCGATTATCAAGAGGAAATAGTTATACAAATTAGTATTACAAACGGAATCGCTAATGATGGCAAGTCGCCCATCGCTGCTATTTGAATTGGTATAATTTGCTTGAACAACTATAGAATTAGTATTCCCAGTATTCCGAGGATCTCCTGGATCTGTTGGACTATCTCGCTCAGTGATTCGGCCATAAATATTATTAAAATAGTTTTGATATTTTTCATTGAAAATGTCCGAAGATATTTGTCCGGTCCCTAACTTTGCAAACTCGGATAAATTGTATTCTGTATATGTGTGGAATCCAAGAATCCAACCCAGAGTTGTATCCCACTTGACATTTCGCACATTAGACACGCCAACATTGCAATATACAAAACTAAATATATCGTAGAACACGAGTCTGAAGTCGGCACTTGTATATGTTTTATTGATTGTCATTTTAACGGTTGATATATTGTTGTTGTCTATTGTTATAGTTGAATTGCGTGTTATTGGGTTTTGATAAAATAATGTATTTATTTTTTCAATTAGCTCAGTACGCGTATATGTTGATGATGGAATTTCAAATATAATATCATTCCCGCCGGTCAATGCTGGATTCACAGGGCGAAATATGATTTGATTATTATTATTGAGAGTTGACAATGTAATTAAATTATTAAATATTTGTTTTTTTCCACTAATAATGGACGATGTTGAAAGAGGGTATTGATATGGCGGATTCAAAGATGGATTCAAAGATGGATTCAAAGATAGGTCAAAATTATCATTCCATGTCTGTCCCTTAAAAGAAACCACATAGTCTTGCTCCGTTAATGTTATATTAACTTTAAGAACGAGTGTAATGATAAAACCTCCTCCCTCCGGTACAGCTGTAATTGAACTTCCTGCCATAATTATAGAGTTTGTAAAGTCTTGTGTAACATATGAACAAAAAATGTAAATATCAGGTGTTGTTATTTCAGTCAACGTGATTATAATATCATTTGCTTTATAATTGCCAAAGTTATTTGTAAACCCATTTCCACTATTTTTTGCTTTAATTATAATTGTTTTATTTAAATCATTAATAATATAACTATTTTGAGACCTAATTACGCGACTATTTGTATATATATTACTATATAAAGCATCAAATTCAAATATATTTCCACGATTCAAAAAACTAGCAGTTAAATCAATAATATGTTGTTGTTCGGTGAAATTACGAGAAATATCGAAACTGAATGTTGGAAAAGAGTTTTCAAAATAAAATGATGTTCCATTTTGGATTATAGCTCCATCCGTAATTGCCAAATTATTAGAAAGGTCGATAAAGCGTTGTAGAGAGTCATTGATTTCCGTTTTATATTCGGTTAATTTGTATGTTGCTGGTATCAATGATGTTTTAAAATTATTATAAGAAATATCATATCCCGAGCGAATACAATTCAAAATTATATCTGTATTATTTGGTATCATGTAATCTGTAACACTTGTTGGTGTCTCGGAAACAATATTGTTTAATTCAATTGTATTACTTGGAAAACGAAAACACGACGAATTGCCAGTCCATATTCTGGCAATTGAATCAATAGTCGTTTCATCTGGGAAAACAATAGCCAACTTAGAACCAACTATCTGTTTTGTAGTTGCGCGATTTAATTTGGTAGCCAGTTCAATGCGTTTTTTCCCATCATTTATATTTGCCGGGTTAGTAATGGTTGTTAATTGAAAATATGAATATATGCTGTCAATTTTATCTGCCGATTTAATGGCATTATGAAATAAAGTAATTAGTGTATTTCTTGGATAAGTGTCAGCATTCAATGTAATATTGATTGTTTCGTGTGTTGACGCGCGATTTGCATAGGAACTCCCACTATATTGAACAACCTGAAAATAATTATTTAAATTATTAACCAATGTGAAGTTGGGATTTGTATCAAAATAAGTTGCACTAGCATCCGAATACGCAATATATGGCAAATATGTATTGTAGTTGTATCCTAAGAAACTTGGTATGCTATCACTTTTTGCGCCGCCAATTACATTTGGACTCGTCCAATTTGGAAAATAGAGGGAATAGTCTGTTTCATTGAATGTTTTCTTGAGGTCAAACTCAAATACTATTTTTGAAGTTTGTGTCTTTGCCGTATTGTATGAAATAGATGTTTGTCCAAAGCTCAAATCATAAATACTACTATATTGTGGATTTGTGATATCATTGGATTTCAATGTATTAATTGATGTGTTTATGGCGGTGGCTATCTGTTCAGCAGTATATGTACCACTTCGGATTTGTACTTTGACGTCGTGTTGGCCGTTGTCAATACCGGGACTATTGCCTTTTAAAAAGAAATAGTTGCTTCCAAAATTATTGTTAATTGTGTACCATGTGTATGGAATCTGTACCGAATAGAGTTTCATTGAAATGACATTTCGCAGGTCCTCCGACAAATTAAGCGAGAAATTGGTTGCACTGGTATTTTGCGAGTCTTCGCGGTATTGACTGTCGATAGATATCATTTTGAAAATCGTCTTCTGCGACGTCGGGTTCAACTTCAGGGGGTCTTTCACGTAATCGACCAGGCGCGTATCGGATGACACCGCTTTTGCGACGACATCCTTGTCTATTTTTTTAATATCGACATTTCCCTCTGTTTCCATTCCAACCGGTAACTCTCTTTCTTGCGCTGCGCCACCCATTCCTAGTGGCTTTTCCTGCATCTGTTGGTCTACACTGATGTATTGCTTATTGTCATCGATTTTATACTGTTTTGCGCCTACAACAACCTTGGGCTCGGCCTTTGGTTCGGAAATTGGTTTTCCATTGTATTGAAATGTTGCGTCTGATGCGAATCCCTCAATCACGTCTTCTTCATCTTCGTCGTCGGCAAAAAAACGGTCATACATTTGCTCAAAGAACTGATAGAGGCGTTTCGATTTCCTCTCATATTTGTCCATTTGTTGTAAGATTTTCATTTCCAGTTCGCGGTCGCTGGGATTATTTAAATCCAGCATTTCAAAACATTGGTCATCCGTATATTCATTGATGTCATATGACATTTATATATTATACAGAAAATCATTTATATTTTGTTTTGTTCGATTCTCTTTTTAAACATCTTGCGAATGTAATTGGTTAAATCCATTTTTTCGCGGAACTTTTCCAGCAAATCGGGGGGAAATCGCGTAATACCTTGGCATCGTTTCTGGTGTCGGCATCCTTTGAAACAGAGGATGTCGAAAATTGTCATAAATGCGTCTTCGTCTACATCCATGTCTTCGCGGTCGATGTGTAAATTGCCGAGATACGAATACCGATTGTATGTGTCGTTCTCATAAACGCCGTGCCTTTTTGGATATGCCTGGTTGCGAATCATGCCGACACCATCTATGTGGTTTGTCTCGTTGTTCATTTCTAGAACAAATAGGATGGCATCACGCGAAATATGAGAGGCAATTTCACGAGGAACGCCGTAAATACATTTGATTGTCTTGGTGGTCTGGCAATACGATTTCATTTCGGCATATGTCGAATTGTTGAATCGCGATGTCAAAATGTAATGGCGCTGTGGAAGTTTGTTGAGTTTAGTAATAGCGTTGATGCGCTTTTGGCGCAAAATGTTTCGCCGGATTTTTTCTTCTAAAAAAGCATCAATTTCGGATTCCATGGTTGGATAATAGTATACACAATTTAATATAGAGGCAAAATCAATTTTACAACTATAAATATATATGCAAACCGCACCGGAAATAACGTTTGAAGAAATCCCCATTGATGACTGCGTGTATGATAGCAATAGCGATAGTGATTGTAGCAGCGATTTTGAATTGTCGTCGCAAACCGATTTGATAAATGAAGTAGAGGTTGTGTTGACATTTTTGAGATGTCGGGCGTATATGTTTCAGTATTCGGTGAATTGCGCCATCAATTACAGTAATTCAATGTATATTGCGTCATTGTCTTTTTCCAGTTTGTTGACCATTTTGCCTCTCTTGGTATCCTATGAAAAATGGCTTCTTATACTTATCAGCATATTCGGCGCATTCACCACTGGACTGACTATTGCGGGGAAACATGCGCGATTCGATTTGGATATACAGAAATACAATGGTGCCGCAAAATCGTATGTGAATGTTGAAAATGAACTGGCAGCCCTGAAGTCGACCACTATGTATTCGTATGACAAACATCGGCTGCTTTATGAAAAAGTACGCGAAACGGAGACCAAGATTATGGAAATCAAAAAATGCGCGACACCCGTATATCCGGGTGTTCAAGTCGCGTTTCCTCTCATTTCAGTGATTGATATATTTTCGGAAATACATAAAATCGAAACGAAACGAAAACAGCATTCGGGGCGATTGACGTCGATTCGGTATGAAATACGGCGTATAGTAGCTGACATGGAGTCCGTGAAAAATGATGCGAAACTAAAGTCGCGGCTAAGGTTCCTATTTGATTCTAAGAAAAAAATCAAAGACGAACTACAAACAATTAATTATGCGCAAATTATTACTGATATGGAAACCGAGCGCAAGACAAATACGATTGTGTATATTATTCCGAAATGGGTTGGTTAACCCATTTGTATGCGGTCCAGAACCACGGGTCAGCATATACGATTTTGATATCTTTGTTATCATCAAATCGCTTCATGATGAGGTGGGAGTTTTTGTTATTTACCCAGGTCTTGAACTTCACTAGCACGCGCTTTATTGTGGTGTCGACTTTATTGGGGTGCTCTATTATTTTATCTATGAATCCAATTCGTAGATTGGAGAATATTTCAAAAATCTGTTGTCGCTGGATGGCAGTGGAAACTCTTGGGATATAAATGGTTAAATCAGTTGGTGTGTGCATGTGTTTACTATTGGTTGTCTAAATGTATAAAGTTCAATTTTTTATATCACTTTACATGTGGTACCCAAAAGTAGGTGTATGGGGGTAATGCGGTCTCTAGTAAAAAATCGTGTAATCATTCAGTTTTTTTATATTCGATGCTGTTTAGAGACAAGTTATTTATTGGTATTCCTTTAAGTTTTTTCGGGCGATGTTATATATGTCGGCAGGTGATTATATCGCATTGAAGAAATCTAAGATTCTAAAAAACTATGGTATTCCGACGGCGACTGCCAATAAATCGCCTTATGTTCATACATCTTATGACCATTATATTCACAATGTGGCATTGGTAGAGGCGACCACAACGTGTTCGCGATTTCGCAATGGCATTGCTAAACCGGTCTCTATCAATGGTGTATTAGTTGGACGAACTGGCACGTGCCCGGTAAATACATATGACGGCCCGACCATTGTTCGAACAACGGGTATTGCCACAAATGCGGATCTGAACCAGAGTATTCCGAATATTAGTGTTCCCTCTATTCCTCAGAAGAACCAGACGGATAGTTGTAAAGGTCCGTGTCGGTCGTTCATTCAGGTTGGGCGCATTTATAATTTTAATTCGCTTTATCCCAAACAAACGCGGCAATGGAATCTCAAGAAAGCGCAGTCGCGTGTTGTAATAGATTCAACTACTTTACAGATGTAATTGGTTTATACAAAAGCTCGGCAAAATCATATATTTGTTTTGAACACAACAAATATATGGATGAAACGGATTTGTGGATAAAAGAACAAGAGAGGTTCATTTACGCCGACAATAATTATCAGCGCGAACCTCTTGAGTATTTAAACATATATTTTTGTTTCGTAGACACCGATGATTCAATAGTCAAAGTGGATACGGAGAAATATTTATTTAGCGATACTGATGCGTTGCCAACTCGCATAATTGGCGAATCGGCCATTCTAAAAATGATTGAACAAAAACGCCAGTCGAAATATATGTTCAAGGAAATGTCCTTGTTTCATGTTGGATTGGATTCCACGGATATGCACAATTATGCCAAATGTAAAGAAAACGAATATAATTTTGTCGAGAATTATCCAGTGATTCGCGATGTTTATGTGCCTCCCTCTATTTTTATTTTCCAACCGGTGAATTATTTGTTGATTTTGATGAAAGAGAGGAACCCTGTTTTGAAGTCCGCGCTGAAAACGGGGGGCGGGTCCAAGAAACGAGTACAGTTTGTTGATGACAATCACCGCAAAACACGGCGGAAACATGGATAAGGTATCGGATCAAGACATCGGAACAAGGTATCGGTTTGAAACAAGATTAATTGCCAAAATCAGCATAAAGTAATGACCATATTATTTATAAATGTCGGATACCGTGAAACCTCTCTCATTATATGATGAATCCGCGCCCATCAAGGACCGCATCTATTATTTGAAACATTATGAAACCTATAATCCGGCGTATCCTATTAATCCCAAGATGCGCCTTATTCTCAGCGATTTGTCAAACAATCATTTGGATGATGTGATTGACGCTATCCTCTATACACGAACTATCAATGGCGGGAGAGGCTTGCGCGATTTGACATATTCTTATTTGTGGACGCTCCAGCAACAATACCCGATACAGGCAGTATTCTTGCTATATCGCATGATGGAGTTTCAATGCGGGAAACAAATCGGGTGTTGGCGTGATATCCGCGCATATGCGGACTTTATATCGTTGTATTCGGCAAAGGGCCGCGATGACCCAATGTTAAGCCCCGTGCTTGGCCTCTACAATAACCAAATTATTAAAGACCGCGAATCTATGGCCGCGCAACGAGCCATTTCGTATGCGGCAAAATGGGTGCCACGCGAACGCAAATGTCCCTGGATGTTCGAGAAGTTGCTCGATTTGTGGATATATGTGGACCCCGAAGCCAAACGAATAATGTCGAGTCCGACTAGTCCTGAGGCGACCATAATGGCTAGAAACAAATGCCGCATGAATTACCGCAAACTGGTAAGTAAGATGAATACTTTGTTGGATACAGCTGAAATCAAAGAGTGCGCCGGTCGCTGGGCCGAAATCGTACCCGATAAAATCCCGGTGAACAACCTCTATTTGAATCGCGCCAATTTTGAGAAACACGGTGTTAAGGGCGCATATTCTAATCGCAATTATATTTCGGGTATTCCTTCTTGGAAACTGGTGAAGAAAATGGTACAACTCAAAAAAGCGGGTAATCAGGCGGAGATTGATATATTGAATGCCCAGTGGGCCGCGCGCGAAAATCGGGACGAACGTGAATACAATGCGTATATTGCGTTGGTGGATGTATCCGCGCCGATGTATGCGAATGGTGCAGAGAGTTTATATCGCGCAATCGGACTTGGTTGCGAACTGGCAGCGAAGTCGCTGTTTGGACGTCGCGTGATGGCATTTTCGCCCAAGCCGTATTGGATAGACTTGGAATCGTGTTCGTTTGGTGAAATGATTCAGCGCATGATTTCGGCGATTTGGATTCCGGAGAATTATATGGATAATGCGTTTTCGGCGGTCTTGGACGGGGTTTTGTTCTCGGATATGGTGCCAGAGGAGGTATCCAAAGTCAAGATAGTTCTCATTACGAATCGTCGGGATGAAGTGTCGTTGCCGACGCATATAGTAGAGGCGTGGCATCAGGCGGGGATAAAGAAGTTTGGCCGACCCTTTTTGCTAGATGGACGCAATTTTGAGAAAATCGGTGTTTAAACGAGAGGTTTAAACGAGAGGTCTAATGATTATTGTACTCAAAATAATCATTATACAACTACTTTTCGCGAACTTGAGTGTCCGTATCCATATTTTTGCTTGGCTCGTTTTGCCAGAATGAACGCGCATTTATTGTGCGCACATCCCTTTTTCAAAATATTGTAATCAACCGCCGCGGATTTTCCTGCCGTCAAAGCACTCGCAAGACGCGCAAAACCCCATGATTGGGCAGTTTGATTGGGTCTCGAACCCGATGAATAATATGCTCCCTCTCCTTTTGAGACAATTTGATTGAGCGCGTCCATAGAACATCCAGTTTTGCGAACTAACTCCGGACTCGGAATTATTTTGTCGAGTTTGTAGATTTTTTCAGCGCGGCGAATGTGTTTGGAGGTTTTATTGTGATAAGATGAGAGATGCTTGCGATTATAATATTTTTTGTTGGTGTACATTTGTCGAGACTTTTTCAACATTCGGATTTGTTTTATTTTGTCGGCGGCAGATAAATTGGCCGGTAAATAACGGACGGGAACTCGCGGCATTTATATTACACCCTACGAAAAGAAAAATGAGACGATTTTTGTCTCATTTTCTTTTTGGTCGGTGTATTTGAGAAATGAATTGACTCGGTCAAAAAATTGAAAAGTTGTTATACCAGACTTGACAAACATAAAATCAAATACACACTCATAAAATGTCCTCAAACGCTTCCAGTAATAATATGTTCCGCGGCAACAACAACAGACGTGATGTTTCTGGCAATATTGATGCCTCTAATAATATATTTTATAACAACAATCGCAACAATTACAATAATAGGTATTACAATGAAGCTCCTCCTCAAAACATCTTCAGACAAGGCGACAATCGTCGAGACTATCGCGGCTATAATGATTCAAGAAACATGTTCAACAATAATCGACCAGCGCCAGTTGTTAAAGAGCCCGAAGTGAAACCATTTCCTCCAATGGATGATTTCCCAGCTTTGGGATTATCGTCAAAAACAAAGGCAACGGCAACAGCAACAGCAGCAGCAGCCCCACCTCCTGTAAAATCATTTGCCAAGATTGCCGAAGACGCATCAACAATTGTCGTTCCTAAACTGGCTATCAAAAAAATGGCAAATAACGAAACCGCATCGTCCGTCTCACAACAAAACTATGTTCCTTCTGGAAAACGCAGAATGACTCTGAATGAATTTATGGAGAGGCGCGAAGATGGACAGCAAATTGATATGGATGATGTATCAATTTGTTCCGAATACTCAAACAACATTATCGATGATGATGACGATGATGACGATGATGAGTACTAAGGCGTTGTCTTTATAAGATAGCACTATGTGGCATAGTTAAAGAGTTTTTTTCCCGTAATGGGTGCCTTGTATTCGCGGTCTTTGTCTACCAGCATTTTTGTCATAGCATCCATATCTCGTTTGCGACGATTGAGAATATTGGTTGCCAAGGTAATCACCGGCTGATTTTCCGTGTTTTTAATGATTCGCTCGGCCAATAAAATATCCCGCGACTGGTTTTCCATCATTTGTTTCAAGTAATCGTCGTCGTCCACGCCAGATTGCGTATTGTACATGAATAACATCGCATATATGAGAATCCCCAGTCCTAAATAATAAAAGAGTGAAAACGTGTCTCTGTATAAATCGTAAATCATCACCTCTAATAGACCCATAATAGAGGCGACGAATGTGGATAAATAGAGTTTCCCGCGAGTATTGTGCGGATTTCGGGAAGTTATGTAGCTGATTATCCAATAATGGACACTAAATGCCACCAAAAATGTTAGACACACGTAGTTGAAAAGTTTCATAATATATAGTCAAGTTAGAATATTGGTGTTGAATACACGCCCCTATTGTTTACACATCATTATGAACTCGTCGTCTGTTTTCGCGACACTTTCCTGATATTTTCCCTGGAGAAGCGAAACGACAATAAAATTAAGTTGTTCAAATGACGATTTCAATTCCAGCACCTCATTGGTATTGATATTGAACATCCGAAACGCCCTCTCACTATTCGGATTCAAAATACGGTAAATCCACGCATAAATTACCACCTGGAGTTTGTGGTCAAAGGTTATTTCGCGCACACATTTGAGTTCCCACACAGTTTTGGCGGTAATTATATCAGTTCGCGCCGTAAACCGAAACCGCACCGATTCGTCAAAATATTCAGCTAAAACATTGTCAATTGATTCATGTTCCATTTCTTGCGACTGGTGGATGATGACTTTTTCAATAAGCGGTTTTGCCTCTTCGCATTCTTTGCCAATTTGCCGATTCATGCGGTTTTTACATTTATCCATCATAGAGGCATTTATCCACGTATAATCCGTTTGCGATATTTGGCGCAATTTGAAATATAATTTTTCGTGGATTGCCGTATACACGTTTGCCAAAAACAAGTAGTCTCCAGGTGTCGTGAACTGCGCTGGTAGTCGCGATGCCACATTGCGCAAATACTCGTGTTCGCCGTCTTTCAAATCATCCAGCAATAGCAAAATGGTTTCATACAACACATTGGTTGTACCGGGGTCCGATAAATGGTCGTAATACATTGCCGGAATCGCCAATCCATTAAGGTCGCTAACCTCTTCGAAAAATCCGTCGGCAGTCTCAATCGTGGAGCGGATTTCCAGGTCCATACCGGGCGACATAATTGTTATGAATATGTCGGTAAGCGTGGGGGTGATTGCCTCTAATACGGTCTCTTGGACAAACTTGATTAAATCGGTTGGCGTCACATAGTGTTTCTTGATTGCGCTTTCGACCACCGATTCCGGCATTCGTTGTTGCCCAGGCATCATTGGCATCCCCTTGAACTCAATGTATGCCTGCTGTTTCATCGTAAAATGGTCCATTTTCAAGAACTGGAGAGGTCGGTCGTTGGTAAATTCGTCGCGTTCCAAAATGAACAGTCCGACGGTTGCGCGGGTGGTGGCGACATAGAGGGTACTGGGACATTGTGTCTGGGGCAATGCGCGTCCATAGAAATCCATGTATCCTTGGTCGAATCCGAGCACAAAAGTGTATTTGCGCTGACGCCCTTTCACACTATGGAAGGTGGAGAAGACCAGTTTTCGCTGGACCACCTTTTCGTCAATGATATCGGATTCAAACATCGGGACGTGGCACGGAATACCGTAGTTCACCAGTATATTCTCCAGTTTGCGTATTGGGCTATTGGGACCTTTCACCGACGCACCGAGAATGAAAAAGTCGCCGGGATGCGCACCTTCCGACAACAATTTGCGAATATGGAAGACGACCAGACTCTCTAGATTTCGTCGCGAATTGCGGAAATAATAGACGGCGTGGTCCCCTTCACGACACGATTTGAGTCGGTCTTCGCCCAACATTGCGTCGTTCACAAATGCCGCCATTTGGTCGGTGATACGATACGAAGTCTGGAGGGAACAATGTTCGAATATGGGGGTCTTGAGTCCTGGGTGGTCGGCCCATATTTTGGCGGCCATAGTTAGAAACCGCGTGTCGGCGCCCTTGAATTCGTAGAGACCTTGCATGAAGTCTCCGAGCACAACAAGCTGGAATGGATGGCCCATGTCTTTTGCAAACTTGCTCACTAGCTGAAAATAGAGAGGCGTCATATCCTGGGCCTCGTCTACCACAATAATGTGTTTTCGCGGAATATGGATGCGCGGCGGCAATCCCGTTTTCATGATGTGGCGGATGCCCGTATCCGTGTAGGCGGAGGCGAAATAGTATTTAACCGCCAAACTGTGGTATGTATGGACATCGAGATTATCGAGTTCGAGTTCTTCTACTTTTTGTTTGATTTCGCATCGCAACATGGAATTGTATGTTATTTGGATAATTTTGTGCTTGGGCATAGCCTTGGCTAGTGATAAGATTGTGGTGGATTTTCCTGAACCGGCGACGGCGTCAACAACCACATTTGTACCCACCGTTTTTACGTTGTGGATAATAATGGCCTGTTCGGCACTAACCGGATTCATTAATAATATAGAGGCGGCATTTCTTTGTATTTGTTTTGACAATTCATTATTTTGAAGATAATTATTGTCCTATGTAAAAAAACATAGAACCATTCGAGTCTGGCATCAAGTTATTTATTTATGGATTTGTCTATAAACTGTCTATAATTTTATGTAATTTTATTTTGATTTCTTCTTTTTTTATTTTTTTAAAAGACCCTTCCACAATTTCATTCATAATATATTGGGCAAAATCTTTTGCAATTTTTTCAGAATCTTCTTCGTCAGGCGTCTCTACAAGGGCTTGAACCACTTCGTCAGGCGTCTCTACAAGGGCTTGAATCGCATTGTCAGGCGTCTCTACAAGGGCTTGAATCGCATTGTCAGGCGTCTCTACAAGGGCTTGAATCGCATTGTCAGGCGT
>Ga0315904_10001147_pt1 | contig 41828 bp, 61 predicted proteins | sample LakEriMetagenome_6_FD_203529 | JGI IMG/M metagenome (GOLD analysis project Ga0315904, IMG submission 203529) | Freshwater fungal communities from buoy surface, Lake Erie, Ohio, United States - Buoy 12 MA120 | ecosystem: Environmental > Aquatic > Freshwater > Lake | place: USA: Lake Erie, Ohio... | reverse complement strand
TCTTACCGAGAAGTTATTTTAATGAAATAAAAGAGATGATCGAACATCCAGCATTTCGCTGGAACTTCTCATCGATACTCCCATCGGGGACGGCAGGCCAGACCGACAAAGACTGGTACTTCATGAAAAGAATATACTCAGAGCTCGAACCTATTGAAGACGCATTCGGTTACTGGCAAACGATCAGACCAATGTTCTATTTCTTCGAAGAAAAACTCAAATTCGTTACAGAGCATGTCATCAGTGTAAATGTCAATAGCATGATGAATCAAGGACGTAAGCGTGCTCATGGCTGGCACAACGATTGTACATACAAGCATTACGTAGCCCTCTTCTATATCAATACTTGTCATACTGCTCCAACTTTATTTGAAGATGGAGACGAAGTAGAACATATTGAGAATCGATTATTGTTCTTCGAAGGTGGAGATCATATCGATAATCGTCATAGCACGAACTTACCGCTCGATGTTGAAAGAAGACTTGCGATTAATTTCAATCTCAAAGGCTCTTTACTGTAAAATAAACATGTACAATAATCACCATCTGTGTATAATGAAGTTAACAGATTGGAGTTATTATGCTTTGGATAGAACACAAATACATTAGTCTTCTCTCGGGTCGCCTCGAAAGATTTCAGAGAGTCAACAGCACGGTCTATCGGTTCCGTTGCCCTATTTGTGGCGACTCGAAGAAAGATCGTCGAAAGACTCGTGGGCATCTTCTCGAGAAAGGCGGCAAGGTCCGATTCTACTGTCATAACTGTAGCGCGAGCATGCAGTTTAAATATTTCATGAAAGAGATCGATCCGACTCTTTATCTGGAATATGTCAAGGAACAGATGAAGGAATCTGGCAATCAGAAAGATGTCGAAACATTTGCTGAGAAGATGAAACCTCCTGTCTTTGTCAAGACCACTGCCTTATCTAAAATCAAGAAGGTAAGTCAGCTAAAGGTCGACCATCCTGCCAAGCTTTATGTTCAGTCTCGTCAGATCCCATCAGATCTACACTATAAGCTGTTCTATGCTCCAAAGTTTGGAGAGTGGGTGAATAGCATGATTCCTGATAAGATCAAGATTGGAGAGAAGGATGAACCTCGTCTGATCATTCCATTCCTCGACAAGGAAAAGAATCTCTTTGGTTTTCAAGGTAGATCGTTTAAGAAAGAAGGTGTTCGGTATATCACCATCATGCTGGACGATTCCAAACCAAAAGTATTTGGTATGGATACTATCGACGAGTCCAATGATATATATCTTCTAGAGGGACCGATCGATTCGATGTTCTTGCCGAATGCCATGGCAGCGGCAGGTGGAGATCTTGCTGCACAAATCGAACAAACCGGTTTACTTAAAGAAAAAATTGTGGTAGTATTTGATAATGAGCCAAGGCATTCTGACACAATCAAAAGAATGCAGAAGGCTATCGATGCAGGTTATCGTGTAGTAATTTGGCCATCAGATATCGAACACAAAGATGTCAATGATATGATTTTAGCTGGCATGACGCCAGAATATATTAAAGGTGTTTTAGATGAATGTAATTACTCAGGACCCGCTGCAAAATTACACTTTGCGTTATGGAGAAAAGACCGTTGAAGCGATCTTGTCTTTGCCAGAAAAGAAACTGACGTGGGTAGTTTATAATGCCAACATGGTACAGTCTGCGGTGACGATGATCGTTTCTCTTCGAGGTATCGAATTCTTCGATGACTATGTGAAGGTGATCTCACGCGAATGTGGTGACGGTGCTCAAGGTGCTTTGTACTTTGATCCTAACATCTTTAATTACATAGGAAACGGATATGGTTGAACTAGTCGACAACGAATTTGGAATCGAGTACGAACAGATTTCAATTCGAAAACTCAGAATATTTCGTGTAGGCCAACAATGGCTTGTAGAGTATCAACGCGCTCCTCGTCTGTGGGCTCCATGGGATCACTTCTGGTGGTATAACGATGGTCAATACGTAGAGTACTACGATGCACTCGGTCGTGTCAATGATTTAAAGGCAAACGGATACGTGAACATTCCGCGTTTCCAAAAAGTAAAAACATTTGAGGTAGAACAATGAAAACTGAAATCTACAATACACTACGTCGACACCTGCAATCTCATGTCGACAAACATGCAATGAATGTTCGAATTATGATGAATAATCCGATGGCGATTCATGAGCATACTGATTTCATGACTGCAGTTGAGTTGGAGCTCGGGTATATCGCCGAGTATCAAGACAAACTCGAAGCAATTGAATATGTGATGAAAGGTTAATATGAGAGAAGTAACATATGAAGATGCTATGGAGTTTCTGCATTTACTTAAGGAAAAAATGCCAGAATGGTCTTACGACAACTATGATCCAGAAATTGAATACATCCAAGAAATGCTCTGGCGTTATGAAGATATGAGGAACAGTTAATGAGTGAAGTAAATCTAGTCGGTCTTACTAAGCCGAGTGCCTATACAGAATGTACGACTGCTAATGAACTGGTTGCATGGGCAGCACGAGTATCTAACCCATCAAATCAAAACAATACAGAAACAGCACCAAAGCTTGTGCAGTATTTGATTAAGAACCAGCATTGGTCGCCACTTGAGATGGTCCATATCGACATGGAAATCAAGACTACACGAGATATCGCTCGCCAGATTTTGCGACATACTTCTTTCAGATTCCAAGAGTATTCCCAGCGTTACGCCGATCCAACGGCAGATCTTGGATTTGTGAAGCGAGAAGCAAGACTTCAAGATGCTAAGAATCGTCAAAACTCGATCGAGGTTGAGGATCCGCGGCTTCAAGAAGAATGGGATATGATGCAGCAGCAGGTTGTCAACGCTGCTAAGATGGCCTATCAGTGGGCCAGCGAGCGTGGTATCGCCAAGGAACAACGCCGTGCTGTATTACCTGAAGGCCTTACTGAGTCTGTGATGATCATGTCTGGTTCTCTTCGCTCGTGGGTTCACTACTGCGAACTTCGTATGGATAAAGCAACTCAGAAGGAACATCGTATTGTTGCCGAACAATGCTGGGATATTATTTGTCACCACTTTCCAGATGTAAAGAAAGCACTTGATAGTATGGCAGCACAAGCAGAATTTGAAAGGAAACTTCCATGATCAATTGGTTAGTATATAATAAAAATGATATCGTCGTTGCAGATGTTGAGTCTGAAGAAGAAGCTCTCGAGGTCGTAGAAGATCTTACAGAAGATCCGTGGTGGAAAGACGAAGCGCCTTATCGAATAGAGATGTTGCCATGAATCACAGTAGCGTAGTAAAAGAAACCGAAGACGGCGAATTGTATATAGAATTATCAGACGAGCTCATGGCAGATATGGGTTGGGATATAGATACTGAACTAGTATGGACCGTTTATGACGACGGCAAGATTGGATTAAGGAAAAAAACGGATGATCAATGTAACGAAGCGTGATGGAACGCGCGAACCTCTCGATATTAACAAGTTCCACAAAGTTGCGCTACATGCATGTGAAGGTCTATCTGGAGTTTCTGTATCTGATCTCGAAATCAAGACACATATTCAATTTTATGATAAGATCAAGTCGACTGACATTCAAGAGACTCTGATCAAGGCTGCTGCCGAACTTATCACAGAAGAAGCACCGAACTATCAGTATGTCGCTGGTCGTCTGATCAACTATAACCTTCGTAAAGAAGTTTATGGTAAGTATGAGCCCAACCATCTACTATCACATTACTTTGAAGTAGCCACTGCTGGCTACTATGACTGGGGAATCTATGAAAGCTATAGTGGGGACGACTGGATTGAGTTGTCTGCCTACATCGATCATGAGCGTGACAACCTACTGACCTATGCGGCCATGGAACAGTTTCGCGGTAAGTATCTCATCCGTAATCGAGTGACAAATAAGTTCTACGAAACACCTCAGATGGCATTCATGTTGATTGCTATGACACTCTTTCAGAATTACAAAAAGAATCGAATCAAATGGGTAAAGGACCTTTATGATGCTATCAGTACATTTGACATTAGTCTTCCTACTCCTATTATGGCAGGAGTGCGGTCACCTCAACGTCAATTTAGTTCGTGCGTACTTATTGAAACTGACGACTCGCTGGATTCCATAAATGCAACATCTTCTGCAATTGTTAAGTACGTTTCTCAAAAGGCCGGGATTGGTATTGGTGGCGGTCGTATTAGGGCTGTTGGATCTCCTATACGCCGTGGTGATGCTTCTCACACTGGTGTTATTCCTTTCTGGAAGCATTTTCAATCTGCTGTTAAATCTTGTAGCCAAGGTGGTGTACGAGGTGGAGCAGCGACACTCTATTACCCCCTTTGGCATTACGAAGTGGAAGATCTTCTTGTCCTAAAGAATAACAAGGGCACAGAAGACAATCGTATTCGTCATTTGGACTACGGAGTCCAGTTTAATAAGGTAATGTATGAAAGACTTCTTTCTGGAGGTAATATCACCCTCTTCTCACCTAGTGATGTCCCGGATCTCTATGAAGCGTTTTATAAAAGCACAGAAGATTTTAGAGAACTCTATGAAAAGTACGAACGTAGTAAGGTTAGAAAGAAAACCATTCCTGCGATTGATCTCTTCTCAGCCTTCGTTACAGAACGAAAAGATACCGGACGAATCTATCTAATGAACGTCGACCATGCCAATGAGCATGGTTCATTTACTGATGCGGCTCCAATTAAGATGAGCAATCTTTGTTGTGAGATTACACTTCCTACTACACCTCTAAAGGATATTCATGATGAGTCAGGCGAGATTAGCCTTTGCACGCTTGCAGCGATTAATTGGGGAAAGATTAGAAAGCCAGCTGATTTCGAAAAGCCATGCACCATTGCAGTACGCGCTTTGGATGCCTTACTTGATTATCAGGACTATCCTGTTCGAGCCGCTGCTATTGGTACTCACAACCGTCGGCCTTTGGGTATTGGTATCATTAATTTTGCTTATTGGCTGGCTCGTAACGATACCAATTATTCTGATCCTAACCTTGACCTCGTGCATGAGTATGCTGAAGCATGGAGCTATTACCTTATCAAAGCCTCGGTCGACTTGGCTGAAGAAGTAGGATCTTGTCCTCTTGATCATCAGACAAAGTATGCGTATGGTACTATGCCAATCGATACGTATAAGAAAGACGTAGATGAATTGGTTGCTCCTAACTATAAGATGCCTTGGAGTCAATTATCAAGTCGGGCATTGTCATCTGGTATTCGTAACTCGACTCTCATGGCTCTGATGCCTGCTGAAACTTCTGCTCAGATCAGTAACTCGACCAATGGCATTGAACCACCTCGTGCACTCATTTCGATCAAGCAATCGAAGGATGGCGTACTGAAGCAAGTTGTTCCAGAGCTAAGAAGACTAAAGAATAAATACGAATTACTATGGGATCAAAAGTCTCCTGAGGGTTATCTCAAGATTATGGCGGTCCTACAGAAGTTTATTGATCAGGCGATCTCGGTAAACACTTCTTATAATCCTCGTCACTATGAGGATGAGAAGATTCCGATGTCAGAGATGATTAAACATATTTTGATGCACTACAAGTATGGCGGTAAGACGCTCTACTATTTCAACACCTTCGACGGTGCTGGTGAAATTGAAGAATCTAAACCACTAGCACAGGGGCAACTAGATGATGAGGACTGTGACTCTTGTAAAATCTAACAGGAGTTTTAAATGGCAAGAAAAGCGCCAGCAGCTGGAGCTGTACAACACGTAAAGATCGTAACAGGCACATCACAAGATACAAGACGTCCTAAGTTGTCGTCGATGAATAAGCACAAGAAGAGAAACTTTAAAGCGTATCGTGGACAAGGAAGATAATGCAATACATCAAACTAGATAATGATATGTGGGCCGATGCAGGTAAAATTTGGTTTGTTCATGAACATGAAACACGACCGAATTCAACTGCAGTGAAACTCACGATTGAAGACACTAAGACAGGCGAAATTGAAACACGAACAGTTCCGCAGAACCATATTCAGTGGCTCGAAGCGAAGGACTGGTAATTGCTATACACGGGATCAGGAAATCTTCCGCATCACATCTATTGTTGGGTAGATTCTTCGTTCATTCGTAAAGATACCAAACCGAACACATATGAGCCTTGTATTTGGTTTGCTCTGCATGCCAAAGCTGGTCATTCGTGGGGTTGTCATGTCATGCTTGAATGCGGTGCGGTCTGGAGAGGTGTTCCTCCTCATGCATTAGCATTTGCTCCAAATCCGGAAAAAACTTGGCACCTCGAAGACACACAAATATGGGATTGCTACGGCGATCAGTTTTCGGTGTTGATATATAGTTATCTACACAGCCAACAAGCAGAGATTCGAAGAAGCGGCCTTTTTGGTCGTTATCTTTTTACGGTCGTTCCGATGAACGATGGATATACACAGCATCCTTCTCAGTCGAAGGAATTCATGTTTATCCAATTAGATAATGGTAGGCTGACTATCATGCCTACAAATGAACTTCGATTCCATGATAAATCATACACCGAAGGCGATTGGCCTAAGGATCTCAAACTTAACGACAGTACCTGGAGAGTCGAATGACAGTATTTTCAAACGAAACGTTTGATGCTACAGAGCAAACTTGTTTCTTCGGAAAGCAAGTCAATATTGCTCGTTATGATAAGCAACGCTATAGTATATTCGAGAAGCTGACAGACAAACAACTCGGATTCTTTTGGCGTCCAGAAGAAGTAGATCTGTCAAGAGACGGCAAAGACTTTAAAGGGTTAACCGACCATGAAAAGCACATCTTCACAAGCAATCTCAAAAGACAGATTCTTCTTGACTCTGTACAAGGACGTGCGCCTAGCTTGGCGTTTCTACCGATTTGTTCGCTCCCCGAACTCGAAACCTGGATCCAAACATGGACATTTTCCGAAACGATTCATAGTCGATCCTACACTCATATCATTCGAAACGTTTATTCAGATCCGTCAAGGGTATTTGACGAGATGCTCGACATCCAAGAAATAGCAGACTGTGCTCATGACATCAGTAAGTATTATGATCGTCTGATCACTGCTAACAGTCAATATGCCTTATTCAAGCATGATAAGAAACATGCATACGAGCATAAGAAAGATCTCTGGCTTTGCCTGAATGCCGTGAATGCTTTAGAAGGAGTAAGATTCTATGTCTCGTTTGCGTGCAGTTGGGCTTTCGCCGAAGTTAAGAAGATGGAGGGTAACGCAAAGATCATTAAGCTCATCGCGCGGGACGAGAACGTTCATCTTGCCTCAACTCAGCAACTCCTCAAAATTCTACCGAAAGAGGATCCAGACTTTGCTCGCATACAAGAAGAAACACGCGCTGAATGCATCGATATGTTTCACCGAGTGGTCGAGCAAGAGAAAAGTTGGGCACATTACTTATTTCAGAACGGATCAATGATTGGTCTGAACGAAGAGCTTCTTTGTAACTACGTGGACCATATCGCAGCGAAACGTATGGGTGCAATTGGACTGAATGGTAAACCTGGTGCGAATCCTTTGCCATGGACACAGAAGTGGATTTCGGGTTCAGACGTTCAGGTTGCTCCGCAAGAAACAGAAATTACTAGTTATGTAATCGGTGGAGTTAAAAAGGATGTCGACGAAAACACGTTTAAAGGATTTACGCTATAATGGATTGGATAACTTGCCCCTCATGTGATGAGGAATTTAAAATAATCACAGAAAATACCGCTCTTCCAGAATACTGTCCATATTGTTCTGCAGAGCTTGAGCTTGAAGATCCATTCGACGAAGAATATGACGAATAAATAGATCTTTCCCCTTCTTTTGGAAGTTGATCTATGAGTTGGTTATACGAAGACAAAGAATTTACTGATGTTGAAGATTACTATGGCTTCATATATCTCATCGAAAATCTAGTGAATGGCAAGAAATATATAGGCCGCAAGTTTCTGACAAAGGCCGGATATAAAACTGTCAAAGGCAAACGAAAGAAGATTCGCGTAGAGTCCGATTGGCGAGACTACTACGGTTCTTCGAATTCCCTCAAAGAAGACATTGATTACTACGGAAAAGATAGCTTTCGTAGAACCATTTTAAGGCTGTGTAAGAGTCGCGGAGAATGTAATTATTTCGAAACGAAATATATATTTGATACGGATGCTATCTTAGATCCTAAATATTATAATAGTTGGGTATCGTGTAAAATTCAGACAAGCCACGTGAAGGCTTTGCTTTTCAACCCCGAACAGGAGAATTTATGAGGTGGGTAAAGTACTAGAACACAAGCATTTGATTGTAAGAGCAGAGCTAAATCAGCCTCCGCAGTGTACAGAGTCCATTGAAACATGGATGAAAAAACTCGTGAATCAAATCGATATGAAAATTTTAATGGGACCGTATGCAGTGTATTCTGATATGGTTGGTAATCGTGGTTTGACTGCAGTCACTATCATTGAGACGAGTCATATTGCTCTGCATGTTTGGGATGAGTGCGAACCTGCTCTTGCCCAGCTTGATGTATATACATGTAGTGCTTTGAATACTGATGACGTCTTCGAAGCTATGAAAGAATGGGCTCCTGTCCAGGTCGAATATAAGTATATCGACAGAGAACACGGTCTAACTTTGATTGAAACCAAAGTATTGTAATGGCGTTTAAAAGAACGACTCGTAGTGGAAAGGGCGGTACGCGCACCACTTACACACAGTCGTTCAAAGGACCAAAGAAATCGTCTAAGATTTCTACGAGTAGCGGATCTAAATATTCTAGATTTACTACAACTACAAATCTAAATACTGGTGAAAGAAAATCATATCTTACACAGCGCAGCGCAGATGGCTGGATTTCTAGAAAAAGTCTTAGTCCTCCTAAGCAAACAACCGCTAAGCCAAAGAAAACCAAAAAAGTTAGGACACGTAAATCTAAACCAATAAAGTTTAGTACTATCCTAATAATTTTGTGTACATTATATCTGTTTGGTATTATAAGTAATCTATAATAAGTAAAAAGTGAGGTGTTATAATGGGTAAGAAGAGAACACGTAAGACTGTCGTGTCAAAAGGACAGCGCCGCAATATTGTGGCAGGTGTAAAAGAAGTTCGCCAAGATCGCAGCGAAGGTGAAAAAGCCTATAACAAGCTAAAGGCTTGGGGCAAAGGACAGAATCCATGGATTACTGTTCCTGGTACGCAGACTAACAAGCGCTTTATTAAAGTGCGTGCGAACAGCGTTTGGGGTAATCCAAAAAATCGATCAACTGGTATTTACAGCAAAGTAACAAGCGATGACTAAGAATGTACTGATCTATACAAAAGATAATTGCCCGTTTTGTGTACAAGCGAAAAACTTGTTTACAAATAAAGGACAACAGTATATAGAGAAGAAGATAGGAAAAGATCTTACGCGCGAAGAGTTTATGGAAAGCTTTCCGGATGTAAGAACAGTTCCTTTCATTATTATTGACACAGAAAAGGTGGGTGGTTATGACAAACTCGTTGAATGGTACGACAGACCAGAACGATCGTTCTTGGCAGAATGAATATTTAAAGGGCGTTCTCCAAACTGGAATCGCAAATGTAACCTTCTTAAAGAAGGATGGAACACAACGCAACTTGCTATGCACGCTGTTGCCGAGCGAGTTGCCTGCGCAAACTGATCTCGAAGAAGCTGTACAGAAGAAGACTCCAAATCCAGAAGTACTGGCTGTGTGGGACCTTGAGAATAAGGGTTGGCGTTCGTTCCGCTACGACTCAGTTCTCGGCTTTAGTGTATTGTCGCTCGACGCATGATCTACATGGTAGACATCGATCAGACCATCTGTAAAACGCCATATACAGATGGTCAACATCGCTATGGATTGGCAATTCCATTTAAACATCGTATTGATCGTATAAATAGTCTATACGACGAAGGGCATACCGTCATTTATTGGACAGCCCGTGGTTCAGGATCAGGAATCGATTGGACCGAACTTACCAATAAACAACTTAATGATTGGGGCTGCAAGTTCCACGAAGTTCGTCTTGGAAAACCATCATATGATGTATGGATCGATGACAAAGCGATGAGTGATGTTGAGTTTTTTAAAGGCGCTGACATCGAGGCGAAGTACGATGACTTTTTAGTAAATGGATATGAAAATAATGAATAATGAAGACTTAATTGAACTGAATGAACTGAATAAGGAATCTAATGGTGGAACAGAACTCACCACTCGAGGTCTCTTCAACCGACTTACTCGTGATGAACTCGATGGTGTCCAAATTATCACTGCTCGCGTCCGCGACCTCGATCCTGACCGAATTAAGATCTATCACTTACATGATCTTGCCGGCGATCCGGAAGCTTCACACCTTCAAGATCCAGCTAGTCGAGCTCGCTTTGACAAGTTGGTGTTCAGCTCTAACTGGCAGTATCAACAGTATCGTGACTATCTTGGAGTTCCATATAGCAATCATTCAACAGTTATTGAAACAGGCATCGAGCCTATTCCACTCGTTAACAAACCAAAGGACAAGATTCGTCTCATCTATACTTCCACTCCTCATCGCGGATTGGAGATTCTGGTTCCTGTATTTTGCGCTCTCGCCGAAAAATATCCAAACATCGAGCTAGACGTATTCTCTTCGTTCGGAATTTATGGTAAGAATTGGGAAGGTCGTGATGAGGCTTATAAGCCACTCTTCGATCGTATGAACGAACATCCACAAATCAACTATCATGGTTGGGCAGATCAGGAGACAGTACGTGCCGCATATCAACGCGCTCACATCTTTGCGTATCCATGTATCTGGCCAGAAACATCGTGCCGTTCTCTTATTGAGGCTATGTCGGCTGGTTGTCTTGCGGTTCATCCTAACTTCTCTGCTCTGGCTGACACGTCGGGTGGGCTAACTGTCCAGTACGATGGTGATCATGAAAATCCAAATCTGCATGCCAATATCTTTGCACACACTCTCATGTATGCCATCGAGAATGTACAGAACAATGACATTACCAACATGATGTCGTTCGTCAAGGCATACGCAGACACTCGCTTCGGTTGGGACTCTGTCATTCCCAAGTGGAAGGGACTTATCGCTTCGTTAAAGGAACAAAACCGTGATACTGGCCAAGGCACCACTCAGAGTTAGTTTTTTTGGTGGGGGTAGTGATATCCCCACCCACTTTGCAACGTGGGGTGGAGCAACCATCTCAACTGCTATCGACAAGTATGTCTATGTAGCAGTCATGCACACTCCTCATGATCACATCAAAGTTTCTTATTCGAAACAAGAGTGTGTCACCGACGTAGAAGACATTCAGAATGAAATCGTAAAGAACGCTCTGAAGTTTTTCGGTATCAAATCCAACATCGAGATCACATCATTCGCAGACATTCCCACGATCGGCAACGGTCTTGGTGGATCGTCTGCCTTTACTTGTGCTCTCGTCAAGGCTTTGTCTGCCTATCTTGGTTATGAATATGTAAATCCTTATGGTATTGCCAAGACTGCTTGTCATATCGAAATCGATCTCTGTGGTTGGAAGATTGGTATGCAAGATCAGTTTGCATCTGCATTCGGAGGTATGAACTACATCGAATATGCCAATGAACTTGGGAATGGACGTGTAGATGTCAAGAGACTCGATACGAATAGCATCGAGAACTACATGATCTTGATTCCAACTAACATCGAACATCATGCAGCCAAGATCCTCGATAACATCAACTTCGAAGCCAAGACATTTGTCATTCGCGAGCTCTCGAATATGGCAAAGATGCAAGGCACGCAGCGAGTCAATATCAATGAATATGGTCGATTGCTAAATGCTGCATGGGTATTAAAGAAACAGATGAGCGAAGGCATCTCTTCAACAGAGATAGATAGTATGTACGATCGATGCCAAAAAGCTGGTGCATTCGGAGCTAAGTTGCTCGGCGCAGGCGGTGGAGGATATATGCTAGCCCTCACAGATTCAAAAGAAAAGATTCGCCAAGAATTCTCAGATCGTACTTGCCTCGATGTAGGCATTTCACACGAAGGAGCAAGAGTTGTCTATAGAGACTGATATCATATTGGATCATCTCGGCCTGATTAATATCGGGTTTGCGAGCATTGATCATGACGAATTTAAGAAAGCCGCAGAACTGATTTGGCTGACGAGCATTTCGAATCATCGCAATAACATCTATACGATTGGTAATGGCGCTTCTGCCTCGATCGCTCAGCACTGGGCATGCGACTACACTAAGGGTTGCAAGAAAGGTGGACTGAGACCGCGAGTCATTTCGTTAGCAGCCAACATTCCACTCATGACTGCCATCTCCAATGATATCAGCTATGACGATGTCTATTCGTTCCAGCTGGAAGCGCTTGGACAAGAAGGAGATGTGCTCGTAGCCATCTCTTCGAGCGGTAATTCTCCGAACGTTGTCAAGGCAATCGAGACCGCTAAGTCTTTGAAAGTAAAGACAATTGCTTTGACAGGCTTTTCATCTGACAACAAGTGCGCTCAGCTCGCAGACATTTCTCTTCATGTCGACATCCAAGAATACGAAGCAGCAGAAGACGTTCATCAAGCTATTATGCATATGATTGCTAAATACATTCGAAACAGAGGTAAGGTTACATAATGTCAAATCAACCAGTATCAATTCATCAGATCGCAGCTCAGTTCGGCACAGACAGTGGTAACTATGAAGTATTGACTGACGCAGCCATTCGATCAAAGGGTGTAGAAGGTGCAGCAGTCGAGATCGGTGTTCGTCTCGGTGGTGGTCTTCAAAAGATCATCGACGGTCTCGTAGAAAGTGGTCAGACTCCTGATAAGCCAGTCTTTGGTATCGATCCTTATGGCAACATCGAGTACTATCGTGACGAGATCTTCAAAGAAGGCCGTTGCGACTATACTAATGAGATGCGCGACATCTGCATGATCAATCTATATCTGTATTGTCGTCAAAAGAACGTGAACTTCTACATGTTCAACCTCGAAGATACAGAATTCTTCAATCGTTATGCAGACGGTGTTCCTGTCTATGCAGATCACAAGAGCATTGTCAACAAGTATAGCGTGGTCCACTTCGATGGTCCTCATACACTCGAAGCGCTTGATGCCGAGATCGCATTCTTCCTTGAGCGGTCAGATCCTGGCGCAGTCTTTGTCTTCGATGACGTAGAGATGTACGAACACGATGCTGTACACAATCAGTTGCTCGAGCATGGTATGGAAGGACTGATGGAAACATCACGTAAGTGGTCTTACGTCAAGAAGGAACATGTTGACAAGAAGTGGGAACCAGTGGTTGGAACTCCAGGCTGGGAACCAAATGCTGATCAGTACACGCCAAAGGGCGGTCCAAGTTTTAATTATAAAATTGATTTGTGAAAATAACGGTGTACAAATTATCGAAACTGTAGTAGGTTGAATAATACAAACAAGGAACTACAGAGGTAAACATGGTCATTAAGGTTAAAGCTAAACCCAAACAGATCTCTCGCTCGGCTATCAAGTCGATTGATGATAAGGCTTATGGTTCTGAGCCTATCGTAATCAATGGTTATTCTAACGCCTTGAATTGGTATAACTACATGGCATCTGATGATCAGTCACGAGACTGGTTCTTCACCTATGCCAAGCGCAACTACACCAAGGACGAGCTCGCTCTCTTGCGCAAGCTTCCGAAGTGGAAGATTTCCAAAACTCTTGGTAACGTTGCTCGCATTCTCCTGAATGGTAATGAACTGCCGCAGAAGAACCTTGACTACTTCAATGAGAGTGTCAAGACTCTTCTCGCGACAGTCAATCAGGTTGTCGAAGAAGTCGAAGATGCACCAAAGTCTGTCATCGACATTCAAGCTCGTATCCGCGAGAAGGCCAGCTACATCATCACGAGTCTCGAAGAAGAGATTGATAATGTCATCGATGGCAAAGAGTTCTCGATGTACACCTTCTGCCAAGCCAACGAACTGAATGCTCAGATTCTTGGTATCGTAGCAGACTACTACCGTCCTCAGCACGAAGAAATCCTATCAGATGACGAGCAAGTCAAAGAATCCTTTGGCAAGCGTCAGAAGTTTTGGATTAATTTTTGGAACAACTTCTTCGCTGACATCGATCGGTATGTAAATAACAAGAAGGCTGTCAAGGTTCGTAAGCCACGAGAGAAGAAGGCAAAGTCTGCAGTCGATCTGGTCAAGAACCTTAAATACCAGAAGGAAGAGCCTTCACTTAAGATCGTCTCTGTCCATCCAGCCGAGATCGTAGGATGTAATCAACTATGGACCTACAACACCAAATACAAGAAGCTGACGAGGTATGATGCCTCTGGTCCATCTGGTATCCAAGTGAAGGGCACCACTCTGATTGGCTACGATGTCGAGACTTCTATGAGTAAAGGTCTACGTAAGCCTGATGTAACAATCAAGGCATTGTTTGGAGCAGGCAAAGTCAGCCTACGCAAGTTCATGGACGATATCAAGACCGTCGAGTCAAAACCAAACGGTCGAATCAATCAAGACACTATTCTACTAAGGGTCATTAAATGACAGATAACGTAATCTTATTTCCGGGTTTCAAGAGGGACGATGCTCCTCCTCAGAATTTGGAAGAGATAGTTGACAAGGTTACACAGACTCGTAAAGAGCATGTAGCTGGAGTCATGAATGATATGATTCCTGATTTGGTTCATATCTTCGGTGCCTACGGTGTAGACATCAACGACGATAAATATGTAAAAGATGTTGCCATGGTAATGGAAGCCACAAAGTCTTTACTGCACAAACAGTATAACCTTGAGCATCCATTCCATAAAATGGTTGATGGAATATTTGAGTTTAGTTATAATGAAGACAGTACAATCGCGTACACATACACCTTACCAGATGAAGAGTGAGAAACTGAAATGATTATTATGGACCTATCGCAGGTCATGATCTCCAACCTGATGGTTCAGCTTGGAAACCACACCAACGCCGAGATCGAAGAAGATCTCTTAAGGCATATGATCCTCAATTCGATTCGTGCTTACAACGTTAAGTTTAAGAACGAGTTCGGTGAGATGATCATTGCATGCGATGCTGGTAATAACTGGCGTCGCCAAATCTTTCCTTACTACAAAGCCAATCGCCGTAAGAACCGCGAAAAGTCTGAGATCAATTGGACTACCGTGTTCGAAACTTTGAATAAGGTGCGCGATGAGCTGAAGGATTATTTCCCTTATCGAGTTATTCATGTCGACGGTGCAGAAGCTGATGATGTCATCGGTACTCTTGCGCAGACGTACGGCAATACTCACGAGAAGATCCTCATCCTCTCAGGCGATAAGGATTTCGTACAGCTGCAGTCCTACATGAACGTGCAGCAGTTCGATCCAGTACGAAAGAAATTTCGTAAGACAAACGACGTCGATAAGTTCATCAAGGAACACATCATTCGTGGTGATATCGGCGACGGTGTTCCTAACTTCTTGTCAGCAGATGACACGTTCGTTGTCGGTGCAAGGCAGAAGCCTATCAGTCAGAAGAAGCTAGATCAGTGGCTCGAATCAGATCCAAAGGAATTCTGTGACGAGAACATGCTGCGTGGTTATCTTCGCAATCAACAGCTGGTCGATCTGAGCTTCATTCCTTCTGATATCAAGAAGGAAGTGCTCGCGCAGTACGAAGAGCAGGCAGGAAAAGGCCGAGATAAGCTCTTCAACTACTTCATCGACCGCCGTCTTAAACTCCTCGTAGAAAGCATTAATGAGTTTTAATATGCAAAGAACATTAGCGATAGCAGAAATCCTTGATCTTGTCAAGGAAACCAAGGACGTACCGACAAAGGTTTCTCTCCTTCGTCAGTATGATAGTGAAACTCTTCGTTATATCCTTGAACTGGCCTTCCATCCGAATGTAGGATGGTGGTTGCCAGAAGGAAGTCCGCCTTATAAGCCAAGCGACGTGCTTGACACTGAAGGCAGACTTTATAAGGAGGCAAGAACTCTGCCTCTTTATCTCTACGGTAATCGTCCTGATCTGAAGAAGCATCAGCGCGAGAACCTTTTCATCGGTCTTCTCGAATCTCTTCATCCGAAAGACGCCGCTCTTTTGATCGCCGTCAAGGATAAGAAGGTAGAAGGACTTAATATCGCAACAATCAACGAAGCTTTTCCGGGGTTGATTCCAAATGAGCAAAACAGTTAAGCGTTTTAGAAAATACAATGAAGAGTGTGACGAATATCAAAGTAGTACGTATGAACATCGTCAGCATCTGAATGAGAAGAGGCTTCGAGCTGCCCTTCGTTCTAAAGTAAAAAGCAATCTGTTAGATATCATAGAAGATGAAAGTTTTTAATGCCTATATACGAATTTAGACTCAAAGAAACTGGCGAAGTCTTCGAGGAATTTTTTAACTATCAACAAAAGATAGAATTCCTCGAAGACAATCCAGACATCGAAGAGATCATAGGTGCACCTCATCTGATATCAGGAATAGCCGGCGTTACTCATAAGACTGATTCTGGTTTTAATGATCTGCTCAATAGAATCGGTAACGCCAATCCCCACTCTCCACTCGGTCAACAGCACGGCGATAAAGATATCAAGAGTACGAAGATCAGAGAGGCAGTCAACAAAGCTCGCAATAAAAAATAAGGATAGCTAGTGGAACATAGCCAACCGCGTTTAACTAAGAGAGAAAAAAGAATTGCCAGACAGAATGGCGATGCCCAAGAAGGTTTAACATTTAAGACTCAAAACTTTAATTTAAAAAACATCAATCCACTCACAGAGAATCAGCGTATCGCGTTTGATGCTTTCGATGATGGAAAACATTTGATGTTACACGGTATGGCTGGTACTGGCAAAACCTTTCTTGCTCTTTCGAAATCTATTGATGCACTGATGTCAAATAAGGGTGTACAAAATAAGATTTACATTGTAAGATCGGTAGTACCAACACGAGATATGGGTTTTCTTCCTGGCAATCAGAAAGAAAAGATGAAAGTTTATGAGGCACCTTATTACGCCATCTGTACCGAGCTGTTTGATCGGTCTGACGCGTATGAGATCCTGAAGCAGAAGAATGCCATTGAGTTCATCTCGACGTCGTTTATTCGTGGCATTACCATGAATAACTGTTACGTGATTGTAGATGAGGTCAATAACATGACATTCCATGAACTTGACTCTGTGATCACTCGTATTGGTAAAGGTTGTAGAGTATTGTTCTGCGGTGACTTCCGTCAGTCAGACCTTACGAAAGAACAAGAACGCAACGGACTGAAGGACTTTATGAAAGTCATCGGTAAGTTAAATGACTTTGTACATATTGACTTCCTCGAACAGGATATTGTTCGCTCGAAGCTAGTGAAGGAATATATAATTGCTCGACAAAAACTTGGCCTTCAACCGTAAAGGTTTTGAATATGATATGCTCGACTTCGCTGCGCTGCAGCGGATCGACGGACCTACTCGGTTGTATGAGACTCCTGAAGGAAAACGTTACCCATCGGTAACCGCTGTCCTTGGAAAGATGACTGACAAGTCAGCTCTCGATGCCTGGAAGAAAAGAGTAGGTGACGAAGAGGCTGCTCGGGTTTCGGCTCGAGCGGCCACACGTGGTACGAATGTCCATACGATGTGTGAGAACTATGTGCTTGGAAACGAGATCGACATGTCCATGCCTCATAACATGATGATGTTTCGTCAGATCAAGATGATCCTCGATGAGAAGGTAGACATGATCCGAGCTACTGAGTGCACGTTGTTCTCTGATCATCTGAAGATAGCAGGAACATGCGATCTGATAGCAGACTACGACGGTCGTCTGTCTATCATCGACTACAAGACTTCAGCTAAACTGAAGCGCAAGGAATGGATCGAAGGTTACTTCCTTCAAGCCAGCCTCTACTCTTATATGCTGTGGGAGATGACGGGTATCTTAGTGAAGGATATCGTCATCATCATCGGTGTAGACGATTCCCTCGATGCACAGGTTTTCGTTGAACGACCTCAACGATACCTTGAGAAAGCCGCTGATCTGGTTCGATCTTACCATCAGATGTACGGATAAGAAAATGCGACTTCGGTCGCATTTTTTTTGACAATAAACATGTACATTATTTCGAAAACAATGTAAGGTGGAACTATAATCAAGAAGGAAATAAAAATTATGACTCACACTATCACTTTCGATTTCGACTATAACCACAACATCTTCGAAACCCTCGTCCCATACTATTCACACATCACCAACATCATTTACAATACCAACAACACCAATCCCGAAATCACCATCACCTTCACCACTCTCGAAATTCTCAACCAATTCAAACTCGAAAATTATCTCTAATTTTTCAAAATAAACATGTACATTATTTTAAAAACAATGTATCCTGGATATATGATGAAGAAGGAAACAAAAATGGCTGCTCCTAAGACTATCCTGATCGGTGATCGCGTTCGCTACGAATCTGCTGCTGGTACTATCCGCGGCGAAGTAGTCAAGATCACGAAAGACTGGAACGCTGCTGGTAACCTGATCGATTGGATCTATATCGAGTACTACAACGAGAAGTCACCTTCTAACTACTCGATCGTTCGTCTCGCCGATACTGCGCTTGAGATGATGAAGTTTAAGGTCACATTCCGTGACTGCTGCAATTACGACGCTCTTGCCGAGCGTTTTGCTTTTGAACGTATGATGGAGATGTAATTATGACTCGACTTTTTGAATATATCCTTGCACAAGATGATGCTTTTGAATTCATCTATGAAGGCATATCTGGTACTCACGGTGTAGAAACCATGAATATCCTACAGGATATGTACAACGATATTGCTATAGACTATCGTTTGCATCCAGATGATGACTTCGAACGCATCATCGAGATTATGGTCGATCAGATGGAGGTTGTATGACAAAATCTCCTGTGATTGGATACTTTGGTATCGATACCGTAGAACGAGCTATCGCTTCATACTTTTCCAAACATGGTATCACGGAAGACGTCCGTGATTATCTGATGGTCCTTGAAGCCGAAAAGCCCGATGATTTTTTTCAGATGGTATGTGATTTTATTGAAAAATAAGCATGTACATTATTTCGAAAACAATGTAAGGTGGAACTATAATGAAGAAGGAAGCAAACATGAACACGATCACTCAAGTTATCCGCGATATGAAGGCTACTATGACTCCTGCAGAATTCCGCAACGAGATGCTTGCTAGCCTTGCCTTTCTTATCTTTGCTCCTATCGTATTTGCGGGGCTTTGGATTATCACTCCAGCGTAAATTAAACATGTACAAATAAGCCATTCTTTGGTAGAATGGTATTACCAAATTGATAAAGGAAACTATATAATGGCACATATGATTGAATTTCTCGACGGCAAGGCTTCGATGGCATATGCTGGCGAAACTCCATGGCACGGTCTCGGTACGGAAGTTCCTAACGACCTCACTCCTGCTCAGATGCTCAAGGCAGCTGGCCTCGACTGGAAGGTAAATCCAGTTCCTGCTTTCGCCGAAATCGGTGGCAAGCAAGTCGACATCGGTCACTCCGCTCTGGTTCGTGACATCGACAACAAGATTCTCGACGTGATCACTAACGATTGGGTTCCTAATCAGAACGAAGCAGCCTTCGAATTCTTCAATGATTTCGTTGCAGCTGGTGAGATGGAAATGCACACGGCTGGTTCGCTTCGTGACGGTCAGCTTGTTTGGGGCCTCGCGAAGGTCAAGGAAAGCTTCGAGCTTTTCAAGGGTGACACGGTAGAATCCTATCTCCTCTTCACCAATCCGCATAAGTATGGTTGGTCAATCGATGTTCGCTTCACTCCAATTCGCGTTGTTTGCAACAACACTCTGACTCTCTCGCTCAACACTCAGTCGAGCAAGATCGTCAAGGTTAGCCATCGTCGTGAGTTTGACGGTGATCTTGTCAAGGAAACACTCGGCGTTGCCAAGGAAAAGCTGGCTACCTACAAGGAAATGGCTCAGTACCTTGGTTCGAAGCGCTACAGCGACGAGTCGATCGTCGACTACTTTAAGCGTGTTTTTCCTGTTTCTGGTTCGAAGAAGGAAATCAGCAAGAATGCTGGTATCGCTCTCGAAATCATGGACCAACAGCCTGGCGCCGAGTATGGCGAAGGTAGCTGGTGGCAGGCTTTCAACGCCGTTACCTTCATGACTGACCACATGATTGGTCGCAATGCTGATAACCGCCTCACTTCGGCTTGGTACGGTTCGAACAAGAACCTCAAGACTCGTGCCCTTGAAACCGCTGTTGAATTTGCAGACGCAGCTTAAGGAGAAGTAATATGTTTTTGTTATGGTTAATTGTTGCTATTTTGTTCATTGCAGTTGGTTCGTATGTAATCGGCACGCTTGATACAGATATTGATAGTAAGTTTGGTATATTCTGGGCCGTCTTTATTGGATCTCTGGCGTGGCCACTTGTGCTCACCGCCGTAATTATTGCCGGTCCGTTCTTCGGTCTTTTCTGGCTCGGTGATCGTAAGCGTCAGAAGCTCGAGAAGGAAAAATCTACCGATAATAAATAAGTGAATGGTAGAAGAAAATGGTACTTACTTCGTAGGAATGTCTTTCGAAACCGAGGATGACGAAGAGATCGTCTTTCCGGTGATGTTCCATACGAAGAATTACAAAGAAGCACTTACATTAACTCGATGTATTGCCGCCGGTGATCCAAGAAAACGAGTGATGTTTGCTGATATAGATGAGGAGTTCTAATATGAAGAAACTTATTGCATCAGCTCTTGCAGCTAGCATGTTGATTACGTCTCCGGCTTTTGCCGAACATCGCAAGCGAGATCGCGATCATAGCCAGCAAGAACGCCGTAAAAGTGGTTGTGGTTGGCTTTGCGGTGCTATCATTGGTGGTATCGTTGTAGGAGCACTCTCTTCGAAAGAGCGTGAGCCAGAAGAAGATAGAAATCAAGACTATCGCGACAACCGCTACTACCCACCAGATTATAGATATGATAGACGCTACTGCGTCCGTGAACAAATTACCGAATGGCACCGCGGTGAACGCTATGTCTATTGGGAAACTCGCTGTAACTAAGGAATAATATATGAAGAATTTTATCGCGCTAGCACTTATGCTAGTAGCTACTCCAGCAATTGCTCAGAAGACACCTGTCGGAGTAACATATGACACCACTATCGTTCGTGCTATCGATGGTGATACGATCGTCATCACTGCACCATACCTTCCAGCTCCGCTAAAGCCTGAGCTTGGTGTTCGCATCTTTGGTGTTGATACTCCAGAAAAAAGCTTTCGTTCAAAGTGCACTAGCGAAAAAGTTCGCGGAGAACAAGCTACTATCTTTACAAAGGATGTAATCGCTGCTACGAAGAAGCATCAGGTTGTTCTATATGATTGGGACAAGTTCGGTGGCCGTGTACTCGGCGACATTCTTCTTGACGGTATGAGTCTTCGAGATCTGCTTATCAAGAACGGTTTTGCACGTGCATATTTTGGTGATGCTAAGCAGTCTTGGTGCAATTAAGCATGTACAATTAAAGCCCGTTGGGGTATAAATAGAATATCAGTTGATGATAATCAACAGTAAAAGTTTGGAGGACGCGGGGGCAGTACCCGCCACCTCCACCATAAACACTCTTGCTGTAGCTGCACCAGAAATGACGTATGCAGGGGAATGTAAGTCGAGAGTGTTTATGATGGGGGTGAACCAGGATCGACTTCGACGGAATAGGACGATTTAGACTGATTCGGTGGCTGAGCGGCCAAAAAACAATAAATGCTAACGATAACGATAGCTTTGCAGATATCCGCCTAGCGGCATGATCTACACGGGTATGGCTCCACCTTGGAACAGAACGGGCCACTTTAAACCTATGATCATACTCGAAAACATCTTATCTGAAGAATCTCGCATTGCAATGCATGATGCATATTATGGACCTAAATTTCATGGGTTTAAGTATGTTGAAGACATGATCATAGCAGAGAGACAACTGCTTGATGTAGCTGGTACACTCTTTAATCTTAATGGAATCATCGGTTCAGAAATTTGGTCAAACGTAAATAGTACTGTACCGCACTGGCACGTTGATAAGGATGAAAGACACTACGAAGCTACAGGAGAATTTAAGTATCCGATGTGTTCTATCGTCTACTATCCTTATGTCAAGGATCTTGAAGGCGGCAGATTACATCTATACGAAGACGATGCTATCATTATTAAACCGAAGCAAAATATGGTAGTTGTCTTCCCTTCTTACATCCCGCACTTTGTTGAACCGTTTACAGGTGAAAGGTTATCGGTAATTTCTTGTCCGTACGCGTACAATGCATTACCATGAAGTGTTCTAGAAGTGCTACGAGTCGCCTGAAAAACAGCCGGTAGTAGTATAAATAAAATATCACGACGGAGGTTGACATCCTCCATTGACTCTTGCAAAACTTCAAGTCTTAGATGGCTAGAAAGCGGCATCATTCGGATGCCACCGACGAAAACACTAATGATTTTGCATTTCCAGTAAGAGGGAAATGGATGGAAGATACTTCGTTATTCTATTGTGTATCTTCTCATAGCGACAGAAAACTATATGGCTGGGATGCCTGTACAGTAGTCTCTGTTTGCCAAGGTCATTGAGACTAAGAGGATAAACATGAAACTTTTCGAAAACAGAAAAGATTTCCCGTACCTACGCTGGGCCGAAGGCTTTGTGATAGGTGTTATTGCAGTAACAGGTGTGGCTTTGGCTACTCCAACCAAAGAACCTGAAGTACAGATCGTAAAGGTCCCAGTGGTTCAGGTAATCGAAAAAGAAAAGATCGTAAATAAGCCAGTCTATCTGAGCAAATACGACAAAAAACAAATCCAATGCATGGCTGAGAATACATATTTCGAAGCAGGACATGAACCCGTCAAAGGACGGATTGCGGTAAACAATGTTGTATTGAACCGCGCTAAAGATGATCGTTTCCCAAGCACTCCATGTGGAGTTATCAACCAGAGAACTTCGCGCGTATGCCAATTTTCATGGAAGTGTGAGGGTGGAAAAAGAATTCGTGACGGTGTAGCCTTCGCGAAAGCAAGAGAAATTGCTGAACATGTATATCTCGGCAATTATGGTGATGTGACAAAAGGTGCAAAGTTCTACCACGCTGACTATGTAAACCCTTCATGGGGCAGAGTTTTCGATCGTACGACTAAGATTGGTGCACACATTTTTTATAGAGGATAATATTATGGTGGACGACGTCATTTCAACAAAAGCATTGACTTCTGAAAAGTTCATTCGAGAAATTGAACGATTGGTTTCTAATTATAACCTAGATTATATGGATGCCGTCGTCCACTATTGTGAAAAGAATAACATCGAGATCGAAGCTGCTGCAAGTATCATTCGTAGCAACATTCGAATCAAGGCAAAGCTTCAAGATGAAGCAGAAGATCTGAACTTCATGCCAAAGCGGGCTAAGCTTCCTGTATGACTCCATTCGAGAGCTATACCACCTTCCTCGCCCTCAAGAACCATTTCACCACAGACAACTACGACTACATCAAATACAATGGCAAGGTAGGCGCAAAGCCTTCTAGCTTTGATACTCGTAAGGACAAGTATCAGTTCTATAAGTTGTCAAAACATAAAGATCCTCTCAAATACTTGATCTCCAATTTTGTTGATGGAGATCTGAAATGGATAGGCGATCTGTTCAGCGATGACTCAGAGAAAGTGTATAATGAATGGCTGAAGAGACAACAATCTCTTTCCTACATCTTTGAACAAGATGTAAAAAAGCTATGTACAAATTTCAACGATTGTGTTATTGTAAAGAATGGACAACATCCTTATCTGTTGAAACAATATCTGCGTCGAGAGATTTCAATCGAGACGGTGATTATCCTCAATGATATCTTCGGGTTCTTCGGTCATTGGAACAAGAAGATTGAGGATGGAGTCCTATGGCCCAGCATCCACAAGAAGCTGCTGAAGTATAAACCCTTCTTTCATTATGATGCATTTAAATGTAGAAAAATTGTCAAGGATGTCTTTACTTCATGATAAATACAGTTGCAGTTCGCTGCAATCTAAATACTTCGAAACATACCGACATATAGGAGATAACTATGTCATTTGCAGACCTTAAGCGTTCTTCCAGCTCTTCTTTCGAGAAGCTCACCAAAGAACTTGCTAAACAAAACACCACATATTCAGATCCCGATGAGGGAAAGTATTGGAAGCCTACCGTCGATAAGGCTGGTAACGGATACGCCGTGATTCGTTTCCTTCCCGCGCCTGTCAACGAGGACATTCCTTTCCAGCGCATCTGGGACCATGGATTCCAAGGACCAACTGGTCTTTGGTACATCGAGAAGTCGCTTACGACTCTCGGTAAAGACGATCCTGTATCAGAATATAACAGCGTTCTTTGGAACACTGGCCTTGACTCTGATAAGGAAATCGCACGCAAGCAGAAGCGTCGTCTGGCATACCACAGCAACATCTATGTTGTGAAGGATCCAGGCAATCCTGCAAACGAAGGTAAGGTCTTCCTGTACAAGTACGGAAAGAAGATCTTCGACAAGCTTAACGACCTCATGAACCCAGGTTTTGAGGACGAGAAGCCAGTAAATCCTTTCGATCTTTGGAACGGTGCTAATTTCAAGCTCAAAATTCGTAAGGTCGAAGGTTGGCCTAATTACGATAAGTCAGAATTCGACTCTCCCGCACCACTGTTCGATGATGACAGCGAGCTTGAACGTGTCTACACCCAAGAGTATTCGCTTGCGGAACTCGTAGATAAAAAGCAATTCAAGTCTTATGAAGATCTTAAGACTCGTCTTAACACTGTCTTGGCTCTTTCTGCGGAACCAGCCAAGATTCGCGGCGTTGATCGTGATGAAGAGGAGTATAAAGCTCCTGCGCCTACCTTCAAGGCGGCTGCTGCACCGAGTGCAGCTTCTACGGTCGATGAAGACGACGATGATCTTGATTTCTTCAAACGACTTGCCGAAGAAGATTGATAAGGTGGGAAAGGGGGCCGAAAGGTCCCCTTTCTTTTTATGCGTATCTTACCTGTTGAACAGGGACATGATACTCGATTTTTGGAAATCCCATACGAGTTAAGTAGTAATCTACACCTGCCGCATCAGAAGATGTAGGAATATTCTGCACAAAGTCTGTGTTGGTACTCTTACTAATATTCGGCGGATCTTTAATCGCTGGACCAGTATCGATGGCAGGAGTTTTAGCTTCTGCCATTTTTGCGTTCTTACTTACGGCTGCTGTAGCTATTTCGCCTGCAGTATTAGGAGCGGTTTGCATTAATGATTCGGTGATATTACGACCGGCCATTGGACCAAGCCCAGCGCTGATGATATCACCTATCGATTGGATAGCTCCTTTTCCAATATCCCATACGGCAGATGCTGCCGCTCCGAGCGCTCCAGCCCCATCTCCTCCTGGTTCACCCATTCCAGAACCACCGCGTACAGAACTACCTACACCGGGTCCATGAACAGTAACGTGAATATGTCCACCAGTTGATTTCGCTGTAGGATTTGCATACTCATTAAGTATGCTTACTTTAAATTTATTTTTATCAGCCAGTTCTTTAATCTTATTTGATGCAGATCCGGCCTGAGAAGGATCTTTGACCGTTAAGTCAAACGCAATTCCTTTGGTATGCGGACTAACATATTCAGTAATTCCTTGGTGAAACTTATCGTTAAATGCAGTAAATCTAGCAAACATATTTCCAAGACCAGGTTGCACGATCTTTGCAAATTTAATAGTATTCTCTGCTGCAGGACCACCACCCGTATTTTCCGCAAAGTTTTTCATGGTCAAACCATCATAATTTGTACCATTAATTTTTGTGGCATCTGGTGTTTCAGATGACTTTTGTTGTGTAGCATCTCCAGAAGCTGGTGCTGACGATGTAGAAGTCGGAGTTGACGGAGTAGTAGTTTCTCCACTTGGTGATGCAGTCGCGGGAGCTCCAGATGATGGAGAAGTACGTGTCGACGAACTAGGAGATGCACTTTGTTTTGGAGTAGATAAGAAACCAACTGCAGCTCCAGCTATTGCACCTCTTGGTCCAGCAACTGCTGCTCCGACGGCAGCTCCTACTATCGTTCTACCTAAACGAGTAGATCCTGAACTTTGTTGTGTTGGTGTAGCTTCATTCGGCGTTGATGGTGTACTGGCAACAGGAGTTGCATCAGATTTATTAGGTTCGCTTGGTGTTCCTTCAGCTGGAGTTTCTACAGTATTTGGTGTAGAATTCTCAAGATTGTTTTGATTCGATGAAGAAGGAAGCACCTGATTGGTAGATGTTGTAGATGAGGTAGATGATGAACTTGTAAATGCATCTAATCCGTCTGCGATACTTCCAGCCACACCGCTTACAAAATTCCAGACACCTTTTACACCATCAACAAGAGACTTAAACGCTTCTTGAACTGGTTCGAACTGAGCTGCTATTAGACCACCTACGAGTAAAGCGGTAGCCATTGCGGCAGTATTATCTTTACTCGCGTCTTCAGTTTTTACTTCTTGTACCGGTTGTGCATCTTTGGGAGAAGCTTCGATCGCGGTTTCTTTTGTTGCAGCGAGGTTTCGAGCAGCGATCTTCTTTTGATTATCGAGTCTCTGCTTAAGATAGCCATCGATAGTGGCCAACTTCTCTATCATCGAAACGATAGGAGAGTTGATCTTAATGTTGACTGGCATCTTCGCGCCGTCTGGTTTCTTGACAGAAGATTTTGCCGCTTGTCCGATAGTACCCATTGCAGTGGTAATAGCAGGGGCAGCAGAAGCTTTCTCGACTTCTAACTTTTCAAGAACGCCGTTGATAACTTTTTGAAGAGAATCATTGACTGCATCGCGAGTCTTCTTATTGATCCATCTGCTTTGATTAATATCAAAGACATATTCTTCTCCAGCCAACGAGACAGGAGGTTTACTCGAATCGATTCTGACTCTTAGTTTTTTGTATTCTGTAGTCGATTCGGCTGTCAAAGAATTAAGAAGCGTAAACAATGATTCAGGTGCAAGAACCTTTGTTTTCTTATCTACCCAACCGTCTGACGTTTTGATAAACGTTTGTCCGCCTATTGTGACTGGCTCTGCCATTATGCCGCCAATCTATAGTATTGAAGGTAACGATCAACGCCGCCGGTTCCAGGATAGTTAGGATCGATACACTCAAGTTTACTGTCGCTCGAAGCACTTCTTAATGATGCTTGAGCCGGACTCGATGGCATCTTTGTAGAAGAATCTGATTTAGGATTGCCCATATCGATAGCAGATTGAATCTTTGATGATGCTTGAGATATCTCTGCAGCTTTTTTCGATTCGGAAACTACTGGAGCAGCGTTATCTCCACCAGGAGTTGATCCAGGAGTTGAAGCAGAAAGATTTTGAAAAGGAGATGCTCCGCTCAAAGATTCAGTAGTTGATCTGACTGTCATTGGCCCAAGACCAGCACTAATGATTCCACCAATGGATTCAATTAAGCCTTTTCCGAGATCCCATGCTCCTTGAGCGAGATCGCCGGCTAAGCCTGTTTCTCCTTGCGGATTATTTGTTCCATCATATCCAGGTCTTGCAGAGCCTAGCATCTTTGCGTAGTGTGCTCCGTTCCCTCCTGACCAAGTGCCTAGTCCCTCTCTTACAGATTTTCCGCGGTAGTAGCGCGAGTTTCTCCAGTTTTCCATTGCAGCACGAATGCCATTTTCCGGAGTATCATATACTGCGATCTTGACTGAACTATCGCCGTTAGCACGTTTAAAGCCTATCTGATGATCTTTTAGTGGACCAGTACCATACAGAATTCCTCCGGGATTATTTGTCACGCCGCGAGGATCTTCGATACGACCTTGAGCTTCTACAAGTTGTCTCAACTCTGCATCAGTAAGTTGCTCTGGATTTTTATCAAGAATAGAATCTATCGATCCTTTTGCAGCCGGTGGTAATGCAGTTGCATCAGATGCTGGCTTCGAAGATGCAGGTGATGCATCTCCAGAAGAAGGACTGAGTGATGATGGTGTGGTAGAAGAAGATGGTTTTGCTGCATTAGCTGCTTCGGCATCGCCGCGGGCTTCTTCTTCGTCTTGGAAATCCCACCATGCATCGAGAAGATCGTACACCGTCCAAATTGCAAGGCCGACATTTACAAGAGTCCAAAGAATTCCTGGAATTGCTCCTACTACAGTTGCTGTTGCTGCAACTCCGGCAAAAACTCTTGCGAGTAGTTTGATAACTTTAGCTAGCCATGTTTTACCAAATCTTTTCGAAAGATATGATACAAATCTTTGTCCTTTTGGGCCCGATAACCATCCTCCACCTGCCTTTGCGGCTTCTCGACTTACTACTCTTCCTGTTTTAGGATCTCTGAATCCAGAACCTTTCAGAGTAGGATCTGCTCGTGGAGCCGCGCGTTGAGCCGCGGCTTTTGTCATTCTACCACGAACATCTTTATATGTCTTAACTCCTCGATATGCTCCGTAACCTGCAACCACTCCGCCCATGGCATAGTCGAAACCAGTATTTGGTTCTCTTGCAGCAGTAGCATCAGTAGGAGTTCCACCGAGTCCTAGTGCACTCAGAAGTGTATCACCAATGCTCGAGCCTGTAAGACGCTGCGACATCCAATCGGCAATCATACCGAAGACTGCTCCACGCATACCTCCAACAAGATATCCTATAAAGCTTCCAGCACCGGTTACAGCAGATGCAAGATCTGATAACCACGCATACTTCTCAGTGAATGCACTCCAACTTGTTTTAAGACGAGCAAGTTCAGTATCGTCCATGCCAGCAAGACCGAGAGCGCCGAGCGCTGCTAATCCGGTTGCTCCGAGAATCACCTTTGTGATATCACCTGCACGACTCTTCATCGTGCTATCTTCACCAGTCTTTAGTAGACCGCCAAACTTATCCGATAGTTTAGTGAATACACCTGTTTTCTTATCTTCGATAGAAGTTTCGCGTTCTGCCTGAACTTGTTGATTGAATGCTTGACTCTCAAACTTGATTTGATCTTGAAGAGTCTTATCGATAGATGAGAGATAGTTGACTGCTACTACTAACAGCTTTTCTGTAGGCATGTTGGCGTTGACAGCGGGCTTAGCAGATTTCTTTGGAGTAGGTAGTGTACCTGATCCGGTCACTTTCTTCTTTGCCGCTTCACCAGCAATGCCGACATTATTAACGACTACCTTCGGAGCTGGAGTTACTGCTCCACCAACTGCAGAACCGATTCCTTGAGCGATACCTCCAACTGCAGATCCTGCACCTTGAGCAATTCCACCGACAGCAGAACCGATTCCTTTTACAGCACCACCTAGCGCGTTGCCAAATAGGCCACCTCCTAAGAATACTGCTCGTCCAAGAAATGCTGGAAGCATTATTTTCTACTCTCTATTTCTCGTTTCTGATCTTCAAGATGACTCATCAACATGTCAACATATATGTCTCTCTCGTACGGTATCAAACTCTCGATCTCAGTAATCGAATACTTATGATGTTGAGCTAAAGCAAAAATCATACTATAGTAGTTAGCTAAAGAAGTATGACTTAGCGCCACATAAAAAAATCTTTGAGATTATTTAACTCGATACTCCTGTCGTTCCCTTCAGCATTCGTGTATTCGATCTTATGATACAACTTAGGCATCTTTTCAAAGAACTCACGGATCTTTTCGAACGAAGTAACTGGCAACTGATCAAGGAACTCTTCCAACTCTGCACTCGAATAGTCAGAAGCTGGAAAGATCTCTTCAAGCGTCATAATAGTATCGATACAATTTACGATAAAGAACGTCATAAGATCGACTTCGTTATCAAACTGTTGAATTCTATCAGTGATACTGGCGCTCGGATATTTCATGATCATCGAGATGCCATCGGCTACTTCGATAGTAGCGTCGATATCTGTTGGTATCTCAACTTCAATCGTATCAAGATCCAGTTCAAAGTTATAGATCTTGCCGTCTTCGTTATCGCGATATGATAGCTTAACGATGTTGTTTACTGAACGGGCTCTTAGTTTCAAGAACAGATACTCGAGATCAAACGTAGTAAGATCGTCGACGTTAAAGTCTTCGTCTTGAACACATAAACGAAGGATTTGCTTGATAGCACGAATCACTTCAGTATCTTCGCCACCTTGTTGAGAGATCAATAATAGTTTCTCTTCCTTTACGAGGAAGGGACGAAACATTATCTTCTTTCCATTGGATGGCACGATCACGTCAAATAGAGGTTGATCAATCTTTGGCAAAGGCATTATATTCTCCTAAATTATGCAATTATATTTTCTTGCCCGAAGGCATCTCTTATTGTAGCAGTTGGTACGTCGGGTGTAGTGGCAGTAATTGGACCCGTATCTCCTGGAACTCCAAACGATCTTGGAACTCCGTTATTTCCTTCTCCTATTACCAATGGTTGATTTGCTAAATCTGCTGGAATAGAAGCTACGATAGAAGCTGCATCAACTAGTGGTTGATCTCCCATTGTTGTCACTGCAATGGGTGCAGTATTTAGCATTTCAGCCCATGAAACTGCAGTTTCATTGTCAAAGTTGCTTTGTTTCGATCGAATTCGAAGATCGGTAAACGAGAACGTAACGTTCAGTTTCATTAACGAGTTTTCTTCAGACCATGAAAGGTTCATACTCTGTATTCCAGTTGGGAATACATCATAGATGTTGTACTCGAGTACAGTATTTTGTGCACGATCATAAACAAACACATTTACTGAAGGGCATGCATACGTATCTTTATAAGCAACTTCATAAGGTCTTTTATTATCTCCGATTACATTATTCATATTTGCGCCACCGAATGAATCGCGATTTACTATGAGGTTCATCCATGATTCGAAGAAATCAATTATCGATGCTTCCTTATCTACAATAAACTGCAAAGTAAAGTCACCTACGTTGACACCATAAGCAACGTTTTCTACTGGACCAAATCCATATCTTCTAACGTTTTGTTCTTGTAGTAGATTGATCGTAGGAAGAATAGCATTGTCACATCTCATTGTCAAATCAGGAAAAATCTCATTGCGAATAGCTTTCAATGGAACCCAGTCCATTGGAGAGAATACTACCAAGAAGCTATGAGTGCTTAATACACCGTCGTTATTAACTACTTTCGACCTAAAACTATTAATATCAAATCTGCCGGCCGAATATCGATTATTACCGAATGATCGATCTTCTGTAATATCTAGGTTTTTGAACGGATTGTTCTTATCAAAATCTGTGGCAGCGCGGAAGTTTGGATTCTTCAGGTCATTGGATTCAGTTGCAGTTGATGTACCCTGTTTTTCAGTTTTGACGCCATTGACGGTTGAACGAGCCGGTCCTGCCGGAGTTCGCGTGGTTGGTGATTGACCCCGAGGATCTGTTAGTCTGCCAAGTTTGACTAGTTCTAAAGCTACCGGATCACCGCCATTAAGAACTTGTCCTACCGTTGTTGGATTTATTCCTTTAAGTGTTCTTTCACGATTTCTAAGTGTTAATTCACTGTATCGTGATTGAACCGGTTGACCACGAGAGTTTTCTACAAAGTTAAGTTTATCTGGCATTACTTAGTAACTCCTAGCATTCTTTTCGTATCCATCCAAACCTGATTCTTTCTTGCTTTGACGAAACGTTCTGTTGGTAAGAAGAGAGCGATATCCCATTCTGATGGATAAACGTACATAAACTTTGACTGCACATGCGGAGTCAAATAGTGTTTAATGCACGGAGCATACCATTTTAACTTTGCTGCTTGAGTCATAAGTTCATAGCTAAGTTTAAGTCGAGTTGACTCGTCGTAACGAGTATTGTTTGCAAAGTCATATAAGCCGTCCATCAACTTCGCTCTGAGTTGCAACGGCAAGTAGTGTAAGTTGAGTCCCATGAAACCTCCTTTGACTTTCTTATATGGAAAGATCAGAGGAAATCTGTCATAATATGGAAGCTCTTCTTTATGTTTCGGATCATAGTAGAACATGTACATCGAACCAAGCAGAGGTTGAGTGGTCATACGAGCAGTATCACCCTTCATCATCTCACGCTCATTGATACGATTCATTTTGCCAGCAGTATCTCTGAACCATTCGCGTGCCACATTCGTGCGCGCGGGGATTTGACCTGCACGGACACCTTGTGTGATGATGGTATCAAAGACTGTTGCCATTAAAACTTAATTCCTAGTTCTTTTTCGGTGAGTATGTCGAACTTCCAGCCGCGGTCATTGCAGTATACTGCTGCAGCTTTCCATTTGGCTTCGTTGACACCCCATGTCATGACTTCATTAATGTAACGCTTATTAGGCTTATTTATCACCACTGGAGGCCGCGTCTGTGCATGAGGTTTAATCTCTACAACTACTGTGTCAATCTTGCCTTCTGGCGTTTTCTTTTTGACAATGAAGTCAGGAAAGTATCGATGAACTCGATTGTCAATCGGAGAGCGATACGGAATCACCAGCTCTTCACTCCCCCATTGCACCACATTAGGATGAGAATCTAAGTACATCATGAACTTGAGTTCCCACCGACTACGATATATGATATTATTCGAATCGCCAATATACTTTTTAGTATTTTTTGGTCGAAACTTTCCCTTATAAGCCATGGATCTATTTATAAATAAGATTGAAGACTTATAACTGAGAGATAACATGGCCTCAAGAGATAACAAACTAGTAAACCTAGACGGCTTTAAAAAAGATGTCGGCGGTTTGCTGAATAGATTTTCCCGTAAGATCACGAACAAACTCGAAGATAAACTCGAGAATGCAGTCGAGGATCTTTTTGCCAAGGGTTTGAAGAAGCTCGGTCTATCTGATTCGATCGCCGCCGAGCTTTCTGCTCGTTTCGGAGATGCTCTGACATCTGGTCTCGAAGACAAGTATTTCCAGACATTTACGAGCGAGATGAAGCGTGCTTCGTGTGCTGACATTCGTAACAATTTTAATCCTAAAACTGGTAATATTGTAGGTGCATCAGGCGCAGCAGAAACATATGTTGATGCTATTCAACGCGCATCAAACAGAGTCAGCGTAGATGGTTTACCTACACTTCAGTTTCCGGATCATATTAGTGATCGTTACTATATGGCGTTCAAGTTCAAACAATATCAGCGCCCTGCTCCAGAAACAAAGGGCACATTGAAGTTCGTACAAGCCTTTGCTCTTCCTCTTCCAAAAGGAATCAGAGAAACATTCGAGATCTCGATTGATCAAGAAGCAACAGGAAGCGTAGGCGGTATCGCAGATGCCGTACAAAAAGCTCTCGTTCCAGGCGCAAATAAAGCAGTAGTAGCAAAAGAAGCAGCCATCGCATTACTCTATAGTAAAGCCGTTCAGGCTACCGGAGATATTGGTAGTACGGTCGGTCAAACTACCGGCGCAGTTCCAAATCCTCACGTTCAAGCATTGTTTAGCGGAGTTCCTCTTCGTCAACATCGTTTTGAGTGGACATTTGCTCCGCGAAATCCACGTGAGAGTGAACAGCTTATGACTATGCTAAAAGCTATGAAGGCTTTCTCTCTTCCTGCGTTTAGTAGTCTCGGTACTCAAGCATTGGCATATCCTTTCCTTTGTCAGCCAGAGCTCGTCATCGGTGGAAAAGATAAAGATGGCAAAAGCATGAAAGAACCGTTAATTATGTTTTCTCCGTGCTTGATTCAATCAGTAGAAATCAACTACTCTCCTCAAGGATTGCCAGCATTCTTCGAAGGAACACACCACCCGGCATTTATTGAAGTTTCGATCTCAATGCTTGAGACAGAAATGCAGACAGCAGATCGTTACGGTCGCCAAGGCGGAGATCGTTTACAAGAAATGTGGAGTAAGTTGGTTGATAAGTTAGAAAAGGGATCTGGCCTTAAGTTGAAAGATACTCTCAAAGAGGTTAATGATTCTATTAAGGGAATCGGCGCTTCAGATAAGTCCGATTTGCCAGCTAAGACAGGAACATAAAGATGTCAAGATATTTTGATAGGTTTCCAGTAGTCGATTATGATGGTGTAGTTGCCAAGAATATCTTGGCACGTGTTGATTTTACGGACCAGACGAAGAAAGATATTTACTCTACCTTTCAGTTTACTCTCGAAGAAGGATTCGAGAGACCAGATCTATTATCTTATAACTATTACGGTTCTTCTCAGTTTGATTGGATGATCTATCTTACAAACAACATCGTTGATCCTTACTATGATTACTATAAATCAACACCAGATTTTAAGAGCTATATTGATACAAAGTATGGATCTCCGTCGAATGCCAGACTCGTTACAAAATTTTATAGAAACAATTGGCATACTGACGAAAGATTGATTACACCTGCACAGTATGAAGCTCTTCAAGCAGATGAGACTGTCAATCTTCGAAAGTATTGGAAACCAAAGTTAGCAAACACTGGAGCCATTTTAGGTTACGAAAGAATCAAAGAAGATTGGATAGTATCTACCAATAAAATAGTTCTTCTTACTTTGTCTGCTTCTCCTTCTGCATTCGTTGTAGGAGATAAAGTATCTCAGACGAGTACGGGAGCAATTGCTACTGTTGACTTCGTGGATGCTGATGCAAAAACTCTAACGATAAAACATGTATCAGGAACTTTCGTAGCTAATACTTCTGAAGGTATCAATACTGTTACCCTTCTCAATCAAAATATCTCTGACGAAGAAGCTTCTTATTGGTATGCTGTGAATGCATACGACGATGAACAAGAAACAAATGAGATGAAGAAAAATGTTGTAGTATTAAAATCTTCTTATCTTGCAGAAGTTGAGAAACAATTCATTCAACGGTTAAGTACATAATATGAACTCGATTAGAGACGGACAGTATAAACTCAACGAATTTGTAATGATCGATGCCACGGCCAAAACGGTTGATTGTGGTAAAGCTATCCAATTGACTCCTGTCTGTGTAAAAGCAAATATCTACGAGTCCATTCATAATCCATCTGTGTTAGCAGACTTTGAGTTTTACGATGCCAAGGGCATGTTTAATCACTTCATCTTTACTGACAAGAAGATCGTTATCGACTTTACTACAAACGATATAAATCCCAAATCTTCAATTCGCTACGAATTTTATGTTGTAGCTGCGGATCCAGTAGTTCCGACGAGTGATGATAAGGGTATCGCTTATAAGTTATCATGCGTAACTTACGAAGTATGGAAATCTGCTACGATACGTAACTTACCTCTCACTGAGCAGATGCTCGCCTCCGAAAACGCGGTAAAAGCTTATCTCGAATCTATCGGTTCAAAAAAGCCATTCTTTGCAGAGAAAACCCGCGGGCTTCATGCCTTCAACTTCACCAGAAAAACACCGATGGAATGCATCGATCAGATTCGTGTAGAATATGCTATGTCGACAGAGTTTAGAGGACACGCTTTCTATTTCTTCGAAAACAAATACGGGTTTGTTTTTAAGAGCATGGAAATGATGATCAAAGAAGGCAAAGAGAATATCGGTGATAAGTGTTTCATGCAATCCACTCTTACCAATACAAACATCGAAGGTGCCAAGTGGAGAAACATTCTTGCATTCAAGTCAATTCAAAATGGTAACCAAGGTGTAGCGAGAAGAATCGGCGCAGGTAATAACCTCGTTCAGCTAATGAATCGTGTGACTGGTGAATTAATCCCATGGAAAGTAGATCCAAAGAATCTTAATTTCGAAACTCTTAATCCAAAATCTATATCGAGTACTCTCAAGACTCAAAACGAGATGGGAGAAGATGAAGGCGATATTCAGATCGTGATGATCGATCCGAAGACTGAAAATGCAGAACGCGCTGAGAAGAAGAATCACTTGCCGTATTATATGGCACACTTCTTGACGACCATCTCTCAAATAACCATTTACGGAGATAGCACAATCTCGACAGGAGATGTGATTCGTTGCCAACTGCCAGAATATGATGCTCTTTCACGCGGTGAAGAGAATCCAGTGAGAGAAGATAGTCAAATGACAGCAGGTAACTATATCGTTACGAAGTGTAGACATGTACTCACTTTCAATGAGAAAGCAGAGTATATGCAAGGACTCGAGATCGTGAAAGACGGCATAGCCGGTCTACCAATCGTGCATGTTTAATAGAGGATGAAAAATGCAAACCCCACAATTTTTTGAAGGTATCGTAGCAGAAGATCCGGCTTCAGAGCTTGGACTTGGCGCAGACGAACCACAAACTGGACGTGTTCTTGTCAGAGAAATTCTCGGTCACTCGAACAGAGTATCTTCTGAAAATCTTGTTCCGGCATATATCGTAATGCCTACTATTAGCGCAGGTGTTGGCGGAGTTGGTCTTAGCCCGACAGGTTTGCTCAAAGGCACACGTGTCATGTGTATGAAATTCCCAGATCAAGCAGCAGCATACATTACAGGAGTCATCAACTTTGCTCCTGAAGGAGATCATAGTGTATCTTCATATGCTCGTGGTCAAGGTGAACCTGAACTAAAAGCACAGAACCGTATTAAGACAGATGATGGTTTTTATGTTGAACCCGAATCAAAATATAAAGCAAAATATCCTTATAATCATACTATGACTACCCGCGGCGGGCATCTCGTTGAATTTGACGACACTCCTGGATCGGAACGCATTCAAGTTTATCATAAGACTGGTTCTTACCTCGAGATTCTACCAGATGGTAGCATCGTTACAAAGTCAGTGAAAGATCATATTCAATTGGCTGCCGGTAACATGACGATCTTTAATGTTGGTAATGAGAAGGGTGATCAAAATATTGAGATCACATGTAACCAAGGAAAGATTACTATCACTGCACAATCGGACGTCGACATTTATGCTAATGAAGGTAATGTAGGCATTTATGCAAACAACGGAAGTGTACAGATAGTATCAAAATCTGGCGTGGTGGACATACTCAGTCCTTTAATTGGGTTGAACGCATGAAACCAATAGTATACGTTCCTGATGTTCCTGGTCTTGTGTGTACTGCGGGCGGAAAGATATCTTTCCGTCAAATGGAAGATTACTTCGTAGGCATTTCGAAGATCATCTCTCAACTTAAACTTCAAGCCAAGTTCATTCAAGACGAGTGTGGTAAAGAACTGATCGATGCCATTCGTAAGATGGAGAAGCTAGTAGACGATATTACTGGACTTCTCATGACAGACGTGATGAAGAAGATCAAGTCAAAAGAACAACAATTGAAGTACAAAGTTCGTGAGTTCATGAAAGAGATTGACGTCTGGTTTCAGAAGAAGATCGTCGAAGCTCTGCTCAAGATTATCAACATTCTTGGTATTCCCAATCCGCTCATGATTCCAATTCCATTCATTGGTACAGTGGATCTTCCGAAGGAAGACGGGACAGTTGAAAGATATCGTCCAGTTGTCAAGGATTTCTTTACCAAAGAAGGTAAGGTAAAGATCAAGGCTGCAATGGCCGAGAGAGTCGAAGAGATTCGAGACTTCTTTGGTGATGGAAAGTATGATGGCACATTAGGCATCAAGAGCCCAGAACACGAGGCAGAAGAGTTTTGGCATAAAGCATTACAGTGGATGAAAGAACTACTCAGCGACTTCATTGGTAAAGCAATCAATGTCATGATCGGTCTACTTACAAAAATTCCTATTATTGGTCCACTCATCAAGAAACTCGGCTTGTTTATTGATCCTACGAAGCCTATTAAAGAACAACTGAAGGCCAAGTACGAAGACTTAAAGAAGAAGATTAAGAAGGCCAAAGAAGATGTAATATCAGGTAAAGCAGCTAAGGACTTTGGAGAAGAATTACTCAACGAGTTGATCGACTTTGTCTTGAATTTACCGATACCTTTATTTGGCACTCTCGCTAATCTAATTGGTTTTGATAAAGAAACTCGTAAGAAGAAAGAAACGATTCACTCGAAGGAAGAATTGTGGCATCGTATTGAAGACGCATTCGAAGATACCATGGAAAAGATTAAGAGATTCTTTCAAGGTGATCTGATGGGTAAGATCTACGATATTCTACTCAAGGCTCCAGGATGGATTTTAAATCAGTTCCCTATCGTGAAGAAGATTATTAAGGCAATCAGATTGATCGTTAATATCATTCGCGGTAAGGTATCAATTTGCGACGTATTAAATATCATTTTGAAACCTATCTTCGGTATACCTGAAGCATTGCTAAAACTGATTCCAAATTGTATCGAAGTAAAGAGAACTAAGTACGGACTCGAACCGAATCCTGAAGTATCTCCAAAGTGGGCAATACCTGCAGGAACTACTATAGTATGATCAGCGAAAATGGATACTTCTTTACAGATGTGAATGAACCGACGCCAGTAGTAGAATCTTATGGTGATATGAATCCTCCTGGATCACCTGAAACTACACCTCCAGAACCTGGAGTTACCACGACCGAAGATGGTAAAGTGGTAAGATATGAAGACAATGAAATGATCATGAATTACTTTGTGTACGACGGCAGTAATAAACTGGTATCGTACCTTGAAACAAACAAAGCTTCTGGAATCATGATAAAGTATACCTTTACGAGAACCGCAGGACCATCACTTGATGCCATCGGTAGCAATGAAGATTATCAAAACTTTGCTGCGACAGGGCAAATAGATGATCTCGGAGACGATGTTCCTAACGCTTCTATCGAAAACTATAACGTTACTGAAACACTAATAGCATCGATTGGCCCAGGCGGCGAGCTGATTCCAGTATAAATAAGATAAAAGCAGGGTGCCATGACAGACAGAATAGACGCTTTAACCACGAGAAAAACGGTTACAAGAGATCCGGTATTTACGGACTTTTATAATAACTTCAACGTGCATCCGCAAAACAAAAGACTTGCTTTGCACACAGATGAACAGTCGGTGAGACGCTCGATGCGTAATATCTTGTCGACCAATACCAAAGAACGTTTGTTTAATCCTGAATTTGGTGGTGGCTTACGTAGATTCTTATTCGAAGATATTTCTGTAATGACAGCCGACTTAATGAAAGATGCAATTAAAGAGTCTGTCGCAAAATATGAACCAAGAGCAAGAGTGATAGATGTGTTGGTAGTGTCGAACGAGTTCGCTCATTCTTACGACGTATCAATCTATTACGAGATCATAAATAATGCTAACCCTCAGTCACTTCAGCTAACCCTTTATAGAGTAAGATAATGTCAGATTCCAGTATAGTACTTACACAGCTAGATTTCGATTCCTATAAAGATTCGCTCAAGACCTTTTTGAAGGCTCAAGATCGATTTAAGGACTATGACTTTGATGGAAGCAACCTCTCGGTTCTTCTCGACTTGCTGTCTTACAACACATATCAAAATGCTTTCTACTTGAACATGGTTAGCAACGAGATGTTCCTCGATTCTGCCAAGTTGCGCGACAGCGTGATCTCGCATGCCAAAGAGTTGAACTATCTTCCGCGTTCTTTTAGATCATCTTCTGCTACGATTCAATTGGTTATCACATCAACAGACGCAGCGAAAAGATCGATCATTGTGCCAAAAGGCACTTCGTTCACTGCTCGCGTAGATGACTTCACTTATAACTTTAGTACGACTGAAAATGTTGTTATTACAAATAGAACGCCTTCTGGTTCTAACTTCGTATATACGAGTGAAAACATTATTATTTACGAAGGCAACTATCTTAGCGATACTTACAATGTCAACTATAATAGTCCGCTTGTATATAAGATCAGCAACAAAAGAGTTGATCTTGAAAGTTTATTAGTTACGGTTTTTGAAGATAACGGCACAACTATTCATACATATTCTCGCGCCACTTCTCTTTTCGGCCATGATCTTAACTCAAAGGTATTTTTCTTACAACCAGGAATCGGAGATGCATATGAAGTTGTCTTTGGAGATGGAGTTGTAGGTCGTAAACCAAAAAACAATTCAGTGATAGTTATCGAATATCGTATTTGTAACGGCGAACTTCCAAATGGTGCATTTAAGTTTATTAATACTGCACGAATTGATAACGAATCAAATGTAGTTATCGAAACTCTTACTGCGGCTACTGATGGAGCGGTAGCAGAAGATATGAACTCTATTAAGTTTAACGCTCCTCGTGCATTCACTACACAAGAACGTGCTGTGACTTCAGAAGACTATGAGAACTTACTGAAAGCAAACTTTCCTGAAATCAATGCCGTTGTGGCATATGGCGGAGAAGACGCTAATCCTCCTCAATATGGTAGAATCTTCTTGTCGATCGATCTTCAAGATGTAGATGGACTCCCAAAGATTAAAGAAAACGAATACAAAAGATTCTTAAGATCTCGTTCTTCTGTTTCGATCGAACCACTTTTTGTATCTCCTGATTACACTTATGTATATGTTAACACTAACATCAAGTACAATATTAACTTAACTGGTTTGAATCCAGAAGATATTCGTACTTACGTTATTGACTCGATTCTCAGCCATGCTTCTACTAATCTCAATAACTTTGGTAGAACACTTCGCTATTCGAGATTTATTCGAGATATTGACTCAGCCGAAGCAAGTATTATCAGTAACGAAACGAACATCGAACTCGTAAAGTACTTAACACCCGTTCTCAGTACGTCAGTGACTTCGACACCGAATGCAACTTCTGGTTCTCTTGTTTCAATTGCTACTTCAGGCGTAGTGTCATCTGGTCAAAACGTCACGATAGACTTTAAAAATCCATTGAAGAATGACGTTCCTGGTAAAGGTGCTGAACATGTTATCGGAGATATTCACGTAGTCAGCTCTTCGACCTTTACTTACAATGGTATTTCTAACTGCCGCCTTGAAGATGATGGTGATGGTGTCATGCGTATCGTAGCAGTTTCAGGAACTCAGCATAGAACCATTATCAACATCGGAACAGTCGACTACGATACAGGTATTATTCGAATCAACAACTTTAATATTACCAACTACACCGGCACTTCGCTGAAGATCTATGCTAAGCCGCGTACGCTGGATATCACTTCTTCCCAGAACGTGATACTAAATATTCTTGAAAATGACGTCGACGTCACAATTGAACAGATTAGAGAATAATGAAGAACATCGAAAAAAGAATCTCTCCGTTAATTCAGAGCCAATTTCCTGCCTTCTATCAAGAAGAGGGAGAGAACTTTATTGCGTTCACCAAAGCATATTACGAGTGGTTAGAATCCACTAATAATCCGTTGTATCATTCTCGTCGTCTGCCTACATATCGCGATATCGATGAAACTACTGACGAGTTTATCGTTCAATTTAAAGAAAAGTATCTGAAAAACATTCAGTTCGATACTGCTACTAATAAGAAACTACTTGTGAAGAACTCGCTCGATCTTTATCGCGCGAAGGGTACTGAACGCGCAGTCGATCTCTTCTTTAAGTTGATATACGGTACATCTGCCGAAGTACGTTATCCTGCGGAAAAGATCTTCCGCCTATCAGACGGTGTTTATGAGAAGCCAGAATATCTTGAAATCGGATATTCAATCTATAACATCGACTATGTAGGCAAGCAAGTTGTAGGTCAACTTTCAGGCGCAAAAGCTTTCGTCGAGAAGTACATTCGCCGTCGTGCTGGTAAAGGTTACGTTAACCTTCTGTACATCTCAGGTCGTCAAGGCGATTTCAAGAACGGCGAAGTTATCGGTCTCAACATTAACAATCAACCAACGTTCGATATTACAAAGAGATCCAAGTTAGTAGGTTCTGTCAAGAGAGTTACTGTCCAAACTCGTGGGCGTAACTTCAATATCGGTGACATCGTAAAGTTTACTAACAGTGATCGTGGTCTCGGCGGTCTTGCTCGAGTAGAATCCATTGATTCTCAGACTGGTCTTGTGGACTTCATCTTCGTCGACGGCGGATACGGTTATACGCTAAACG
>Ga0315904_10001146_pt1 | contig 41870 bp, 22 predicted proteins | sample LakEriMetagenome_6_FD_203529 | JGI IMG/M metagenome (GOLD analysis project Ga0315904, IMG submission 203529) | Freshwater fungal communities from buoy surface, Lake Erie, Ohio, United States - Buoy 12 MA120 | ecosystem: Environmental > Aquatic > Freshwater > Lake | place: USA: Lake Erie, Ohio... | reverse complement strand
ACAGTGGCTTGTGAGCGAAGGCCTGTTTGCATGCATCGGCCTTGCCGATAGCGTCGGACAAGCTTGGGCGGTCTCAAACTATGTGTTTCGCAAGCAAATCAGCGACACGATGCTCAAGATCGAGAAAGTGGAAATTTCGCTAAAGAGTTCCATCGCAGACTGCAATCGTATAAGCATCATCGAGCCTCGTGAAAGCAGCGAAGACTTAAGGAAACTACCGGTCGAGGCTCTAAGGCTCGATATCGAAACGGTTGCTAAACTCCATAGGCTAGGCATTCGCAACATCCAGTCTCTCGAAGCCCTCCCAAGGCAATCCCTTACCTCGCGTTTCGGTAGCCGTTTGCTCGACCGTATCGATCAATGCCTGAATGCTCGCGCCGAACCGATCTCGGTTCGTTCCACCGGGGAATCGATCGAAGTGTGCTTGGATTTCGAACATCCGATCTTCGTTTTGGAAGAGCTCCAAGAGGCGATCCAAGATTGCGTCGCTCAAGTCTGCCGAAAACTCGAATCGATCGGACATGGTGCTTGGCGATTGGTCGTTCGCTTGGGTCTGGAAGTCTCGACCTTGCAAGTTCAAGAAACTTCGCGGCGAACGATTCCTAGCAATGTCATTCAACTGGGACTCTACCAATCCAGCGACGACCCAAAACACCTGCTGTGGCTCATCGATGGCTGCCTGGAACGAAACCCACCCCAACTGAGTAAAAACCTTGGAATCAAACAAGTCATGGTCCAAGTCCCTTGGACATCCCCGATGCGGTGGAAGCAAAACGCACTGTTTGACTGCCAAACACTCAAGTACCGCGACGAAGCCGCAAAGCTCATCGATGGACTAACGGCACGACTCGGAAGAAACCAAGTGCTGGGACTGTCGCTCCTCCAAGATCCGATCCCCGAGCGACAGACCAAATCCAAACCGCTCACAGGCATGCGCAACGATGGCAGCCAACAATCGACCGAGCGGAAACTTCGCAAGAAACCAATCGAGGATTATCAAAGCACTCGATCGGTGGTCGCTGGAAACGAAGGAGCATGGACGCGACCGACGCAATTGCTCGGAAACCCTCTGGTCATCGATGTCCAGTGCGACTCTCTGGGAATGCCCACCCAGGCCCGATTGGCAACCGAGCCCAACAAGAGTAGCTCGTCGACTGCAGCCACCCAATGGATCGTCCAGTCCATCGGACCCGAGAGAATCGAGAGCAGTTGGTGGTCCGGGCCAACCCTACGGCGCAATTACTTCCGCGTCGCGCTCGACTCAGGAACTTGGTGGTGGATCTATCAAGACCTGGGCACCAAGCAATGGTTCTTGCACGGACTGTTTCATTGATCGGCTAAGCGAAATCGAGCGGTGATCGCCAAACGTTTCGAAGATCTTTCCAATCGAGATCGATGAGGATTTGACCATCGCACGCGACCCGCACATGGGGCGTTTGGGTGACGCTTCCGATCCGCTCGACAGGTAAGTCGCTCATCATGCTTTCGAATGCCTTGCACTGCGACTCTGGCACCTCGATGAGCAAGCGGCTGTTAGACTCCGAAAACAGGACAACACTCGCATCGACAAAATTCGATGCACGGTACTTCGACAGTTCGACAGCGACCCCAAGTTCTCCGGCGAAAGCCATTTCGCTAAGCGCCACGGCCAATCCACCTTCGCTCAGGTCGTGGCAGGAGGCCACGAGTTTGTTTTGGATCGCTTGATGAACTCTCTGGTAGCATCGCATCGCAAGAACCGCATCGACTTTAGGCACGCTGCCTCCATCTTTGCCGAGGAGCATTGCGGCATGCGAGCCCCCGAGCTCATTGCGGGTGACACCGACTAGGTAGACTGCGTTACCCGCCTTCTTCAAATCCATCGTGACGGCTTGGCTCGCGTCATCGATTTGCCCCATGGCGCTGATGAGCAGTGAGCAAGGGATCGCGATCGATTTTTTGGTGCCTTGGGGATCCATCCAAGTAAATTCATTATTGAGGCTGTCTTTGCCGCTGATGAAAGGAGTTTTCCAAGCGACGGCAAGATCATGGCAGGCGATCGCGGCGCGGACCAAAGAACCGAGCGTCTCAGGACGATCGGTGTTGCCCCAGCAGAAGTTATCCAGGATCGCGATTCGATCCGGACGTGCTCCGACGCAGATCGCATTGCGGACCGCTTCGTCGATCGCGCTCGTGGCCATATGATAAGGATCCAGATCGCCAAATCGAGGATTCATTCCGCAGGACAAAACTACTGCGCGTTTGCTGTTTAGTTTTGGTCTTACGACTGCCGCATCGCTTGGGCCCATACATGCCGGACCGACCAGCGGCTTGATGACGCTGCCACCTTGAACCTCATGATCGTATTGCCGGATGATCCAGTGCTTGCTTGCTACTGTCGGGTGTCCCAAAATCTTTTTGAGCAAACTCTCGGTCGCTTGGCGATCCATCGTCCCGAGCTGACAGTTCTTTTCTTCTTTGGATTGGTAGACCGCTTGACGAACCACAGGAGGCCTGCCCCCATGCAGGAATTCCATCGACAGCGATCCGACCTCCGTGTCTTGGTACATCAATCGCAACGTACCGGTCGGTACGAATTTTCCTATTACTGCAAACTCGACATCTTCCTTCTTGCAAATCTGCGAGAGTCGCTCCAGATGCACCGGAGGTACCGCAAGCACCATGCGCTCTTGGGCTTCGCTGATCCAAATCTCGGTGTAGCTGAGTCCTTCGTATTTCAGGGGAGCGCGATCGAGCCAGACTTCGGCACCGATCTCTTCGCCCATCTCACCGACGGCACTGCTGAAGCCACCTGCCCCGCAGTCGGTTACCGCGTTGTATAAACCTTCGTCGCGGGCTTGGAGGATCACCTCCAAAACCATCTTCTCGGTGATCGCATTACCGATTTGTACGGCCCCGCCGGAGATCGATTCGCTTTCGCTCGTCAGTTCCACTGAGCTAAAGGTTGCACCGTGGATACCATCGCGACCGGTTCGACCGCCAAGAGCTACAATCCAATCGCCCGCATGAGGCTTCTTCTCGACTTTGTCGACTGGCAGCAAACCTGCGTTTCCGCAATAGACCAGGGGATTGCCCAAGTAACGATCGTCAAAGTAGACCGCGCCATTGACCGTCGGGATCCCCATGCGATTGCCGTAGTCTCGAACCCCTGAAACGACTCCATTGATCACACGCCGAGGATGCAAAACACCAGGCGGCAGCTCACTTGGAGGATAGTTCGGCGAAGCAAAGCAGAACACATCCGTGCTGCAAATCGGCTTGGCACCCAGCCCAGTCCCCAGCGGATCTCGAATCACTCCACCGAGACCCGTATTGGCACCTCCGTAGGGCTCGATGGCAGAGGGGTGATTGTGCGTTTCGACTTTGAAGACGATATGGTGCTCTTTGTCGAAGGTCACGACGCCCGCGTTGTCTTTGAAGACGCTCACGCACCAATCGTCGGTACCGAGGGTTTCGCGGATCTTTTTCGTAGCAGCAAAGATCGTCTCTTTGAGCATGCTCGAAAATTGGCGAGTACCGTTTTCATCTTGGTATTGAATGCGACCGCCTAAGGTCTTGTGACTACAGTGCTCGCTCCAGGTCTGCGCGATTGTCTCGAGTTCGATGTCCGTCGGCTGACGACCGATCTGGCGATAGTAACTTTGAATCTGCTGCATCTCAGGAAGTGAGAAGTAGAGTTGGCCAGACTTGCTCAGCTCCATAAGCTCTTTGTCATTGAGCTGATCGATAGGGACTCTGGTGAGTGTCAGCGAGTAAGGGGCTCCAATCGAAAGTTTGTCCATCTTCAGAGGCCCGAGGACGACTTGCTCGATGGAATCATTCGACAGAACGCGACTCGCTAGCCGCGAAATCACCTCCGACTCACTGGCCGCTTGGCCTGAGACCAAATATTTTCGAAACGTGCGAACTTCGTCTGCAGCGAACCCTAGGCCCTTGAGCATCTGAAGCGTGCTTTGGGCTACAGGATCCATCACCCCAGGCTTGAGCAACACATGCACAAGTTGCTTGGCATTGCCCCCGTAGGCCGAGAGCTTCGGATCACCCACGAGTGCCGTTTCGACGCGCTGAGCGATCGGGTCTGCCAGATACTCGCGGGCCATCTTTGAGGCACTTGCAGCATCGAGAGATCCTTGAACCAAGAATCCGTAGATGCCTTGGATTTCAAGTCGATTCGAGATACCTAGTTCGCGGGCTGCCGATTCAGCTTGCAGACCCAAAGAGTCCGGCTGACCGTCAGCTGGACGTATGTCGACTTGCCACAGATTCACGTGTCGTTTTTCCCGATTGCAGAAGTTCTTCGACGCGATCGAAATCAGATCCCTCGAGCGCCTCGATCCAAGTTTCACAGATTGTGGCAAACTTCTTCAATGCGTGTAGGGCAGGTTCCTGGTTTTCCTCGAGTATCTGGCGCCACAATTGTGGATTGCTTCCGGCAATCCGGGTCGAGTCCAACCAGCCTTTTCCAACGAATGGAAGAAACTCATGGGGGGTCGAAAGTGACAAAGCCGAGGCGACCACGTGAGGCAAATGGCTGGAAATCGCCAATGCCCTATCGTGAGACAGAGCATCCAGCAGAGTGATTTTGGAACCCATCGACTCCCAAAATCCAGACATCCGGGTGACAAGATCCGGGCAAGTCTCTTGGCTGGGGGTCAAAACCACCAGGGCGCTATCCAAAAGGGTGCCCGTGGCGTGCTCGACGCCACTGTGGTGCCCTCCTGCGATCGGATGGCTACCGAGGAACTGTTTGTTCGAAAGCCGTCCCTTGGCGGCCTGGATGATCGTCTGCTTGGTGCTTCCCACATCGGTCAACATCGCATCGGGCAAAGCCACCTTGGAAGCTTGCTCCAAGGAATCGACAATGGATTGGATCGGAACGCAAGCGATCACCAAATCGGCATCCTTGGCCCCTACGAGAATATCATCCGTAGCTTCGTCGATTGCACCACGACGGATCGCCGTTTCAAGCTTGCTAGTGGTTCGGCCAACGCCGACGACATGTTTGGCCAGCCGCTTGCGATGCAATGCCAGTCCGATCGATCCTCCCAGGAGTCCCACTCCGATGATGCATACGCGCTGTAAAACCATGAAACTCGAAAGCTATCGGGGTGAATCGAAGGAGAGGGTAAAAAGAGACGCAGACTCGCGAGTCGCTATCCTAAGTTTACTAGGAACTTTCCGATTTGCGTATTGGGCCAGACAATTCTTTCGAACGATTCGTCGCAGCGATGACCGCTTGCATGACCGTCGAGCGGAAGGCCCCACTTTCTAAAACCTTTAAAGCCTCGATGGTTGTACCGGCGGGACTGGTAACTTGCTCTCGCAAAATCGCAGGATGAACCTGCGTCTGCTGAACCATCGTTGCCGCACCGAGCACCGTTTGTGTCGCGAGTTTCAACGCCACTTCACGAGACAGGCCCGAAGCCACTCCGCCATCGCTGAGGGCTTCGATCATCATCAAAACGTATGCAGGGCCAGATCCTGAAACGCCCGTCACTGCGTGCAATTGCTCATCGGTTACCCCCACGACCGTCCCGACCGAGCGAAATACCCGATCGGTCCATTCCTTGTCCTGATCACTTACGCCATGGGAATGAGCTATACCGCTGGCCCCCTGGAGGCATTGGCAGGGGGTGTTGGGCATCACGCGAGTAAAGCGTTCAGTGCGAAACCACTGTGTCAGTTTCGCTAATGGAATACCCGCAGCGATCGAGATCAAATGGTGGTGCGGAGTTACGTGCGGCGCTAGTCCCATCGCGATTCCTTCGAGAACCTGGGGTTTAACGGCCAGGATCAGTCGATGGCTTCGGTCGAAGAGTTCCGAGGCTGAAGATGCTAAAGAAGCCTCAGGAAAAAGACTTTTGATCTTTGCGACTTGTTCAGCACTGGGTTCGTAAAAAGCCAGAGCGCTAGGTGCAGCAACCTTAGCATGCACAACCCCTTTGGCGATTGCGGTGGCCATTTGACCACCACCTAAGAAACCGAATTCCAGTTCGTTCACGGTGGGCCCATCGGGTCGTGAGTATCAAAGCAGCGTCGAAACCAACTCGACGCACAAGTGCCACCCTAGTATCGGTACTGAAGACCGTAGTTCAAGCTATGCAGCGAAAAATTGCTCTCCTGCAAGGTAAATCGGGGTCGGGTTGGGTTCGCACTCTCCAAATCCGAGACAGTGTCGATCTGTTGGCCCGCTCGAGCCACTTTAGGAAGCCCCAGATAGGTATAACCCACGGTGGCCTCAAGGTTTTGTGTCAGTCTGTATCCGAGCGTGACATTGACTTCAGGAGAAAAGACAAAGGTATTCGTCGAGTAGAAACCATTGGCCGGGCTGCGCGCTAGAAGCCCGTTGGTCGTTGCCGGTGCGCTGCCAACTTTTTGGAATCCAGAGATCGTTACATCCCGTTGCAAATCACCCATGCCAAGTTTGAAGATGCTCCCTAAGCTCCAGCGAGGCGAGTAGGCGATTCGCGAGAGGCCAAAAGTCGCTCCGTTGAATTGATTGACAGCTCGGAATTGATCTCGCAGTTCGAGCAAGTTCGTCGTGCCCGTGGGGATCGTTGTCGAGTGGACGTCGATCGAGTCGGTAAGTCGGGTGTTTTGGTAGCCGATAAGCCATTCGGTAGTCGCATCGCAGTTCTTCAACCACACGCCTTTGAGCAAGATATCTCCACCTTGCACGTCCGAATAAGCGTGGGCAAGTACCGAGCCATTGGAGATCCCAGGTTCTTTGATCGACACCGAATCCTGAACGATTGGGGTTTGAGAACCGTCTTGATAAGGTCGAACGATCGAGCTGGCTGAAGATTTGGGGCTGTCGAAGGTCAGCGACTGAGCACCTGCATCGAAGAATCGGAATTGCAAAGTATTGCAGTTGGAGAACCCAAATCGGTAACCGAATTCGCCCCGGATACCTTGAACACTTTGATCGAGGTTTTGGGATCCACCAAAGAGATCCGTCGATCCTGGGACACCGATTTCGGCGGTTCGAACCAATGCGGGAAGAGTTTGACTCGTGGGCCAAAACGTGGCGGCTTCGACCCGAGCTGTGATATGGTCGCATCGGAGCAGTGGTGGAAATCCGATGCGGATGTTAAGGGTTGGGTAGCCCGGCCCACACTCCGAGCAATTCGGATCACCGCAGGCACCTTCATGGCTAGAGTAGATCGTCGGATCGTCGACTACATAACCGTCGGCGTAGATTTCTCCTTGCGATTCGATCGGCTCGATAGGATCGACCACGTAGCTAGAAGAAGGCGACGACTGAACCACGGTGGACTCATCGGATACAACACGCGCGGGTGTGACTCGCTTGATGACATTTCCGGAGTAAGCCGGTTGCTGCCGCGTTGCGGCTTGGTGAGCCGCTAGCGATATGGCCCGATTGGAAGTCGCTTGCATGGCTTGGCGTGGCGATTCAAACCTTGCGGGAGCCACTTCGGTAACGACAGGAAGATTGTTCGATTGCTTCTCCGCAAGAACGATTGGTAGCGGCAGAGCATGTTCAGGATCGGTCAGTTGAGGAAGGTCTTTGGCCGGTGGATCCTCGGAGATCGCTTCAAGACTCCGTGGTGCCGATGGTTTAGTCTGGCGAATATTCTTATCTGCCGTTGATCGCAGAGGGTTCGCTGAGGGTCTGGGGACTTGGGCCGAGGAATTTTGGGGGTAGTAGTCCCTGGGAGCATCGCGACCGGTACGAAGCTGAGCATGGGCTTGTGAGTCCAAGCAAACCGGAGAAATGCAAGCCACTGCTAAGAGGGCTTGGATCCCGCGTCGGATGGTATTGCGGAGATGTTTTTTGGGGTGGTGATTCGAAAAAACGATCGAGCGACCCATCGCGATAATCCTTTGATAGCATTCCAATCGATCCAGCAAGACCTAGATCTACGTGGATCTAGGGATCGGAAGCAAACGGTTGTAGGGATTAGGCAAACTTGGGCGATTTTGTCGGTTGAGTCAGGTTTTTGGACAACTCAAACACCTCTTGGCACTGGGAAACTTCCGAAAAACAGCTGTATGCAATAGATTTGGCGGGGTATATCCAAAATACCTCGCCAAATCTAGCTCTTTGTGCCACCGAAACGTGAGCTAATGGGGAAAGCATCGGCAGCTCTCAATCCGCGAAATCCGACCGCTGATGAACGCTGATGAACGCTGATAAACTCTGATAGAAGTTGATAGAGAATTGGACTGTAAAACTAAAAAACGGCCGGTGGGATTCACCGGCCGTTTTTGAAATTTTTTGAAGGACTAAAGCGTCCGGGTTAGATTAGCAACCGCAGCTAGGAGCTGCATCGCATCCGCCAGCGGCACAGCCACCAGCAGCACCAGCTCCGGCTCCGCATCCGCAGCCGTTGCCAAACAGATGGCAACCGCCGTGGCATCGCAGACCTCGCAGCCAGTTGATCAATCGGCCATTGAACAGGCCTCGACCACCCAGGATGCCGTTTCCAGCATTGCCAGCTCCGGCGCCAGCACCACCACATGGATCGCAGCTAACGGTCACTGGAACTTCTTCGCAGACAACCTTCGCTACACATCGGGTGTAGGTGTAAGGAACCGTGGTCTTGACACACTTGGCCACCTTGATGGTGTCGCAGTAAGTAACCGGCTTGCAAACCGTGTACGGAACGGTCTTGGTGCGGCACTCTTTGACAATCTTGCAGGTGGTGTAGGTGTATGGAACGCTCTTTTGTTCGCAGACCCAGTTGCATACGGTGTAGCAAACGTCCTTGACGCGTTGCTCGCAAACCGTTCGGCAAGTGGTGTAGTTGACCGTCTTTTGGCGGCACTCAGGAACCATTCGGCAAGTGGTGTAGGTGCAAACCTTGCTTCGTGGCTCGCATACCCAATTGCAGACGGTGTAAGTAACATCCTTGGATCGGCACTCTGGAACCATCTTGCAGGTGGTGTAAGTAACCGTCTTTTGACGGCACTCAGGAACCAGCTTGCAAACGTTGTAAGTAACCGTCTTTTGGCGGCACTCTGGAACACACTTGGTCACGGTGTAAGGCACAACCTTGGTCAAGCATTCCTTTTCGTACCGAACGCAATCGATGGTCTTCTCTTCGCAGGTTGGAACCCAAACCTTCTTGCATACCTTCTTGGGTGGGCACTGTACGCACTCGACGCGGCACTCACCTGGGCAGTATACATTCTTGCAAGTCGAAGGATCGAAGGTCCAAGTACCTGGTTCGCGAACGGTTCGGCGAATCACAGGACCTGCAACTTCTTCCTCAACGGTTTGCCAGCTTCCACCGCGAACCGTAACGGTCTTGGTGTAGTTGACAGGCTTGGTAACGGTGTAGTTGACCGTCTTCTCACGGGTTTCGGTAACCGGAACCATGACCTTGTAGTTGATCACTTGCTCGCGAGTTTCCATGACCTTGTTCATCACCGTGTAGTTGACTACCTTTTCGTGGGTTTCACGAACCGGCGTCATAACGGTGTAGTTGATGGTCTTGGTTCGAGTCTCATGCACAGGTCGACGAACCGTGTAGTTGATCACCTTCTCGTGGGTCTCACGAACAGGCACCATCACAGTGTAGTTAACGACCTTGCTGTGGGTCTCGTACACTGGGCGAGAGACGTTGTAAGTCACTTGCTTGGTGCGAGTCTCGTAAACAGGTCGGCGAACTGTGTAGTTACGAACCCCAGTGTGGGTTTCCCTTACAGGTACATTGACCGTGTAGGAAACTTCACGATGCTGGGTCTCGCGCTCGTAACGAACGCGTTGGACTTGCTGGTCCTCGTAAACGATCTGATTGACCACCTTGGTGCCGGTGACCGTCTCAGGCTCGTAAACGACTTTTCTGACTGTCTTCATTACGGTGTGCGTCGAAGGACCACAAGGATCCACGACATTACATCCGCAGTTTTCGTAGCTGATCGCGCCGCCAAACGCAGCTTGAGCAGCTCCAGCGCTCAATGCGGTCACAAGACCCATCAGTGCTGGAAGAGCAAATAGCTTCTTCATTGTTCCATTCTCCCTAGAACGTTTGCAGTACCACGCAGGACACTAGTATCAACCGATGCGACGCTCTGCTATTTCGTCACTCCGTTGTTGTGGTGAACCAGTTTGACCAATGCGTCGCTCGAACATGGCACTCTTTGGCGATGCCAACAAATTTGCTCAGGCAGGGTCTCGTCCCTGGACGCCCTCGAGAGATCCTCAAGTAAAAGTCTCAGTTGCGGCTGAGACCTTCGACCATCGACCCAAAAGAGCGTTCTTGACGAGACCAGAGCAAACACCACTTCGGTGTGCATGTTCAACTCGGCGCATCAGGAAACTTATTCCCAACAGGCGATTTACATCGACTGGTGAGAAAAGATGGAACACAAAATCTAAGCAGGTCAGGTAATTTGAGACGTTTCGGTAGATTAACCGCAAAGGCTTTGACGAGCCTATCGGTTATGACGATTGCAAGCTCGACTCTACCAGGGGTTACTCTAGTCGCAATCGCTTTGCAAGCTTGGTGAATTTCCTCGCCGTTGGCTGCGGTTTAAACAATGTCGCTCTGGGCTAACTAAGGATTTCACTAGTAAATGCTTCTTGACTAACGCCATCGACTAGTAAAGATGTCTTTACTAGAAGCGGATTCGATTCCTAAGATTGCCAATCCAAGGAGCCAAAATGATACGAAAAACGGGGAGTTACAAGACATGGAAAGCCGGAGGGGAAACCATCGAGGCATTCATCCCACTACCTTTGCCCCCGAGGAACCCAACTCTAAGTATCGATGGCAAGTTGGGAGAAAAACATCAAGCCGCCATGGCTGCCCTGGGTCGACTCCAAACCGCTAGCACGATGGTTCCAAGCCCCAATTGGTTCCTTTACGGCTATGTCCGTAAGGAAGCCGTAGTGTCGTCACAAATCGAAGGGACCGAATCAACTCTTGAAGATGTCGTTGTATTCGAGCTCAATCGGCAAGCCAAGGATGTCGCCGATGTGACCGAAGTGTGCAATTACATCGACGCTCTGAACTACGCTCGGGACCAAATGAACTCTCCCAACGGCCTTCTTATCTGCACGCGATTGATTTGCAATGTCCATGAGCGACTCATGCGAGGCTCTCGAGGGCAAGAAAAGCAGCCTGGGCGCATTCGCACTTCACAAAATTGGATCGGTGGTACTCGACCAGGAAATGCAAAATTCGTCCCGCCTCCCCCTGAGTCAGTACCCGACCTCCTGGCATCCCTGGATACATGGATCCACAGTTCCGATCAACTTCCTTTGTTGATCAAAATCGGGTTGGCACACGTTCAATTTGAAACAATCCACCCGTTTCTCGACGGAAATGGACGGGTTGGACGACTGCTGATTACTCTGCTAACTGAATTCTGGAAGCTACTCGATGGCCCCTTTCTTTACTTGAGTTTAGGTTTCAAACGCCATCGTCAAGAGTACTACCGAGCACTCGATGCCGTGCGCACCGAAGGGGATTGGGAAGCCTGGTTGGATTTCTACCTCGACTGCGCAATTGAATCTGCTGAGGATGGCACAAGTACTGCAAAACAGCTCTTCAAACTGGTAAACGACGATCGGCGAAAATTCGCTGAGTCAGAGCATGCGAACCTTGCCGCAATGCGACTCTTCGAACGATTGCCCGAGCAACCCATGATCACCGCTTTGAAAACCGCCGAGATTCTTCACTGCACCAAACCCACAGCAACCAAAGCGATCGAATCGCTTGTAAAAGCCGATATACTAGTCGAAATCACCGGCAGACTGCGCGATCGTATATACGCTTATCGGAAATACCTAGATGTCCTCGGTCAAGACACCCTGCCAATCGCTAGCGACAGTTGATCACCGCCGATTGGTTGTCAAGCTCTCCAAGCTCAATACTTCGGGCGTTTCCAATTGCAAATCTCCGGGAACCACTTCATGTGTCTGCACCCGACCGAGCATCGTGAAGGCATAAGCATCCGTGATCTCCACGGGCAATATCTCCCCGGTCTGTCGCATGTTGCCATCCCAAACCACAATGCGATCGCAAGGAGTCCTGCCTGTCATCTGACGAAATTCACCGGTCTGACCCTTACGCACCGACCACTTGCTGGGACCCTCAACCAAAATCGGTACGGCCTTGCCCAAGAACCTCAAATTGTCCTCAAGCGAGATTTGATTCTGTACATCGAGCAATTCTAGATTCCGCCGATGCTTCTCTTCCTCAGGAATATCATCCTCCAAAAGCTCCGCACCCTTGGTCCCAGGCCTTACACTATACTGAAAAATAAAACTGTTCTTGAACCGACATCGCTTGACCATCTCGACGGTCTCTTGAAACTGCTCCCGAGTCTCGCCACAAAAGCCAACGATAAAGTCGCTCGATACGGCCGCACCTGGCAATATCTCCCAGATACGATCCATCATCGCATAGTAATCGGCCGTCGTGTAACCGCGTTTCATCCGCTTGAGGATCACGTCGCTTCCACTCTGAGCCGGCACATGCAAATACGGCATGCACTTGGGCAAGTCCTTGACGGTCTGAAGCAACTCGCGGGTCATGTCCTTCGGATAATTCGTCACAAACTTGATCCGCTCCAATCCCTCAATCGGATGGAGCATCTCGAGCAGATCTGCTAAGCGTGTGGTGCGATCCCCATCGACCCATTTGTAAGAGTTTACAGTCTGACCCAGAAGCGTGATCTCCTTGGCCCCCTGCTGAGCTAAGATCTTTGCCTCCTGAAGAATCTGCTCCGGAGCCCTCCCCTGCTCTGGACCTCTGGTCATAGGCACAATGCAGTAGGTACAGAACTTGTCACATCCGATCTGTATCCTCAAATAAGCTTGAAATGGCGTCGGACGCATCTGGGGATCCCGCAATGGATCAAACGTCTCATGCGACCGCTTGATCTCCTCGATACTCCCATCCCGCCGCGACAAACTCACCGCCAACTGATGCCGCTCCCCCCGCCTTGCCCCCTCGATCAACTCAGGGATCCGATGCAACTGGCCTGGACCAACCACCAAATCCACAAACGGCACCCGATCAAACACCTTCTGCTGATCCTTCTGCGCCATGCAACCCATAACCCCAATGACCAACTCGGGCTTTGCTAGCTTAAGCTGTTTGAGTCGCAGAACATTGTTGTAGGCTTTCTCCTCAGCGTGTTCGCGAACCGAACACGTGTTGAATAGAATCGCGTCGGCATTGGCCGGATCGTTCGTAAGGGAGTAGCCGTCCTTGCGCAGTGCTGCTACGACCATCTCGCTGTCGAGAACGTTCATCTGGCAACCAACAGTCTCGATGTAAAGCTGCTTAGGATCTGGCGTTGTGCTTGAACTCATCGAAGGGATCTACTTTGCCTCATTGGCAGTTACTGAAACATTATCAACATAGAACTCGGCGTCGGTCGAATTGCCGAAGAGTCCTGGGCTACCTTGAAGGTTCGGAGTGAGATCTTCGCCTTGGATGGTCCAAGCTTCGGGCTCAGGCTCACCCTTCTTCCAAACTTTACCCTTGAGAACCGCTTTGCCTTCAGCGGTCTCGGCGCGGAGCTTGATCACATACCAAGTCTTTGGCTGCCACTCATAGGGGATCGTAACGGCGAATCGCTGCTCGAGAAGCGAGACCCAGGATCGGAGTTGAAGCCGCTGTGCACCTTCGAGAGCCAACGTATAACGCTGAGCAACGACACCCATGTCGGGAAGTTTGTTTGTCGGAACCTTGTTCTTGGTATCCATGGCATAGAACTCGGCTTGAACCGTGTAGTCCTTGGTCTTAGGTAGCCCCAAGAAGCCTTGGCTACGGGTCCCCTTGGGAATCGTACTGATCTTGACCAACCCGTTGCCGGCGCCATCAGGAAGCTCGGTCGGTTGATTTCGATAGGCCATACCGATCCAATGGAGCGGAACCTTTTTGTCTTCGAAATCGAAGTTCCATGGCAAAGGTGGGATCACTCGTGCACGAGCCGTGCTTTTAAGATCCCCCAAGCTGGCTTCAAGCTTCACACCCGCACCGGTAGGTGTTTCACCGGCAAGGTAGATTTGGTCTTCGCTGACCGAGCCGGTTCCATCGACTGCGATGGTCGCTTCGGGTACCAGGCGTACATACTGTCCGAGCGCGTTGTAACCGCGAACCTGTAGTTTCGCTTTCTGGCCGGGTTGTACGAGCATTTCCACGGGGCACAGTTGAATATGGGCAATTTGTGAATCGGTCACTGGCGGTTCAGCCGGTACCGCAGGCAACTTCAGATCCGCAGCAACTTGAGGCTTTGGGATACCGATGCAGTAAAGCGCTTTGTTCGTTGGCAGATAGAGACGACCATTTGAAATCACAAAGGAACCGAAGATTTCGCTTCCGTCGTTGAGCCGGGTTTGTCCTACGACTTTGAGATCATTGCCATCTGGCTCCAAGCACCAGATACGTCCTGTGTTCTCGGCGATGTAGAGTCTCCCTTCGGCAACGATGGGAGATCCAAACATGATTCGCCCAAGCTTCTTTTCAACTTCGATCGCGCCGGTTTTGGCATTGACCCCAAAGAGTGCCGCACCGTCCTCGATAAAGTAGATCCGCTCGCCGATGCGAACCGGCGATGAACGACTGACGGTTCGCTTGGGAACCTTCCACAAAAGCTTGTCCTCAGCGATATCTCCAGTGGTGTTTCCATCGATCGCAAAGACCGCTCCGAGGATGGTTCGATCAGTCTCATTCTGTTCCCCGTGCCCCATATAAACGACAGCGTTTTCAACCAAAGGGGCTACATTCATTCCTCGCGGAGAAGCTTGGTACTTCCAAATCACCTTTCCCGTGCGGGGTTGCAATGCATAGATCGCTCCGTCGGCCGCACCGAGCACCATGGCCGCTTGGCCATTGAGCACCGTGAAGATCGGAGTGCTGTAGGTCGTATCCTCGGGTCTTGGCCGAGTCGACATCGTCCAAATCGCAGCCCCTGTGTTTTTATCCATCGCGATAAAGCGGTGGGTGGGTACGGCCGTTTGGTCCCAGCCGGTGGTTACCCCACTGATAATGACCATGTCTTCGTAGACAACGGGGAAGTTTGTACGGCCGCCGTAGGTCGAGAGCATTCCGTACTCTTCGAGCATCGAATGCTCCCAAATGGTTTTTCCAGTTTTGCCATCCAAGCATTGGAACGTGCAACCGAGTCCAAGTACATAGACTCGATCAGTTTCGGGATCTCCGACCACACTCGACCAACCGACTCGCTCAGAGGGAGAGTCCGAAAGGAAAATGTTGTGGATGCTTTCCCAAATCTTCTCGCCAGTTTCCGCGTTGATGCAAACCGTCTTTTCAGACTCCTTGTTCGTCTCTGGCTCATGCCGGCAAACCACGTAGATTCGACCGTTCATCACAACAGGAGTCGAGCGGGTTGCGAACTCTTCCTTGCGCCAAAGCAAATTCTCACCTTCGACCGAGAAGGAGGTTGGAAGACCCGTTTCGACCGACTGGCCGTTTTGCTGCGGACCCCGCCAGTGATACCAATCGGTCGCCTTGAGCTTCGATGCCCCCTCTTGGGACCAAGTCGTCTGGCCTCCCAGACATGTCCAGGCCACCGCAGATAAGAGGCTTGTTCGGGCAAATAATCGCAGGGTTCTGTTCATCGCAATCATCATTGGTCAGAGGTGGTCGGAACGAGGTTTCTGATGCGGGCTTGCAAACCTCAACGGTTTGGCCCCATTGTAGCAGAGACACCTAAGACCAAAAGTCAGAAGCAAAAATGATAATTTTCACGAAAAATCCCCGTGATACGTGGAACTGGTATTCCCGGCAAACTCCCGGGTTTTGTATGGTTCCCGGGTTTGCCTTCGAGGAAAGCCGGTAACAGGCCCCCTCTAGTCCGAACAATTAGATCCCAATCCAAGAACCGCTTTCGAGTCTATGCCGAGAATCTTTTGCGTGGCAAACCAAAAGGGAGGGGTCGGTAAGACGACCACCGCAGTCAATCTGGCTTGGGGACTAGGGATGGCCAACCAACGCACGCTGCTGATCGATCTAGATCCCCAGTGCAATGCCACAAGCGGTCTGGGTTGCTCGCCACTGGATCGACACCCTCTACTTAGCGACCAACCCCTTAGGGAATCGATTTTGCAATCCAAGCTGGAATCCCTGCAAATACTGCCGGGTTGCCGCAGTTTCCAAGACGTCGACCTCTTGGAAAAAGGGACGCAAAGCCGCCGAGAGTGGCTTAAACAGCACTTGGACGCCGAAACGGGCATGTTCGACGCGGTCATCATCGACTCCCCACCCTCGCTCGGGGAACTGACCCAAGCCGCCTTGGCCTCAAGCACCGAGGTCATCATGCCCATCCAATGCGAATATTACGCCATGGAAGGCCTTACGCAAATGATCCATGTGATCCGTGAGATCATGCAAAAAGAACCCGGACGACTCACCTTTGGCGGTATCCTTTTGACCATGTTTGATCCAAATTTTGAACTAACCCACGAAGTAGATCGGGAAGTTCGGGATTTCTTTGGAGACATCGTTTTTGATACAAGGATCCCAAGAGATATCGTTTTCAGCGAATCCCCAAGCCACGGACAGAGCGTGCTGAGCTACGCACCTCGGTCCCGCGGCGCCAGAGCTTACATCGAACTTTGCATGGAGGTACTCGATCGTGACTAAGGACAGACGACTCGGACGCGGATTGGCCGCCCTCCTGGGCACTCCACTCGATGAGGTAATCGCCTCGCGCTCCGATATTCCAAACGGCCAAACCAATGCTTCGACCGAAACGACGGGGCTCGTCGAGTCGGTGCCACTTGGTACCCAAGACCGAGAAACGCCAGCCAATAGCGGCGTGAAGTCTTTGGAAATCGAAGTGGCTATGATCGACCCGAATCCATTTCAACCGCGTCGTCAGTTTAGCGACCAAGAACTCGATTCCTTGGCCGAGAGCATCAAAGAGCACCAACAACTCCAACCGATCTTGGTGCGGCGCACAGCCGATCGCTATCAACTCATCAGCGGAGAACGACGGCTTCGAGCAACGATCCGTGCTGGGCTCAGCAAAATCCGTGCGGAAATTCGAGAAGCCGACGACCGATTGGTCGCCGAACTGGCAATCATCGAGAACCTTCAACGCAAGGATCTCAACGCAATCGAAAAGGCGATGTCGTTTAAACGGTACTTGACCGAGCATCGATGCACGCAGGAAGACCTCGCAAAACGCTTGAAAATCGACCGTAGCACCATCGCCAACATGATGCGTCTGCTGGAGTTGCCCGAGGCAATCACGGATTGCATCCAACGCGAAGAGATCAGCGCCGGGCATGCCAAAGCCCTCCTGAGCTTAGGATCCGAACGAGAACAAATGGTCTTTGTTCAACGCATTCGGCAAGAGGGTTGGAGCGTGCGAGAGACCGAAGCTCGAGTCGCTCAAGCCGTCGCCGAAGCAGCCCAGGATGAGGATTCGATTCTCAAGGCAATACCACGCCGAAGGTCATCCAAGACCGAGCAAATCGCAGCCCTGGAAAGAGAGCTAAAGCTCGCCCTAGGCACCATGGTCGATATCAGCCAAACGAGCCGAGGCAGAGGACGCATTACAGTCCACTTTACGAGCATCGAAGAATTCGATCGACTGCGAAGGCTCTTGGCCGACCCTGCACCCGCCAGTGCTCAGCATCGCAAGGTCGCCTAAACACGATCCGTCCGATCCGTCTTGGTTCCGGCTTCCCAACAACCTATACTAATACAGGAAGGTTTGTGCCTTTCTATGGGTTTGCCTTATACTGGCAGCCCTTCGTGTTGAGGAGGTTTTGCTGAACCCTTTCGATCGGGATCCAAACATGGCTCAAGAAATAGAAACGCCCACGAAAAACCAAAGAAATAGCAGATCTCAAGACTCAACACAACCAAGCTCCACCGACGATGCGTTGGCCATGATTTTGGCCCAAGCGGGCAAAACCGCTGAGGAAATCGCGTCCCTTGCCACCCTCGACGACGCTGACCGATCGGCTGAAAAGCAGTTTTCTGGCGAGGCTCCAACGCTGACAACTCTATTTGGAACGGCCAGGGCAACGGAACTCGATCCGGGGGTATTCCGTCCGTCGCAAGAAGTCGCCCGAATCATGGGCGAGTCGATCGAATTTCTGCTGCGACGCAAAAAAGCCGGTACGCTGCTCGATCACCGGAAGATGCTCTTTGATGACGATACCATCTCGGGCCTGGCAAAGCTTGGGTTTTTCGGTTTGGCGATTCCCAAAGAGTATGAGGGTGCCGGAGCAAAGCTCGGTGATCTCGGTCCACTCCTGCGCGCTTTGACCCTGATCCATCCGGATCTGGCAGTCATGTTCGAAGTCCATAACTTCCTCGGGCCCGTTACACCCCTATTGGACTTTGGAACCGAAGAGCAAAAACGATATTACCTCCCGAAGATGGCTCGGGGTGAACTCCTTGGTTCCTTTGCATTGACCGAACCAGGTGTCGGTGCTGACCCTAGTAAACTTTCGCTCACCGCAAGACGCCAAGGCCAGGATTACTTGGTCTCCGGCGTCAAATGGCCGATTACCAATGTCATTTACGGTGGTATTTGCATCTTGGTGCTTAAGCTCGAAGGTGAGAACTTACCCAAAGGCCGCGATTCGGCCATGATGATCTTTGAGGTTCCCAAATCGGACAACGAGCATTTTCGAATGATCCGAAATCGTTTGACCTCTTTCGATTACCTTTGGAATGCTCGATTCCGCTTAACGGATTACCCAATCCCCGCTTCGGCACTTCTTGGACCGCCCGGTAAAGGCTTAGCGCAAGCCTTCAGTTCCCTAGCCAAGGGCCGAGGGGGCATCTGTGTCAACAGCGCCGCAAAGATCTTCCGACTGCTTGCCCAATTGATCCAAGACCCTTTGGCACAGTCCGAATCGGAAAACACCAAGAAATCCCCAGGCGGCTGGATCGCTTTTCGAAGCACCTTTGGCAAGCCGATCGGACAGTCTCCTCGGATCCAAACTTGGTTTGGCCAAGCGATCTGTCACGCCCTTGCAAGCCGAGTACTGGGAGATGTCTGCTTTCGCTTAGCTGCCAATGGGGTTCGGGATGAGACCATGGGGATGATCGCCAAAGTCTATGCGACTAAAGCATTGCTCCAAACAGCCATCCACTGCTATCAAGTCCAAGGTGGACGATCGGTGCATGTCGACGAGCGACGCGCGCATACGAGGCAGACAGCCCAGAATGCTTCAGGGGATCATGCCGATTGGATCGAGAACTACATCGGCGAGAACATGCATGAGTTCACCATCGCAACGGTGTATGAAGGCCCCAATCCCGTGCTTGCCGATGTCGGAGCTCCCAATGCAATGACACGCAGTCTTCGAACCGATTACCTCGAACCGATCGGAGTGGCCGAAGCCAACGGAAAATTCGGCCTGAAACAGAAAGCCGCCTTCGGCTGGTACATTGCCAAATCGGTTCTTGGATCGCTGAGCCCCTGGCCAGGTAAGCTCGATGGTGTCCGCAACTTAACACCCGAAAAGAGCCGGTGGATCCGCAAAGGTTTCAAACGCAACCGAGTTCTGGGGCGTCGTATCCTATGGATCATCGCTCGGTACCAAAAGAAATTCATCGAGCAAAGTTATCTGCTCGGAGACGACGGCGGTATCTTCGACCAACTGTGCTACTCCTGCGCATCGCTGGTCTATGCAATCGCTCTTGATAAATCTGATCAAGACTACACCTTGGTAGCCCAAGCTCTGGATTTGGAAGCTGATCTGCAACTAAATCGCACTGCACCGACCCCTAAACTCTATCATCTGTGGGCCGAGATTGGACGTCGAGTGATGGATCCGAATTCCAAGCTATACCAAGACCTTATCTCGGAGATCGAAGTCAGCGGCATTCCTTTGGATCCTCGAACGATCGATCGACATATCTAACCCTAGAAACGCCATTGGCTGTTCGCTGCCGGAGTCAACCATGACACAGAGCATCTTGCAAGAAACGCCCTGCAAAGGTGTAGTCGTTCTGTCCTTCAATCGTCCCGAGCGACGCAATGCTCTATCGATAGCGATGATGCGTTCGCTGATCGAAATATTGAAAACGTTGTCCGAGCAACGGGAGGCTCGTGTCGTGATTCTGCGCGGGGCAGGCCCAGTATTCTGCGCTGGACTCGACCTTGCAGAAGCTTCCAACGGCGATCTGGTCGAGGAATCTGCACAGTGCGTCGCAAATACCCTCCATGCATTGCGATACTCTCCAATCGTAACGATCGCTTTAGTCCACGGTGGTGCTTATGCCGGTGGGGCAGGAGTCGTTGCAGCTTGCGATATGGCCATCGGTGCAACCGACTTGCAAATCGGATTTCCTGAAGCCCGCCGTGGTCTCTTGCCAGCGCTGATCACCGATGTGCTACAAACCAAAGTTCGTGAGGGAGATCTTGCAGAACTCTTTTTGGTGGGCAATCCGATCGACGCCCACAGAGCCCAGCAAATCGGCTTGTTTCAACGTATTGTACCCACGGAAAAACTCTTTGACGTCGCGATGGAACTTGCCCAAGGAATCCTGGCCGGTGGCCCTCAAACCATTATCGATACCAAAATACTGATGCATCGTGCGTTTGACTCGCACAAGCACAAGAAGCACGAAGACCACTCATCGATCCAAGATCACCTCAAGGCCCGTAATAGCCCAGAGGCCCGCGAGGGACTTCGCGCCTTCCTCGAAAAACGCCCCCCATCATGGATCTAAAACCGCTTATGAACACTAATATTCGCTAATGAAGAACAAGCCAACCGCTGATGAACACTCATGAACGCTAATGAAGGGCATCCGACCGCTGATAAACACTCATGGACGCTAATGAAGGGCATCCGACCGCTGATGAACACTCATGAACGCTAATGAAGCGCGTAGGGTACGTGAAGCGGTTGTGCTCGATGGGTATCTTTGTTGGTTCCAGAAACAGTCGCGGCACAGTGATCGCAACAGGATCATCCACCAACCGCGGAACGTACCATCTAACCCGTGGAACTCTTTGGATGTTCAACTGAAGTCTGATGCCTGACGCCTGAAACCTGTCCCCCCGCTTGGCCCCCTTTCTCCACCAGGGCTTTGGCTGGGGGAGAAGCGCCGTTGCTTATCAGCGTTTATCAGTGTCTATCAGCGGTCCGGTCTGCTTGCGGTCGCTTCCCTGTTTTCCAAGCGCCCGGTAGTAGGCGCGGATCGCATCACCGAATTCTGGATCGAGAAACTCTCGTTTGCCCTCGATGACTTGTTCGGCCCGCTGTTCCCTAAGTTTCCCCCACTGGGTTCCTTTATCCACCATCACATTAGGAATGACAGAATTTCCCGCAGGTTGATCCTCGGTCCGACCCGAATCGTCGGGCTCCGAGGAGTTCTGACTCGATTGCTTCTTGGAATTTTGACTTCGCTGCTTGGCCGCATTTCGATTGGCAAGTCGCTGGCTCTGTAACTGCGATGCAATTTGATTCGCTGCATCGGAAAGAGCTTTCTCTGAACCGGACTTCGACTGTGAATTGCTGGGATTCGCACTGTTTTGCTCGGAATTCTTCTGGGAATTCTCCTGATTGGAAGCATCTTGGCTTGTCTCTTGATCGCCGGCGTTCTTCCCCTCCGCACTGGCTTGGGCCTCCTGCGAAGATGGGTTCTGGCCATCAGGAGGATTCGCTAACTGCTGGTCGAGCGAATCAAGCAAACGAGCCAATTCCTTCGCGGATTGCGGTATGGCAGGAGTCGTAGGTGCCCCCCCTGGGTTGTTCGGCTGATTACCTTGCGGTTGATTGCCTTGAGGTTGGTTACCTTGAGGTTGGTTACCTTGTGGTTGGTTACCTTGAGGTTGGTTACCTTGAGGTTGATTACCTTGAGGCTGATTACCTTGAGGCTGATTACCTTGAGGCTGATTACCTTGAGGCTGATTACCTTGAGGCTGATTACCTTGAGGCTGATTACCTTGAGGCTGATTACCTTGAGGCTGATTACCTTGAGGCTGATTACCTTGTGGTTGGTTACCTTGTGGTTGGTTGCTTTCTGGATTGGTCGCCGCGTCTAGCGCAGCAAGTTGATCCGCTTGCTGAGCTAAACTCTGTTGGGCTTGGCTCAGTGCCGCCATCGGAGCCTCGGCGTTTGGAGCCCGTTGGGGTTGCGGCGAACCGTTTTGGCGGGCTTGCTGAAGCTGATTGTTCAACTGTTCCTTGGCTTGCTGGGCAGCTCGATCGATTTGCTCGGAAGCTCGATCGACATCGCCCTTTACCTTCTGTTCGACCTGCTTGGCTTGCTGATTGAGTTGCTCGCTACCTTTTTGGTTGTTGAGCCTCTCTTCGTGCCTTGCGCTGCGGGCCAATTGCTCGGCCACCTGATCGACCGTTCCTTCGACGTTTTGCTGGGTTGGTTCCCCTTGCGCCAAGGCTTCTGCCGAGGGAGAACGCTGCGGAGGTTGATTGGCTTGGCCTTGAAGCGCTTGCAGTTGGTTCTGCAGTTGATCGAGTTGTTCTTTGGCGTTGCTGATTTGCTCGCGAGCCAAAGCGGCCATGGGATTGGGTGTATCGAGGTTGGCTCTCTGGGCTTGTTCGGCCCGTTGCTCCATCTGTTTAGCGTTATTTGCGATCTCCTGGGCGGCTTGGGCCAGTTGTTTAGCCGAGTTTGCTCGCTGCATCGCTTGGAAAACCTCGCGGGTTTTTTGATCCATTTGAGCCTGCAAGCCCGCATCGTCTGGTTTCTTTTGGAGTGCTTCCATCGCCTTTGCCCTCTCGGCATTCTTTTGCTGCAACTCCTTATCTCGATTCTCAGACTCTTTGGTCAATTGACCTGCGACTTGTTCACGGCGACGGGTCATATCCTTGGTCTGTCGGATTTGATGGTCTCGCATCAAGGACTGAGACGACTGTGCCTCGGTCAATTGAGCTTGCCTTTGTTTATCCTCCTTGAAATTGTTCTGATCGACCAATTGGTTAAGGTTTGGGTTCATGGCACCGAGCTGCTGCTGGGCCTTTTGAACCTCCTTGGTCAGTTGATCGGTTTTTTCTTGCAGCGACTTTTGGGACGCGTTCGGGTCGGCACTCTGAGCCTGCCTTGCAGCCGTTAAGAGCGAATTGGTGATCGCAGCTACTTCTTTGTTAAGCTCTTGCTGATTGATTCGCTGGATCGGCGTTTGAGCCTTATTGAGTACGTTGGCCGCGAGGTTCTCGGCATTCTGAGCGAGTGCCTTGAGCTGCTGTGCCTGAAGGGCCTTAGCGTCCTGTGTTTGGGTATCGGAATTCTCGAGCTGCTGACCCAAATTAGCTTCTTTTTGGGAAGCATTTTTGAGTTCAGCCGCCGCGTCTTGAACGTTTTCTTTCGAGATATCGGACAGTTCCTTTTGCATCGGAGCATTTCGACGCAATTCGGCTTCCAAGAGTTTTAGTAGCTCCTCAGGGGAGTTCTTAGCAAGTTCATTGAGCTGATCGGCTTTTTGGTAATTGTCCAGCAAATCCTTGGCTTGTGAGAGCAATTCGTTTTTGTCAATTTGCCCTTGCGACTGCGGTTCATTTGCCCGATTCGAGAGTGCCTCGGGTTGCTGCTGTTGCAACTGCGAGCGCGAGGCTTCGGCGGCGGCCAAATTGCTCGGCTGTGGATTAGCAAGTGCTTCCTCAACGCGTTCAAAGTGTCTGGCGATGGTCTCAAAAGCTTCGGCGGCCTGTTGCTGCTTTTGGATCGCCTCCTGTGCAGCCTGTGCAATCTTGTTCGTATCCTGCGAATTTTCTTGCGCATCGAGCAATTGCTGGTTGGCCTGTGCCATGGGTTCTTGCACTGCATCGACCATGCTCAAGGCTCGGTCGGAGTCTTTCGCGGCCTGCAATTGGGCCGCATTGAGAATGTCTTGCCGGGTTGCCATTTCGACGAGGGCTTCCTGCAACTGCTCGATACTTTGCTGAACTTGTTCTTGTTGCTTGGCGTTTTCCTGAGCCGAAGTCTCCGGGTTCTTGGTCTTGTCCTGAAGCTCTTTGGTCTTCTCTGCTGCGACTTGGGCAAGCTGCGAAACCGTCGGCGAAAAACGGGCTATGAGTTTTCTCGCAGCATCGATCGTCGGCTGGGCCTGGCGTAGGATGTCATCGTACTCATTAAGGAACTCCTGCAATTCCGGAGTCGCATTGAGCATCGTTTCGTTATTGGCCGAACGACGATGATCAAGCTTTTGTCGGACGTCGTTAAACGCAGGACTCCATCGCATCGCATTGAGTTTGTCTGCGATCGGAGGCGGAAAACCAGCTTCCTTCATCCAAGCGTGGGTCAGGTCGAAGCGATGATTCATGCTATCCCACTGCCGGAGGTGACTCAGACGACCCTCGGAGGTCTGCCAGTCGTATTGCTCTTGGCGTCGGAGTGTATCGAGAACCAGTCGCACATCTTGCAACTCATGGGCCGATTCGAGCACGCGGTAAGCCTGCAAGATCGCCTTAAGATCGTCACGCATTTTTGTCCATTCAGGCGTACCGGTCGGTAGATCCAACCAAGACTCCATCACCGTCGACCAAGCTCGGCTTGCGAGCCCCATGTCGCTTGGGAATAGTGGATCGACTGGCTTGCGTTGAAGATGGAAGTCGCGACGGTCGGTAATCTGATCTGAACCTGGCAATGTATGTTTGGTTAGTTCATCGAGCGTCGCAGATCGCAATCGTCCAAGAACTTCACTGTCGAGGCTCGTGTCGCTACCCCATTCCACTGCCTTGGACAAAGTATCGAGACTGCGTTGCATCGAATTGCCCACCCCTGAACCACGCACGATCAAATCGCGACGCACATCGGAAATGTTCCACAGGAGCCCACCATCTAAATTAAAGGCCCAGTGCTGTCCATGGAGTTCGTTGTAGGATCGCTCGATGCGCTGACGAAGCTGATTCAAGGCTTGGTCACTAGGTTCAGCTTGGGCAAGATCGCGAATCTCCTGACGGGTCTGGTCAATAAACCTCATCAAGTTCTTGGACTGATCCCGCAGGTTTTGCGATAAGTACGGATCCATCTTGGATCCGAGTTGCATGGCCCCTTCGGCGTATTGATCGGCAATCGTTTGAGTCCTTACAAGCGATGCGAAATCGAGTTTGTTCGCCTTGTCGATCTGCTTGCGTTGATGATCCTTGAGCACCATCAAATCCTTGGTCATCGCCGTGAGGAATTCATGGCCCAAAAACTGCCGGTAAATTTCGCTAAGCCTTGCCGTACTTCCTTCGGCATCATCAAAGGCCGCGACGGATCGGTCAATCTGTTGCTGCAGTAACTGTGCAAGCTTATCTGGAACAACCTCTCCCTTGCCAGGCACATCGATGGGTGTCCATGGGTCGAGATTGGCTGCCAATGCCACCGAAGTTGCATGCTCTCGCTGCAATTTGGAAACTGCACGCACTACGAACTCTGTTTCGCTTTGGTCTAATGGACGAGGCAGTTTCCCAACCAACTGGGTCGCAAGAGCCCGAATGCGATCCGACATCTTGATCCACTCATTCGAAAAATCCTCGATCTCTTGCGAGATATTCCGACGCGTCGGTGCATCAAGCTTGGGATCCTTCAATTGCAACATCTTGGGTCGCAAGTCGACTCGCTTGGTACGCACCAAATCCGCAAGCTTCTGAAGTTCTGGACCCAGTACGGAACGCAAATACAAAGCTTGATGGCGATTGCGGTCAAAATCCTGCGAGGCCAAACTCAATTGGATCGGGACGGAGTAACTGACATGCCCAGCCGAATCGCTTGCCGCCATGCGGACCGTGACAACATCGCCAGAAGTCAAAGACTCCGAGAGCAGATCCCACGTCCAAGTTGCCGTCGATCGACTAGGATCGGCAACTGCGTCTAAAGGAGTCCAGGTCACCAATCCGCTTAGGAAGTTTGCTTGCTGAGCCGTCGCCTTGCTTAAATCCTTGGGCAAATCCAACGACTTGTAAGGCTGACGATTGATCGATATCTCTTGCCGTAGCGTAGCACCTGGCAAATCATCAGCCAGGGCCGCCGAGAATTTGACCAGTTCATGGGGCGAAACAATCCACATCTGATTCGGACTTGGCATCGCCTCCATGAGAGTCTGCTCACCGACCATCCAAGAAACACTTGGAGCTTGATCCTCGATCACGTCGATCTCATAGAATGGGCTGAAGGTGTTCTCGATGGGAGCATCTGCTCCAGAGACATCCGCAGCGAGTTTGACTTGGTATCTTGCATCCCTTGCCGCTGGCCAGTCGACACTCCATCGTTTGGAAACCGAGTCATACTCCATCGGTACAGTTCGCTTCTCACCCGAGTCCAAATCATCCACGGTCAATCGAGCCGAAACCAACGGCATCGAAGGTTCGATGGATAGTTTCATCTTCGAACCGCTGAGAAGCCGCAGGTCTCCTCGATCGCTCGATCGAGTCGACGAAGCCAACTTGGTGTACTCCGGAAACTCGATCGCTTGATGGAATTGGGTCACCTTGGGACGTGGGGTCGTGTACAGTTTACGGTACGAACTGATCGCATCGCCGGTAACGAAACGGTATTCGAGAGGTTCATTGCCGAGAGCCACAGCCGTGGCATACTTCAAAGGCTGATGTTGCAGAAGAGTCATGGGAACACGTTCAGGTTTTGCATAGCGTCCTTTTGAGCTCAGACGCGTTTCCATGTAAGCTTCCTGAGTCTCTTCACCTTGAACCTCGATTTCAAAGGAGACGCTTTGGTTCTCAGGGACTGTCGCTCCATCGCGAGAGGGTGCCAGTACTACGATCTTGGTCTTCGAAGGACGCTGAATATCCATGAATGGCAGGAATGCTCGTGCGAATCGCGTTGGCATCTCCATTCCCGGCAGGCCACACAGAACCAGCAGGAATGCAATCGCACCAAGAGCAGCCAAAACTACAGATCGAATCAAGGACCAGGGTAGCATCTTGGGGATCGAAAGCCCATGAAGTTGCTGAGCGACGTTGCGCTCGATCGCCGAGAGAAACTCCGGGCTGAAGTGACGTTTGTCGGCGGGTATCTGGTCGAGTTCCAGAGCAGATAAAAGACTTTCATTAAGTTCAGGACTTGCGTGCTCAACATGCTTGGCTAATTGGATCGGGTCTTCCTTGCGCCACCATCGAGCAATCCCATACCAGAGCCCTGCACCGATGCTCAAAGCATACATTCCAAGACTCAGCACGTAACGCGTCGGATCGTCGATCCAACGCAGGGTATCGAGCAGCACGATGATCGAAGCGCAAGCGATCAAACAAAGAATCGCGATCGCAAGACCTTGGACGAAGAGGATCCCAGCTTGCCTGAGTCCAAATCGACGCACCCAATTTTGGATCTCTTGCCGATGGACATTCGCACCACTGAGATTGCGGCTTGCGGGATCGACAGTTGCTACGGTCGTACTCATTAGATGAACCCTGCTCGTTTCCTTAAGTACCATTCGAGAGCAAGCATTGTCATCACGGCTAAGAACCATGGATAACTCTGCCACAACAACGTCCGAGATTGCTCGATTTTACCGGTTCGCAAGGCCTGGAGGGATTCGTTCACGCGATCGGCTTGCGATTCGTCATAGTATTTTCCGCCCGTTGCCTTGGCGATCTGTTCGAGCAGCGGTCGATTCGACGCCAGGACTTGCATTTCTAGATCTTGCGGTGGATGCACCAAGAACTCCGTTTCCAAATCGAGAGCCTCGCTCGGCATCCCCGGGACTTCCAATCGGACTTGATATCGCCCCGAAATCAGCCCAGTGGCCAATCCGGAAACCATACCGGTTCCCTCGGATTCTTCGACCAAGGGTAGTGTCTGGAGCCGAACACCATTTTGTTCGATGATTGCCAAGGCTCGTGCGCCTGTCAGTGGTTCCTGCTGAGCGTTCCTCAATCGTGCACGGATCGGGATCGGCTTGCCAAAATCGTAGACTCGGTCGCCTGCATCGAGCCCCACATAGTCGTTTTCGATCGCATAGGGAGGCTGCATCGTCCACTGGGCAAGTTGATTCCAAAACCGCTGATGATAGAGATCAGCGACGTTGTATCGCCATCGCCACGTCTCATCGTTGGCGAGGTAGACGACGCGACCTTGACCGCTGCGACGGTTGACAATCAGAGGATATTGCTCATTCTCATTCTTCCCACTGACCATGACTTCGGCTCCGGGGGCCGATCGAACGCGTCGAGCCGATCGGGGAGGTGGGAACGCTTCCCAAAGCCTGCGATTCTCACCAGTATCTTGCTCAAATGCAAACGCGCGTTGCTCGATCGCAGAGGGTTCCAAAACTAGCCCCTTGACCGTGAGTGGAGCCGTTTCATTCTCGATGAACGATACGGGTAACCAGTCGACCTCCTTGTTTCCGAGGATGCTCAAGGGCTTGTCCCGACCACTATCGATGAGAATCATCCCTCCACCGAGTTCCGCGATGTAATCCGAGATCCATCGGAGCTGGGTTTCATTCATTCCAGAGAGGCTATCAGCGGCCATTACAATCAAATCCAATCCGATCAACTCTTCGCGAGTATTTGGAAAGGGATTCGTTTCGTACTCTTCTGGGCCTAGGATCGATTTGAGTTCCCATGCAGTATCGCGACCGAAAGCGTTTTTGACGTAGCGAGATTCCCATCGCCCACGCTTATCCATCACCAACACACGGTTCTTGCGATTGACGCCCCAAAGGGAGGATTCGAACGTGTCATTCTGAGCCGAAGCGTCTTGGCCGTCGTAGATGACCTCGAATTGCAAATCCAAAGGAATCGCTTTGGATCGAGATGCCGATTGCTGAGCCGCAAAAAGCTTTTCTCCAGCAATCCGATACTCGAGCGTCCGACTTGGACTACCGTCGGATTCCAGAGATTTGCTCCACACGACTTGTCCACCGGAGCGAATTTCTACTCGGTATTCACGACCTGCCGGAAGCTGTTGTTTGATCGTAGCAGTGCCTTGAAAGGAATCGGCTCGAAACATGCTGCGAGAATGCTCGACGGTCAGGATCCCAACGTCCTCTGGTTCTGCTTCGCGGCCGTATCCGATCGCAAAGATCGGTATTGAGGCTTGCGAGAATCGCTCTGCAACTAAGCTCGGGGATTCCCCGGAATTGCTCTGACCATCGGACAAAAGAACCACTGCAGCATAAGGCTTCTCAGGTGCAGTGGTTTGTTGATCAGCACCGGTAAGCTTCGCTGATCCCTCCGAGGGACTTTTTGCGGAGCTAATCGAACTTGAAGATCGGATCACCGACAAAAGAGCCTCACCGATGGCTGTCTTGCTCCCATTGCAAGCCATCTCCACGCGCGTGGGTTTGGTGGATCGATCAACCGTCGAGTCCCAAGTCGATTCCGTGGTCGTCTGATCTGAGCCATCGGCTGCATCAGAAAAAGGGAAGAGTCTTAGATGAAATCGAGACCGTTGCTGATCGAGCCAACCGGGCTCTTTCTCCGAGGAACTGCTCAGCCACTGTGTCGCACGATCCAGACGAGTGCTCTCGGAGGACTCCGTTTCTTTGAGTTCCATACTGCCGGAAGTATCGACAAGCACCGCGATCCGGCTGAGTTCTCCCGAGACCCACTCGCGTACCCATGCCGGACCAGCAAGCATCCACAGGATACCTCCCAAGGCTGCCGCTCGTAACGTCGGCAAGAGCCAGTTGAAAGGAGCCCTCGCGAACTTTGATTCCCTGTAGTACCAAAACCATACGAAAGCCATCGCAGCCAATGACAATGGGATCACCAACCATACAGGCAAGAGTCCATTGAACTCGAATCGACTCATGCTGCACCTCGCTTGCTACTAGGGCTGGCATTCATAGGTGCCGAAGGTGCCATTGTTTTTGCAGTGCGAGGCGAAAGCGATTGCTGCAGAAACATCTCGGCGAAAAACATAGCTAATAGCCCTAGCCAAAACCATGTCCAGAGTTCTTTGCCGCTCGAGTTGGAACGCTCCTTGTCAAGCCATCGATTCGCATCGCTGTGAACCGATGCCGAAGCCGACTTGGCGATCGACTCTAACTCCTCGGGAGCAAGGAGTGGCCGAGCAAGCTCCTGTTTGCGATCGATCGGGGAATTGGAAAAACCATGGTAAAGCCTCACATCGCCTGCCATTGCTTGTGCGACTCCTTCGAGCCTAGCAGTTCCGAGCTCGACGGGCTTACTTGGGTCAATCGCTAGCTCTTGAGTCGTTGCTCCAGGCAATTGAACGGACAGCTTTTTCACTTCAGGCTTGAGTGAAATATTGTTGTTCTCGATCCAAGGCTCTCCAAGCGGCGTCTCACTCCAGCCTGCAGGCCAACGTATCGCCGTAGTCATCATCCGCTGAATCAATGGCAGGAAGACCGGGAGCGACGGGAGGTTGCTGTCCCCTTCATCGCAGCCACTGGTCATCCAAAAACACCGCCCTGCTCCGATCGGCAAGCTGATCAAGAATGGCTGATCGTCTTCGTAGGCCAATGAAACCACAGGAGAAACTTTCGAAGACTCATCGATCTTGAGTGTGTTTCGAGCCACAAACCGAACGGAATTCAAAGAATCCAGAGAGGCTTTCGAGAGTTCAAAGGCGGGACTTGCCGTCGGTTTGATGGATCCTTCCCATAGCGTGCGAGCCGCGTAATTGCCGATCCGCAAACCACCATCTGCGACACTCTCCCAAGCGTTGAGCTTATCGACCTGGACTTTGTCGCCCAAGCTAAACAGCAGTCCGCCACCGCGCTCGACGAAGGCTCGAAGCCATTTGCGTTGTTCAGGATTCAGATCAGCAAGGTTGCAACAGATCACCCCCTGGACCTCTTTGAGCATGGCTTCATTCCATCCTCCGGCATCGACAACCGATGTGGTGAACAAATCACCGGGTTCTCCCCTCAGAAGCGAAAAGGGGGTCAATGCTAAACGGACAAAGTCCGATTCACTTTGCATCGCCTCGCGTTTACGATCCCCGTCGATGATGAGAATCTTGGCTGGCTCGCGAACCCGCAAAACCTTGGCGATCGAATGATCCTTTGGATTCGAATCATCGTGATCGGCAAAAATCTTTAGTAGAGTGTCTTCGGCCTTCGTCGGTGACCATACAAACCGAGCAGTCGAAGTCGAGTTGCCTGCAATCGACACCGACTGTCGCTGGACCTCATCGAGCCCATCCATGAGGACCAAGGGCACAACGATGGGCTCTTGCGAGTCGTTTTGAAGCGAAGCGATGATGGTGAGTTTTCCCTGCGGGGCAACTTGGGACGGGATCGTTTCAACGCTTTGAATCGAAATGTTCGCTTCTCTCGACTGCCCTGCGGCGGGTACTGCATTAAGAAAACTCCAAGCGATTGGGACGCTGCGCCCCGATAGCTGATTGGCGATATCCCGGGAAAGATCTTGCACAGCGGGCTTCCATTCGGAGGCTTGGAAGTCGGAAACCACAAGCAGATGCCGTCTGGGATTGGAGCTTTTGTCTAACCAATTTGCAGCTTCTCGGGCACCTTCGGACAAATCCAATCGCCCCGCCGACTCGATTCGATCGTTGAGAGACACCAAGCGTTTGGCGAGCTCGCTAGGTTGGTGCTCAGCCCACAGTTGAACAGGTTTTCCGCCGAGAATGATCGCCGCATCGGAGCCTCCGGGGAGCTCTTCTAAGATCTTTTGAATCTGCATGACGGCTTGCTGTAGCCGAGTGCGGTTCTCACCGACTCGGCCCTGCGTCTCATGCACACTTTGCATCGAAAGGGAATCGTCCAGAAGGATCGCCAAGCTCATGGGTGTCGAGCCAGCGGTGTCCTTCCATGACTGAATCAGTGGTCTTGCCATCGCAAGTGCCAAGAGCACCGGGATCAAGCATCGAATCAGAAGCAACAAAACCTGTTTCCATTGGATTCGTCGCGAATTGACTTTGACCGATGAATCCAGGAATTGCATCGCCCCCCAATCGATCGTCAAATACTTGCTACGATTCAGCAAGTGGATGATCAGTGGAACCGAAAAGGCCGTCGCTCCAAAGGCGAGCAAAGCATTCAGAAACGTCATGCTTGCCCTCGATGCGAGATATACGTGGCCAGTACAGAACTAAAGGACTCCGAGGTTCGAACAGGGATCCAATCGATGCGATTCTGCTTGCAACCGTTTCGGATCGCTTCTTGATGATTGTTGAAATTCGCCAAATAAGTCTGACGCAATGACAGTGGATCGACCAGCATTTGCTGCTCTCTGAGTTCGAGCGAACGAAACATGGTTCTGTTCTGGAAAGGGAAGTCCACTTCGTCATCATCGATGATCTGAAATAGCAAAACCTCTTGGTAGTTAGCCCGAAGCATCGAAAGACTCTTAAATAGCGATTCGGCATTTCCAAAACAGTCCGAGAGCAAAATCACAAAGCCTCGCTTGCGACAGATACTCAACAGTTGATGCAATACTCCTCCAAGCTCGGTCTCCCCCTTGCACTCGGAATCGGCCAAGGCTTCCAAGCAGACCCGCAAGTGGTTTGGCCTAGACCGAGGAGGAATGTGTTTGCGAATCGCAGTGTCAAATGTAACCAGACCAACGGAATCCTGCTGCGATACAAAAAGGTAAGCCAAACAGGAGGCCAAGCGGATCGCATAGTCGTGTTTGGTCATCTGATTGGAACGCGAACCACTATAGTTCATCGAACCACTTTGATCGACCACCAACGTACCCCGGACGTTCGTCTCATCTTCGTACTGCCGGATATACAGTCGATCTGTCTTGCCGAAGAGTTTCCAATCGATCGAGCGGATCTCATCTCCATGAACATAAGGTCGATGCTCTTTGAAGTCGACACTTGCTCCAATATGCCTAGATCGGTGGATACCACCCGTTACACCTTCGACGACATCCCGTGCGAGCAATTGCAACGCAGAGACTCTTTCGATATCTGCCGGCTTGAGCCAACGAAATAGAGGATTTGAACTCACGGAAGCTCTCGATAGGGTACCGACATGGAGCTCAGGCTCGCAAGCCGATCGAATTGGTGGGTAGAGATAGGTGGGACTCAGGAAGGGCTGAGCGTTCCCCCATGATAGCATCTTATAAGAGCACTTTCGAGGAAACTCCTGAGTTCACTCCTCGAATTTGAGTCCAGATAGCAACTCCAAATCCAATCGATAAAGGATTTGGTTGTAATCGTAGCGTGCCGTAGGTTCTGAATTCCCAGAGAAAGCCGTCGTGTAGGTTCCTTCAAAGTAAAGGATTTTGCCGTTTTGCCCCGAAAACTCCTGGTGGATCTTTGGGTTGTAGAAGGAATATTGATGATGAGTGTTTCAGGGGCGATGCCCCCTGCTATGTTGAGAATAGCCGTTGGCCGATTAGGTCTTTTCGCCAAAGGCGATATGCAGCGTAGCCTGGGGCAACGCTCTAGGACATGCGGTGCGTCAAGCCGCGTATGGGTAGCCAAAAGTTTTGGCAACGGCTTCGTTGGTCACTTTACCGTGATGCACGTTGAGGGATTCTCGAAGTGGTTTAGAGGCTCCGATCGCTGGCTCGATGCCTTGCTGAGCCAATTGGACGACCCATGGCAAGGTGACGTTGCATAGCGCAAAGGTGCTGGTTCGACCGACCGCACCAGGCATATTCGTCACGCAATAATGGAGAACCTCGTCGACGATGTAGGTTGGGTTTCGGTGGGTCGTCGGCTTGCTGGTCTCGACGCAGCCTCCTTGATCGATCGCCACATCGATGATCACGCTCCCGGGTTTCATGAGCTTAAGATCCTCCCTGCGAACCAGATAGGGAGCTTTGGCGCCAGGGATCAATACCGATCCGATCACAAGATCGGCGAGCTTAAGCTGTTCTCGGACGTTGTAACGATCCGAGTAGATGACGTTGACGTTCGGGGGCATGACATCATCGAGATAACGCATCCGATCGAGGTTTACATCGAGGATGTTGACATCGGCGCGAAAGCCTGCTGCGATGCGAGCGGCATTGGCACCGACAACCCCACCGCCGAGCACCGTGATGTGAGCCGGTGGGACACCAGGCACGCCGCCCAAAAGGATCCCTCGGCCCATTTGAGGTTTCTCAAGATACTTAGCTCCCTCTTGGATGCTCATCCGACCTGCAACCTCACTCATCGGGGTCAGCAGTGGCAATCGGCCTTGGCTATCGCGGAGTGTCTCATAAGCCAAACAGGTCGCTCCACTATCGATCATGGCTTGCGTGAGCCCACGGTCGGCGGCAAAGTGAAAATAGGTAAACAACGCTTGCTTCTTTCGAATCAGAGGGTACTCAGCCGCTTGAGGCTCCTTGACTTTGACGATCAAGTCGGCCTGCTCAAAGACCTCCTTGCCGGTTTGAACCAGCGTTGCTCCAGCTTGTTCGTAGGACTCGTCTGCCAGTCCAGAGCCTAGCCCTGCACCGGCTTGGACGATCACTTGGTGTCCCCGGGAAACCAATTCCTCAACTCCAACAGGGAGCATCGCGACACGGTATTCATCTTCTTTGATTTCTTTAGGAACGCCTACAATCATGGCTGGGAGTGTCTTGGGGATGGAGTAAGATAGATCGTGCAATAAACCGCCCTTTAGTGTACCGTTTTGGCAATCGATACGCCATACGCGAAGCCTGCCTCGTGTCGTTTAAGAAACCTTGCAATGACTGATAAGTTACCAACTGCGGCCGAAAATGTGCCACCGCAGACACTCTCGCCCCCGCAGAGCTTTTTTGGAATTCTATCCTACCTCGGACCGGGGCTGATCATCGCTGCGAGCATCGTAGGCAGTGGCGAACTGATCGCGACGACGCTCACGGGAGCTCGCGGTGGACTGAGTCTCTTGTGGCTGATCATCCTAGGCTGCATCGTCAAAGTCTTCGCTCAAATCGAAATCGGTCGCTTTACCGTTTCGACTGGAACCCCAACTCTCTCGGCCCTCAACACCGTTCCTGGACCACGAATCCCCGGGCGCGGGAACTGGTTGGTTTGGTACTGGTTCTTCATGTGGTTCTGCAGCATCGGTCAGCTCGGTGGGATCGTTGGAAGCGTTGGCCAAGTTCTCGCGATCGTCAAGCCTCTGACTTCTCAAGGTGCCGATTATAAAACGATCGGCAATCTCGAAACGCAGATCAAACTCGCGTCGGTTAAGTCACGATCGGCAAGCCTCCAAGAAAAGGAAGCGATGGCACTGGAAATAAAGAACATCGAGCAGCAGCTCGATCGTCTCAAACGCGATTACCTCGCGAAATACGCTTCTGGAAGCGGTAAGTCGCAAAGCACAGAGGAACTCGTCACTTCGATGAGTGTCTCAGGTTTACCAAGGCCGATGGACGATCGTTATTGGGCCGTCCCGGTAGCCATCGTCACTGCGGCCCTTTTGTTCTACGGAGGCTATTCTCTAGTCCAGTCGGCTTCAACCGCCATGGTGGCCATCTTCACCCTGGTAACCCTTGCCACGGTGATCGGTTTGCAGTCCAAGCCCGATTGGTCGATCAGCGCCAGCGAGTGGTTGCAAGGACTCTCATTCGGCTTGCCCGAGGGGGACAAACTCAAAGCCCTCACGACAGCCCTGGCGACCGTAGGGATCATCGGGGTAGGAGCGGCTGAATTGATTCAATACCCCTATTGGTGCATCGAGAAGGGGTATGCCAAGCATACGGGCCCAGACGATGGTAGTAGCCAGTGGCTCGAGCGAGCCCGCGGATGGCTCAATGTGATGCATTACGATATTTGGGTTTCGATGCTTATCTACACGCTAGCTACGCTTGGCTTTTTCATTCTGGGTGCCGGGATTTTGCATCGCTCGGGAATTCAACCCGAGGAGTCCAAGTTGATCCAGACACTCTCGGCCATGTACGAACCGGTGCTTGGAAGCTGGGCACCACCGATCTATTTGCTCGGTGCCTTCATGGTCCTGTACTCGACTTATTATGTGGCCAATGCAAGCCATGCCAGAACGTTTACCGATGGGCTTAGCATCTTGAATATCGTCGGAAAAGACCAGTATGCCCAAGATCGAATGGTCAAGTTCCTGAGCGCATTGTTTCCGATGCTGTGCTTGATGGTGTATTGGGTATTACCCAGCCCGGCTTGGTTGGTTCTCATTAGTGGCTCTGCCCAAGCAGTCATGCTACCGATGCTAGGATTTGCTGCACTGTACTTCAGGTATTACAAAACGCGTCGAGAGTTGCACGGATCGAGATGGATCGAGATCGGGCTTTGGATCAGTGTGGCCTTGCTCTTTGTCATCGGCCTAACGAACCTGTACTTGGAAATTGCAAAGTTCTTCAAGTAAACAGTTCTCGTTCTCGAGAGGAGTTTGGCAGGCACAATGCATCCATCACAAACTGCTCAAGAACTTATCGGCGGTTCGCTGGTGCACTTTGAGCTTCTCTCCCATGCGGTCAATCTGGCTGACCATGACTTTCATCCTCGGATTGCGACTGAAAAAATCACGGTGCTTGGACACAAAACGCCAATACAACCCATCCCATACCCCCGTCCAATCACCCTTCTTGTAGTCGCTCATCTTTAAGACATAACTCGATCCGCTGATGTAAGGCTTGGTCGTAATCAATCCTCCATCGGAATGCTGGCTCATCCCGTAGACGTTCGGAACCATCACCCAATCGTAAGCGTCCACGAACAACTCCATGAACCAACGGTAGATCGCATCGGGATGAAACTCGCACAAGAGCATAAAATTGCCCAAGATCATCAGTCGCTCGATGTGATGACAATACCCATACTTGAGAACCCGACGAATCGTCTGATCGACCGGTTCGATCCCAGTGGTCCCGTCGTAAAAAGAATTGGGCAGCTCACGACCGTGCTCCCAATAATTCCGCGTTCGCTGCTGTGTCCCTAACTTGCGATACACCAATCGCATGTACTCTCGCCACCCTATCACTTGCCTGATGAATCCCTCGAGCGAATTCATCGGCACTTTGCCCCCCTGCCCTGCTTGGATCGCTCCATCAACAACCCGCTGGGGCGATATCAAGCCTACATTGAGCATCGGCGTGATGACCGAATGGTACAAAAACACATGCTCGCGACTTATGGAATCCTCAAAATCGCCGAACAACCCAAATCGTTCGGCAAAGAACGCCTTCAAATGCCCTTGGCATGCTTGCTCGCTCGTGGGATACCAAAGAGCCAACCGTTCCCCGTAGGCATCTGAGAAATGCTTGTCGATGTACTTGGCAGCCTCCTTGCTATAGGCGTCCTCTGCGGCTAGCTCACATTCAGGTGGCTCGTGCCCCGCAGGCAGCTTCTTTCGATTCTCGGTGTCGAAACTCCACTTGCCCCCAGCAGGCTTTTGATCCTGCTCGAGTAGCACGTTCAAACGCTTGCGCTGCTCGATATAGAAATTCGTGAAAAACAGTTTCTTCTTGCTGCCCACAAAACTTTCAATATCTTCGAGGGATGTCAAGAAATGCGGATCGGGCTTGATCTCTAGCTCAATGCCATGTCGCTTGCAGCCAGCGCGTAACCGCAAAAGCAAATTGTGGTCCTCTGGATCAATCGCATGCAGCGAACTTACTCCATCGGCCTTCAACTGCTGGCCAATCTCCGCAGAATGATCGATCGACTTCGCATCGATGTATTGGACAGTCTTACCCTGCTCTTTAAGCCCATCTGCATAACGCTTCATCGATGCGCGATGCAGCATAAGCTTTTGCCTGCAGAATCGATACTGCCGAAACAGCAACGGATCCTCGACCAAATAAACCTGCTTGATCCCCGACATCCAGTGCGTGTCTGGGAACAATTGATGGGGGTAAACTACAGCAGCTTGCAACGTCTTGGCTTTCACGATCTTTTTGCCTCGGCCACTTTCTGTCCATCGAACTGGGCATAACGTTGCAGATAACCCTTGACGGAGAACTTCGATCGTGTCGATTCGCTGGTCATATAGCGTATTTTACCAAAGATCTCTCGCTCGGGTCCCCAAGCCCGATCGTAACGGCCCAGCACCCAAAAAATCCCACTGTAAGAGTTCGGATCGCGACCATCCAATGCATACTTGTTGTTCAAATGGATCATCACATCGAGCGCCTCGGTAGGTGTCTGGGTCCAATGCAAGATCTTCTTACCCCAAAGCATTCTCAGATAGTTATGAATGCGTCCCTCGATGACCAACTGCCTTTGAGCTGCATTCCAAAGCGAGTCATGGGTTCGAGCTGATTCGAACTCCTCAAGCGTATAAACATAAGGACGCTTGTCCTTGGCATGATCCTTGAGGGTTTTAATTGCCCAAGACGGCAGGGATTCATACCGATCGTAATTAGGCTCACGGGCGCACATGTTGAATCCAATCTCCCGCCAAGTCATGAGTTGATCCATGAACGCCTCGGCATTGACCCCCAAATTCCAAAAGCCATTCATCTTGCCATTGGGCTTGCTGATGTCTGAAAACGACCAGCCCGAAACACTCGATACGATCGCTTGAAAAACCTCGTGGGCACTGACATGCCCAAAGTGCAAGTGGGCACTGAGCAAGCTTGATCCGTGCTGATCCGGCTCATTGCGAGCTTGGTCGTAATCCGCAAGCTTCCTCTTGGCAAATTCGCACAGCAATTCAAGCCCCCGGCTTCGGCCCCCTTTTGTGCCGGAGACACCAACGCTGTGGTCAATGTCGAGCTTGCTCAAATCGTAGTTTTCTAACTCCTTGTGGGATTGGAACTTCCACCGCTTGAGGATCGCCTCAGGAAGTTTTTTCAGTTTAGGAAGCTCAACGTTTCGAAAAGGATCTTTGTGCGGAAACACCGGGCTCTGGCGCGCGATCTCCTTTTGCATGTAACGCCGATACGAGTGGGCCACCGTAAACGTTCGATCCGCAGCGTGGATCGGCAAAATTCCGTTGCTATCGACTAGCTCGACTGCACATGGCCATTGTCCAGCAATCCGTTTGTAAAGCTTGGGATGAAAGAAGCACGGAAAATCGTCGGTGACGATCACACATGCCTCCTTGGAGAAAGTCTCGACCAGCCCGGCTCCATCCTGCTTCTCGGGTTCAACATACGCTAGATAGGTGATCGGCAGTGCCTCGGCGGCTTGTTGGTTGTCGAGCATTCCATCGAGGATAAACCGATGGAATCGATCCGAGGCCCACCGATAGCCGATACGCAGGCCCTCGAGCACAATCAGAGGTTTGTTCCATGCGACGGCAAGTTCAACGGCTCTTTGCAGGGCAAAGTTCGATTCGAGCCGTCGAAAAGCAGTCATCCAATACAAGACATACTTTCCCTCAGGCCTCGCATCATGCTCGGTTAGGGTTCGGATACGATTTGAAGGTGTATTGGCGATCGGCGGCAAGATGGGTGGCTCAATGATAGGATGGGATCGGCTAGTCGGTATAACTCCTGAAGACAGCGCCAGAGTATCCTATCGGTCCGGCAAGCATTGAGGTAGATCCGCAAATGACGCGTCCGCCGCAGGCGGACACAGTGTCGGTGATTTCTCCGAAATCACTGCAGTGTAGATGATTTCTCCGAAATCATCTCTTGGAATCAGAGCCATCGTAACTTCATGAGCGGCTCCTACAACGCCGCCTAGCGGCGGCCGCGTTTTTGACGGCATTGACGGTGTTGACAAGGTTGACCGGATTGACAGCGGACAGAATTGACATCGTCGACATTGTTGACGGCGGCGTTTTGACATTCTTGTTATCAATCGCCCAATGAGGTCAATCTCGTCAATAATGTCCGCAAGTCAATACCGTCAACACCGTCAATAAGGTCAATGCCGTCCAAGCCCTTTGCGTCCGCCGCAGGCGGACGCAGTGTCGGTGATTTCTCCGAAATCACTGCAGTGTAGATGATTTCTCTGAAATCATCTCTTGGAATCAGAGCCATCGTAACTTCATGAGCGGCTCCTACAACGCCGCCTAGCGGCGGCCGCGTTTCTGACGGCATTGACGGTGTTGACAAGGTTGACCGCATTGACAGCGGACAGAATTGACATTGTTGACGGCGGCGTTTTGACATTCTTGTTATCAATCGCCCAATGAGGTCAATTTCGTCAATAATGTCCGCAAGTCAATACCGTCAACACCGTCAATAAGGTCAATGCCGTCCAAGCCCTTTGCGTCCGCCGCAGGCGGACGCAGTTTCGGTGATTTCTCCGAAATCACTGCAGTGTAGATGATTTCTCCGAAATCATCTCTTGGAATCAGAGTCACGGTAACTTCAAGAGCGGCTCCTACAACGCCGCCTAGCGGCGGCTGCGTTTTTGACGGCATTGACGGTGTTGACAAGGTTGACCGCATTGACAGCGGACAGAATTGACATTGTTGACGGCGGCGTTTTGACATTTTTGTTATCAATCGCCCAATGAGGTCAATTTCGTCAATAATGTCCGCAAGTCATTACCGTCAACACCGTCAATGTGGTCAATACCGTCCAAACCCTTCGCGTCCGCCATCGGCGGACGTTGCTCTGGCGCTGCTTGCAACGCCGCCTGGTCACTTCTCAGGCAAGCGGATCGTGCCGTTCCAGTCCGGCGGTGCTACCCGTCCATTCTGGGCGATATACACTGTCAGAAAATCCTTGACCCGATCCTCTGCTGGGACTTGATGCAATAGCCGGAAGGCTTCATTCCAGTTCCCATCCTGGAAACTATCAAGAGCTTTTTCGTAGAGAGCGACGTCCTGATTGGAAAGCTCATTGCTGCTTGAAGACTCGGGTGGCAATAGCTCACTGACCATCAGCGGCGTATTCATCCCTATGGGTAGCACCCTGGCCACCCGACGAACCCTGGCCACACTCGCGGGAACCTCTCTGCGTATGCGATCGGCTGTGACTTCATCGACCAGAATCCTAGCTTGCAATTGCTTCGTCATGCTCTCGAGTCTTGCAGCAAGATTCACCACTGGGCCAAAGACGGTGACTTTGACCTGATCGACCGTACCGATACGACCTGCGACGGCTTTTCCAGTGGCAATCCCCAGCCCAGCTCGAAAGCCTGCCAGAGGATGATTCGGCTTGGCAGCCGACTGTTCGAACTCGGCTCGAATCGCAAGTGCTGCGGCCGCGGCGTGCTGAACCGAATCGGACTGCTCGAGTGGCCAGCCCCAAAATCCCATGGCCGCATCGCCGTGAAAGTCCCCAACGACCCCGTTGCGTTCGAGAATGTGATGGGTCATCACTCCAAGCGCATCGCTAACGCGTCTGAGCAACTCCAAGAGCTTATCGGCGGACTCTTCGCTTTGACGAGTAAAACCTCTTAAGTCGCAAAACAGAACCGAAACCTTTGCTTCTCGTGGTGCTAAGATCTCTTCGGGATCTCTTGTAAGCAATGCTTTTCGCACGATCGGTGCAAAGAACGGGCGCAAGGAATCCTGCCGTCGCTGTAGCAAGCGAGTTTGACGCAATGTCCCGACCGTTGTAGCCGTGAGCTCCGCGAACTTGATGTCGTCCTGAAGGTCATCCGAAATCATCAACGTCGCGTTGCGAGCGGACGAAGCATTCATGCTCGAGAAATCCCCTGCAACATAGATCGCCCAGCCGGGCGTTGCCTCACTGGTTATAGGAGTACAAAAGGCCCAGTCGATGTTCTCTGACTGGGTGTATTGCAATGGGGTATTTCGATCCAGACTACGGCTCCACACGTGCAGAACGCTCTCGCTCGATGCGACCGCTTGATGGATCAACTGCGCGCTAGGAGAAAAAGGTCGCAGAACCAAACCTCGGGAATCCCAGTGCAATACGCGAATGCCCGTTTCACTCCCAGTCGGCCATTGGCTCGTCCAAGGCGTCATCTCGATCGAAGGAAGTTTCTCTGCTTCTCGAAGCTCGGCATGCTTCGAAACAATCGCGACAAAGGTTGCTTGCGGGATCCCTTGCATGAGCAAGTTCACAACACGCACATAGAGTTCCTCGTCCCCCGAACTGCTCGAGATGATTTCGGGCAAGCGACTTAAGACTTCGATCCGCCGATCGGCATCACGGTACTGAACGCTCCTGAGCTGAGAGGGAGCATAAGTCTGCTCGGTCAGAGCTGGCGGTGCCTCCGACTTTGCCATCACTCGAACCCGCTGATCGACCAAACTGAATGTCGTCTGGCCAATCACAA
>Ga0315904_10001142_pt1 | contig 41951 bp, 60 predicted proteins | sample LakEriMetagenome_6_FD_203529 | JGI IMG/M metagenome (GOLD analysis project Ga0315904, IMG submission 203529) | Freshwater fungal communities from buoy surface, Lake Erie, Ohio, United States - Buoy 12 MA120 | ecosystem: Environmental > Aquatic > Freshwater > Lake | place: USA: Lake Erie, Ohio... | reverse complement strand
TTCGGGCGGTTGGTGGCGACCCAACGATTGCGGGACAATACGCGGGAGATATTTACTTTTTAATCAACGGTTGGAAATTATACGTCGACCTTACAAAAGTAAGAATAACGGGTACACTCTTTAGTGATAACTATGCTTCGGCATATTATAATTATTCTGGCGTTATTCAGTATCCTGCTCAGGTATCCTCACTTGTAACTGGGTCTGCACAAATTGCAGATTCTGAAAGCATAACAAACAGCCTTTCAACAATACAAGCTACTACTGCCACCACAAATGCTACAGTAAACTCTATTTCTTCGTCCAACGCGACAATACTGGCAAAAGTACTAGAAGTGTGGCAGTTAATGGGTTTAGATTTATCTAACCCAAAAACTATAACTGATAGCTCTATTACTGTGGGGGGTATAACTTTAAGTATAGGGCAGCCTACTACGACTAGTACGACGGTATCCAGAAATCCATGAGTCTTTCTAGCCGCCTCGCTATAGCAACTATGGGGTACAGAGGCGGTTTCTCTGGGGAAGGTACTGGGCAAAATTTTTATATTAGTGAACAAGTTTCGGTTGAATCTGATTCTTTATTAGGGGTAGATGTATCTATGCTACCTATTAATATTGGTTTATCTGTAGAATCAATTTTTTCTATATCTATCGGGTATACCCCAATTGACGTTAGTCTGGAAGTACAGGGGGTAGAGTGATACAAAAAGATTTATCAACTCAAGTTCGGGGTGATACCTGGAGTTTTAGTTTTACTATACAAGACTATACAGGAGCTGCAGAAAATATTACTTCCTACGAATACTGGTTTACATTAAAGTCAAATCCAGACGATACTGATGCAAATGCGGTTTTACAGGAAGGTCCAATCATAATATCCGCGCAAAACGGTGTTATCGGTAAAGTATACATAGAAATCCCTGCATCTCAAACTTTTTATATAGCACCTAAAACTTACTATTATGACCTACAAGAAGTGACTCCGGCTGGTGTAGTTAGTACTTTATTGCTAGGAAAAATAAAAGTAATAAAAGATGTAACACTTACTGCTGACTACATCGGTGCGCCGGGTGGCAACTCCGCATATCCAGTAATATTGGTAGAAAGCTCTTCGTATACAGTATTGGCTACAGATTATTATATAGGTGTAGATTATAATGGGCAAGTTGCTATTACACTACCAAACTCATCATTAGCGGGAAGAGAATTGATTATAAAAGATGAATCAGGTTTTGCCAATATTAATAATATTTCATTAATAGGTACAGTTGATAACGACTCTGGAGGAGCCATTTTAGCCATACCTAATGGCTCACTGCATCTTCTTTATAGGAATGGTTGGAGAATAGTATGACATATTTATATAATAATAAAGTAGACGTAGCGGCCGCTTCTGGCTACTCCGCATTTGGGGAATTAGTCTCCGTACCTATAACTCCAATAATACAGTTAGATGCTCTTTATGGGTTATTACCAAACCAGTTTGAGACTTTTACAGGTAATGGAGGAACGGTAGAAACTACAAACACTCTTATGAATGTTCATAGTAATACTTCTCCGGGAGGTTATGGAGTTATTCGTAGTCGTCGTATACTTAGATATAGGCCAGGTCAAGGAGCCTTGGCAAGGTTTACCGCAGGGTTTAGTGCTCCACACGCTAATACTACACAACGTGCGGGATTGTTTGCTCAAGAACAGGCTTTGTGTATAGGGTATGATGGTACGCAATTTGGAATTTTGCGTCAAAATGGTGGAAAAGCAGTTATTTATAGACTTAATTTAACTAACCCTGCAACAGGAACACAGAATACTACAATTACTCTTAACAACGTGCCTTATGTTGTAAGTATTAGTTCTGGAACAACTACTCAAAATGCCGTTACTATTGCAAATGCATCGTATGCTGGGTGGATAGTAACTCAAATTGGCCCAATTGTATATTTTCTAAGCTCATCTGTAGGTCCACAGGCTGGGACATTTTCTTTTTCTAGTGCTGGTGATGCTACCGGTAGTATGACGCAAATTCAAGCTGGAGTAGCAAATACACTGAATTGGACATACCAAGCAAATTGGTTGAATGATAAATTAAACGGGACCGGGCCGAGTGGCATGACTTTAGACCCCTCAAAACTTAATGTGTATCAAATTGACTTTAGGTGGCTTGGAGCGGGAGAAATTAGATACGCTATTGAGGATTCAAATACTGGAGACATGATTTTTTTCCATCATGACCACTATGCAAATAGACAAACCGATGTGCATATTGATAACCCTAGTTTTAAACTTGGTTACATAGCCGCAAATATTTCTGGGTCATCCTCTACTGATGTTCATGTTTATGGGGCATCAATGCTGGGTGCAATACAGGGAATTGTTGCTCACACAAACTATACTACTGCAGCGTCTAGTGGGACTAAAACCGGTCTGGCATCTAATAGCTATAATCATTTACTTACTATTCGTAACGACTCAGTTTTAAACAATAAAATTAACTTAAGAGAGTTTAGAGCACAAAAATTATCTGTCGCCGCAGACTCAAATGACCCCATAGAATTAATAGTCACATTTAATGTAAATTTAAACGTGCCTTACGAGTATACACAAGCTAATCCCGATTCTTCTTCTTCAATATCTACTGTTACTGGAACATTTACTGCCCCTAAAATTTTGGCATCATATATAATTCGAGGCGGAAGCTCCGGCATATTTGATTTAAGTGACTTAAATATTGTAGTGCCCTCTGGAAATTGGATTTCGATTGCGGCAAAATCTGCCCAATCTATTCAGTCAATAATAGCTTCGGTAATATGGGAGGAAGTATAGTGGTAATAAAAAAATTAGTTGTTGAAACAGTTACGATTAAAAAAGAAAATTTAACTATTATAATAAAAAGAAAAGGGGCCTAAGCCCCTTTTTTATTTAAAGATATCCTGCCAGTTTCCGGTCGTTGATGCTCGTGCATACTCTGTTGCACGGTTCTCAAAGAAGTTAGTATGCTCAACAGCATTCACCATATAGTCAATCCATGGTAGCGGATTCTTATCGCTCTTGAAGATTTTTTTCATGCCAAGACCAAGAAGTCGACGATCTGCAATATAGCGAATATATTCTTTTACTTCGCTAGCTTTCAGATCAGGCACTTCGGCCCCAGTAAAGCAAAGATCAATAAAAGCATCTTCAAGCTCAACAGTACGCTCTGCTGCACAGTAGACTTCGTACTTCAGATCGTCAGTCCAGAGCTCTGGATTTTCCTGAATAAAAGTACGAAACAACTGAGACATTCCTTCGACATGAAGCGACTCATCACGAATCGACCATGTAATAATCTGTCCCATCCCTTTCATGAGGTTATGACGAGGAAAGTTCAACAGAATTGCAAAGCTGCTAAAAAGCTGCACACCTTCCGTAAATCCACTATAAATTGCCATTGTTTTCGCAATGTCTAGCTTCGTATCCATTCCAAAGTTATTGAGATACTCATGCTTATCAAGCATTGCCTTATGCTCCATAAACTTGACGTACTCATCATCGCTAAATCCGAGCGTCTCAAGAAGAAGTGAATAGGCTTCCTGATGTACAGCTTCCATTGCAGCAAAAGATGCGAGCATCATACGCACTTCTGGCTGCTTAAAAGTCGGAAGATAGTGTTTTGCGTATCCACAACACACATCAACATCAGCCTGCGTAAAGAATCGAAAGATTGAGCTTAGCAGTTTCTTATTGCCGTCGCTCAGCTTATCTCGATAATCTCGAAGATCATCCGCAAGATTTACTTCTCCAGGCAGCCAATGCATATGCTGCTGTGTTTTGTAGTGCTCGAAAGCCCATGGATAGTTAAAAGGCTTGTAATATTCGCGTTCAGTTAGTAGACTCATTTGTTCACCCTTGGCAAGCTAGACAGGCATTTTCGTCAGTGCTTTCAACTACAAGTTGACGAAGTGCTTCATCGGAAATTTTCTCGGCTCTCTTATACGCTTCGCTGCGAAGATAATAAAGAGTTTTTACTTTACGCTTCCATGCCATCATATGAATTGCATGAAGCTCCTGCTTTGAGACGTTCGAAGGAAAGAAGACATTGAGCGATTGACTTTGGCAGATATACTCCTGTCGGTCTGCAGCAAGGTCAATAATCCAACGCTGATCGATCTCTACACCAGTCTTAAATACATCCTTTGTGTAGTCATCTAAAAAGTCAAGATGCTGAACTGAGCCTTCATTCATCATAATGCTTTTCCAAACATCATCGGTGTCCTGCTCGAGATCCTGAAGAATCGCTTCGAGATATTCATTTTTCAGAAGACTCGTACCGCTCTTCGTTTTCTGAACAAACGCATTTGCACGATACGGCTCTATGCTTGGACTGGTATTACCGCAGATAATGCTGCTGCTAGCATTGGGGGCAATAGCCAAGAGATGACAATTACGCATACCAGTGCCAGCAGCGTCAGGAGCCTCGCCGCGTTCAATGGCGAGAGCTTTACTAGCTTCCTCTGCCTGCTTTTTAAGATGCTTGAACATTGCCATGTTACGGCCTTTTGCCAAGGCGCTTTCGAAAGGAATGTGGTTTCTTTGAAGGTACGCATGAAATCCCATAGCTCCAAGACCAATGCTGCGTTCTTGAGTTGCGCTGAATACTGCCTTCTCAAGCTCTTCCGGAGCATTTTCAATAAAATGAGTAAGTACGTTATCGAGCATTCGAACTAAGTCGGGAATAAAATCCTTATTGTCCTTCCACGAGTCATACTCTTCGAGGTTCACACTTGAAAGGCAGCAAACTGCAGTTCGATACTTGTTTGTAGGAAGAGTAATCTCGCTGCACAGATTCGAATGATGTACCCGAAGCCCGAGGGCTTTTTGGCAGTCTGGAAGTGCCTCGTTTACCGTATCTTCGAACATAATGTAGGGTTCGCCAGTCTCAACTCGATTCTGAATGAGCTTTACCCAGAGAGTTTTAGCCGGAACAGTCTTAACTACTTTTCCACTATGCGGATCAATCAGAGGCCAGGAGTCGTCAAAACTTTCATGCTTTGTTGCACCTTCAATAAGCTCCATGAAAGTGTCAGGAATAATCACAGCATGGTGAAGATTCGTAGACTTTCGATTGATATCTCCGCCAGTCGGCTTACGAACATCAAGAAACTCTTCAATTTCGGGATGCGACATATTGAGATAGGATGCATAGCTTCCCCGACGAGTTACACCCTGTGAGAATGCAAGCATTTCAGCGTCAACGACTTTCAGAAAGGGAATAACTCCCGTACTCTCAGAACCCGAAGAAGTCTTTGAGCCTACAGAACGAACATCATTCCAGCACCCGCCAATGCCCCCACCAACAGAAGAAAGAAAAGCGTTTTCAGTATAGTGCCCAGTAATTCCTTCTCTCGAGTCTTCAACGTAGTTGAGGAAACAACTAATTGGTAGACCGCGAGCAGTGCCACCATTTGAAAGAATAGGAGTGCTAAACATAAACCAAAGATTGCTAGCATAGTCATAAAGCCTCTGGGCGTGTGCTTCATCATCGGCAAAAGCTCTCGCCGCACGTGCGAAAGCGTCTTGAGGCGAATTTTCGCCTGCTACCATGTATCTATCTTGAAGGGTTTTAATCCCAAATTCTGATAGAAGAAAATCTCGCTTATAGTTCAGATTCATTCAAAAATTCCTTTATCTTCGTCTCAATCTCTTCGATGGAGTGCTTCGGAAAGGTTATTGCTTCTTCACAATAGCTAAGGAGATCCATTAGCATATAGTTTTTAAGCAATAGTTCCGCATTTTCATTCAAGGTTTGGATATATTTGTACTTTCCTTCAAGAGGTAGCATATCATAGATATCGAAAGCAGAGCCGTATTGATTAATTAGGTCTGTTGCTCTCTTTGGCCCAACTCCAGGCACTCCAGAGATGTTATCTCCTTTATCGCCCATTAGCACTTTATAGCTGATATACTGTTCTTGTGGAAACTCAAAGAATTCATCCCAGTTATGTACTGTGGTTTCTTTTCGAGTAACCGTAGAGAATCTGGAAACATTATCGTTTACGAGAAGATCCCAGTCTCGGTCGCTTGAGATTAGCCAAATATCTTCGATATTCAACTTCTCTCGGTATTTAACAACAAAAGCAGCCAAGTCATCTGCCTCTACGCCCCTGTATCGAAGAACAAGAAACTTCTCTGAAAGAGCCTCTAGAGTTCTTTCGTACTCTTGGAAGAAGTCTTCCATTTCCTGCTTTTCTTTCTCAGTCTGGTTCTCGTAACGCTCTTTTCTGTTCTCTTTATACTCTGGGCAAATAGACTTTCGATAGTAACTATTTCCCTGATCTGCAGCGATAATGATATTGCTGCACTTATATGATTGAGCTAGACTTTGAACAGTTCGAACGTACTCATCTTCGAAATCAGTCTTACCTTGGTGTTTCCAGCGAAATGCAAGGTTCATGGCGTCAACAACAAGAACATTGCTGTTTTTCTCCATTATCGTGTCTTTAAATTTAATCACGAACAAACTCCACGGTTTCTTGTTTTAGCCATTCTTCCGCAAGCATTACATAACAGTCAAGCCAAGAGATATACATATGTTTTGTATTTACTGGCTTATCTGAAGTAACTACATAAATCTTAGATCTCGTATACTTAAAAAACAAAAGAGGCTTCTGTAATTTAAGTCCTGCCTGTTGTACAATCTTTTCCCACCAGTTTGTAAGATAGTTAGTCTTATTTGTAAATATTTTATCGTTCAGAGGGCTGCTCTCATAATTCTTTACTTCGATGCAATACGCATTCTTTGCATCTGGAATATAGAGATCGCCTTTTAGGTAAGAGAGAGCGCCAGAGGCTGGCACTCTCTCAAAGCTAAGTCCTGTTGCTTCTCGCAGCATATCCCTTACTAGATACTCACCACGCTGTCCTTTCATTCTTGAATCTACCATTATAAAATGATTCCACTAATCCCTCGGGTTTTTTGAACCTCGATTTTATTGAGAAGAGGGTGAGACCATTGGTGACTTACAATATAAGTGTTGAGTTCTTCATTAAGTAGAACATCTACTAATTTCTCTCTTCCTAGTTCGTCAAGTACGTTCATAACTTCGTCTAGAAATAGAACGTTTATTTTGCTTGAAGACAGGCTGCTCATTAGCTTTCTTATACCTAAAAGAGTTGCAATGTTGACCCTAGCAAGTTCGCCAGAAGATAGCGCAAGAATATCAATCACATTTCCGTTGTCTGTAATTTCAACATTCAACTTATCGTTACTCACAGTAAAGTTTAGGGTGAACCTTCCGTCAGATAACTCAGATAGATAATTACTTGTGAGTTCTTCTAACTCTTTTACAAGATTTTCTATCTTATACGCCACCAATCCATTCGTACTAAACGCTTTTTTCAGAACTTCAAGATTCGCTCTCTTTGAATTACAGGTATCATAGTCTACCTGAAGAGCCGACATTTGTCCTTTAAAGGATTCTGTCTGTTCTTGAATTACAGAAATTTTTGCATTATGACTTGCTCGGTCATTATTCTCTCTACTAATCTTTGCAATCTGAGCTTCGGTAGATTTAATTCGTACTTTAATCGCACTTAGTCTATCCTGCAGCTCATCTTCATCAAGAAGTCGGGTAGGCATATCATGCTTGATAGATCTGTAAAGATCCTCCCACTCCTTGATTTTCTTGGCTCTTAGCAAAGCCCTCTCATTTTTCTCTTGAATTTCCCTAATTTTCGTCTGTATGCTTTTGTAGTTTCCTTCTTGCTCAGTAATTTTTTCTTTTTCTTTATGAATGTGATCGAGCTTGAATTGCTCTGGTACTGATTGTTCACAAGTTGGGCATACATTTCCTAAGTCCTCCATCTTGTCTATGAGCTTCTTAGCAGAACTTACAATCGTTTTAATCTCACCTAGTTTTGCTTGATAGCTATCATAGGACTCTACTTGGTCGTCTGGCATATCTCGAATTTCATTTATCGGAATTTGCCGAAGAAGATCCTTTAGTTGATTATTCTTAGAGATCTGCTTATTAGTAGCAGAAATATTGCTTAATTCAACCGCAAGACTATTCATCTCTTCTTGATCGTCAGAAGAAATAGTTGGCAACGGTTGTATTTCTTTCGGATTTGTATCAAAGAGTTTATTCGACTCTAGCCATCTTTCGATAGTGGCAATCTTACCCTCTAGCTTCGAAAACTCTTGTTCTACGTCTCTTGAAGCAGTTTTAAATACTTCAAAGAGTTCGACATACTGCTCTAGCCCAAGAAGATCAATAAGAAACTTCTTTCTATTTGCATCAGTTGCAGTTAGAAAGTTAAGGCTAGAGTTTGTATTTTGATAAACTACTTGAGAAAACGTTCGAAAATCAATTCCGAGAATCTCCTCAATGTTTTTATAGGTATTCGTCGCGGTATGGCTACTAATGTCATCGCCGTTCTTAAACAGCTTGACTTTAATAGTCGCTCCGCGACGAGCTAGGTCGATATCATACTCATCTGCATCTTTCGAAAAAGCCAGACTAATATTGTATCCTTTCTCAATCAACCTATTTTGAATATCTGCTTTCTTAATTCCTTTGGAATTCTTATTAAAAAGAACCTCTTCAAGAATTAGAGGAATAGAAGATTTTCCAACTCCGTTTGTTCCGAGAATCTGAGTTATCTTATGTTCTGAGAGATCTAGAATATTGCCTTCGCCATAGGAGAAGCAATTATCCCATTTCAATGTTTTTAGTGTAATCATTGAACAAGCCTACAATATCAGGTATTTTATCATCCGAGATTTCTAAAATGTAGGTTAAATACTCAACAAGCTCTTCTGCTAGCGTCATGCTCTTATCAAGCACGAGAGAAGTTTCAATGTTTCGTTTTACTACTTTTTTATCTAGTAACTCAGTATTTGCTACTTTTGCGAGATCGCGCATATCTCCTTCAAGTTCGTAGATGATGTGGTCTCGAATGCCAGGAATCATCTCATCTGTATTTCCAACAGTCTTTCGAATCAACTGCGGCATATCTAATTCAATCCACTCAGGAGCCCAATCGTTGATACGAAGAATTCCTGTATTGACTTTTGAGCGATGAAAGCTCGTAGTCATTGGACTGCCCGGATATACAATATTTCGCTGAGAATTGGAATGCGCGTGCAAATCGCCAGCAAATACAATTGGAAAACTACTAAGGCGGTCTAAGTCAATTTCTGGTGTAACGTGTGGTGGAATTTCTCCTCTCACATGGGTAAACAACGGAAGAGATGAGTTTAGTTTCTCGATGGAATCTTTCTTATGAAGTTCGCAATAAGGAAGAATTGTAAATCCTCTCGAATCTTCATATGTCGATGTAACTACTTTCACTTTTTCATTCAGGTTTGTACTTACATCGGAAAGAACACTCAAAAAGCTACTATTCTTTTTAGTTGCTTCGTGATTGCCATCATATATAATTGTCTCGATATTTACGTTTTGTATAAACGAAAAATAGAGTTCCAACTCATCAAGAGTTGGAACCCTATCAAATATATCGCCACCAATTATATGCAAATCTACTGTCTCTTCCAGCTCTTTTAGCTTATCAAAGAAACTCTGGTATCGAGAACGTGCCCAGCTAGTAGGCACGTTCTTTTGACCGAGCTTGATATGCCAGTCAGCCGAGAACAAGATTTTCATGCTACATCGAAGTCCTCATCAATAGTCTCATCGGTGTTGCTTTCGCTAGCGCCAGTCATCATTCGCTCAAGATACTCCTTCTGTTGATCAGGAGTCGGGCGAGAAAGAAGCTCATCAATCGGAGTTGCTGCCTCTACTGCTGCACGCTCTTCGGCGGTCAGCGGACGAATGCTCTTTTGGCACTTCAGAGTTTGAAGTGTGTACTCTACGTTGTACACATTTGGGCCATTCTTTACACGCTTAAAGTGTACTTCCCAGCCAGCGTCAAGATCAGTAGGATCGCCCAAATCTTCGGCGGCTACTTTGATTTGATCCATCAGCTTCTTCTTCAGATTGAAGATTTTGACTTTGCCGTCAGTAGGATCAATGCACTGAATCGAATATGCCCAAGAGCACTTCAGATCGGGATAGTAATCTTTTACCCAATCTTTTTCAACATTTGTAAAACGCTCGGCGTTACGATCGAACGAAAGGCACTCCATCGGAATGTTTTTACCCTTGTCGCCCTGAATCCAGTAAATATACCGCGGAAGAAGGTCGCCAAAGAGACGAACACAGTTGTCGCCAGCTTTGTAAGCGTACTGCTCAAGACTGTTTTTCTTAGCAGAACCTGAAGAACTCGTAAATTTAATACCCATTTTGATTTCCTAGTGAAGAACTTCTTCCCAACAAAAATAGATTTTATCATTTTCGATGGTAAGTAGTTTATTGTTGGCTAAAGACTCCGTAGATACAGGACATTCATATACCGACAGAGTAGTTTGTTTTGTGACCTTGTATTCATTATAATTACGAAAACTTGCTAGCGCCACATATTCTGCAAGTTTTTCATCTGGATACACTTCTCGAGCAGTGATTAGCTTTTTTGGGTTCAGGATAAAAGAGTGACCTGCCCAATTGATAATCGACATTTTCTTGATATGTGCATCATAGTGGTTTTTGGGGATAGGCTTAAAAGTAATATAAGCAATGATATCCATTACTTTATTTGGTAGTGCTTGAGACTCACGAAATACTGTAGGCCAATCGAAAAAAATCATTATAATGTCCCCAAAAAAGATATTATACCGGATCGAGCAGAGAAAGTCAAGAACAATTTTTTACACAGGTATAAAATTGACTTCGTACCCTTCTTTGATATAGTGCCCCAGTCGAAACTGAGCTTGCTTTTCTGCTGTCTTTCCACGAAGATTAATATCCACAATTACAGGAGCTTTCTTATTCGGATACTCTCGCACAACTCGTCCAATCAACTGTGTGAGAAGAGGAGTATTGTTTACTGGAGTTGCGAGAATGAGACAGCTCAGAGGATTCACACTGATACCTTCCGAAAAGATACTTTGCGTTCCAAGAAGAATATTTACTTCTCCAGCGTTGATACGCTTAATTTTAGCTTCTCGATCTTCTGTGGAGTTTTCTCCAGTAATAATTTCGCAGTAATCCCCAAGAGTTGCTGCAACTCGTTTGAGAAAGTGAACTCGATCAGAGAGAAGAAGCACCTTGTGCCCTTTTCGATGATAGGTAGCTGCGAGAAGTGAGATGAGCTCTCCGTATTCTTCTTGCTGCACGAGATCATTTACTCTTAGTGCCCAAGGAGTTCGTGCGCCATCCATAAATCGAATCTTCGATTGAATCACATCTACTGAAGGAACCATATAGTTTTCACGCGGAGGCGTGAAGCGGGTTGTTCCAAAGTAATCTGGCAGTAGCACATGTCGACCATCTTTACGCTCAACTGTTCCAGAAAGACCAATCTTATAACGAGCATAACTAGCATCTACAATTCGATTGAAAGTATTTGCAGGAATGTGGTGACATTCGTCTACAATAATCGTTCCAAATTCTTTTGCTAGATTCTCTCTTCTTTTATAAAGAGTCTGCACGTTACCAACAACGATAGGAGCATTGATGTTAAAAATACCACTACCAATAACCCCAGGATTAATACCAAAGACTTTTTTAATTTCAGACTCCCACTGGCTACGAAGAGCGATTGTGTGGGTAACAATCAGAGTCTTCTGCCCTAGTTTTGCTGCAATAGCGAGAGCTGTAAAAGTCTTACCCCAAGACACAAAAGCATTGATAACGGCATTATCTGTTAGATTATCATAAACTTCCTGTTGGCTCGGTCGAAGCTCAAATTGAAATTTTGGAAAATTTGCGGGGACTTCGAGTCTCTTGTCTGTAATTGTATAGCCTTTCGGGATTAGGTCTGTACGACCGACGGGTATCGAATACAGGTTATCACGGATCTTTCTCAAATTTTTAATAATAGTAGGCGGAGCATCTTCTTTGTAAGAATCAATCTTATAGGTGAGTGCCTTCTCCATTTCGACGATGTGAGAAGGATCTCTTGCGTTGAGATAGATTCTATTGGAAATTACAGCTTTCATACTACCTTTCTAAATGTTTTGAGTTCAATTTCTGAGACCCCATAGAGAAGCCAAGGTTTTTGATCTAGGTATAGAACCTGTGCCCACTCTTCGGCTGCTGGATAACGTGACATATGAAATAGATTATTTACTTTATCGACATAAATAACCGTATATGTTCCTCTCGATACTTTTTTCTTAATCTTTCGAGACTCTACAGTACAAATCTTATTTCGGTCATAGCGAAACGGAACTCCGCTGCTATCAATAAATAAAGCGTGCCTCGATTTTACAAGATCAATAAAAGTCGGATACGCTTTATTTAGTAATGCTTTTTGATGGGAAGTTGTAAGTCTTCTTTCTCCAAGAGTTTTTCCAGACTGATTACGGTCATCCAGAACTTTTCCGTTTAAAAAAAGAAGCCCGTCAGAAGAATAAACATCCTCTGACGGGATCTCGTAAACAGGAAACTTAATGCTTCTATTTACTTGCTTATAGTTTAATGGAACCAGCATATTTGCTTTCAAACTTGCCCATTGAGTAATCGTCTCCGACGTCAATGTCGCATCCGATTGGGCAGCCTGGTATTGAAATACCGCGATCTTTTTGAATTTCCTGACGAATGATAGCTTTGTACTCTTCGACTTCGCTTTCGGGCACTTCTGCGAGAATAGAGTCGTGTACAAGTGCGAAGATTTTAGCTTTCATTCCACGCTGTTTGATGATGTTATTCGCTTCAATAGCGCCAATCAGGTTAATATCTGACGCCGCAGACTGTACAAGAAAGTTAAGGCCGGAACGGATTGCGTGTCCTTGGATTCCTCTGTTTTCTTTGTCTTTGGCTGCGTCGAGTCTACGCTTTCTTCCAAAGAAGGAATAGACGTGACCGTTCTTTTCGATGAATGCCTTTTGCTCATTAATCCACTCCTCAAGTTTCCAGAAAGCACCGAAGTAGTCTTTGATGATGTCTTTAGCTTCTCCGACTGAGAGGCGTCCGCCATCTTTTGTTACTTGGTCACTAATCTTTTGTGGGCCAGCACCGTACATGATACCGAAGGTTACAGCTTTTGCAGCCTGACGATCGGAAGCATACTTTGTAGCAACTTCTTCTACTTCGCAAGGAAGCCTAAACACTTTCTTTGCAATTGTAGAGTGAAAGTTTCCTCCAGAACGGAATACGTCCTGAAGTTCAAGATCGTCTGCAAGAACTGCGGCAACATATACTTCTGCAGTTGTCAAGTCCATTGATACGATCTTATTGCCTTCTGCGGCTTTAATACATCCTTTGATAATCGGATTATCTCGTGGAAGCTGCTGCATATTCAGCTTACCGCTCGAAGAGAGACGGCCAGAAGTAGTTCCGTGCAAATTAAAGTTTGTACGAAGACGACTATCTGTATCAAGCTGTGGAATAATCTTATCGAGATAAGTATTCTTGATCTTCGTCTTTTTACGAATTTCGAGAATCAACCTCGGAATCTCATGCTCATCCGCAAGTTTCTCTAGCACTTCAGAGTTAGTAGAGTGCTCTCCTTTTTCGGTCATAATACCCGTAGGCTCAAGACCAACATAATCGAAAAGCAACTTACGAAGTTGAAGAACACTGTTAGGATTAAACTCCTTACCTTGCTCTTTTTCAAAAGCAATAATTCCTTCATGCTTTCGCAGCTCTTCAACTGCTTCTTCGATTTCCTTTGCCATCAAATCTTGACTAGCAATAAGTCGCTCCTTGTTAAAAGGAACTCCGTTATCTTGAACATCCATTAGAAAGCGAGAAGCTGGAAGAAGAATAGTCTTATAAACCCGCATAAGTTGCGGATTACCTTTCTTTAGCGCGTTTTCAAACTTGCCAAAGAGAATGAAAGTTACAGCAGCATCAATAGCCGCGTAAGTCTTCATTGTCTCAAAGGGAATCCATTCCCAGCGAAAATCGTCCTTGAGAACCTTGTGATCCTTACGATACTCTTCGATCCAATTATACATTGGTTTTTCGTAATCGCCATACTCGGTATGTTTCATAGCGAGCATCTTCAGGCCGTGAGTGCCTGGGTTCTCGTCGATCATATAGTGCATAAGCATCGTATCTTCAAAGTTACGAATTTTAAGACTAAGATGATACTCGAACATTGGAATATCGAATTTAGCGTTATGGAATACCATACGCTTCTTATCGAAGAGTTCCTGTAGCTTTGCTTCTACGTTTTCATCAATGCAGTCTGCATCAATGTACGCACCAGCATCTTTCTTGTAGGAAAGACTAATGCCAAGAATATGGGCATTTCGAGGATAGAGTCCAGTAGTCTCAGAGTCGATACCTACGTAGTCATACTCTGAGTCAATGCAATTTTGAATATATGCAAGTGCCTGTTCGGTTTCTCGAATACCGATAAACTTTTCATCTGATACATCTGCTTTCTTTTTCTCGCCAGTAATATAGCCGAGAATACTGGCAAGAGAATCATCCCATAGCTTTTTAGCTTCCGCTTTGAACGTAAGCATACTTGGGTTGATAATAGGCAGAAACTTATTATCAATAATAGTTCCTGCATATTGCGTTACCTGAGTTACTTTTGTAAAGTATTTCAGGGGCTCAGAACCAACAAGAATAACCCAAGTATAGCTTTCGGGGCTAAACTTGAGATCGACGTCTTTTTTGAGGACTTTCTTGATGCTCGGATCTGAGCAGAGAGAGAACCTATCAAAATCAAAATTAAAATACTGCTTAAAATTGGTTTTTGACGGTTTTGCTTCGATGATAGCTATATTAGCCATAATAACCTCTAAAGTCGAGAATTTAATCTCTGATGGATACTTTACAATTGGTCTGGGTGGAAGGAATTGAACCTTCGACAAATGCTCCCAAAGCACTTATGTTACCTCTACACTACACCCAGAAATTTCTTCACTCCGACCAGGGCAAGATTTTAAGTCGTTCCGAGACTTGAATGGCTCCGCGAGTTGGGATCGAACCAACGACCAATTGATTAACAGTCAATTGCTCTACCTCTGAGCTATCACGGATTAACAGATTCCCACACATCATTTGATGACATCTTATATGCTCCAATATATTCATACTTGTTCCAGCGTTCTGGTTCAATTAAGCTAAGCACGTATCCGTCATCAGTCTTGTACAAAAAATAAACTCGTCCAATAATTGGAACAAAATTGTATTTTGCAGAGTATATTATATCATTTATATGCACTTCTGTCAAGAACTCTTCATACAATTTTTTGATCTCAGCTACTCTGGTATCAAAGTAGTGTACCACAGACTGAGACTTACTCTTTTTAAAGAGATCTACGTTTGGAACTAAAATTGCGGGTGCTTGGGGTACAATTCCATATGGAAGCAAATTCGGCTTACTAAGATCATCTCTTTCAGAATTCAATTTCAGTTAGTCCATATTCTCTATCAAGAAACTTATACTCTACTTTTACAGGTTTAAACTGCTCAAGTTCATCAATTATATCTTGTGGATTGAAAGGCCCACAAGTATAAACATCAAATTGCATGAGATGCGGATTGCTCTCATCCCAGCAATGAAGCGCAATATGTGATGTTTCAATAATCACAACTGCGGTAAGCCCACGATTGCCCGGCATATCTACATATGCAGAAATCGGGCCTGCACAGACTTTCATTCCAATCTTCTGTACAAGGGATTTTAGCCACTCTTTCGTCCATTTTGTATCGAACGGAGCTGTTTCGACTTCTGCACGAATGATAAGATGTTTATGTACTAGCTGCATTGATTTTCCTAGTAAACCCCAGTCCTACTAGGCCTAAGCCTAATAGAGCGAGTGTTCCTGGTAGGGGGACTTCATTTAAGTCACCCACAAGAGCTGAGTGGCTAAGACCGCCGCATCCTTGACAGCCAGCGACATTTGCGTTATTATCCCACTGCAGACCAGATGTGTACCAAGTGCCTTCCCAGATACTATTAGTATTATTTATTGTAGACAAGTCAAACTTGTATACTGCCCAATGCGTATTCTGCTTCAATATAATTTCAACAATACTTGAGTATACATCATTGAAACTAAAAGAATTTCCGTCCCAAGTAAGAGGAACATACTCAGAATAAGACGTTCCAAGAGCGGTATTCACATCTTCTAGCGAATTAACATTACCGCTAAACATTCCTGAGCAGAAAGAAGCGGACTGCCCTTCAATAGTTACATCTGACACAGAGCAAGTAGACGCTGTTGCTGCCCCAACATAAGAAGCGATTAAAAAACTTATAAGTTTATTCATTTGAATTTCCATAGACTTGTACTTTAAAGTACGAAATAAAAGAAAGTTTTTCTGTTGCGAGGAAAACTTCCAAACCCCGAGAACGTCACGCCGCTAGGCGAATATCCTCAAAATAAACGTCATCATTGGCGTTTAACTTTAATGCTTCTTCGACCGAGTACTCTCAGTCCTAACGGCTTTCACATTGCCGATTCTCCGCAGTGCTGCTGACCCCTGTCGAATCCAGAACACCCCCAACAAAACTCGCTTGTTAACTTTATTGAGCGCCTAACTCAACAAGAGACTACGTAAAATCCCGGCTAAGTGATTGTTGGCCAAGCGAGCTTTGGTGGAGGTGGGCGGAATTGAACCGCCGTCCAAAGACCTCTCACACTACATCAACGAATTTCACATTGACAAAAAACTTGCAACGCAAGCTGCAAATATCGCAAATACTATTGTAATTTCACAAAAGTTTTCTACACAATCGATGCAGTGAGCTTTTCTCATATCGCCTCCTCTTTCCTGAGGGTATAAGACCCATCTTCGTTTTCCGTCCAGACGAGCGTATCTCCCTCTGACCAGCCGAGTTCTTTAATAAAATTATTCGGAAGTTCAAGGTAGAGTTCGCCGTCCATTTCAAATACTTCTAGTGTTGTGTTCATAGGAGTGTATTATAGCATCTCTGAGGTAAATTTGTCAAGTAAAATTTTTGGTGGAAAGAGTGAGATTCGAACTCACGGAAGGTCTCCCTTCGACAGTTTTCAAGACTGTAGCATTAAACCGCTCTGCCATCTTTCCTATAAGTTTATCCATTCTTCTTTTGGGGCCGAACAATACCTTATAATGCCCGCACCGCCCCAAACATTTAAAAAATTTTTATTTTGCCATTGATGACATAGTATTTGGTACAAACCCCATTCAGCCCCAAGAAGATTTTTTTCTTTATGTAGACTTTCTACGTTTTTAAACTTATCCCTTTGGTGGAAATACATATTATCCCATAAGTACCAACCAGAACACATATTGCAATTACAATTAAAATGGGGAGTTAATTTTTGTTCGGGGCCATACATACCAGGTCTAGAGCCCGCGAAACCTACAGTTGTGCCGTCTTGAGCCATTTCTAAATAGGGCGTGAAATTAACTTTTGTTGATACAATTAAATCGTAACGAATTCGTATAATTAATTTATATTTTTCTGGCAAACTATTAATTAAGTAGTAATGGCCCAATAGTTGTTTTGAACCACCTTTAGTATGATTATAGTAGTTTGGCTTCCACCACATTTTTCCACCACGATCATTATTCAATAAATTAGGCTTTCTATTTACGCCTTCCCATATTTTGCAATCTGGCTTGATTTTTGTATCTAGAGTACTATGGTAATCATACTCGGGTTCTTTTACATATAGGCAATTTGGTAAATTTAAATTACCATAACCATCCCAGTGCAGGTAAAACGTATCGTAGGGAAATACTTTGTATACATTTTTAAGTGCAGTTTCATAGCCATCTCTTGCAAGACCACTTATACAAACAGCTATTTCACTTTCTTTTAGCATATTTACACCTGTCTGGCGTTCCGAGAGGGATTCGAACCCCCGACCAGTATCTTAGAAGGATACTGCTCTATCCTCTGAGCTATCGGAACTTATAAAAGTTTAGACTTCCATTTTTTCTATGTAAGCTGTTGGGCAAGCAAAATTTAAATTTTTAATATTAAGATTTTTTTCTTTCATAAATCTATCCGCACCTTTAGACTCTGACCATTTATGAAAACCATACTCATCAAATACCACTATCCCGCCCTTAGTTATATTATTCCATAAATTATTTAGAGTATTATAAGTAGGTTCCTCCAAGTCTAAATCTATATATAGCAAAGATATCTTCATCCCCGGGTTATCCTGAGAAAACTTTTTGCTAGTTATAGATATATCCCCATCTATTAAGTCAAACTCTGATTTTAAGAAACCATCTGATAAAAGTTTATCTTGCATGGTATCTTTAAAAGATTTATTATGCGAAAATTCTCTTCCCTTAAAAAGTAATTCCATAGTTTCTTTATCTCTATTGTCCACTATAGAATTCAATAAGTTTTCTGTATCAAAAAAATCAAATCCTATAACTTTTTTAGAAGAGTTAGGATTAAATATATTTTTTAATTTTAAAAAAGTATATAACCCGGTTCCTTTAAACACACCACATTCTACTATGTCGCCGGGTATATCTTTAACTTTATTATAAATTAAACATCTAGCGATTAGTTTATTGAATACTCTTCTATCCTCGCTTAAGATAAAAGTGTTAAACCCGTCAAAAATATTTTGGGTAACCTCAGAAACTTCTAAATCTTTTAAAGATAATTGCATTATTATTTCCAATTTGGTGGGACTTGTAGGATTTGAACCTACGACCTACCGATTATGAGTCGGCTGCTCTAACCAACTGAGCTAAAGTCCCGTGATTATTAAAATGTTCTTATTAAGTCAAAATTATTTAGTACCCAATCAACCGCTATTGGAGACTTTTCTTTATAGCGTTTGCACCAATCATAGTATATTTGCCAATTATCTACTACATCAAAATTATTTTGAACTATATACATTTGACAACTAACCATTCTTGCTACAGAAATTGTATTTTTTATTTGTAGATAGGCTACATTTCCGCTAGTGCTGCTGCCAACACTATGAATAGTATTAAGCCAGTTGTCTATTAATTTATCTTTTCTAGCAATGACTATTTTATCCGGTACTTTATAACATTCCTTTACATCTTTTCTAACACATATTTTATCGTATTCGGTAGAAAAATACAAACCAAGATATGAAATATCTATTTCACCACTAACTATTGCATCTATCTCTTGGCATAAAATATCAATAGAGCTTTTTGTTAAAAAAACGTCCGATCTTATTTTCAAAATAATTTTTTCAGATGTTTTCTCAGCAGAGCTAAAAAAATCATATAACTGTATAGTAGCGCTAGTATTGAAAGGGCAACCTGGTATAGGGTCTTCTCTATAAAAATTGTATATATTTATATTGTATTTATTAGACAAAAATTTATATAGCATAGCATGGTTCTCTTCTGCTATTTTAAATTTATGGTCTAAACCTATCTGTATAATTCCAATTGGCTCACTAATTTCCATAATCAAATTCATCTTTAGAAAAAATACCTGAGTCCCAGCATCTACTGATAAATTCCGCCTCATTTTTACTAGAGGCAGTGACTATCTTTATAAGTACTATCTCATACAAACGTACTAAAAAAATGTCTTCTTTTTGCTCTATTGTAGATTCTCTCATAACCAAGCCGTATATATTCTTTTGTAGTGTGGAAACCTAGCTATGTGAGCTTCCAACACTTTTTGTATTTCCATTAATGCCTCAAAGGAGAACCCGCTCCTATCATTTCTTTTCGTAGTAGCTAATTGGTCTATATAGTCATTAAAGTATGACGTACCCCAAAAATCTACTAAATTTTGTGCAACATGAGGATAATCTCTCTGAAGAACAGAGTCTGGTATAAGATCGCTCAGAGTTTTCACAACACATCTTCAGCCATATAATCAAATGTTGGGTTTTTGCGAGTATAAAAAGTTGTAGCCATAAAAGTTTGACCGTTATAAGAACCTATAACTTCAGTAACTCTATATGCTTTAACTCCATTATGTACTACTCGCTCAACTTTTTGACTTCCACATTCTTTCATAGTTTGGTACCTCGAACCAGAATCGAACTGGCACTCCCGAAGGAAACGGATTTTAAGTCCGTAGCGTCTACCTATTCCGCCATCGAGGCAATATTCTTATCCGTATAGTCTTTTACGAAGACCAGAAACTTGCTTAGACGATAGCGACCCAGGATCACCAGATTTTAAACTTATAACTCGCACTGGAAAATCCCCAGCAATCTTTTTAATTTTCTCTGCACCAGTTTTACCAGCCTCATCAGCATCAAAAACAATGTCAAGTCCAGATACTCCAGAAATTTTAAGAAGAGTTAGTTTGTCTTCATTGAAGTTATTTACTCCAAAGCAACAAACTGCATTATCAAGACCTTTGTCATGCAAATTTAGCATATCAAAGATTCCTTCGACTAAAATAACTCTTCCCTGAATTGGCTTTGCAAGTGGAAAAAGTGGCAGCTTAACTCCATGCGGAGTAAACATATACTTTGCTGTTAGCGTCCCACTTTCATCCCTTCCTTGAAAAGCTACTATTCTACCACTCGGGCTGCGAATAGGGAAATTAACGCGCCCAGAAAAATTCGAAGCAATATGATAAAAAGCATTAAATTTCTTATAGGTGTCTGCACTGATACCTCTCCAATCTCTCTCGAAGGGTTGATAGCCTTCTGGCATTGAAAGTCCTACTCCAGAGCTACGAAGATTATCCATAATTCTACGGAGTTTTTCTCTTCGTATTCCAGCTTCACTTACTTCTACTTTATAATGCTTAAATACGTTTCCTTTGTATCCGCAAGCAAAACAATGAAAAACTCCAAGAACGCGATCAATTCGCATCGAAGGATTACTGTCGTCGTGGTCTGGGTTGAGGCAACGTATGAGAAGGTCTTTGCCAGACTGCTTGTAGAAAACACCCTTTTCGTTAAGTATTTCTTCTACGCTACTCATATAACCTCATGAACGCTTTCTGTAGATTCATCTTTCTTTGGCAGCTCGCCAGTAGACGGGCCAATCTTCAAGGATACCCAATCCATTGTAGATGTAAAGGAAATTTCTTCACTATTTCGCATTTTAGCACAGTTGAAAGTAATAATGTTATCTGCTTTGTCGTGTACATCAAGAGTAAATGCAGCATCTGCTGCGTCAAGAATACCCTTTGCAAACCGTGCTTCTCCAGTGCCATCAATTTGATAAGGAGAAACCATAATTACGTTATAGTCCTGAGCATAGCTTTTGAGTGCTTTACTAATCTCAATCTGCTCAGTCCAATCATATTGTCCCATTCGATTACGAGTAATAACTCCTCGCTTAACCTGGTTAATATAATCTACAACCACAACTCGAGGAGCCAGCTTGTTCATCTTCTTGTCTAGCTCAGTTCGAATATTTGCAAGAGTTAGCGATGAGTTATAAATAATATCAAGTTGTCTTTCTCGAAGGGGCTTCAAAGTCAGCTCTTTATGAAACTTAGTAAAATCGCGATGACCCAAGTAGTTATTATAAACTCTTTCGCCATCTTCAAATCGAGTAGACCACCACTCTGCCACTAGCTGCCATTCTCCAAGAGAAAGATTTCGGTTTCGAATTGCACCGGCAGGAACACCAGTAGCAATAGAGCAGCAGCGCTGCATAATGCTTCGTGCATCCATTTCAATTGTAAAGTACATGACGGAATGGCCGCCAGCAAAAACGTTTGATGCAATGTTACAGCAAGCTGTAGATTTACCTGCACCCCGACGGCCACCAATCAAAATAAGTTCAGAAGGGGCAAAGGGTCTAATTCTATCGTAGTCACCGTTTAACCCAAGCGGTTCATGTAGCGCAAGATCCTCTTCCGTATAGAAGAGTTCCATTTTACGCATATTCTCAGCAGCACCCTTAAGGTCTACCTTGTCTTCTACGCTCAGAACAATATTCTGAAGTGCTTCAATATTTTCAGCGGCAGATTCAATGGCAATAGTATCTTCTAGGTACTTCTCAAGCTGAGACATAATCTCAATTTGAGTATATTCATTCTTGAGATACTCTAGAAGAGTCTTGCCATCAACTTCAACATCTTCAACTTTTTCAAGCGAAGAAAAACGCTCTCGAAGAACTCCATCACGAAGTGAGAGATTTATAGACTCAAAAGTTGGCAGAATACCATGATTCTGCACATATTTATCTATTACTTTCCAGAGTTCTGAATACTCAGATGGGAAGTAGTGATACTGAGATTCCGCCCAAGTGTCTATATCGCTGTTAGCGATAATCGACTTGAGAAGAATACTAGCCAGATTCACCTATCAATTCCCCGTAACAATAAATATGCAAAGAAAAAACTGGGAAGGGGTTTATTCCTTCCCAGTAAGCCGTATTCCTAAATTTTAAGAATTAGCCGTTAGCTTCAGCAGCTTTTGCAGCCTTAGCAGCGCCGTCATAGTTAGCAGCCTGAAGGCCGCGACGGGTCAGCATGGTCTTAACACCACGAGCCGTCTTGCCGATAGCCTCGGCAATATCTTCAACGGTCATGCGAGCTACGTCAATCCCTTCGAGGGGATCAGACTTAGTTGAAGCATGGCTTTCCTTCTGGGCCGGAATCGCGTCGATAGCGCCCGAGCGAAGAAGTGAGAGAGCCTTACCGCGAACCTGGTTCACATTGCGATCCAGTGCGGAGGCGATATCCTCAAGGAAAGCGCCCTTGGTAGCAAGAGCAATAAACTTTTGCTCTTCAGCGTCCGAGAACGAACGCGCTACTTCAGCCTTCGGAGTAGGCTTGACGTGCTCCGTCAGTTGCATCGACAGGAGTTTACCCTGCACTTGCTTGGCAGAGAACTTGCCGCCAGCGAACGCAGCTGCGATTTCGCCGTAGGTGTACTCGCCAGAATTATCCGCTACGAAAGTGCGAAGAGTTGCCTCTTCAGCATCGCTGAAAGCCTTCGTCGTTACCGACGCAGACGACTCAACTTCGTAGCCCATCTTGCGGAGCTTGGAAGCTACAGAACGGGGGGAAGCATCAAGCTCCTCTGCAGCAGCCAGTACAGTGGCGTGCGAAACCGGAGCTTCGCCACCAACGTAATTCGAAAGAGCGTCCGTGCGCTCATCAGTCCATTTTTGCTTAGTCATTTATTCACCTGTAAGATCAGAGAGGTTAGTAATAATAGAGACACCATTGTCTCTAGCTTTTTGGGTTTTAGCAGATTCAACACCGCTTTCGTTCACTAGAATTGTGACTTCTTTTGTTATAGAAGATTTTACAATATATCCCAAATCTAGTAGGAACTTTTCGGCTTCTGCCTTGGTTTTGAACGATTTCAGTTTACCTGTAATACAAACAATACCTTTAGTTGGTTTACTTTCAATGCCAGCGGTACTAAAAGTGAATGGAAGAGAAGAGATACCAACAAACTCTTCTTCAAACCAATTCAATAGATTTTCTGTGGCTTTTGGGCCAATACCTGCTTTTTCACAGACCTCTGAAGTCAGCTCGGAAATGTGGTTAATAACCTTGCAGAGTTTTTCTGCGGCAGTCTTACCGATCAGAGGAATAGAAAAAGCGGGAAGAAGCAAGTCAAGAGAAGCAGACTTTGATTTTTCAATCTCTTCTACAAGTTTTGCTGCTAGCTTTTCGGATTGTAGACCTTCTGCAATTTGCTCAATAGACATATGATAAATATCGTAAATGTCCTGAATGTCGAGCTTTTGAATTGCGGCGGGGCCGAGACCCTTAATCTTGAGAGTATGTGCAAAATGCTGTACTCGCTTAAAAGCCCTGCTGCTGCAATCTGCGTTAAGGCAAAAGAGCTGGTCATTTTTCCATACGAGCGGGGACTCGCAGCTTGGGCAATTAGTCGGAACAATTATTTTCACAACCGCTTTCTCAATCTATTGAAGAAGTATTATAGAGGATTTCACCTTAAAAGTCAAGAACTATTTTTTTGTAGGTGTGTCAAATGTTCTTTGGTACAGACCGAATTATATCGTTGTCTATTTGAAAACACTCTGTATACCCACCAAATTTCGAAGTTGGACTAAATTTAAGATGTTTGAACTGTTCGTGAAGTTGCTGTTCTAGTTTCCAGCATTTGTATAGCGTGCTATGAACTACTTTTTGTATTCGTACTTCATACCCGGTGAAGCCGCGACTGCGGCGAAGAACGTCTTTCCAGTTCTTTCCGTAAGCGATACCAATCTTAATACATTCTCGTTCTAGAGTTTTCTTATTTACAAGAATAACGCAGTACAACACCCCAGGGCCTTCGGCCTCTGCTGGATGATTTTTAAAGAATGTTTCGTTGTAAATTCCGCTCACAGTGAACGTGGAATATTTGGAAATTGTACGACGTTATCGCTCTCTTTTTCTTCTTTTACATTTTCGTTTGAGAACATCAGAACATTTCCTACAATTTCGTCAGGCTCAAACTCTTCGTTATCCAGAATTGTTTGAAGCGTAAAGATCCAACCTTCTAGTAGCTTTTTTCTCGTCATTGGACGAATAAGCCAGAAATGGTCAAACATACCAATGGCTGGAACATAGTGTGTCTTTTTATCAAGAACACCATGATAGCCAAACATATTGTTATCATCAATCACTTTACTTTCCTCACAATCTTGGGAATAATTTCACCAGATCGAATAACTTCAACTAGACACCCAATCTCAAGATCCATCTCTTCAATGAATCGAATATTGTGAAGAGTAGCTTTTGATACTGTTGCTTCTCCGACCACTACTGGCTCTAGAATTGCTACTGGAGCAACTACGCCAGACTTTCCGACATTCCACTTTACATCGAGTAGTTTTGTAACCACCCCTTCTGCCTTTCTTTTGAGAGCAAAGGCACCACGTGGATGATGTGCGGTATATCCTAGCTCTTCGAAAACTGAATTACTATCAATACGAAATACTTTTCCATCGTGCGGAAAGAGATCCCAGTCTGAATCTAGAATAGTATCAAACTCTGTAAGAAGTCGCATATCCTCTACAAAACTATCTGTAACTTTGCTTTGAACATCGTAAGCAATAAACGTAAGATCACGAGTGAGAAACTCATCAATCGACTTGAGATTGAGTGCTCCAGAAGCATAGTTTCGTGCATTAGGAATAGTTTTCGGGGCTACTACTTCTCCAGTAATCTGAATAGTTTCCTGTGTATAGATTATATTCGGAACAAGATGCCGAAGAAGATAAGTAATATTTCTACCCTTCTTTCCATTGCCTCGTGTAAGCCCGCGCACGAAGATGCCCTGCTCGTAGACAAGTGCTACAGCAGCTCCATCAAGTTTTGGAGTTACAATAAAGTCGTGGAAGGAAAAATAGTCCGGAGATGATTCACCCTCAAATACTTTCTGAAGGCTATACATTGGAAAAAGGTGTGGGTACTCGCCATCGCTTGCGCCCACACTTTCATAAGAAAAAGCAGAAGAAAGAGCATCAAACTCTTCATCACTAATAATTGGGTTGCCGTCGTAATAGGCTTTCGCCGCACGGTCTAGAAAATCTTTCATTTGAATTCCTCAAAAGAAGTATTTTAAAGCATTGAGTTACATTTGTCAAACTTATTTTCCTAGTTCGTCAACGTAATACTTAACGATACCAAGTAACGTATAGAAAAGAGTAACACCCAATACTAACCCAATAAATAACATCATGCTGAATATATGCCTCTTATTAAGTCGCCAAAGATTTCTTCGACAACTTTCTTGCTTTCTGCTAGTGATAAAATCTCAGATATTGCAATAAATAATTCTTTTGATGTTTCTATTTCAAGCGGAATAGAGATTCCTTTTGGAGTTGGCTTCCACTCTTCGTCAAAATCAAGATAGAACTCACGAATATGTAAGTATTCTTGTTCTCGAAATTCATTTATGTATAGCCGTACTTGCTTTAGACCATCATTTGTTATTATTCTGCTGTAAACGTCCATTCACTCATTCCTTAAAATTGAGGCAAGAGGAACAACTGACTTTACGTTTTCTGGTTTCATTAGGCGGAATGCATCGCAGTCCCAACAAAACATTAGAAGACTCTCATCATCTTCTTTTGCCCTGTTGCTTTTTTGCCTAATATAAGGCGTAGAGAAATCTACGGTACAGACATTGTACTTTACTTTTTTAGAGTTTGGGCTCTTATAAGTAATTACTGCGTCTCCCGCATCCTCTACTAATTTTCTTAACTCTTCTTTGTCCACAAAAACACTCCATATTGCGTTGCAAGAAACCTCTTTCTTCGAAGCTAATATGTCGAGATGTGGAAAAACCCCGATAGCCGAAACTATCGGGGTTAAGTAGAATTACAACTTACTTATTCAGATTTGAGATGATAGTTGCAAAGTACATGGCAGCCTTGCCAGTAAGTTTGCTAACAACATCTTCGTCAATCTCTTGGCCTGCATCACGAAGAGCAGCAGTGATTGCCTCCTGTGCGCCAGCCTTAGATACACGAGTACCTGTAGCTGCTTTTGCAGTGCTAGTGGAACCTTTTGAAGCAGCTTCTTTCTTAATATAGACGCCAGCTTTCGTAAGTACCATACGAACACCATTTGCAGACTCGCCCATATCGTCAGCAATTTGCTTAACGATTTCCATCGAGTTCTCAGAAGTAGGGTTGGCCTTCTCGTAGGCTTCTACTGCTGCTGCGCGCTTATCATCATCCCATGCCATTTTGCGTTTTCCTTTCGTTGGTTTATTAAATCCGGGACAGCTCCCGGTAGCTTTAATTTGCTGACGGTAAAATCTATCGCCCATCTATCTTTCCCTCACCGTATGAAGAGTATTATAAGATATTTGGGTTTCAAAGTCAAGAACTTTTTATGGGTATGTCTCTTTAATTGCTTGTACAATACCAGCTTTATAGCTCTCTGAGTGAAATACAAATATGAAAAAGAATACTGGGGCAAATATAAACCCGAGTAAAAAAGCCATTACATAAAATATAAGTGTGGAATCTTTTACTAAGCTCTCTGCTTTGGCCCTCATATTTAGCCATAGCATACAAAAAGCTGTTGTAATACAAAAAACTATATAGTATTCAAAGATCATTCAAATTAATTCCATAGCCTTCAAGATGGCTGAGTTTGCCTAGATCATATGCTAGGCTTGAAGAGAAAAATCCATCGCCCAATATATACACACTATAGCATGGAACGCCGTACTTGGGTACATAATAATTATCGTCAAGCCGCTTTTTAATAACGCATTTTGCCCTGTGCTGGGCGCACCAAGCAATTTCGTCGTTATCAAAATCTTCCGCAATACAGCTTTCAGGAAGAAGTTGTGGCTTCAGAGGGCTAAAGCCTGGCTCTCGTTGTGGAATTCCAACCTGGTCTACAATTGCTTTGATAAAATTTGTAGACCTATAAAGTTTATCTGAGATTGCGTATACAGGCGTACCATTCATATACTCTGTAATAATATATGAAATTTCATCGTTAGTTGCAGGGCGGCCTTTTTTCTTATCTTTCAGACGTTTAATGTTTTCCTGACGAGCTACAAACTCCTCAATAATATTATTCAGTCGAGAAGTATTGTACGAGATTTTCAGCATCTCACACGCTTCTTTTTTAGTTGCGGCCGGAGAGGCGTTCAATGCCGCAATGACTTTTCGAATATTCGTGTCACTCAGATCTTCGTAATCCTTTGCTTTTACTCGCGCCACTCTGCTCCTCCACAAGTTCATTAAAAATTTTAAATGCGTTTTTTTCGTACATCGTCATTGCGACAGCAGTATCCCCTTTATATATTATAAAGTGTCTCTCTGGATAAAAGAATCTATGGATACTGTAGGACCCCTTTTCAATCATCTTCATAGAAGAATCCGAGATCTTCATCACAGAAATAGGGGCCAGAATCGGGCGGCGTATACCACCAATCTTTCTCCGATACTCGAATACAGTGATAGGGAATAGTGTACCCATCACCGGACATATCGTCACCGCAAGATTTACAAATCATCGTGTAATCCTTTTTTCATAGTCTGCAATACTCTCGTCCCACCAGTAAGGCTTTGAACGACTCTTCCAAGAGGCAAATGTACCCTTATCTAGCATATAATACATACGATAAGAGCCGATTGGATCGTCATAGTTTTTAAGTTGATCGGGCATTGCAAGACCAAACTTTGTAAACCCGATCGAAGGAATATTTTTCGGATCGGGAAGACTATTGATAACTGTGATTGATTTGTGCGTAGTTCCATAGCGATAATGCTGCTCGGAACTGAGCGCGTTAGCATAGCAATGCGACCACTCAAAGTTATCAAGAGATGTGCGCATCCAAATTGTGCAAGGATGGTTTTGCATTGTTGGCAAATAAGGAATAGTCCGCTCCTCTAGCGGAAGAGCGGACTGTTCGATTCGCTTGACGGAAAGAACTTTATTTTCTTCTTTATTAAGTGCGCGAGGCACATAGCCGAGTAGCATATCTATCCAAAGATTAGTGCAAATCATTTGTGCGGCTTCGAGCTGCATTTTAGTTACGTGTTTATCAACATGATACTCGGCACACTTGTCGAGATCGTCATCAAGATAAAATAGATTCATCGTAGGTATACTCTGCGAAAAACATATTATACAGCTTTAAGCAAAGTAAGTCAAGAACTAATGCCACTCAATTGATGGAAATAATTTTATATTTTTATACACTGCCTTTGAATATAGTATAAGATCCACTAAGTTACAAATGTCATCTGTTGATAGTGCCTCCGAAACATCTCCGCATGGATAAGGATTTTTATCAGACCACAATGTAGTATTTATACCCCCTGGATGTATACTAGTAACAGAAATATTTTTACTTCTTAACTCCAATCCTAAAACTCCGGCAAAAGAGGTTAAACCAGCTTTTGACGCACAATATATAGATTGATTTTCTAATTCCTGTAAACCCGCAACAGAGTTTACAAATATTATCTTAGCTCCATTATTCATATGAGGAATACAAGATTTTGTGATGTAAATAGATCCTAATAGGTTAGTTCCTATTATATTATTTATTTCACTAAAACTTGTCTCTTCGAATTTTTTCATTAAAAAAATAGCGGCATTATTTATTAATATATCTATTTTAAAATCTTTGCTGAAATTTTTAAATATATCAACTTCTGGAGAACTTATATCTAGTTGTATATGCCTATAGTTTTCGTGTTCAATTGGGCACAAAGTTTTACTGATGCCAAATATTTTGTGCCCTTTATTTAAAAGGTATTTTGCTAAGGAATTTCCTAGACCTTTTGAAGTCCCGGTTATGACAATATTTTTAATCATTATTTAAAACTATAAATGTGTCTATAGCCTCTTTTAATTCTTGCTGAGTAAGGTCATTAAGTATAGTATAGTTTCCTATATTTACTGGTACAGGCAGATACTGGTTGCCATTTCTATGTTTCATAGTGTCTTCTAAAGAATTTTTTAATAGTTCAATATTAGTAAAATCTTTATGGAATGTTGGCAGTTTTAAATTTTTAGCTGTTATGAATATTCTACTTAATTGTTCTTTATCTATGTATCCTCTGTTATAAGATATACAGGAACTGAATAAGCAATCTAAAATTACAGCTTCGCCATGATATAAATTTATCATATTTTTCATTTCAATTAATGGGCTAAATGAATGCCCAAAATCTACGCATCTGTCTAATTTTTTCTCCCAAAGATTTGGGGCTAGCTCATTTATCATTCCAGTTATCGCTAAATTAATTACTCTAACCGGTACTGCGCCATACTGAAATTTTTCTAGTATCAATTGTGCGTAATTGTCCTCTAACAGTAAAAATAGCTCCTCATCTTTTATTAAAGCTAACTTGTATATTTCTGCTATGCCATTTACAATATTTCGCTCATCCTGGGTGTTTATAAATTTTTTATCTATAAAAGTAGCGATTGGCGGGTAATAAGAACCTATTCTATTTCTTCTATTAAAATGATTAACTCCAACTTTAACCCCAACTGAAGCATCCACGATTGCTAGTAAAGTAGTTGGTACTTTTATATATGGAATGCCCCTTCTGTATATTGAGGCACAAAATCCAACTAAATCTAATAGTACGCCACCACCTATTGCTATTATGGGCTCTCTTCTTAACAGAGATAGATCTTCAAAAAATTTTAAAACACTATTTACGTGCTCCCAATTTTTATTTTCTTCTTTTGAGTCAATAACACATAATTTTAAATCTATCTTTAAACAGGAAAAATAGTATAATATATTTTCACCGTACAAATCATTTATTATTTTATCTATAATTACTATTCTTCTAGTAGAGTCATTATACTGTAGTATATCATGGTTTATAGGGTTAAATATATCGCTAGAATATTTTATTGTAAAATTAATAGGTAATTCTGATGTTACGTTCCAAGATCTTTTGTAGTTATTAAAATTGTTTAAGATATTATTCATTAATACACCTTTCTATTAAATTACTGGCATGCGCATAAAAATACTTTGCTTTTTCTACTTCGCCAGCCGCACATTTAAATGGTAACATCCTTATAAATTGAGAAGCCTCCAAAATATAAATAATATTTAAATTTTTAACTCGCTTAGTTAGCTCCTCTTCAAAACTTGTATTAAAATGAATGAAAGGGTGAGGTATTTTTTTATTGTTTTTATTTATGTGTGGAAAGTCTATACTAACGGAATTATCATTTATAAATCCATAGTAACTTCTAGAACACTGCAATACCATAGAATAATCTAAATATTTTGTATCTACAACACTTTCTTCATATGGGTCAATAAACACAACTCTATTTTCATCAAAAGAGTACATTATATTCTCTAATGTAGGGTTACCATGTATATTACCTTCTAAGTCTATTTTGAGGTTTTTAAATATTTTTTCTAAAGAGCTTTTATACTTAGCTAAATTAGATATTTTATTGCCGTTGAATATGTAGTAATCTTGCTCAGTAAATTTATAGAAATCTGAACTCATTTTTTTAGCGTCTAAAATTTTTTGCTCTATCTCTTCTATAAAATACAAGAAAGAAATGTTTGGTAGAGACTTATATGTATAACTATGTAATGCATCAAAAGCTTTCCACAAAGCATCATTAATCTTTTTTATTTGAGTATCTTCAACATTGCTTTCAGTAAAAATAGTTTTTATATCTGTAAACCCTGAAAGATACTCCATATCAAAGAATGCGTTGCCATTTTCATAGCCTACATTTAAAATTTTTGGGAAAAGACTATTATGCAGTTCGGATAATCTTTGCATCTTTTTTAATTGAGAGTACCAGCGTATAAAGCCGTACTCTCTATCTTTTGTTGTATTTACAGATTTTCTAACAAATTTAGTGCTGTCACTTTCTACAAGAACAGTTGAGCTTAAAGAACCGCCTTTTAATTTAGTTACTTTCATTTTATGTAGTAACCATTAATTTAGCAAATTCTATACCATATTCATACGGAGACCCCAAAACAATAGTTTTATGGTTATTATCTAAACCGTTAGAGTAAATATCAAATTTTTTAGCGCTAATCATATTACTTAAAATATTTGACACATATATCTCTGAGTTTTGTGACATTTCTACAGTTTCGTTAAACTGTTCCATATAAAATTCAGAACTTTTAAAACAGTACAGTCCAGAACTAGCAAAAGGAGATATTGGTATTTTTTCTACAATTTGTTGAACATACCCATTAGAGTCTGATTTTACATAACTATACTTTTGGTTATTTGAGATAAATACATCAACATAAGCATCGTTTTTAATCGCAAATTTTTCTATATCAAAAAAATTTCTTCCTTTTAATATAGTGTCCCCATTCATAATAGCAATAGGTTTATTTTTATATTTTAATAGACTAGCACCAACCATTGCCGTATGCGCTTGTCCAAGAGTGTCCGCAATATAGTAAATATGTTTATTTGGGACATTTTCAAGTGTTGAATATAAATTGTTTTTAAAATATTTATCTCTACTATTTGCTAAGATTATAATTTCATCAAAATCATACCCATAACTGAGTTGAGTTATAATTTCTGAAATAATAGTTGTGTTATTCCAGGGTAAAAGATATTTTGGTATATCAAATCCAACATCGTGAAATCTAGTGTTTAATCCAGCTATACAAAGTATCAAATTCATATTTAATTAAAAATTCCTTTTAAAGTTGATAAGAATGCTTCTGGGTGATTTACTTTAAATTTTCCAAAAGCGTGCAAAAAATTAACTACGGATAAATTAGTGTTGGGCGTATATTTAACATTGAATGTTTCAGGTATATTATAAATATCAATATCACTATTAGCTATGGCATAATTTAATAGTACAGAATCATCAGTAAATTTTATATTTTTATAGTCCAGTACGTCATCTATAGTTTTTTCTATAACGTATGAATTTAATAAAATAACCCCCGCCTGAAATCCGGATTCTTTTATTCTAGTACCTATAAAAATACTATCTTGATCTAACTCTTTGTTTGCCTTCCAGTAGGGTACTCTACAAAATTTATTATCTTTACTAAAAGAAAATATGTTATCGGCTTTTGGCAGCGCAAATACATCTGTATCCACATAGCATATACTATCATACTTATCAAACCAATGGTCTTTATTTATCCATAAATCTAATCTTTCCCAAGTAGGATGAATATAATTTACTTTAGGCTCAGTTATAAGTATATAGTCTAAATCATATTTTATGCAGTAATCTCGAAAAGACTTACTTGAATAATTAAAAATAACTTCATTAGTTTTATCTAGTACACTAGTTTTATTACCTTTTTTATATAAACTTGGGTTAATATGAAATTGTACTATTGCGTTTCTTGACATTTTAATTCCCCCAAAAATAGTTTCTTTCTCTAGAGCCCGCGTCTGCTTTTCTTGGGCCTTTTAAATGGTCTAAATATTCACCGAGAACGCCAGCGGAAAAAGGGTGGATTTCCCTATACTCATTATTTGGGGATAAATCGAAATAAGGTATTTTAAATCTTTTTATTACATAAGTTAATATGTAGCCATCATGCCACTCTGGTAATTTATAAATTTCGTCGCTTCTATAAATATTAGCATAATTATGCAAAAGCGTATTATACTCTAGGTGATTATTGTCTGTCAATATAAATCCTGACTCAATAGCACGAGTATTTCTCATTAGTACAGATACACAAGAAGCCCCAGATTTTAAAGTATTTAACCATTCTAAATTTATTGGTTTAACAGTTATACAATCAGCATCCAACCATATATTGTATCTATCTATATTTTTCTCTAAGTGGTTTATTATAGTGAACGCTTTATATGAAAATCTTGCAGCCCCTCTATAAAAAGAGTCTTGCTTAATTGACAGACCTCTTCTTACAAACTCAATTTGCTCTTGACATTCTCTGTTAAAATCCACCCATACTATTCTGTCATTTAATATCTCTGGAGTTCCCTCATAGTATATGTACAATTTTATATCTTCTGGCCAATACTGTAAAAAAGTATCTATAAACCTACTGCCGTATAATCTATAGTCAGCGGGTGAGAATGTTGTATATATATTAAACATGCTTTGCTACTTCTAACCAGTTATTTGAAAATTCACAATTTGAGTATTCGTCAAACCAGGGGCCGCCATCTGTATAATGTAAAACATTAGGATGCTTTATATCGTTGTAATAGCCAACTAAATAATTCCAAGTGTGGGGTAGTTTTCCTATAGAAGAAGCCCACTCCATTCTATGAAGATACTGTGGGGAGTATAAATTAACTTTACTCAAAGTTAGATTCTTTTTTACCTCAGGGTGCCCACAATCAAAAACCATGAAAGAAGACCAGTTCTTTTTTGGATATGTATGCTGTACTCTTCCGTCCATCTTTATAGAGGATTTGGGTACATAACTTTCATGCTGCACACAACTTACAGGGTCCCCCTTGTATATAATTTCTTGTAAAACGCCCATAATATTTGTTTGTACTAACATGTCGCAGTCCATAAATACTGATATTCCAGAGTAGTCGCTTAAATATGGAACTAAAAATCTAGTTAGTGTAAATTCTGTTGAAGCTAGCGGGTCTTCTTCTCTTCTATATATTCCTAGCTCCCGTAGGTATTGTTGTTTAATCGGGTACACTTCTATAAAATCATTATGCAGCTTAATAGATTTTTTACAAACCTCATACGCTATCTCTTCTCGAGAATCCCACCCAATAAAAACTTTCATTTAAACCTCTAGTACAATAGTAAAGTAATCCCTGTCCTTCCACTTTCTCTGTAGCCTATCAGATCTCATTAAATTTTTGATATTTTTATGCTTAACTGTTCCGTGGGTTTTTGCTATACTTAATAAAGTCGGCATCCAATCAGCATATAATATATCTTCTAATATAACTAATCCACCCTTGCGGCATAAATTTGGGTAATGTGTTAAAAAAAATATCATTGACTCCAGGGTATGTGGCCCATCATCAATTATAATATCAAAGTTACTTGGTAAAGTTTTAACTGTATTTATAGTATATGCATCTTCTATTAATTGTATAATTCTTTCTTCTTTATTTAAAGATAAACATTCTTTTATATCAATCCCAGTTATTGTTGCATTTAAAAAATAATCTTTCCACAATAAAAGCGATAAACCATCTTTTATACCTATTTCTAGTAAATTTAAAGTACTATCCCTCAAACTTTCAGTAAAAATAATTTCATAAACTTCATGTATAAGTCCTAAATAATACTTATCAGTTTTTTCATATTCAACTGATTCTATAAATTCTACAAGTTTCATTATTTAATCCTATATAAATTCTAATTCTATAGAGTATCTATCAACTAATATCAACAGCATTTCTTTTTCAATATCCCATCTATGGTCAGGATACTGACCCCAAGTAGGGCCTCTAGTTAAAGACCAATTAAATGTACCAGAACTTACATTATCAAAACCAAATAAAGTTAATTTTTTTGGTTTTAGAATTTCGCAAGCGTACATAATGGTATGCAATCCACAACTCATGTGGTTGTGCCCAACATCACTAGATGTTGGATGAATTGTCATTTTTTCATGTCTAGTAAAGTTTTCAGTTCTTAAAGACCTATAGAAATCATTCCAATAATCACATTTATCTTTTAATAATGTAAATCTTAGGTCTGGTTTTATATTTATTTTTTCGTGCCTAGAATCGGCGAAAACCCATATATCTGCCTTAGAATCCCAAAATAAAGCTTCTTTTATTGTGTAGGAGCCACAAATTATAGAAGTTTTTTTACCAAAATCTTCAGGGTAAGTAGTCATCAAAGAGTGTGACACTGCTTTTTGACGTATAACTATATCGAAAGAGTCTATATTATTACCTAAATTTGAATTTAATAAGCTAGGGCCGTGACCAATTATAGCTATGTTAAGCATATTGTTTATACCTAGTTAAAGCATTTTCGCCAATAAATTTTTTTAAATAATAGTAGTCTGGGTCTGGATTATTGAATATCATTGTATGTTTTCTACTCATTCCACCACGACCCGATAATCCTTTTATTCCAATAACGTACTCTATTTTATTATTACTTAAAAATATTTTTTTGCTATCTTCTACTAATCCCCAAAGTAAATGGTCTAATAATTCTGTATTTTTACTACAGATATCTTTAAATTTAGGTATTAACGTACTTTTAAACGAAGTTTGGCACATTGGGTTTAAACCATTATTATACTGTTTATCCCAAAAAGTTTTATTTGAAATGTTATAAAAAATAACTCTTGTCCTGCCAAAAATATCACAATTGTTTAAATTTTTATCACAAGTTTCTAGCCAACTTGGATGATAATAATCATCGTCTTCTACCATAACGATTTTATCATTCTTCACATTTTCCAATGCTTTCAATATATTATCTGATTGAGTACTAAAAGTTGGTAAAGTTAGTCTATTAATTTTTAAATGCGTTACGCTCCAATTATCTGGCATTTTTGGAGTTTCATAATGAGAAGCTATACTGTCATCTGCTATAATCCAGTTCACTTTGCCAGTAAAAGTTTGTTTTTTCATCCACTCTACACACAAAGAAAACTGAAGTGGCCTATCGCCACTAGGCGTTATGATATCAAGCATTCGCATACGCCTCAATTCTATACATATCCCATAAGTCTACTAAATCTTTTCTCCAATGTGGTTTTGGTATTCCACGAAACCATGCCGGTTTCCAGGGTTGCGTTGGCATGGAAGTAAAATGAAGATGCCATATATCTGATATAGGTCGATCTTCCCCATCTAGACAATTCCATCTTGGGTCAAAGTGATGGCTTTTCTTAACAATATCCCAATAAATGCTCGTACCATAGTTTGGAGTATTTTTAATTACGGATACTGGCTGCACTAGAGATTGCATAGCCGCACAATCAATAACCATAACACAAAGGCGATCTTCGCGTGAGGCGAAAGGCTTGCCATTTAAATCAATATTATATAGCTCAGAAATATCTTTTAAATTTAGCTGGTCTACATCCATATAGATAGCTCTTCCAGTAAATCCACAATATTCTGGTATAGTCCACCGAAGATTGGTGAATGGTGTAGCCCATGTAGAGTTATTAAAATACCCCATATAAGAATCATTATTTCTCATAAAAATAACCTCAAGTGGTTCGCTTGAGTGTTTTCTTAAAGAATACTCTAAAGTTTTTTCTGCAACAGCATCTTCCCCGTTTTGGGAAGTACCGACAAATATTTTAATCACTTTGTAATTCCTCTTCTAAATTACTTTTTCGAAAACAGTTCAAAGCAGAATTTTCTGTACAATTAACTACAAGATCTCTAATAGGGCCTTGTATGCTATTATAATTTTGAACAAAAATATTATAGGGGCTATTATTGCTCATTTGCATATGGTCGCCAAAAAAATGACTCTTACCTTTAATTTTTTGCATATTATAGCCAACTAAAATAAACTTTCGTCCGCCCATTAAAAATGCAATATTTAGAGCTTGATATCCGGAATTTGACCCATAATGAACTTTGTCTTGTCTAAGACTGAATCCAGTATTGTGGAATCCTTTTATAACTTTCACACCCCATTTAGCCGCGTTACTGCCGTAAGCCCAAGAGGATAGATGTGGGTATTTCTCACGAAAGTCTGCGCCCCAGCACTCCCACCATTTTTCGTCACAAGCATAATGCTCGTCCAAAAAATCTATAGTTCTATATGCGTCATTTATACCAAAAACTACGTGGTCTCCTTTATATTTACGAATAGTCTCTACTACCTCCGGTGTTAGCGAAGGCCCAGTAGCACACATAATAAATTTTCTATTTCTGTATTTGTGGTAAACTTTACTTTCAGTGTTCATTCTGTAGTCTATCCATTAATCTTTTAGCTCTGTTTGGAACTTGCCTATACCAGAGCGAGTCTCTTCCTTCTATTGAAGCTTTTTTCCAGTTTCTTACATCAATAGCAGCTTTAAAGTTTTTAAACTTTGAAAAGCGCGTGTACCCAAGATTGAACATCATATTTACTAGTACGTGCTGAATATCCTCTGGAATCGTATCAAAATTTACAAATAACTTTTTACAGTCTTTCACCGCACATTCTGCGTCGGAGATAAATAATTCAGTAACTCTTTTATCGGTTACTTTTGTACCAATAGGTTTTCCATATTCAGGGTCATCTGGTTTAATTAAGTGACCAATACCGACAGTTGGATAACCAAGATGGTCTAGGTATATTTCGTACTTGACGCCTTCATCATCCATGATTTCTTTTTTAAGTATTTCGTAATTCATTTTTTCCTCATAAATCCAATAGCGGAGCGAACTCCAAATGATGCTGCTACAATAACGGACAAGGTATACTGATACCAGTCTGGCATACTATCAAGAGCGGTAAATCCATCTCTTACATATTGAACCGTATCTGGGAAAAAACACAGTATCATAGGTAAACTAAAAAGAATAGTCAGCCATTCATCTTTCCAAGAAGAAGCACTATTCTGGGCCATTATATTTTCCCAGTTTGCTTCGCTTTCAGCAGATTTTACAAGCACCGTAGCTTCGGCTTCTGCTTTTGCTTTTATCTTGGTATTTTTACCTTCTAACCAAGTTTTTCCTAATTCTACAACTCCGCCTAAAATTGGTAGTAACATGGATTGATCCAATGTACTTAAAGAAGAGGCCGCCCCGAAGAGCGGCCTCAACTATTATTGTACCTCGATCTTGATTGGTTTACTATTATAAGAATACTGAAGACTTATAGATAGCATTCCATTGTGAAACTTTGCGGTCTTCACTTCAAGGTCAGTGTCTAATTTAAAATTGCGCTCAAAGCTCTTCGAAGAGATTCCTTTATGAATCCACTGAAGATTCTCGTCCTGTTCTTGCTTTTCTCCCTTAATTGTAAGTACGCCTTTATGTAGGCAGACCTCAACGTTGGAAGGTTCCCAACCAGGAAGTGCTACTTGAAGCAAGTATCCACCATCATCTGTTTTTAGAGTGTTATATCGTGGATAGTCAGTGCCAGTGACAGGAATATTCCGTGCAAAAGTGTCGAAGCCGACAAAAAAAGTATCAAGTTTCATTTTATTCTCCATGGTATTGCCCCTTTCGGTAGCGGTTAGTCTATAACAGTGTGGGAAGATTCCGCACACTGTCATATATTATAACAGGGAATAACACGATAGTCAAGCACTATTTTTTATGTGGTCTTCAAGTTCCGACTTAGCAATAATGTAAGACTTTACCAGCCCGCTTCGTACTATATCTTCTACTTCGAACTCCACAAATTCAAATTCATACATTTTTTCAAGAATGTCTAGAAAATGCGACATTCCTTTCTTCTCACGAGCTTTTTCAAGATCACTTTGTCGATAGTCGCCAGAAAAAATTATCTTTCCTTTTTCGCCTATTCGCGTTATAATAGTATCTAGTTCTTGAAAGGTACAGTTTTGAAATTCATCAACTATAACGATGCAATCATCAAGCGTAACTCCCCGAAGATAGGAAGTTGTGACAAATTCTATTTGCCCTTTATTTTTGAGAATGCCGTAAGCATCGCCACGGCCAAAGATTTCACTTACAATTATTTTATAAGGTTCTTCATACGCTTCAATTTTTTCTTTCAGTGATCCTGGAAGAAATCCAACATCTCGAGTTGGTACTGCACTGCGTATAATAATGACTTTATAGTAGGGGGATTTTTTAGCTAGAATTGCTTGAAGGGATAGATATAGAGATAGAAAGGATTTTCCTGTTCCGGCCATTCCATGCAATACAAGATGATTGTTCGGAAAGTAGTCAAAAACCTTCTTTTGGTTTCGAGTTATTGGCGAGAAAGACTTCGGTTGAAAATGTTGCGGTTGATAGTGTTTTGCCATTGTACCTCCTTAGGTAAAGTACATTTTATCAATAATTAAATAGAAAGTCAAGTAACATTTTTTTCGAAGGGTTTGGAAAAATGTTACTTGACTTTTCAAGTGAATGAGTGGTATAATACTTGAAATTGATAGAGAGGAGTTTGAAATGTCTGTAAAAGTTGTATGGATTACGCCTTCCGCCATGGAGACTGTAGCATACTGTGCGCGGGTATCAAACCCTGCAAATCAGCACAATATGACTACTGCTCCACAGCTGATTAAATATTTGCTAAAAAACAAACACTTCTCTCCTTTTGAGATGGCAAACGCTTGTCTCGAAATCACAACTACGCGAGATATTGCTCGTCAAATTCTTCGTCATCGCTCTTTTACTTTTCAGGAGTTTAGCCAGCGATACGCAGAGGTTACGAGCGACTTTATCTTTCGTGACGCGCGTCTGCAAGATACAAAGAACCGTCAGAACAGCATTGATGCAAATGACGAAGTGCTTCAGTACAAGTGGCAGGAGTGCCAACGAGAGCTAAGCGATGTTGCTCAGGAAGTTTATGAGTGGGCTATTAATAATGGAATTGCAAAGGAACAGGCTCGTGCTGTTCTTCCAGAAGGAATGACGCAATCGCGCATTTATATGAATGGAACTCTTCGCAGCTGGATGCACTATATTGATACTCGTTGTGGTAACGGCACGCAACGAGAGCATATGCAAATCGCACAAGAATGTCGCCGTGCACTTGAAGAAAAAGGAATCGAACTGTGGTAGAATTGATTGAGTATCAGAGATTTGTAGAGTATACTACTAGCCGCGAATCAAAAGGTATTAGCGAATTTATTGATCGAATTGTAACGATTGACGCGAATGTCCCGCTCTTGCTGACGGCAAGTGTTGGACTGGCTAGCGAGAGTGGTGAATTTTCAGAGATTGTTAAAAAAGTAATTTTTCAAGGAAAAGAACTCAATGTTGACGTTCGTTATCATATGCTACGTGAGTTGGGAGATATATGTTGGTATCTCGCCAATGCTGCCAATGCTCTGGGAGCAGATCTGGAGGAAATCGTAAAAATGAATGTGGCAAAACTAGAAAGCCGCTATCCAAACGGTTTTGAAGTTTCCCGCAGTGAGAACCGAGCAAAAGGTGATATATGATTCAGTGGGCTAGAGAAGTTATTACTTTATTAAAAGAGATTAACGCTCGACTAGAAAGAATTGAAAAGAATCAGGCATCTATTCTTCGCAATCGAAATGGAAGAAACTTTATCGCTACTGGCCCACATAATTCTTGACATATGATGTTCTAGCCTTGATAATATACTTTCTGAGCGGCCCTTAAAGCATAAATGGCGATGCAGCGGATTTGTAATCCGCAGAACTTGGTTCGAATCCGAGTGGGGGCACCAGTTACCGGTTTTCGGTTACGTCCGGTCTGTCATGAAGCAAGCAAGCCCAGGCCGATTGAGTTGCGGTACAGCAAGCCCTAGAGTGTGATACAGATAAAAACCGTCCTAATTATAGGACTGTAGCTCAGTGGTAGAGCAACGGGCTTTTAACCTGTTGGCCGTGGGTTCAAGTCCCACCAGTCCTACCAAATATTGCCGATGTGGGGGAATGGTAGACCCGCGAGTTTTAGGTACTCGTAACGTAAGTTGTGGAAGTTCGAGTCTTCTCATCGGTACCAATATGCTCTCATCGTCTAACTGGTTAGGACACCGCCCTTTCACGGCGACAATACGAGTTCGAGTCTCGTTGAGAGTACCATATTCTCGTAAGCTACTCCGAGGGTAAATTGAGTAGCAAATATTTTGGAGGATTTATGTGGCGTTTGTGGTGTAAAGCTCTTGGGGAAAAAGCAACTTCGTCGAATAACGAAGCCGATAAAGTTGCTTGGATTCGTACTTTTTTAATTGTTCAAGCTGTAATTACAAACTGTTTCATTATTGCAAATTTCTTTTTCACACACATTAGGTAACTTATATGCCACTTTTTATTGTTGAAACTGTACGCCTTTTTCGTCACACTTATGCGGTTGAGTGCGAAAAAAGCGAATATGCGATGGACTATGTAACCTGCGAAGAAGTAGAAGAGTTTGGTCAGACCGATCTTGGCGAAACGATTACTTCGACTCGAGAAGTTACAATGGCAGAATATCTGCTAGAGTTTGACAAAATTACCGATTATCTGAAATCCTGGTCACCCGAACAAAAAATGAGGTTTATCAAATGCTCCGAGTAAGGCCCAACACTGTGCGTGAAATTCTAGAAGAGTGTGTTGCTGGTGGTGTAACATCCGGCTATCGTCGTGCATACAAGCATAATGACCATCCAAGTATTGAAGCAATCACAGACGCAATCATTGCTTCTGTGCTGCTCAATCTTGATGAAAGTTTTGAGATCGGCCATGAATGTTGAAACATTACTAGCAAATACGACTGCCCTTCTCTGTGAGCGAGGGCAACAGTATGACTCTCCTACTGGAGAGCGTAGCATGGGCCGCACTATTGCGGCCTTTAACGCAATTACGGGGCGAGAATTGACGGAGGCCGAAGGTATGCTTCTTCTCGCTATTCTCAAGATGGTACGCGACAGGCAGAGAAAAGTTCCTCACCAAGATAGCTGTGAGGATTTAATTGCTTACTCAGCACTTTATGCAGAGGCTAGACTGAGTGAAAGAACTTGACATAGAAAGTAAAAGCCCTGATAATATATCTTTCGAGGATGTAATGA
>Ga0315904_10001141_pt1 | contig 41956 bp, 57 predicted proteins | sample LakEriMetagenome_6_FD_203529 | JGI IMG/M metagenome (GOLD analysis project Ga0315904, IMG submission 203529) | Freshwater fungal communities from buoy surface, Lake Erie, Ohio, United States - Buoy 12 MA120 | ecosystem: Environmental > Aquatic > Freshwater > Lake | place: USA: Lake Erie, Ohio... | reverse complement strand
GATTCCAATTACAGGATGGTCCTCATTCTTACAAAAGAAACCTGAACAAACTGAGGCTAGATTAAAAACAATAAAATTAAAAGGACAATTTTCTCAAGGATTGATTCTGCCAATATCTGCTATAGAAGTAGATGGTAAACCACTTGATCCTTCGAAATTTAATGAAGGAGACGACCTTACTGCCTTACTAGGGATCAAAAAATGGGAACCTGAAATACCTGCACAACTCAGAGGTCAAGTTATTGGGTTATTTCCAGGTTTCGTATCTAAAACAGATGAAACACGTATTCAATCTTGCCCAAGCGTATTGGAAAAAAATAAAGGACTTGTATGTTTTGTTACAGAGAAAATTGATGGTTCAAGTATTACCGTCTTCCGTGTGCCAAGGAATACTCCGGGTCTTCCTGTAAAATACTTAGAGGGTAATGACGATGAGTGGATTTTTGGAGTTTGTTCTAGAAATCTTTGCGTTGCACACGCTGAAGATAACGCTTTTTGGAAAGCTGTTGAATTACTTGACTTAAAAGCAAAGCTTGAGACATACGGTAAACCTATTGTTTTACAAGGTGAGTTATACGGTCAAGGTATTCAAAAAAATAAGCTACAATTGACATCCTTAAGAATTAATTGGTTTAACGTTGTAGATCCTCTTACAAGACGTTATTTTGATTTTGAGGAATTCAAGACCACTATTAACGAATTAGGACTTACGACTGTTCCTATTCTGGATGATAATTTTGTATTAAATCATGATGTTCCTCAACTGGTAACCATGTCTATAGGTAAAAGTAAATTAAACGAGTCGGTATGGAGAGAAGGTATAGTTATTCGACCTAAAGTCGAAATGGAAGAACGTCACTTAGGCCGATTCTCCTTTAAGGTAATAAATCCTGAATTTTTATTAAAATACGATGAGTGACATTTCGTTAATTATTGGTCCAAGATATGAACTGCCCGAGGCCTATACCAAATATGGGGCTCGGGCAGTTATTTCCATTTTTGAAGCACGGGAAAAAGGTAACTGTAAAGAACCGACTCCTGATGGTGTTGAACGTATTGATCATTATAAGTTTTACTTTGACGACGTATACATTGGCACAAACTTTGATTGGAAAGAAGCTCCTTCAGAGGAAGATATTAAAAATATTTTAGAGTTATATCCAAAATATTTACCTAAAAAAGAAGACAGCCCAGTTTATGTACATTGCTTCGCTGGGGTATCTCGTTCTTCTGCGGTTGCTTTTTCATTATACTGTAAAGCAATGGGTGAAGGAAAAGAACATGAGGCTATGGAACTGACAGAGAAATCTGCTCCACATAAAGGAATATGGCCTAACGATATAATTGTTGAGCTTGCAGATAAAATCTTGAACAGGAATGGAAAAATGATTCAAGCGGTTAAGGACTGGAAAGAAACAAAATGAAAATTATTGGAACTGTTTCGACTATACCTTCTAGAATAGATAAAATTATTCCAACACTTAAAAGTGTATTAGACCAGGATGTTAAGGTTGATCATATTGAAATTAATGTACCTGTTTACTGTGATAGATTAAAGACATCTTATAGTATTCCCAAAGAATTACGTACATTGACCGATTTACAGATATATCGTACTTCGGATTATGGACCTATAACTAAAGTAGCACCTACTTTCTTTAGACACCTACACGAGGATGTTTATATTTTTTCTTTCGATGATGACATTATCTACGCAAAAAATCATTTAACATTAATGTTAAATGATTTTGGGCAATTTGATGATAAAGTTATTGCTAGACATGGGGGTATGTTTACAGATAAAGGTATTACACCTTATTTTGGAACATTAAAAGTTGATTATATTGAGGGTTACGGCGGCGTGCTTTATCCTATGAAATTGATTGATACATCTTTTATAGATTATCTATTCAACGTACTCAAACACAAGCCATGTATCTTAGCGGATGACATCGTCTTGTCTCATTTTTTTAGAGCAAAAAGAATTCCTCTCTGGATTTCAAATAATAAAGATTCTAATGGATTTAATCCAGAAATCACTAAGCATTCAAAATTAGACGCGTTAAAAGATATTGGCAACGGACACGTTTCAAACTATAATATAGTTAAAGAAATACTTAATTTGCTAATAATAGAATAATATGTTTAATAGAGATATTTACAAAGATCCAAAAGCCCCAGCATTTGTACTTCTAGCGACCACCATTAAAAAATATGGTATGAATTCGTTAGAATATGAACCCGAACTTTTGAGAAATGAAATTGAGAAAGACTATAACATTAAACTGCCTGATATCAATATGGATAAACTTCAGGCAGCTATTATTGTGATGACTACAGATCATTTTTATAACGATTGGAGAGTATTTGAGACTTGCTGTCATTTATTCCATAATGAGCCTGTTGATGCAGACGTAGTGAATCCACTAGATGCGGAAGATATTGCAGTTGGGTTGGCAGAAGCTACAATGATCAAAGCTGATACGCTTGATACACATTCTGAATTAGACTTTGATGATGAAATTAGAGCGTATGCTGGACAAGTATTTTTTGAATACGGTATGAGCACTGCGCCATTCATTTTTAGATCGGCGATAATGCCATCTATCCCAGGATCTGCAATTAACGATCCTGATAAGAATGATGCCCTTCGTGAATTATTCGATGGGCACTCTGAATATATTTTAAATTATATTGAAAAACAGGCTTGATTAATCATCAATCCCGTTTAATTCGCGTGCTGATGAGGAAGGTCCGGTTAGGGAAGGATCACCGATTGCAGAATAGGCAGCAACAATAGCGAACGTTAAAGCATGAAGAAAGTCATCAGGTTTATGCGGAGCATGGCTGTACATTAGTTCAGCATTCAGCGCTCCAGGTTTATCTTTGACTTCAATAAATTCGGCAAGAATATCTTCCATTGCTTTATCCATTTCTGACCATTGAGGGAATAGGATTTTTCCTCCTTGGAGCATTCTAAAGGTAAAAGATAAACAGTCGCTTCGATGAAGAACATAGCGATTAGCTTTCCAGTTGGGAGCACCTTTAGGCATATCATAAGATTGCACAAGCTTTCCATTACCGTATCGAACTAACAAAGCTCTTTGCGGAGAAGTAATTTCAGCCAATTTATGTCCTCTGATAGGATCTGGCCCACTGTCTGCTACGACAATGGAATTTACTTTATTGGAAATTTCTGCGATAACTTTTATATGCTCTTCATAATCCAAAGTATCAAATATTCTAGCATCAAAGACTTCAAACACACCATCTGAACGAATGGCACCATGAACTACAGCGGTTCGAGAAGTGACTGAATTTACTCCCCAATCTACACCTGTTACATACTTTATGTAACGATTACGGTTTTTATTGAGGATACGTAATTCATCACTGTCTTGTTCTCGTGTAGGACCTAATATACATAAAGAAGCTAATTGTTCTTTAGTTATAGGCTTACTTCCTACATCATAAGCCAACCCAAATACTTCGTTGAAGATCTGATGCGTTCCATATTTACCGTCCGTAACTTTCTGATATATCTCTTTCCACTCTTTAGGAGACTGGTTAAAGTGAGGTAATAACGGCTGGGCTAAATGATAACCAACTAAATCTATGTCTTGAGGATTTGCTACGGCAGATACCCATTCTCCTTTAGTTGTGTTAATCACTTTCCCGCATTTCGCACAGGAGTAACCATGCTTTTGTATCATTTTCATTGGATTGTTTTCAATAGTTAGCATATTCCAATGATTACATGCTTCACATTTGGTAGCCCACTCTAATTGAGTTGAGCGCTTCCATAATTCATTAATAGTATTATCTGTTGTCAAAGGGGTGCCAGCAAACGTCTCACGCTTATAACGAGAGAGGGCCATGGTTTCCTTAATGATCGGTAGGATTTCGAATAGAATATCCTGAACCTCATCATGCATATTTTGGTCTGTAGCAGGACCACGGACGCGAGTAGCGTCTTCTTTTGCATATTTAAACAGTACTGCGCTATTTGTGTCGGCGAATATTTTTTCATAAACATCGTTCTTGTACCAGCCTTTAACGAAGATCTTCTTCAATTCAGGGCTTTCAAATCGAGGACTTACATAGTTACTGGAAAAGTATTTAGTTGTTGCTTCCTGAGGAGCAACATAAAGCATCTTATAATGATTCCAGCGGATCATGTTTAACGTTATGATATTACTTAACAGAGTTGATTTTAGAGTTTTCCTACTACATTTTAATAGTAACTTTTGCGGTAAGTGATCATAAATCTGCCGCATCATGGGAAACAATTCTAGGTTCTGAGCCCTTCCTTCGTTATCTTGAAGATAACGTTCAATAAAATACGAAGCTGGTACGTGTGTAAATAACAGCTGTCGTGCGAGGAAGATGGAGTTCGGATTTTTTGACTCAAACAGTCGGTTTATACCGGCTGTTACAACGGACGTGTCATGCATAATAATGAATTTGAAGCTTTAGGCTTCTTGATAGATTTCTGGTGTAAATGTGCAGAGGTATTCATAAATACTTTTGTAGGTGCAACACTTGGAATTATAAGGTATATTAGTAATTTATAATCTACTTTAATAATATGAGTAAGTCAACCAGGTTTTATCAATCAAAGGATTACAAACAAATAAATGGAAAGCCATTAATAGTAAGATGTGCTTACCAAACTGAATTAAAAAAATACGATCAAATCGTAAAGACTAATGCTACAAAAAAATGATTTAGTGGAATATACTCAACTTGAAATGTTTGATAAAGCTCTTGAAGGCCGTAAAGGTATTTTCCAGGAGAGCTTTATCAAACCTTTTTTATCTGGAGAAGAAAGCTATTCAACAGTTTTATTTTTTGGAATTGGGTTTAAAGACGTACCAACAATATGTCTTTCAAAGGTGAATAATTAATAAACGATATAACGTCACTTAGATAATAATTATGAACAACACTAGGTTATGGCATCTTTTGTCGAAAGACTAAAACATTATAATAATGCTGCTTACCCCGCATTGTGGATTCAAACCTTTGAAGAGGCTAGAATTACAAAAGAAATTACATCAGGTATGTTTCGTAAACCCTCAACTGGTGATCCCGGTTGTAGGGTATTCCAATGGGACAGTCAAGACGGACTAACTGAACGTACTGACGGTCGAGTAAAAGAGTTCAAGGAAACTGAGGAACCTCTTAAAATGTTTAAAGTTATTAAGGAACTGGCGGCTAATGAGCCTTCCGAAAATATCTTTATTCTGAAGGATTTTCACTTGCAGTTTTCGAAACCTTTAAAAAATATCGAATACATTCGTAGTCTAAAAAATCTGTTAGAGACATTAAAGTTTCATAGAAATATGATCTTGATCACATCTCCGATAGTTAAAATTCCTACAGAATTACAAAAAGATATTCAATTAATTGATTATAAGCTTCCAGATAGTGATAGCATTGCTATAAAACTAAATGAAGTAGCTACAGAAGTAAATCAATCAAGAAAAGGAAAAGATAAAATCGAAATAGATGATCTCACCAAAGAAGCAGCAATTGAAGCTGCGAAAGGTATGACTGCATCTGAAGTAGAAAACGCTTTTGCTTTTGCTATTGTTGAAAACAAAGCGTTCAACGCATCTTTTGTAAAATCTGTATTTAACGAAAAGATTCTACAAGTTAAGAAAGGTGGAATGCTAAATCACATTGAAACAGATGTTTCGTTCGATAACGTTGGTGGTCTTGACGGTATTAAGCGTTGGGTCCAAACACGTAAGAATGCCTTTTCTAAAGAAGCTCGTGATTACGGACTTCCTTATCCTAAAGGACTAGGATTAGCAGGTATTGCAGGTTGTGGTAAAACTTTGATTAGTAAGGCAATTGCTAATGAGTTTAAATTTCCGCTATTTCAATTAGATCTTGGTGGTCTATTTAGTAAGTATGTTGGAGAGACCGAAGGCAACTTTATTCAGATGACAAAAACTGTCGATTCTATTGGTCGTTGTGTTATTCTTGTAGATGAGATTGAGAAATATCTTAATACTGGAGCAACATCAGGAGCTGGAGACAGCGGCACAAGCTCACGTTCTTTTGGAACTTTGTTGAGTTGGTTATCGGATCGCAATAATCCTGCGTTCGTTATATTCACTTCTAACAATCATCTTGCACTGCCTGTCGAGCTTATTCGTAAAGGTCGGTTTGATGAATTGTTTTGGATTGATTTACCTGATGAGCGTGAGCGGCGGGACGTTATTACTGTCGTTATCAATAAATTCAAACGTAATATTAACAAATTTGATGTTGATACATTAGTAAAATTAACAAAAGAGTTTACTGGTGCTGAAATTGATAATGTGTTTAAAGATGCTATGTTTGCTGCTTTCTCCGAAGGAAAAGAAGTTGATCAGACATATCTTGAGAAAGAAATTAGAGCCCTTACACCACAGTCAAAGATTAATGCTGAAGCCATCGAGGCAATGCGTAGTCGTGTTGAAGGTCGTCTTAAACCTGCAGTATTAAATACAGCAGCTAAAAGCTATCTCACTGAAGTTAGAAAAATCAAAGCTTAAATGAGTACCTTGGTTCAAAATAAAACCAGTCTTACAGACTCGGTTAAAGCTTATTACGATAAGCTTTTTCAAGACGGCTTCTTGGTTAGTGTTCATGTCTCCAAGTGGGGCATGAGCACTCACTTAAATAAAGAAGATATTGAATACGATAAAGCTGTCCCGGCCATCTTTAAGTTAGGTAAAAAAATGCTGATAGACCCGGAGAGGTTTAACGAGTTCTCTCGGATCGAAGGAAAAGCTAGAAGATTTCTTTCTGCTAATTCTTATGATTTTCCTATCGGAGAAGCGCATTTTGTACCTAAGAAAAAAGTTAAAGAAGTACTAACCACCTTAGATAAAATCAGACAAGAGTTCAATAAACTAAAAGAAAAGTTTATCGAACATTATGACACGTATAAAGAAGATATCCTTGCTAAGTACCCAGAACTGGCAGATTCTTTACGTCCGCTTTATCCACAAAAAACGGAGCTTAACGGAAGATTCAACTTCAGTGTCTCACTATATGAAATCCGTATGCCGAAGGAGCTTGGCGAGGTTGATATCCAATCTCTTATAACTCGCGACGAGGCAAAACAAGAAGTTAAAGATGAGATGGAGAAGGAGCTTGCAGATTACTATAAAACTTCAATGACTAAACTTGAACGTTTTACAGAAGATGCTGCAAAGGTTCTTCGTGCTCAAATGGTTACTATGTGTACCTCGGTTATCGAAAAAATCACAAATAAGGAAGTTGTTACAAAAACTAACATTCAAATGATTCGTGATGAGATTGATAATTTTAGAAAACTTAATTTTACAGATGATCAAGTTGTCGCTGAAGAAATTGAAAAACTAGCGGAAGTAGTATCTGGAAACGTTAATTATAAAACCGATAAAGATGCTTTAGCAGAACTAAATAATGCATTAACTAATGTATTGGATAAAGCAAATAACTTGTCTGACTTATCTGCGATTTCAGACACATACTTTAGAGCAATTAAACTATAATGTCACATACAGTAGCAATTAAAACACAACTTAATAATTGGACAGTGTTAGAAAAAACACTTAATCAGTTAGGTTGGATTATCAAACAAAATCAAAAAATACGTACGTATCCTAGTGATCCAGAGCGGCATCGCGTCTTTGAACATATTGCGTATAATCCCAACAAAGGTTATGACGTCGGTATCACAACAGATGCACAAGGGAATGTATCATTACATTATGATCCTTTTGATGGTTCTGTTGAAAAAACCCTCGGAAGACAGTTTGCAAAACTTAAAACAGATTACGTAATTAACCTAACTAAAGAATATTATGACGAAGTCGAAATCATGGAACAACTCGCGGACGGATCACTCATTATCGAAGCCGACGATGGACTATAAAACTAAAAGGCCTGTTCCTGAATTGGATGGGCGTACCTTGGCATTGTATAAGCTGCTGGCAAATGATATTTATCAGTATTTTGTAAGCCAGGATGACCCTCCTGCAGATGAAATTTACGTACCAGTCGAAATCTTTAAGAAGGTAAACGACACCACTTATGATGCGACTGTTCGTTTTATTGTGGATTGTTGTGGGCGTAAGGTTCACAACGTTCGCATTCGATTCAATATCGACAATAAGTTTCGGTTTGTTCCTTCAACTTGGCGTTATCTATAATATGGCAAAAATCAAAATTAAAATCGACAAAAACGGTAACCCCACAATCTTAGATGTTTGTGGGGAAGGTACTAATTGTCTCGAAGCTACTAAAAACTTTGAGAAGGCTCTTGGTACCGCAGTAGAAAGTTCTCGACAACTCACTGAAAATTATTACGAAGGTGAGGCCGAGGAAAATCTTTTAACAAACGAAGGCGATGGCGAAGCGTAAAATCTTTATTGATAAAGATGGCAACGTAAAAGCTTTGTGTGACAATGTTCTCGAAAATATCCCTGGCATTGGTGCCAGGGATATTCAGAGAGCTGCAGATGTGGAATTTAATAACGAATTACAGGTGTGGGAAATTATCCGTAATGGTAAAGTTTTAGGATTTCATCCTCGAAGAGACGAAGCTATAAAGTTGGAAATAACACTTATGAACAATATGTTAGAAAGGGAATTAACAAATGCCTGATATTGACGATATTGAAAATGATTACATTAGAGATAGAGAATTAGCTACGATGCGTCAAAAGAATAATCCTGGAAATGAACCAACTGGACATTTTACTGGCAGATGTAAGTGTTGCGGAAGCAACGATTTGTGGGATGATAATTTGACATACGGTTGCAATAGTTGTGGTGCCATGTATATTTTCTAGTTATGGCCGAAATAGAGAATCAAGTTACAAATGAAGAGATACAACAATTAATCCGTATTCCTACAATTGGAAATGGATTATGGGCTGATGATGGAGAGAAATGGATTATAGAAATTGACGGTGTTAGAGTTAGGGGATGGAGCGGAAACGAATGGTCCTCTAAAGCAAGAGCCTATAATGCCTTGGTCAATTCGCATCATATGTATTGGCCAATAAGAACTAAATTAGCGGAGCTACGAAATATTAATGAAATAGACTATGCTATAACTAGGGATAAAAAGTTCCGAAAAAAGTATGTCAATGCCTTAATACAATCTGGCCGTGCTGAAATAAAAAGAATTCAATGAGTTATTCCTTTCTAGCAATAGCAGATGTTCATTTGGGATTAAAACTATTTAATCTTCCTGAACTTGAGCAAGATATGCGAGATAATTTTTCTCGTTTAGTCGATCTTGCAATCGACTTAAAGGTAGATTATGTATTTGTGTCTGGTGACCTTTATGAACATAATCGACCTTCTCCAGATTTAATTAAATTTGTAAAACAACAGTCAGATAAATTAAACGCAAATGGTATCATTATTGCTGGAATTGCTGGAGATCACGATAAACCTATAAATGGAGCATCGTGGGTACAGTTAAGCGGTATTGTGCCTGTACAACAAATAAGTGAACAATTTGTTGGTTTGGATTATTGTGACCATTCGCCACTTCTAATTCCAAAATTAGCAGAAGTACCATATAAAAATAAGGTCGAATGGATCTTTCTTCATGGTCATGTTCCAGAGTTGTTTAAATTCAGTGAAGAAAAGAAACTACTTGATATAAAACAACTGAATTTGCTTGAAACATACCCTAGTTTAAAAGGTGTAATATTAGGTGATATTCACGTACCTACCGATTCAAAGATACACGATCCAACCGGGAAAAGAAGCCCATTACCTTATATTGGTTATTGTGGAAGTTTGGGTGTAACAAAGACAGACGAGGTAGGACAGAAAACAGGAATATTGTATTTTGATGGTAAGGAAATCAAAAGACATCCTTTTAAGCTAGACAGAAAGTTTGTACGTCTTTATTTAGGAGATTCTTTGGAACCTATTAATTGGATTAATAAGTTTGCGGCTTTTTTCAAAGCACACGAAGGAAAAAAACCTGTTATTATCGTGGAATATGATAAGACTTGTGAAGAAAAACTTTCGTTAATAAGTCCTTTATATGAAGTAGGTATTGTTAAAAAGTTAGCAATAAAAAGAAGAAATATGGAAGACGGCGAAACTGAAGAAAAACAAGTAATTAATCTTCGATCTGAATTAAAAACTAACGATCGAATTGAAAAGGTGTTAAAAGAATTAGTTCCTGAGAAAGAAGCTTTTGATTTTACACATTCATTGTTGAACAATTTAGAAGACCCTGCTATGGTGTTAGACGAACTTAAAGAAAAATATTTATGAACATGGCTGACAAACAACCCAATAAGCTTTTTAAACTGTTGGAAGACTTCATGACGGCTGAAAAGATTATTAAATCTTTTGAAAAAAAGAAACCCACTAGTGAAGCTTTTGAACAGAAGATTAGAGCATCATATTTACAAATTAGTAATTTAATTGATGTTGAGCTTGATAATATTTGTGACAAAGCACCACCTTATACATTAAAAGATGAACCGGGAACAGACGAGACAACTTCGGAACGCATTTGACGGAACAACAAAGGGTATGTGGGTCTCTGTTGAACAAGGGCCTGATACTCATGGTTTGTTTTGCAATGAGCATGTGGTAGCGGAGGGAATGTCATCTAATGACGCAGATCTCGTGGACATCATGCACGCGCATTTTAAAGAGTTATTAGACGAGATTGATACATTAAATGATTTAAATCTTCGATTAAAAGAAAACGAAGAAAATCATAAATTACAAATTGAGTCTCTAAAACGACAAACAGCTCATTGGCATAATCTGTACAATGCTGCTAAGAAGGCAGGAGAACAGATTATTCTCGAAACAAAATGAAAGCTGATTCTCTTGGAGATAGAATGAAAGGTTATGAAGATTCGCTCCGTATAAAAGCAATCCGTCGTGCACCTAAGGTTATTAGAATTGACGGGAAGGCCTTTCATACATACTTAGCAAATGCTAGGAAGCCCTATGATACAAATGTTGCTGAGGCTATGAATAAAGCTGCTGTACGGGTTATGAAAGAGATCGGAGGTACTGCAAGATTTGCGTACATCCAGAGCGATGAAGTTTCGATAGTTCTTAACGATGGTTTAGATTTAAACACACAAGCTTGGTTTGATAATAATTTACAAAAAATTGTATCAGTTTCTTCTAGTATATTTACAGCAAAGTTTAACAAAGAATTTGCCTGGACTAGAAAAGATACTGAGCTAGCCTTTTTTGATGCTCGTTTGTTAGTTTTACCTGACACCAATGAGCTTTGCAATTACTTGGTTTGGAGACAACAAGATGCAATTAGAAATAGTGTTCAGCAATATGGTAGGCATTATTTTTCAAGTAAAGAATTACATGAAAAAAGTTGCGAGGAAATTAAAAAGATGCTGAAGGAAACACATGGATTTTCTTGGTTAGAAGCAGAACCTTGGACAACACACGGTTATCTAGCCAATAAAAACACTGTAGAGATTACAGCGGCTCCATTGTTTACAGAGAACAGACCAGAAATTATTACGAGATATAATCCTGATGAGAAAATGTCTTCTGTTTCTGAGTAATGGGAAATATTCAAAATTCAAAAAGCGAAATCAAAGAACAAATAACTAACTTAGTTTTAAAACAAGCAAAACAAGTTTTTGATAAACACCAAGAATTAACATCTTTTGGGTGGAATCAATTTACAAGTAAATGTGGTAGCAGTCACACTAAAAAATATTCAGTATACCACACCATCAATACGCCAAATATTAATGGCAATTATGGTAGTATGTTAGATCATAATACAGATATTAGCAGAGATGTTTCTGATGCATTAAAACAATTTGATATTGAGCATTTATTTATCGGATTTGGAGATGACTCAGATATTTGCATTTATCGAGATTTAACTTATGAAGTAAGCAATATTTTATGATAATTACTGATTTAGAATTAAATAATTTCAGAAAACATAGACAGTTAAAGCTGAAATTAAAGGATGGAGTCACCGGTATTATTGGAGATAATGGTACCGGTAAGTCGTCGATCATTGAGGCAATTCTATTTGCTTTGACTGGAAGTCTTTTCAATGGTACTAAAGATGACGCTATTTCTTTGGGTGCCGACAGTGGTGATGTTACTATAAAGTTTATTTTAAACGGAAAAAAAGGCAGATTACAAAGATGGCTAAGTGGATCAAAGGTACAGTTAGCTTATGACGGTGGGATACCATTAAAGAAGTCCGGGGAAGTAAAAGAACTTTGGGATAAGCTATTGCAAGTTGGACCGGAGATTATTTCAAAAGTAATTATTGCTCAGCAAGGTAATATTCCATTATTGTTTTCCGGTGATAGTACTGTTAGGGAAAAGATTTTTCAAAAAATATTCTTAGTTCCTAATACCGAAAAGGTACGTAGTTTGATATCTAAAAATTATCTAAAACAACTACCTCCACTACTTCCTATAGAAGATATAGAAGATCTGAGAAATGAAATACATAACACACAAAAAGAAATTGATGTGTTACATTGTGAAATACAAGAGCTTCCGTTATTAGAAGAATCTGATGTGGAAGCCTTTAAAGCACAGTTACGGTTTCTTTCAAAGTGTGAGGCTGATGCTGGTTCTCGTATAATTGTAAACGAAGCTATTGAAAGATGTGAAGAACGTCTTGAGATTTTACGTAATGAACAGAAGGAATACTCAGATATTCTTAAGTCAATTAATATTGTAGATTATGAGAAACAGAAGAATACACTTCTTCAACATAAAACCTTATATCAACAAAAAATTAATTACGAACGTTCATTGGCAAATTTAGAAACAATAAAAATTGATTTTGATTTGCTTGAAAATAATCGTGAGCTATTAAAAGAGTTACACAAACAACAAAAAGAATTGTACGATTTGTCGATTACTTTAAAAGTAAAGATAGATACTAACACAATTCAAATTGGTAAATTCAAAGATTTGAAAGATAAGGCCATGTGTCATACATGTGGACAACCGCTACATTCTGTAACGGAATTAGTCAATCTTCTTGAACAGGAAAAGCAAGAGTTATTAGCAGAGTTTAAGAAAGTATCCGCATCTCTCAAAGAGTTAGAGTTAGAAATAACGAAAAAAAGTACCGAAATTGCTAACGTAGAGGAGCATTTGGAACAAATTAAAAGTCTGAGAAAATCGCTAACACAATTTAAAAACATTGAGTTTAGTGAAGATGATTTGACTTCGTTTTCAGAAGTTATTGAAAGTTATCGCGAATATGAAAAGGCTTTGGCTGATGTAAAGATCAGAATTTCTTCTGAGGAAGGACAATTAAATAAATTCAAAATTGAATTACTGAACTTAGCTGAATATGTTGGTGAAGATCTAAACGAAGAGAAAGGAATATTGGCTAGTGCATTAAATCAACATGTTGAAAATACTCGTCAAGTACAAGTAAAACAAACAGCACTGCAAATGAAAGAATTTGCGTTAAATGATTTAAATACACGGTTAAATAGGTCTAAAGATAACCAAGAAAAAAATAAAAAAAGAAATCGTTACAGTGAATTATTAAACATTGCGAACGATATTCTACAGACTTCCAACTTTCCTAGAAAGCTTATTTTAGACTATGCGGATATTGTTTCCGAATACCTTCAAGAAAAACTTCAAGATTTTAATATGCCTTATACTGCTAAAGTTGCGGATAATTTTAAAATTGAAATGTATGACGATGATGGACGACGTTTACCTTCCGTATCAGGAGGTCAAGAAATTCAAGTAGGTATTGCGTTACATTTAGCACTACATGAATTATTCAGCCAGTCTTTTCCTCTAATGATTATTGATGAAGGGACTACACACTTAGACACTACAAATAGAAAAGCATATTTTGATATTATTAAAAAATTAAAATCTGCAGATAAGTTACAACAAATAATAATTATTGATCATGATCCAATGCTTTCTGAGGTTGTGGATCATGTCATATCCTTAGGACAAATAGAAGAATACAATGATTGAGCTTACATTATTAGCCGCAGGTATTTTCACAAATTTCTTAGTAGAAAAACCTGAGTTGCGAAAATACTTAAAAGAAAAGATTAAAAAATTATTTAGCTTTGGTTCCCTTAGATCAAATAAAGGAAACCAAGACAACATCGTAGTAGACTAATATGTTTTTATTTATACTAGGCTATGGGTTAGGTTGGTGTTATAACCACAGACCAAAAGTTGCAAAGTTTCTAAAAGAGACAGCAGACAAAATTGATACGGAGTAATTTAATAATATGAATGTACAAATAACAATGCTCGATGGAGCACTCCATATAACACCAGCTACAGATTATTTGACTAAGTATCTCAAGTATAGTCATAAAAAGATGGAGATTGTACATTTTAAAAGAAAACCTGTTTACGAAGAACGCCTACTCCATCAGACAGATGGTTTAGGCGGTATCTTTACATTACAAGGGTTCTTTCAAAAGATATGCAATTTAATACATAAAAATAATGATACTTATACGATCGTTGATGAGCGTACTGCATTACCTGACATAGATTGGCAAGCTGTAAAGGATGTCGGGTTGCGTGATTACCAGATTGATGCTGTAGCTAAAGGATTAACAGCCGGTGCGGATCAATCCGGAATCTTTCACGCAGCAGGTGGTTATGGTAAAACTTATTGTCAGGCATTTACATATGCAGCGTGGAATTCGCTTAACACAATATTAGCAATCCCTTTAGCACAAGTTTTTCGTTCTACTTACGAAAAGTTTAAAAAGATTTTTCCAAATAAACATATAGGTAGAGTTGGTGATGGTTATAATGATATTAGTAAAGAAATTACTATAACTACATTTCGTTCTTTAGAAAAATGTGCAGTAGAAAAGTGCCAATTATTACTTGTTGACGAACTGCAAGGTTCTTCTGGAGATCATATTCAAAACGTTATTAGTTCAGTAAAACCGATTAGAATATTTGGATTTACAGCTACTGATGATGGTTTGTTTAATGGAGCGGATAAATTATTAAAAGGATTGTTTGGAGAGAGATTAATTCATATTCCTTATGAAGAAGCTCAAGAAGTTGGAGCTGTTGTTCCTGCTTTAGTTTACTTTGTCAGAACTCCACAATATCTAGTAACGGCTTCTTCATTTGAAGCTTGTATTACTCAGGGAGTTAAAAAGTGTAAACCAAGAAACGAATTAATTTCTAAAATTGTTACAAAAATACCAAAAGGATGGCCTTCATTGACATTCGTTGATCATATTGATGACCATTTAATTGAGTTACATAAACTCATGCCTCCAGGTGTAAAATATGTACACAGAAAAACAAGTAAAAAAGAAATTGGTGTATATGCGTTATCTACTAAACAACAAAAAGAGGTAACACAAGATTTTATCGATAATAAATTTCAACACTTGATTGCAACAGACGCATTTAGAGCTGGAGTAGATATTCCACATCTTAGAGTTGTCATTCAGGCTAGTTCCGGTTCATCAAAAATAGAGGTTATCCAAGAAGCATTACGAGGTAGTCGTGTATTAACTGAAGCTGATAAGCTGCGGTTGGATATTGAAGAAGACAAAACTCATTTTGTCTTGATAGACTTTCTTGATAATCATGATGAGCGTCTAAACGACCTAGCATTAAAGAGGATGGAACATTATAAAGCTCAAGGCTGGAAAATAAAAATAGTTGACTCAGTTGATCAAATTGACTGGTACGACTACGACAACAAATTATGAGAATACTTGTATTAGACCTAGAATCAAATCAAGTGATGACGGAGGCAAGAAACATAATTGGTGTAATTGGCAAATCAAAGCTTAACATGGAAGATGTTGAGGCTAAGTTAAGTTTTGATTTGGTAATTGATGCTAAAGAATTAGTTAAAATGATGCCTACCAAAGAAGATAAGATAGCAGCAATCGAAAATCCTAGACGTGCAATTCGCTTATAATGACTGATCATGAATTGTTTTTGTTATTAAAACAACGATTCGGAGCAGCCAAAAAAGCAAACAATAATTGGGTTAGAGTAAAATGTCCTACATGTGCACCAAGAGATGCCGTAAAGCTGAAACGTGGTGTTAACTTAAAGACACTAAGTACAAATTGTTTCATATGTCAAAAACCATTGGCATTATCACAGATTTTTGGAAATGTAAAAATTGAAGCTGCTTCGAACATAATAGAAGAGGTTAAAGAACATCCTCAAGCAAAAAAATGGCCTTGTACTGGAGTAATTCCTGTTTGTGCCTTAGATAAAAATCATCCAGCTGTAAAACTTCTTAAAAAAGATCATATTACAGATTTGACCGAGTGTTGGGATGAATATGGTGTTGGATACATTACAGCAGAAGATGCAGTAGATATTGTTTTCGATAAAGGAGATGATGGACAAACAAAAATAAATTCAGCACATTCATTAGTTTTTCCTGTCTATTACAATAATGAATTTGTTGGTTGGCAATTGAGATTTGTGCCTGGGACTCCTAATGGAAACCGTATGGGTAAAATGAAATATCTTCATGTATTTCCGAAAGGACAATATCTATATAATTACGATAAGGCTAAAGAATTTAATTCTGTCGTTGTTGTTGAGGGTGTCAAAAAGGCATGGAAGTTTCCAAATGGTGTCGCTACATTCGGTAAAGGTATCACTTCTCAGCAAATCCAGTTGATACAGCGTTGGGATGAGATTATACTTATGTATGATGCAGGCGATAAAACTCAAGCACAGGCGAGACAATTAGCATCACAAATTCGTTTAAACGGTAAAAAATGTATAAACATAGATCCAGCAAATTATGGTTTTGATAGTCCGGATGAAATGACTAAAGATGAGGCTCAAACTATAGTTTATTCTGAATGGATAAAAGCTTATGACTGATATTGAATTCCAAGAATTAGTACAACAAGTTAAAGATGCTTTTCTACATCAAAAACGTCGAGTAATGCCTCATTATAAACTTCCGGATAATGACGAAGTTTTTAAAAAAGCAACGACCTTTATGCTACAACATTGTAATGATGCTGAGATGTTTGTTGTAGCTCAATTTTATCATAAATCGATAAACGATAAAATGGCAATGCTTCCACAATTTCTTTATACAGCAGAAGCAGTTGAAAATTTTGGAAGATTGTTAGACACTATAAGCAGTATTGTACCTTATGAATTAATTTATAAAGAAAATAAAAATAGACTTAACGCACACACGGCGTCTGGTTTTTCTGAAGAGGAAGTATTAACTTCTATGACTCTAAACTTTGATGCATGTTTTCGTTTAACTTATTCGAAACAACCAATAAGTAAGTTAATGAACAATACAAAACTTCGGGAACGAGCTAAAAAAGAATTCTCTAAAGAAGTTGAAGAAGTATTGAAAAAATATAATCATGATACTAGACGTATTACAGCAGCAATAAAACAATGAGTGCAACACTATATAATAATTCGGATTTTGATGAACTCATTTTAATGCATTTGACAAGGTCTCAAAAAGTTTATGACCGTGCTAAAGCTTTAAAAATGGAAGGGGATGATTTTCTTACATCTTTAGCCGCTGGCATTCAAGTATACAAAACAATTGGTCAACTTCTTTTAGACTTAAATATTGTTCGTCCTATTGTTTCTACGGTTTTGGACATTGAAGTTCAAACTTTATTAGCAAATAATGAGATTAATGATGTAACGATTGAAAATTTAAAGGAATTACTAGATAGTTTTTATATAAAGGAGTTACAAGAAGATTACGTCGAACAACACCTCTTCGAGTTTATTAAACATAGAAGATTAAGTAAAGTTCAGCAAACAACTACTGATTCTACAGAAATGTATGAAGAGATGAAGCAAGTTGCTGAGGGTTTTGAAAATATTAGAGTTTTCGAAGACGTTGTTGATGTTAATCCTTTTGATAGACCTATTTATATAGAGCAGTTGGCTTATCGAGCTATTGGGTTTGACGGACTCGAAGCTCATATGGGAGGGTTTCAACCAGAAGAGTGTTCACTGTTAATGGCTGGCTCTGGTGTAGGTAAAACAGCTTGTGCAGTTAATATAGCAAATTGTATATCAGAGTTTGTGAACGTTGGATATTTTTCGTTAGAAGAACCTAACACACATCTTACACAACGATTCTATGCTAGGAAATTTGGACTTAACTACAGTAAATTAAGATATGGTAATCCTGAAGAAAGGATGTTATTAAACTCTGCTTTTGCCGATTTGACCGCATTAGATAGACAACGTTTAAGAGGATTAAAAATAATAGATGCTAGGCATATGACACCTGTGACAGTAAACACTATCAAAGGATTGTTAACAAAATATGCAAATGAAGGGTTCATTATTGATACTATTATTATTGATCAAATGGACTATTTATCTCCTGTAAAAACACTATCAAAAGGAGCAGATCGTTGGAAAGAGTATGAACAAATTGCCTTTGAATGTGATGAGCTTTCTATGTTTAGAATTCTAGATCAACATCCAATCAGTGTAATTGTTTTACATCAATTAAAAGGTGCTCCTACTTGGGACTATACAGTCGATGATATTGCCGGATTTAAGGGAATAATTAAACCGTTTGATTTGGCTTTAGCTATAGGTAAACATCATGAAAATGCGAATTATATTAAAATTCAGTCTTTAAAAGTTCGACATTTTGCACCATTTGCTTTGACGTATCAGGCTAATTTTGAAAACATGAATTTTACTAGAGCGGATTGGGCTCCTCAGAAAGGTAAAGAAGATAGAAACAGAAAAAAACAAGAAGACGAAGAAAAAAGATTTAATGATTTAGATCGTCTTAAAGACCGAGCAAGAGTACCCGTACAATGATTACAGAAAATGAAGAGAGGAACGGAAAAGTTTGGTTATCTGGGTTTGGTGATACGGAAGCGAAGATATTAATTATTTCTTCACATCCTGCTTTTGAGGATGTTCGTAATACTGAACTACATTATCGTTCTCAAGAAAAAAGAGATTATTTTTCCTCTGATGAATTGATGGGTAATTTAAAAACTGCAGGTATTAAAGAAGAAGACTGTTTCTTTACTACAATGGTAAAGTATGGCATCGGGAGCAAGGATAAACCTTCTCCAGAGCAGATAGAAGAATGTGCGGCAGAATTAGATGCTGAAATTGCTGAGATAAAACCAAAACTAATCATTGCGTTAGGAGCTGAAGTGTTCAAACGTGTAATGAAAGAGGTTGTTAAACACTCAGACTTTCTCGGAGAAATTATTGATAGTCCTTACGGACCAGTTATGGCTACATACGCTCCAGGGCAGATTTATAGAGTTGATCCGAAGTTAAGGCCAGATGCTATTTCACATTTTGTATTAGCAAAAAGATATGTAAACGGTACATTAAAATATAGACCTTTTACATATCAAGTAGTTACTGATCCTGAAGAAAACAAAAAAATACTTCAAGGTTATATTGACAAAGGTGAGTTTCATATTGGTTATGATGCTGAGTGGAAAGGAAAATTCGGCAAAGATGAAATGATGTATACATTTCAGTATTCTTGTGAGCCCGATAAAGCTTATATCCTACCCATTATAAGTGAGGATAAAACTACAGAGAATATTGAACTGTTACATTCGATGAAAGTGATGTTAGAACATCCAAAGGCAGATCGTCTTGGTTGGAACATTAGGGCAGACGACAAACGGTTAAGAGCTAAAGGATTTAACTTACCTGAAGAAACTTTGGGTTTTGATGGTATGAAGGCTGTGGCTTTCTTTGATAGTCGTTATGGCAAAGGATTGGAAGTTGGTATACGTCAGTTTACTAATTACAGACCTTATTATAATAGGTTGACTAGAGCACTTAAAACACATAGTCTAAAGAAAGAAGAAATGTCTGAGTTGTATTTCTTAGACAATGAATTATTTCTTGATTACTGTGCAGGTGACGCGGTATCACATCGTGAAGCTTGTTTAAATATGAGAAGTGAAATGATTAAGTATGTACCAGAAAAAGTAAGAAATTATTATTTTCAAACATACTTACCATTATCGAACTATCTACTTGATATGGAAGCGACAGGTATTCCTATTGATATCGAATGTATGACCAAGCTTACAGAACAGTATCAAAATTGTTATAAGATCTTATTTGAGCAACTTATGACATATACTCGTGAACTTGGTTTTGATACACAGAAGTTTGAGTTAAGTGAGGCGGAAATAGGAGAAGAAGAAACTAAGAAAAAAGGTTTACGTAAAGACTTTAATCCAAGGTCTTCTATAGATAAAAATTATCTATTCTTTGAGTTATTAAAACTTACTCCAGCTTATTACGTAAAAAAAGGTAAGGCAAAACCTAAAGCTTGGTATGACAAGCAAAAGGAGGTAACCAAAAAACAATATAAGCCTTCGGCAAATGGTAAGTCTATGGCTTCCATAAGATTTCAACTTGCTGCGGAATTAAAGAAAGATCCTGATAACGAAGAATTATCTAAAAAATATGATATAGTAAGAACGTATCTGGATTTAGCTCGTGTTAGTGTTTTCTCTAACAAGTTTCTTAGCACGCAGGGAGTTGACTTTGATCATGAAGATTTTGAAGATCTCATTGATCCTGAGGATAGAGAAGAAGAACCTTTGAAATCTTCGTATTGGGCAGCCCTCGCAAACGATAAAGCTATTCATGCTGATTTCTATGAGTGCCTTGATAACTTCAGGAGTTCCTCTAAACCAAATGTTCAAAACCCTGCTTCAAAGGTTTTGTCACACATTCCAGCAATCTTTACACGTTGCGGGTTAGATACACCTAAAAACATTAGAAATATATTTTATGCTGGTCATAAAGATTATTACTTTGCAGAAGTTGACGTAGCTGGGGCCGACTTAGCTATTGCTGCTTTCTTAAGTAAAGATCCAGACTATATAAAAGATATTTTACAAGGAGGTTTCCACACTACAAAAATGCGGGATTATTTTAAAGATCCTACGTTAACAAAAGATTCTGCATCTAAGTATGTTACATCTAAATCCATTACATTCAGAGTTGCATATACAGCAGGATTAATGAGTGCGGCTATCCCTATTCAAGCTGAAATTTATGCAGAAAGTGGTGAATTGGTTGATCTTGATCTTATCGAGTATGCTTTAAAGACTTGGGAACGTTATAAAACATATATGGATTATCGTAACAAATGTGAACGAGAAGTCCACGAAGAACACCGCATCACAAATATGCGAGGTATGGTTTATAACTTTGAACTTTGCTCTGATCCAGCTATTAAATCTGGTTGGGTAAATCAATCTTTGGCATTTCCGATTGCTAGTGAACTTGCGTTATTTATGTGGGACATCTCTGTGCAAATGAAAAAGGCCATGATTGAAGATGGAGTTTGGATGAAATATATAAAACCAGTAAATGTAGTTCACGATGCTAATTACTGGATAATACATAAAGATATGATGAATGATAACTATTTTCCTGAACTTTGTAAGATGTATTTTACAGACAAAGTTCGTATTGCAACTGGCGATGCTTTAGGTATGGAAATGGTTGTATCTGATAGATGGAAAGGGAAAGAAAAGATTTTCTCTAAGGAAACTAAGTGGAACTTCGAAAAGAAAATTTGGGAGTGGGACCACTAAATATACTAGTTATGGAAAAAAATACAAAACCTAAAATTGGAGTTAATGACGAAGAAATCAAAGAACAATTAGATGCGGCAGCTAAAACTATAGTTGATGGATTCGAAAATAATAAAAAGTGGACAGTAGAAGAAATTTCTAATATCTTACCTTTCTTTACAGAAATCAAAGAAGATCGCCACGAAGGTAAACCTTGTGAATATTTGGTTGCTTATGGAGATATTACTCCTATAATTGCTGAATTTTTAAGAAAAATTAAATGGGATAGGAATCGTTCATTAGCACCATTACATGTATCTACCTTAAGAAAAAAAATTCAAGAAAAGTCTTTTGATCAGAGTAGATTACTAAATGCTTTTTATGTTGATGAGTATATGCAGTTATCTAACGGAAATCATCGTACAAAAATTATGTGTGATGATAAAGTGACTTTGTTTGGCGAAATTGTTTTCGGTGCACCAAGGGAGAAAGTTAAGGCTATGGACACGGCTAGATACCGTCAACTTAGTCAAACTATGGGTATGTTTTATGACGAGTTTCCGAAAAACGGAGCCACTGTCTATACAAATATTGACTTGTTTATAAATGAGGGGAGCAATGGTAAAAAGACTATTACAGAGCTAGAACAATATCATAAAGTTTTTGGAGAAGCTTTAGCCCATGTTAATAATGTACCTAAATTATTAAAACAATTTAATGATACAAGGAAGGCAGCATTAGTACTGTCTTGTTGGGCCAACAAAGAAAAATTTGATACTTTCATAGAGGGTGTAAATACTGGAGCTAATTTACCTGGGGATAGTCCTATGTTAAGTATTAGAAACACACTTTCAAATTCTAGCTGGAAAGGAAAGTCAGATCCAATTCATCAAATTGGTAGAATTCTAATGATGTTTTATAAACATTCAATTGATGTGGATAGTAATACTCCTAAGTATATGAAAACTATGTTGAAGGATATTATAAGTTCTGGAAATGAGAATAATATTAATAAGCTAGAAAAACCTTTACTTAGAAAAATGCGTCGTGAGTTTTAAGTTATCCGATAATGGTAAAACCAAATTTCGTTCAAATCATTACAATACATTTGGATTGAATTTTGGATTACCTGAAAACGGTGGTACTTGTCCTGGTGCAACTTGTGGCAAAGGAGGCTGTCTCGATGTTCGAGATGGCCTCAAACGCCAAACATGTTACATGGCTAAGATAACCGCTATTTATAAAAATGTTGGTGTTGTGCTCGAAGAGAATACAGCATTGGTAAAAGGAAAAACATTAGAAGAGATCAAAGATGTATGTCGTAAGACGATACAAGTCTTCATCCAAAAATCAAAGGGTGAAGACTTGTATTTTCGACTACATTATTCTGGTGATTTCTTTTCTGAAGATTACACGAAAGCATGGGCAGAAATTATAAAAGAATTTCCAACTGTGACATTTTGGGTTTATACTCGATCACACGAGTATGTTAAGCATTTATTAGGAATAAATAACTTAAGTGTATATTTAAGTTGCGATCCTGTAAACTTTGAAACTATGTTAAAAGTTTACGAAGAAAATAAAGATAAAAATCCTCGATTAGCTTTAGCTTGGCTTGGAAATACTGCACCTGATAACGAAAAATATCGTTGGGTAAAATGCCCTGAGATCACTGGAAAAGTTAAAAATACAAACAAAGAAGGAGCTTGTAGTAAATGTCGCTTATGCGTCGATAACTTCAAAATCCGACTCAAAAACATTCAATTCTTAAACCACTAATATGTCTACTGCAATTCGTACCGCAACCGTATCTAATAAAACCGTTTATAATGCTAATGATGTTTGTACATCTATTGGTGTTTCTTGGAATGGCAAAGATTCACTTCGTAATATGAAGGAAGGTTTTCACTTCAAAAAAGTTAAAGCCCCTTTGAAGAAAAATGATGGTACTGTGAGTAAAACTGAATTTTATGCATTTACTGACAAAGGGGTCAATAAACTGTGTAAAACATTTAAAAAAGCAAATCCGCTTAATACAGTAACCATTAAGGATACTGCTCAAGATAAAACAAATAAAGAGGTACAAGAACTTCGCAATCAAGTTGCACAGCTTAAACAAGTTTTTGCAACTGCTATGTTGTCTAAACCCTTAGGAACAATGCAAGCTCCTACTATTGTTGCTAAAGATGAGCGTGACGAAATCCGTCAAATCGTTACAAACTTTGCTAGCAATTATGCAAAGAATAACGGTATCACCAATCCACAAGATGCACGCATTTACTTTGACTTGTGCTTTAACATGCTGTATAATACATACAAACAGAAGTACAACTTTGATATTAAGTCAGCTGCTGGAAAACAAAATATTACAGGTTTAGCAATTGCTCAACAGTATGGTTTACTTCCAAATCTCCTTAATGTCGCAAAGAATCTGTTCGTCTAATAAAAAAAAACAAACTAAACTAAACTAAACTAAACTAAATATACTATGAATACTCCTCAAAGCCAAATTCAAATCAAAGGTCAAATTGCAGATGCTAGCGGTCATACTGATTTCGTCGGTACTCTTGACGAAGCTATGGACCTTATCATGCAGCAAGTTACTAAAGCTGGTAAGTGGGTTTACCTTAATGGTTCTCCATATATGTTCCAGAACTACGATCATTCTGAAATTCAGGAAGTTCGCGATAAGCTTGCTAATGCAGAAGAACCTACCTTTATGTTGACTGCCCGCCTCCAAGGTGGTGCAGTTGCTACGAAGGCATCTAATACTGTAATTCGTACTCGTACGACTAAGTCACCCATCTCTAAAGTGCTGAACGCAAATCGTCGTGCACATATCGCTGTGGGAATTAGTAAGAAAGGTAAGAAAAATATTATTGATGTGACTGTGTCCAACTTTAATGGTGCACAGAAGAAACTGGCAAAATACCGTGAAGACATTCTTCAAGCGGTGTTTAAAACTATCGGTTAATCCGATATAAAAAATTGTAATTAATAGTGTGGGAGAGTAAGAGATTACTCTCCCACATTTATTTTTACCCACTATGAATTTAGAAACATTTAAGAAAATACAAAAACAGGTTAATGATCTAGAGAAAACTGGGCTTAAGTTTGATGTTACGATTAAAAATGATGTAACATGGCAGAAAGATAGTTCATTGGCTGAGTTTGAGCCAACTTACTACAATATTGAGAGATTGAGTCAACTAGCTCAGTTACAATCAATTGTCGGTAAAGCTATTCCAGTACATTCTACGTCTAACACGTTTGGATCTTCTGTTTATTTAAAAGATTTTAAAGTTATTGACTGTATTCGATCGTTGCCTACTACAGTTAAAAGTGATAAAGATCTAATGGCTTTACGTAGAACACATAATTCCATTAAGTTCTTTACACATAACATATATGGAATGTCTGCTATTGAGCCTGTCTTAATTAGTGAAGCTCCAGCCGAAGATGTTGAGGACGGGATAACATATCGATACATAGGTACAAAAGATTTATGTCATATGTGTGTTCCTCATGACAATCCTTTATATGTTTATTTAGATAGAGGATTCGTTTATGCAAAAATTAATAATCTAAGAGAAAAGGATAGGATTATTATTACTAACGAATTAACGGCCGAAACATACTTAGTTATGTTGGCATGTTTCTTGAATCCTGCCTTTACAAAACAGTTAGAAAACGAATGTTTTATTAATTTTAATAAAGCAAAGCTTTATCGTATTAAATTTGAAAAGGATCTTCCACCTCAAGCAAAAGTTACATACGATCGTATTAAAACTGTTGTTCTTACAGATTATGAAAAATCTGTAAATTCTAACATGTTAGTGAAGGTAATCAAAGGTGAGTTACCTACAGCAACATTTAATCAAATTAAGATTAATAAAGATACCGCAAATTACGAAGGCATCTATATTACTTCTCCAGGTTTAATGGATTATCTTTATGAACGTATGATCTTTGATGATCGTACTGATATTTATAATATCATTGGTTCATTTATTAATTTCAAAATTGCTGAACTTGAGTCTCATACGTTTCCAACACCTGCAGCAGGCGAAGAAGATAAGGAACAAACTGTAGAAAAAGCTTTTGTTATTAATGGAATAAATATATCATTAAAACGTACAACAGCCAATACAAGACGCACAGTAAACGGACTAGCTATTAATATTGAAGAGCTTGAAGAGGTTTGTTATAGAGCTTCTTGTTTTAAGAATCAAGAAACTTTCGATAAGTTTGTTAAATCGGTCCATAACATGTCATTGAAGTGGCACGATGCAATTGGTTCTGGTTTACCTGTTAAAATCCATGATGGATTGACTGCTTTGGAATATAAGAGTAGCGAAGCGCCTATGTCTTGTCCTCGTATTCGATTTATGAAAGATGATAAGGATATTTATCTAATTACTGGAGAAGGTGAAACCGATCGTGTTCGTGTTAAATTAAATCAAGTAATTAAAAAGATTGCTACATTAAATAAACGCACAAATAATAAATATTCTGTTGGACAGGGTTATGCACCTAGGAACGCTGCGTGGGCTAGACGACAATTGATAAATATTCTTAAAGAAGCTTGCACATTCGAAGTTAAGACACCAATTTTAGACGATGATGGTAAACATGTTACTAATCCTGAAGGAAAGAAGACATACAACATCACAAAAAATTGTTTACTTACCGATCAGAAGGCTGAGTTTATTGGAAAAATGGCTCAAACCTATTATGAGAAGGCGGTACAACGTTCAAAACTGTTCTTAGAAAATGCAGTCAAACAGACTAATGCAAAAGGTATTGAATTTAACGGTGAAGAATGTTGGTATGTGGAAGGACAAATGCATAAATATGCCGTGAGTAAGAAAACTAATACTGTGTTTAATTTTACTACAGGCAAATCTATTTGTATTGTCGAACCTGGACATCGTGTTGAAATTGGTTTTGATGCCACGGCCGCAAGGTTAATGGCATTAAAGCATGATTCTGTGGTTGTTAAAGAGGTTGGCACTTTACAAGCAGGTTAAAATATTATGAAATTAATTGAGGTCATTCATGAAGCAACACAACAATGTCACGACGAGATTGAAGAAGAGGGAGGGATCATAATCCATAATCCCTCCGTTGAAGACAGTTATGAGTTTATTAAACTTACAAACCAAAATACAGGAAAAGCGTTAGCTCCTGTATTATGGACTGCAGATCAACAAGAATATGCGGATAAGATTCTACCAAGAGTTATGAAAGGTGAGAGACACTTCGCATCTTTTCATACTCATCCTAGATTTTTAGCAATTCCTAGTACAATAGATTTATCACAATTATTTCCAGGGTTTTCAATAAACATGATATACAGTCAAACAACAAACCGTATATCCGTTTGGGAAACTGATAAGGAGTTTCACACTACCTTTTCGACGGTCTATGAAGGTACTTCAGACGGATTTGTCGAACATAAAGATATAAATGCCGTAGTAGCATAACAAAATAACTACAATATAATAATGAGTAATACAATCCCTAAAATTAAAAAAATTGGTATCGCTGGTGCCGGCGGTATTGGTTCCCATTTGTCTGGTATGCTTTATGATTTTGGTGTAAATCGAAATCAATTCCCATTTACAGATTATGAAATTGATATTTACGACGACGATGTCGTGGATTTTAAAAACTTGTTACATCAGAATTTTACAGAAGCTGATTTACATACTATGAAGGTGGACTCTATTGCAAATAGATTTGCACTTACACCACATAAACGGTTTATGACTGTAGAAGATTTTAAAAACTACGATCTTATTTTTTGTGGTGTAGATAGTATGACCTTCAGAAAAGCTCTTTATGAGTGGTCTTGGGACAATCCAGACAAGGCTTTTTGGATTGATGGTCGTTGCGAGAGTCGTCAAGGTTGTGTATTTAATAAAACAGTTCCTCGTAAAACGCTCGAAAAAATGCTTAGTGATAGTACTGAACGGAATGGTTGTTTGTTGAAGTATGAGAAGGAAAATAACATCTCTCATGCTTTACCTATAATCGTTGCGGCTATGATGACTCAAACTTTTTTAAATTATACTAGAGGTATACATCCACTACCTGAAAAAATTTTCATGGTTTAATAAGATGAATTATCACGATAACAACAGACTACTCATTGAAAAAAATTTAGAAAGAGTAGTTGAAAAGATGTGTATATCGTGTAAGATAGGTAAGGCCGATTGGGACTTTAACGAGTCCCTTCGGTCCGCCTTGCAAGCAACAACTTGCATAACACGAATACAAGATCTAATAACTAAATATAACGAAACATTTGAATTAGCTAAAAAATCAAATATTCAAATAAATAGCAAATATCAACATCTATACAAACTAAATAATACAAAATAAAATATATGGCAATAATTAAACCCTCAAAAAAATTCATTGGCTCTGAAATTGACCTTCGCGACGCTGGAAAATATATTCGACCAGAAGTTCGTCAAGTTTCTTTTAATAAAAAGAATAATCCTAATGGAGCATGGCTTTACTTTCTTCCTCCTTATAAAGTAGACGCTGAAGGTAATGGAGTATGGTACAAAACCTTCAAAATTCGAGATAATTTTGGTGATAAATTTAAGGAAAAATATGTATGTATCGAGAATGATCCAGTCGATCATTTTGAACGTAACATGAAAATTCATTTCTCTGAAGAAGCGAAAGCTATCGAAGGAACTGATGACAACGGTCAAAAGAGAAAAGTGTATCCGTTGTTTGGACGTACAACTACACGTGTTGTTTATAACGTCGCTTATGTAAACAATCTAGAAGCTGGAGCACACGTACTAGACTTACCATCTTTTAATGGTGCATCTATCATTAATTCTTGGTTGGGTGAGCGTGACACAAGAGGCAGAGAACGTCCGGTACTAAACGATCCAGATAGTTGTATTCCAGTCTTTATTAAACTTAAAGACGGTGGTGGAGCACCTTGGCAAATTGAACCTTCTCAAAGCGAAGCTACTAATATTCCAGAAGCTTTAGCAGATTCAGAAAATATTTACAATTTAGACGATGTATTTATTCGTAGAACACCTGCTGAACTTATTGAAAAACTTAGTAAGATGTATTCTCCTGATGTATTCGAAAAATGCATGAGTGGTTATCCTGGTTTTGATAAGGTGGTGATTAATGCTGAACCTGCTCCAGCTAGAGTTGCACAAACTTCAAAAATTTCTGTACCTTCTGCAAAACTGAGTTCAACAGTTCCGGCTGTCGCTAATCTTGCTAAGCCAAGACTTTCTGTTGAAGAAGAAGTGGTAGAAACTGAGTTTATTGAAGATGATGGAGATGAAATTCCTGGAATTGCAGTAAGTAAACCAAAGGTAACGGCTGAACAAGCTGCTGCCTTCTTGAAAAGACCCAAGCCGCGTATTACAAGCGCTGAAGAATAATTAACTTATAGACTGACTTCCGGTTAAATTAATTTCCAATTTAGTTGGAAGTCAGTCTATTCTTTTATAGAATATGACTTTATCTAATTATCTTTCAGACGTTCAAAAACAATATAAAAAGAGGAGAGGACGAGATAGTAATCTAGAAATTGAACTAGGACATCAGGTTCCTCCTGCTACTGGTTTAATTGTGGATAATCCACTACTAGAGTATATCTTGGATCGTAGATTCTTAGCTTATGGACGTTGTTATTTGACTTATGGTAAGAAGGGTTGTTCTAAGACAACATTATTTCTTAACATTGCAAAGCTTGTACAACAAGCTGGAGGTATTGTAGTTTGGGTTGAGACAGAGAAAGCTGCTGACCTAGACTACGCAAAAAATCAAGGCGTTGATCTTACTAAATTGATCATGCCTAAAGTAGATACACTTCAAGAAGCCTTAACTGTTTGCGAAGATTTTATTCGTGGTCTGCCTAAAGCTGATCCTGAGGGAAATACGCCTGTTTTGATTTGTCTTGATTCGATTGCAGGTGCTATTCCTGAATACGAGTTACAATCTGATGTTACTGTTGGAGAAACTAAAGTAGGTGAACATGCGAGATTGATGTCTGGTTTTTATCGTAGGATCATTCATCCACTTGAAAGTGAAAAATGTATCTTCATGGCATTAAACCAATTAAAGATAGCTATCGGAAAAACGTCATTTGGCGGTGAAGAAGCTGAGGCTATGATTGGTGGTGATGCACCTAGATTCCACTCTACATATCAATGGAAGGTTGTACGCACAAAAGATCTTGTTAAAAAGATGGCGAATGGTGCGGAGCGTAAAGTAGGATCTCGACATAAGTTAATTTGTAAACGCAATAAATTAGGTCGAGAAGGTAACTCACAAGAAGTTGAATTTGATGTACATATCAAAGGAGGTATTGATTGGTATTCTTCTTTAGTAAGAAAGCTAGCTGATGAATATACGAATTTAGTATCGAAAAGTGGTGGTTATTATAGTTGGGAAGTTGAAGATACTTACTATGAAGACGACGAGGTTTATCAAGACGAATCAGGTCAAGATAAAATTCGCAAAAGCAAGTTTCTTATTCCAGTAGGTAAAAATCTACGAGAAGGAGAATTAGCTTCACTTATCGCTAAAAGCCATGACGCCAAAGAACTTATACGTAAGGAATTTGGCATCCCCGATATGCCATCCATAGATGACATAAAACGAGTTGAAACAGAGAATAAACAAAAAAGAGGTCGCAAGAAAGCAAATGATCTTGACGACGAAGACGCAATTCAAGAACTATAAACTAAACAAAACACATAATTATTATGTCTACTGAAAACACAAACGAAGAAACTCAAACACCAGTCGCAACTCCAACTACCCCCGCCAAGAGAGGTCGTGGTCGTCCTAAGGGAAGCAAAAACAAACCAAAAGATCCTAATGCTCCTGCGAAGGTAAAAAAGGAAAAGGTTGTTGAAACTCCTGCTCCTGTTGGCGCTGCCTTCATTGCTCCAGTCGCATTTGTTGCTGCTGATAACGAAGTTGTTGAAGCTGAACCTGCTGCTGTCGAAGAATAAAATTAATCTAAACTAAAATTGTTTCTAAAACAATCTAACAAACATATGAATACTACCGAAATCGCTGAGAAGACGCCAGTAGCCGAGCTGCTTAATCGTCTGCTTTCCGTTGAACAAGAACAAGCTGAGCTTGCCGTGAAACATCGGCAAGCTAAAGCTGAGCTTTACAAAGCTAAAAATGAGTTGGAGGCTGAAGATCCTACAATTCGTGAACGTGAACGTAAAGTTCGTAAAGAAGAAATTCGAGCACTTAATCGTGTGCGTTATGCCACTAATAATGGATTGACTATCCACAAACTTCGTCAAGCAGGTAATACTGTTTCTGTGGTACACATCAGATATGCAGATATTCCTGGTGTTGCCATTGCTCCTCCTGTACCTAGTTACCTTAGAGGAGCATATGAATTCCTTCCTCGTGGAGGCGCTACGTATGTGACTATTATTAAGCCTAACGGCGAATGGATGTCATTATCTAGCGTTTGTCATATTGATGACTCGTTTGATTATAAACTTGGTGTAAAGCATGCTCTTGAGCAGCTTGACCAACAAGAAGCCGATTCGCTTCTTGTTACCGATCAAACGGAAACAAAAGCCGAGTAAGTAAAATAATCTTAGGGGCAGGGAAACCTGCCCCTATTTTTTATGTCTACTATTTTTGTAAGACAGGTAAATACATTAATTTCAGATATCACAATTCTGAAATTTTTGTCATTTACCCCAATTGACGGTCAGAAATTTCAGTTAGATCCTAAAGGATTTATCTGTACAAAAATAAATCATTCTCATGCGTGGCTATTTACTAGAGAAGAGTTGTTTTCACAATATAAAATTGTCGGAACTACTGATGATGGTTGGATGGTTGCTGAATTGTTAAAAAATGAAAACACTGAATAAAATTTATAAACGAACTAGCACAGGAAAAATTCAAGAATGGTATATCGAAGTTGAAGGAAATAAATATCGTACTATTTCTGGTCAAACAGACGGTAAAAAGGTTATTTCTGCATGGACTACATGTAAAGGGAAAAATATTGGGAAGACCAATGAAACAACACCTGAAGAGCAGGCATTAGCAGAAGCATTAGCTAAAAGAACTAAAAAGCTAGAGGGAGAGTATAAAGAAAACATTAAAACTATTGACGATGTTTCTTTTTTAAGTCCTATGTTAGCTGAGGATTACGCTGATGTAACTTTGAGTTATGAGAAACCTTTGTTTGTTCAGCCTAAATTAGATGGTATTCGTTGTATTGCAACAATCGATAAATTGGTATCAAGAAATAATAAAGAATTTGTTTCTTGTCCACATATTCGAGAAGCACTTAAAGAAGTATTTAAGGATGATTCTTTATTAGAGTTGGACGGAGAGCTTTATAACCATGAGTTAAAAGATGATTTTGATACCCTCGTTTCACATATCAGAAGAACAAAACCTTCTCCACAAGAAATTAAAGAGTGTGCAGAAACCATAAAATATTATGTCTATGATATTAGGGATAAGACAAAACCTTTTTCTGAACGATTTAAAAAGTTAGAAAAAATTGTTAAACGATTGAAAAATCCTTTGATCGTATTGGTTGACACACGCGAGGTAGAAGATCAAGATACTTTAGATAAGTACTATACAGAGTTTTTAGACGCTGGATTCGAAGGTCAAATGATACGTTCTGATACTGTTTATGAGTTTGATCGTACCAAAGCATTAGTTAAAAGAAAAGAATTCATAACTGATGAATTTGAGGTTGTTGATGTTTTGGAAGGTAAAGGCAATCGTGCAGGTATGGCTGGAAAGATTGTCGTAAAACTACATAAAACAACAACAGACGGTAAAGATACTTGTGAAGCTAATCCTAAAGGTAACTTTGATTTTTATAAAAGGTTATTAACAGATAAAGAGAAAGTTATCGGAAAGAAAGCTACTATTGAATTTCAGAACTATACTCCAAAAGGATCACTGAGATTTCCTAAAATGTTAACAATTAGAGACTATGAGTAATACAACAGAAAAGAAAGCAAGAAAAATTAAAATTGAAGATTCTACTAAAATCAAAACAGCTTATGAAGTGCTAATAATTGACCGAAGTAGTTCTATGTCTTATCAAAAAGAAGCAACTATTAAAGGCATTAACGACTATGTAAAAGGGCTTAAAGAAAGTTCAACTAAACACGGGATCAAAACACAAATCATGATGATTATGTTTGACTCAGAAGTTGAAACTCTTTATGCCTTTACGGATATTGAAGAATTTGTTGACCTAAATAACAATACCTATATTCCTGGTGGAATGACTGCGTTAAATGATGCTGTCATGTTAGGTATTGAAGCAGTTAAATCTGCTGTAAAAGGTAGAGAGCAAGATGAAGATGTGGATGTTACTATCAACATCTTCACAGATGGGTTTGAAAATGCTTCTAAGAAGTATCCTAACAACGAACAAGGTGAAAATCTCGAAGTTAAAGGTTTGGTCAAAGAATTGTGTGATGCGTATAAATGGACAATCACGTATTCTGGAGCAGGAACAGTAGAACAAGCAGTAGCTGCAGCTCAGGCACTTAATATTCCTGTTGGAAATACTCTTAATTATGCAGCTGGTGCCGCAGGTCCTGCCGGTCCTCAAGGTGCTTTACGTAGTAGTACTATGGCTCGTAGTATGAAAATGGCAAGTTTTGCTACCGGTCAGAGTTATGATTCAACATCTTACTTTGCCTCTGTTGGTGCGGATGTTAATACTGCTAAGCCTTCTATTACACAACCAAGCAACAGATCACGAGCAATGATGCGCTCTTCGGTAAGTATTCCAGATCCTGTAGATGTTGGATTGCTTGATGGTGTATTGGATACAGTTACTAATTTATGTGTTTCTGCTGCCGATACCGTAGTAGAAACTGCTTCGTCTGCTGTAGACGTGGTTAGCGATGTTGCAAGTGCTGCTTGTGACTGTGCTTCTTCTTGCTGTGATTAACAAAACGGTAGACAGGGACACTAATTAGCGTTAGTGTCCCTGTATATCATGAAAAATCCAAAGCAAAAAGGAAATACATTTGAAAGAACTGTCGCCGAAGATTTGAGTCTTTGGTTAACAGATGGAGAAGAAAAACGAGCTTGCTGGCGTTCAGATACTTCTGGAGCGGCCGCAACTATATGGGCTAGAAAAGGGCAAGAAGCTAGATATGTTCAGGCAAACGCTGGAGATATTAGACAGATTGCAGATAAAGGCTTATATGAAAAATTAGATAAGTTTTTCGAAACCTTTGTTATAGAGTGTAAAAGTTATGCAAATATTGATTTTTATCCTCCTTTTAATAAAACAATCACAAATTGGTTTGATCAATTAATTAAAGAAAAAGAAACTACCGGCAAAAAGGCATTATTGATAGCTAAAGGAAACCATCGAAAAGTGCTATATTGTCAAGAACCAGATGACCTGCGTCCAAACGTCTCCAAACTTATGACTATTTACTATAAAACTCTTACACTTGACATTTATTTGTTTGATGACGCGGTACCTACCGTAAATGAAAAACCCAACAAGAGTTGAAGCTGAATTAATAGCTATATCAAAAGAAAAAGATGTAATTAAAGAATATAATCGTTACTGGAACGAAATTACACCAACTAAAAACGAAGACATAGCACGACGCTATGTCTTTTCTTTTTTATCTGTTCATACACCATGGAGTTCAAATGTTAGTTCTTTTTTATTATTAGAAAAAAATAAAGACAAACTTAATAATAAAGAAGAGTTAACTGCAATATTACAACAAAGTCGAGCAGGTAATTATGAAACAAAGTCTAGAGGCATAGTCAAGTTTCAAAAAGATTTTGAAACTAATCCAGACTTCTTTAAGCTTTATGATGGAGATCATCAAGCACAACGAGATTTAATAATGAATCAATGTTTTGGTTTAGGTTTAGCTAAAACCGCTTTTGCATTGGAAATGTGTTTTCCATTGTCTGCTCAAGTTGTTTGTTTAGATACGCATATGTTACAACTATATGGGTACACAGATAAGAAAGAACGCAATAAGGCAGGTTCAAGTAAAAGACTTTACCATGAAATGGAAAAACATTGGTTAGCTACATGTAAGCAACTTGATATTTCACCTGTGATAGCAAGAGCTATCTGGTGGGATAAAAAACAACAACAAAAAAATTCAAAATATTGGAGTTATGTCATCGAGTAATCATAAATTTTTAGAAGATCGCTTCTTTGAAAGATGTAAAGAAGTATATAAAAAAGCAAAACAGTCTTTGAAAATGGATGACTGGGATGCTGGTTTTGATGTAGGGAATGTATTTGCTGTAGAAGAAATTCTATTAGCTGCTATGACAAGAGAAGCGGTTAAGAAACAATTTGAAGAATGGGATAAAGAAATCGAAAATGAAATACAACAAAACAATAAATCCGGATAAAGTATTTTTTACAAGCGATACACATTTTGGACATACTAATATTATTAAGTATTGTGATCGTCCATTTAATACTACTAATGAAATGGACGAAACACTTATCAGGAATTGGAATTCTGTCGTTCCACAAGATGGTCTAGTGTTTCATCTTGGTGATTTTGCTTTTGGAGATCCTGCTGTATATCGTCCAAGGTTAAACGGAGATATAAGGTTTATCATAGGTAATCATGATAGAGACTCAGAAGCTTATTATTATAATGCACCTAAAGATGCTAAACCGTTCTTGTCTTATGAAGACGTTAGGATGGTTGTAATTAATGGGCAAGCTATATGGCTTTCACATTATGCACATAGGGTTTGGCCAAAACAAGGACGTAAATCCTGGCATTTATATGGTCACAGTCATAATAACCTTCCAGATGATAAACATAGTTTATCGTTTGATGTTGGTGTGGATGCGCATGGGTTTAAACCTATATCCTTTAATGAAGTAGTGCGTATAATGGGTAAGAAGGAATTCAAAACCCCAGAAGATCATCATGGTAACAACGGAAACTAACACAGCCATTATTAAATGGGAGGATAAGGTTCCAACTTATTTAACGTGCCCGATACAAAGCAAAGGGTTACGTATAAAACAAGGAAATAATAAAAAGAATATTGTAATTGAACTCTATAATAGTAGAGACACTTTAACTCCAGGATATATATCCATACCAATAGAAAAGATTCCTGAGTTAATAACCGACTTAAACCAAATATACAACAATGTCACTACCTAAAAACGAACTTAAACTTAATCAAAAATTCAAAAGAAAATGGCTTACCGCTTTACGCAGTGGTAAATATAAGCAAGGCGAGGGAGTCCTGAAAGTTAAAGGTAAACAAGAATTCTGTTGCCTTGGAGTTGCTTGTGATATAGCTGGAATTCCTAGAGGTAAAGTTTGTGGATTGGGGCTACCTTCAGAACTATCCAAGGAATTACAACTTCGTCTTCCTCCTTTCTTTCGTGATGAGGCTTTTGGTGGCAATGATAAATGTGATGATTACATGCGTACGTTAGCGTCAATGAACGATGATGGTACTCCATTTACAGATATTGCTGATGAAATTGAAAACACTTTTAAAGTGAAGAAAAGTAAGAAGAAAAAGTATACTTAAAATTGTGGCTACTAGTGTAACAGCTAGTAGCCACCCAACTATTTTTTTAATATGGAATATAATATTTTAGCTAAGATGGTGGGAGGTTCGCATCTGTATGGTTTAAATACACCAGAATCTGATTATGACGAAAGGTACATTTATTCTTATACAGACATTGCTAGAATTATTGGATTAGAAAAATCTGAGTGTATTGATTCTCGTGATGGTGTAGAGGATAGTTTGGGTTACGAAATTCGTCGATTTTTACAATTGTTAAAGAAAACCAATACTCAAGTAGTTGAGATGTTGTTTGCCCCTGACGAATGTTTTTCTGTATTATCTGAACCTTTTAAACGGATTCGAGCACAGAAATTTGAATTAATTGATCAAGATCAATTTTATAAATCGATGCGTGGTTATATTCAAAACGAAATTCGTTTAGCTAATGGAGAACGTACTGGGCAACTTGGAAGTAAAAGAAAAAATCAATTAGAAAAGTATGGTTACTCTCCAAAAAACTTCGTTCAATTGATCAGATTGTGTAAATGCGGTATTTCCTATTTTACAGATGGAGATTATCCGGTAAGAATTAGAGATAAATATCCTGATCTAGGAAAACGTTTATTAGAAATCAAAACACAACCAGAATTATTTACTAAGGAAGGATTAAATGAAATGGTTCGGGATATGGAATTAGATTTACAAAAAGCTTATGGATTTAGAAAGAATGCTGATCTTGTGAGTTTTTATAATTCTGATTTAGCCAACCAAATTTTATTTGATGTTTACTTTCCTATTTTACAGAACTACAAAAAATGAAAAAGATTGTAATGTTAAAAGGACTTCCAGCCTCAGGTAAAAGTACTTGGGCTAAAGAGTTTATTAAAGGAAAAAAAGATTGGATTCGTGTTAATAACGATGAACTGGGTGCAATGCTTTTTGGAGAACTTTGGGCCGAAGGTCGTAGTGATGACATTGATCGTGCTAGAAAGCATCTTATAACTTTAGCAATGTCTCGGCTAGATAATATTGTAGTTGATAATACAAATTTACATCCAAAGCATGAAGAGTATTTAAAGGACTTGGTGTTCAAACATAACGAATCGGTTATGCATACTCCTAAACCAGAACTATACTCTTTTGAAATAAAGGATTTTACTGACGTACCGGTAGAAGAGTGTATCAAACGCAATAAGAAAAGAGAAAACCCTGTACCAGATAAAGTTATTTATCAAATGTATAGGTCTATAGCAAAAGAACACTGTTATGCAGAGCAAGATAGTTCTTTACCAAAAGCAATAATTGTAGATTTGGATGGTACAGTTGCTGACTGTAGCCATCGTAATCCATATGATGCAAAACGTTGTGGTGAAGATATACCTATTGATTTTGTTATTGAAATAGTAAAGAGATTTCAAACAGATCATAAAATTATATTTGTAAGTGGGCGTGACGCAAAGTATCAAAAAGAAACCAAAGAATGGTTAAAAGAAAAAGCTGGATTAATTGAAAGTAACTATGTTATTTTCATGAAGCCGGATAAAGCAGCTGATCTTTCTTTTAAACAAGAAATCTTTGATCAGTATATTAAAGATAAATTCTTTGTTTCTTTTGTACTAGAAGATCGTTCACATATGGTTCAAATGTACAGGCACAAATTAAAAATACCTTGTCTGCAGGTAAATGATGGAGATTTTTAATTATGAATCTACGTAGAGACATATTACATTATCAAGATTCTACAAGCGATAAAGTTTATATTGTAGAAATAAATCAGCTTACAGGTACACCAAAACCTTATGTTGTTGTCGCAACCTGGGGTAAACGTTCTGCAACAAGATTAAATAGTCAAATCAAAGAAACCTTTTCATCGCTTGGAGAAGCTAATAGTTATGCTAATAAGCTTGTTTATGATAAAGGGCGCGGTAGAGATGCTTATCAAAAAGCAACTAAAGGATTAATTATTCCTGGGTTAAATCAGTTATCTTCGATCACAGCAGTACAAGCTGGGATAACAAATAGTTCTAGTCAAGTAGTCAATGTAAGTGTTGAAGAACCGACTAGAAGAAAAATTAAACTGTAATGGCTTCATGTAATTTTTGTAAAACAAGAAATCTACAATGGATCAATTTAAACAGTCAAAATACTACAACAATTGTTGATGCTAGACCTTCTTTTAATGATGGAAGATTATTAGCTTCACTCGATACTGCGCCGCGCTGGCAATTACAGAATATAGACGGTACACGTCATTCTTGTGTTGTTGCGCGTGTTTATTATCGAGCTAGAGCTATGAATAATAACAGTGGTAGAGCATTTATGGCTGCAGTAGATGCTTGGCTTAATACGCATCCAACCGGAGCAACAAGTTTTGTAGATATTTTTCCAGAACTGTATACTAATAATCGTAGTTATAATACTGATGAACAATTGATAGAGGCTTTTTATTTGCAGAGTAATTCAGCAACAACCTCTGCGGCCCCTGTTCCTGTTTCTACAGCATTACCTAACGATATCGAGGCTAGTGTTAGAACATTACCGTTGTTGCCATTACCTGCACCAGTGGTTATTGATTTTACACAAGCTACAAATCGTCGTAATGGTGCGTTAAATTGGAGAGGATTATGGGGAGAGGGTATTCAGTATGAACAAAATGATGTTATCGTGTATGCTAGTCATATCTATGTAGCAACTTTTAGAAATATGAATATTAAACCCGGAAATGGTTCATGGACAAACTTAACAGGACCTCAACAAGAACAATTGTTTCGAACTATGGCTGTAGAGCCTGTAGAGCGAACACCAGTTAATCAACAAGTAAAAAGAGCAATTAAAATATGAATCCTGATATAGTTAGTGGATTATTAGACAGTTGGATAGGAGAACCAGTTACTCCAGTTACAATACAAAATATTGTCAATAGTATGGCGAGTCAAATTCAAGGATCTATTGATAGAGTTGAAGTTAGTGAGGATAATGGGCAACTGACAATTGATGCTGCAATAACGAGACCAACTCCAATACCGTCAATAAATATACAGTTTGAACGAGTTGAAGCAGAAGCTAGAGTTTTTGAACAACTTGTTAGTAATCAAGAAGCTAAACCAAAAGAAGTAGAAATATTTACATGGTTTGGTGGATTTATTTATAACAAGACATATGAACCAAATATTATTGTTAGTGATAATGGTGATTTTTGGATTTGTATTAAAAAGACATATGGTGAATTTTCGCCGTATGAAGGACAGAAGTTAAGATATCCTCCTTGGCGTAGAGCTAAGCATGAAGAGATTTTTCATCTTCTTGATTTACAGAAAAATATTTCTTTAAAATCAGCTGCAACTACAGAAACTAAAACACGCGCAATCAAAATTTAATATGAACGGCTTATCTTTCAAAACATTAAAAGGACTAACTCTCAATGAGGTTACAGCAAAAATCAATAAAGCAAAAGCTTCTGGTTGGAAAGTATTTGGAGAAATAACTAAAGAAGAAAAAGCTGAAGGATTTTTTCAGGTTATGGCGAAACATAAGATTAGTAAAAAGAAAAATGAAACTAAACTCGAAACTGCTTGATGTTACAGATTTTAACATCCGTGAATGTCAGTTTGCTGGTGATGATTGTTTATGGGTATTTCCTAAATTAGAAGGTGTTGCTTGGAACGAAGAAAATGAGGTACTACGCTCATCCATCTGGCGAAAGTCAGATGGAGAGCTTATCTCTGCTGGTTACAAGAAATTTTTTAATTGGGAACAGAAACCAGAAATACATCCTGCGCCAACAAATTTACATAATAAAATTGTTTGTGTTGAAAAGTTAGATGGTTCTTGTTTGATTATTTCAAAATACAAAGGAGAACTTATTACACGAACACGAAGAGCTTTAACTTATTCTTTACTTAATGGGGATGAATTGGAAAAAGTTTTGAAAGTGAAGTATCCTAAAGTATTTGATAATCCACTTTTAAATACTGAACAATATAGCTTTCTGTACGAATGGGTTACTCCAACTAATCAGATTGTTATACGTGCAGAAGAGCCAGAGTTATATCTTACAGGAATGGTGATTCATGAGAACTATACTTATGAAACACAGAATAACTTAGATAAACTAGCACTGGAGCTTGGTGTAAAGCGTCCTAAATACAAAAAATATAAGGATGTTGAACATATGCTGACTGATGTAAATGGATTAAAGGGTGAAGAAGGTATTTGTGTTTACTACGGTAACGAACAACATATTCGTAAAGTGAAGTCTGAGTGGTATATTACCATTCATAATTTCAGAAATGAAATGAACTTAAAGAATATTGTAGATCTTTATCTTGAACATGGTATGCCTAAGTATCAAGAATTTTGTGATATAGTACAAAATCAATTTGATTATGAGGGACTCCTTCAAGCACGTTCATTAATATCTCAAATATGTGATGCAAAAGAAAACAGTGATAAAATTGTGTTAGGAATGAAATCATTTCTAAATGCAATTAGTCACTTATGTACTAGAAAAGAAAAAGCTTTTCGTATCAGTAGTGCATATGGACAAACAAATCGTGCTGATATGGTTTTTACTTTATTAGATGGTAAAGATCTTGATTTAAAACAATGGAAGAAGCTGTTGTTTCAATCACTAATTGCATTATAGTATGTTATGGCTGATAATGAAAAATTGGTAGTATCTGCAGGCTTCCTAATCAAATCTGCAGACGATAAATATTTAATTGTAAAACCTTTTGGTGGATCTACTAAAGGCTGGGGAATACCTAAAGGTAAACGAGATAAAAATGAGAGTATTTTTGATGCTGCTGTTCGTGAAACATATGAAGAAACTGCATTACATATAGATGGTAACAAGAGCGTAGAACACTACGAATCTGAACCGTTTTTTCATTATACTGTAGATACAACTGAGGGCGGAACTAAGAAGAAATTTTTAAAACATGTTTATGTTTTTAGAGCTTATGCGACTAAAGATATAGAAACGTATCCTTTTAAATGTTTAACATTCTTAGAAGATGGTAGACCAGAGATAGAAAAATATGAATGGGTTTCATTAGAAGAAGCATATGAAAAAGTTGTCAAAAGTCAAAAAGGTATATTTGAATTTTTGATTAACTATAAAAAAACAAATGAAGCGGGATATAAAAGTTGATTTAAATCAAACAGCTACAAATACGTTTGCTGGACGATTTGGACCATATTTTGGTTATAATCGTAAAGAGTTTATTGAAGAAGCTAGAATTGACGGGTTCCCTTCTGTTGTATATAGTAAAAAGCTCAAAGAAGACTTTGGAATTAATATGGCTTTTTATGTAGGAAAGATTAATAACTTTTTTCTACAATCTTTAATAAATATAAAAAAGTTAAAGAAAACTGAATTATTTATTAGCTACGAAAATGCTTTTGCTCTTTGTGATGCATTGGGAGCTTCTGATTTTGGTTACGTATTTGATTTTGATGGCGTGTCTTGGGTTGCATATTATTCTGACGAATATAATGGTGTCGGAGGAATTGTATGTAAAGATGGTAGATCTTTTTTTATTGTTGAGCCTGTTAAAAACTTTTTACAAACAAAGTTTCCTAAAGAACAAGAAGATGAGTCTGATGCTGTTTATGTCGATTGATAAAATGGTATAATACTATGTAAGGGAACTACTCTTTGTAAGTTCCTCTAGGCCCTGCGCCTATCTTTTTTATTAGTGGGGATACCCCCTGGGTATCCCCCTATGGTTATAGTATGTGTTTTAGGGTATAGAATAATAGAGGGGTCAATACCTCTCAACCCTTGCACCAGTGGTGGTGTTCTTGGT
>Ga0315904_10001140_pt1 | contig 41957 bp, 39 predicted proteins | sample LakEriMetagenome_6_FD_203529 | JGI IMG/M metagenome (GOLD analysis project Ga0315904, IMG submission 203529) | Freshwater fungal communities from buoy surface, Lake Erie, Ohio, United States - Buoy 12 MA120 | ecosystem: Environmental > Aquatic > Freshwater > Lake | place: USA: Lake Erie, Ohio... | reverse complement strand
GCGTTCAGGTCGCTTCGGTGCAAGTTCTCCAGAAGGGCGTCTCTAAGCATGTTTTCGTCTGCTGTTTCGCGAATCACCGCGGGAATTTGAGTCACGCCCGCTTCTTTTGAGGCGCGAAGGCGGCGTTCACCCATAATCAATTCGTATTTGTCAACGCCGTTTTGTTTACCAAGTGAACGAACTGAAATGGGTTGTAATACACCAAATTCACTGATGCTGCCTACTAACTCAGCAAAAGCCTCTGGCTCGAAGGTGACTCTTGGCTGTTTAGGGTTCGGAACAATATCATCAACGTTGATGTAACCGAAAGATGCGCCAGGAACCGGAACCAAATCTGTCGGTGCATTAGCTGATCCCCCGAAGAAAACGCTGATTGGATTACCATCAACTGGTCTTTCCATGCGATTGTTCTCGTTATTGGCACCTGGAATTAGAGCTCCGATTCCACGTCCCAACCCGCCTTTTTTCTCAGCCATGGTTTATTCCTTTCCGGGCTATCTCTATCGCAGCTTCCATGTAAGAAATGGCTCCGTTAGATGAACGGTCATAGTTAATCACGCTTTTGCTATAACTTGGCGCTTCCGCAACGCCAATTTGCCTAGGAATTACCGTTTGTAGGGTTTGAGTGGGGAAATGTGAGCGAACATCCTCTACCACAGCCATGTTTAACTTTGTCCTAGAGTCATACATAGTCAACAAAATTGTCGATAGGGCTAGTTCTGGGTTAGATCTGTTTCTAATGGTGTCAATAGTCACCTTCAGTTGGGTCAAGCCCTCGAGAGCATAATACTCGCATTGAATTGGGATTAAAACTTCAGTTGCCGCGGTAAATGCGTTGACAGTAAGTTGCCCGAGGCTAGGGGGACAGTCAATGAATATGTAGTCCGGTGTGGTTTCAGCGGTTTGAAGATAAAGATTGATCGCGTTTTTGAGCCTATATTCCTTGTCCTGGAGGGGATATAGCTCCATTTCAGCGCTTGCCAACATCAAGGTGGAGGGGACAACCACTAGGTTTTCCGATTCCGGACTCTTCTGAATCAGGTCTGTAAGTGGAATGTTGTGAACTAGTGCATTGTAAATCGACTCAACACCTATGTGGTGTTCGATTCCTAGCGCAGTTGAGGCATTCCCCTGCGGATCTAGGTCAATCACCAAGACATTCATGCCCTTTTCAGCAAGGGCTACAGCTAGGTTTACCGCTGATGTGGTCTTGCCGACCCCGCCTTTTTGGTTAGCAACAGTGAAGATTCGTGTCCTGGTTGGCCTCTCAATCAAGGCGTTCCGCACATTCTGGAGCCGGCGAGTGTTCTCACTCAGTTCTTGAGCCAAAGGAGCGTCTTGGAAGCCACCAAGTGGCAAAAGGTCATCAGATTGTTTCACGTGAAACTTTCTTGTCGATTCGATCAATTTCTTCGGTTTGGGTTTGCCAACCGGTAGGTTCAGGGCTTGTTTCTTCACGTCCATTAGGGTACCCGAGCCCGCTGACAACGGTTGCCTGCGTTTCAGCAGACTTCTCCGCATCTAGATCTTTAGACATCAATCTCCCTAATTCGATTTCTAGAGTAGACCAATTTGAACCACGGTAGTCGGTTCTTTGAGATATTTTTCCCCAACTGTGATGATTTCAAAGTCCTTTAAGCCCAGCTTTTTCATCAGTGACTTAGACTCATCAATTTCGTCTTGAGCTTTAGCCCCTTTCAAGGCCAATACCCTGCCGCTTGGTTTAACTAAATCACTGACCATCTTGAGTAATTTTGGCAACGCTGAAACAGCCCTGGCTGTGACAACATCAAATGAATCAACGGGAGCCTCTTCAGCCCGGCAATTTAGGATCCTGACATTTGTCAACCCCAACCCAGGAACCACTACATCGGCCAACCAGTTAGCTCGTCTTTCCATTGGTTCAATAAGGGTAAAATTTGCCAAAGGGCACCTAATAGCCATGGGTATTCCAGGCAATCCCGCCCCAGAACCAACATCAGCAACAGACTGGCCTGGTTCAATGAGGTCCGATACGACCGCTGAATTTAGAATGTGCCTGGACCATAATTTAGGCAATTCTCTGGGACCAATAAGACCTAGCAGATCTCCATCTCTAGCCAACAACTGAGCGTATTTCTCAGCTATTGGTAGTTGGTCACCAAAAATCAGTTCAGCCTCGGGGGGGGTGTCCTCAATTTCTAAAGGCTGCGACATGATTGTTTCACGTGAAACTATTCGGTTGGCCGAGCAACAATGTGGCGGTCTTTGCCCTCGCCCTCAGATTCAGAAATCAGCCCGGCTTCACCAATTAGGTCATGCGCGATCTTCCTCTCGTAAGAGGACATTGGCTTCATTGCCACTGGGGCATTTGTTTCCTTCACCTTGGCGATAATCTTGTTGACCAACCTGGTAAGTGACTCCACCTTGGCTTGTCTTGATCCAGCAATATCTAGAATCAGGCGGCTGTAGGTCTGAGTTTTCGCTTGGACAGCAATTCGGGTCAATTCCTGCAGCGCCTCAACGGTTTCCGGGTTTGAGATCAGCTTGATGTTACTGTCTCCCTCTGCGCTGATTTCGATGTAGGCGCGGCCGTCTCGAACGTCGATGCTAATGTCTCCATCTAGATCGAAGATATCGAGAAGTTCCTCAAGGTAGTCTGCGGCTACTTCGCCTTCTTCTTCAAGGTCCTTGACGCTTGAGGCCTCTCTCAGGGGGCTTGTTTCTTCTGTTGGTTCTTGTGTTTCTAGTTCTTCACTTGACATAACTATTTCTTACCTTTTGGCTTCTTTTTGGCGCGAGCTTTGGATACAGGCTGCACTCGCTGGGTTGGCTTGTCTTCTACCTGCTCTTCAGCAGTCGGTTCTTCAACCTTGATCTTGCCCTTCTTGATCAATCTGGCTTCACGCTCTTTGTGGGCAATTGAACCAGGGGTTGGCATTCTGCGGATTACGAAGAACTGCTGTCCCATGGTCCAGAAGTTGGATACGGTCCAATAGATCAAAACACCTAGCGGGAAGGCTAGGCCGGTTACCAAGAAAATCAAGGGGAATACGTAGAGAAGAATCTTCTGGGTCTGCACAAACTGTGAATTGGCAACATCTGGGTTCTGGTTCTTAGCCATAATTTGCTTTTGGGTGATGAACTGCGAGGCAGACATCAAAACAATCATGATTCCTGCAAGAATCTGGGCGGAAAGAGATGCCCCGTTCAAGAAGGTTTCCGAAAGCCTTGCTCCGACAAAATCCGCGCCAGCAAAGGAAACAGAGAGCTCTTTGGTCAATAGGCCTACACCTGGCTTAGAGTTTTGGGCCTCGGTTAGGGTTGCGTAAAGTGAGAAAAATACTGGCATCTGGGCAATTAGTGGAAGGCAAGAAGCAAATGGGCTTGAACCGTGCTTCTTATAGAGATCCATTTGCTCTTTTGCCATGCGCTCTCTGGAGTCACGATCCTTACGGCCCTTGTATTTCTTCTGCAGTTTCTGAAGATCTGGCTGCAATACATACATTGCCCTCTGGCTACGAATTTGCTTCACAAACAGAGGGATCAGAGCAGCTCTAACCACCAATACCAAGCCGATAATCGATAGCACCCAGGTAACACCTGCGTCGGCGCTAAGACCTATTGTTGTAAATAGGCTGTGGAAAAGTACCAAAACTGCTTCCAAAACCCACTTAAACGGGAACAAAATCAGGCTAATTATGTCCATTTTTATCCTTCTCGCTTTGAATTACTAACACTTTTTACAAAAACTAGGCCTGAATTGGCGATGGAGATCCAATTAGGGCCAGGTGATACCTCGTCGACTCCACCTTTGGAGAATGGGTTGCAGCGAAAAATTCGCCAAATAGTCAAGGCGGAGCCATAAACAATTCCATGTTGCTGTATTGAGCCTAGACCGTAAGCCGAACAACTCGGATAATAACGGCAAACGTCTCCATAGAGTGGCGAAATGAGCTTTCTCCAGAAAAGAATGAAGGTGATGGCTAAATTTCTCGGGAAAACCCAGACATTCAGCAACCCGGCGATCATGCTTTTGCAGCTTTCAGACGGCTAAGAGCGGAACTAAACTCTTCTGAAAGCTCCTGCCAAGAAGTTTGGGCTGTGCCAGGCAGGGTTCGGATTACGATGTTTTGAGCACCATCAAATGAAGCAAGATTAGCCTGGGCAAGACTGCGGGCGCGTCTTTTAACCAGGTTTCTTTCGACTGCATTACCCACTGTTTTGCCAACAACAAAACCAAAACGTGGTTTGTCTGATTCATTCCCGGAACTCATGTAGACCACCAGATGTTCGGTGGTGGCTTTACGACCAAGCTTCATTGTTATGCGAAAATCATCGGCTGATCGAAGCCTGTTTTCGCGAGCTAACAACCTAGATTAGGCTGACAGCTCGCTGCGTCCCTTGCGGCGACGGGCTGCGAGAATGGCGCGACCGGCACGAGTCTTCATGCGGATACGGAAGCCGTGGGTCTTTGAGCGACGTCTGTTGTTTGGTTGATACGTACGCTTAGTCATAATTACTCCAAGAAATTTAGGTTTGGTCCTCGTCAAAACTTGCGGTTGATGCCGAACCAGGGGCAAAGCAACCTCTTAAACCTAGACCAAAGACCTGTCTAGGTCAAGTTTTTATTGGATCTTTTTTAAAAACTAAACTTTTGAATTAGACGAAAATAGCTGGTGGAAAATTAGGTACTCCTTGTAGTTTTTTATTCGATGTTTATAACATTTTCAAAAAAAGTTACGATTTTGCCCTTTTCGATTTGCATATTTGGGGGTCAAGGCACTTTAATACTCAAAGTAGAAGTTTTCCACAAGTGAAACAGTGTATCTTGAGTTATGCACAACCCACTTATCCACAGCGCAGTCCGTGCTAGAGTTTTGTGGAAAACTGGCTAAACCCTTGATTTTCCCTATGATTAGAGGCTAGATGACCGAGACTACCGGTATCTCCACCATCGAGTGGCAGCAGGTTGTTTCCCGCCTCCGCGAGGATGATCGCATTTATCCTCAGCTTTTCGGTTTTGTTCAACTAATCAACGTCCAAGGCTTACTGGGAGAGACTTTATACCTCCAAGTTGCCAATGAAACAACTCGTGGAATCATTGAACAGCGTATCAAGGGTCCTCTTCTTGAAGCTTTAGAAACAGTTGGGCTCCCAGAAGTGCCTAAAAACATTGGAATTGTGGTAAATCCAGACCTAGCTGACTCTTTCACTAGTAGTCAGCAGGTCGACGTTGAGGAAGTCATTCCTACCCCGGCTGCTGTTGCCCCAGTTGAATCGGTGCAGCCCGCGGAGGGATCATCTCGTCTAAACCCTAGATACACCTTCGAGAGCTTTGTCCAGGGTGAATCCAATAGATTCGCCTTTGCTGCCGCTTTTGCGGTTGCTGAGGTTCCGGCTAAGGCCTACAACCCGCTGTTTATCTATGGAAACTCAGGTCTTGGTAAAACCCACTTATTGCACGCCATTGGAAACTACGTCCAGCAGTATTGGCCTGCTAAGCGGGTTCGCTATGTTTCTAGCGAAGTATTTACAAATGACTTCATTAATGCGATCCAAACCAATACCAGCTTCAATTTTCAGGCCAAATATCGCCAGGTAGATGTGCTGCTGATCGATGATATCCAGTTCCTGCAAGGTAAGAAAGAAACGCAAGACTCATTCTTTGCCACATTCAACGCTCTCCACGAATCCGGTAAGCAAGTCGTTATTACAAGTGATGTATCGCCAAAACTACTAAACAGCTTTGACGAGCGTATGCGCAGTAGGTTCGAATGGGGTCTAATGACCGATATCCAAGCTCCTGAGCTAGAAACTCGTATTGCCATTCTCAGGAAAAAGGCCGAAAGCGACAAGATCCGAATCGGCGAGGAAATCCTCGATTACATGGCCGCCCGCATTTCATCCAACATTAGAGAGCTCGAAGGGGCATTGATTAGGGTTACCGCATACGCCGCCCTAAACCGGACTCAGATTGACATGCCATTAGTCCAGGCTGTTCTAAAGGACATTGTTCCCCTCGGTGAGGATGGTAATAGCATCGCTCCAATGGAGATAGTTCGGGTTGTGGCTGATTACTTCAAACTGACCCAGGAAGAGCTTTTTGGGAAGTCTAGATCCCAAGCCATCGTTGTCGCACGTCAAATAGCGATGTTCCTCTGTAGAGAGAAAACCAGCATGTCGCTACCTAAAATTGGTGCACTTTTTGGTGGGCGAGACCACACTACGGTTATGTATGCGGTTAAAAAAGTCGGTGATCTAATGAGTGAAAGACGTTATATCTACAACCAAGTAACCGACATTAGATCAACTTTGAAGTAATAAGTTTTCAACATTTTCTGTATATAACCATTAGTTCTGAGCCCTAAAACTGTGAAAATTACCCAAAATCATGTGTATTTTAAAGAATCAATTCACAAACCCAGAAGTTATCCACAGAAATATCCCCAGATGTGTATACAAATTTCACGCTTGTTATTTAGGTATAAAAACAGGCCGAAAACGAGTTTTCCACATTATCCACAGCTGTTAATAATGATGTTAATTAAATAAAGATATAGAGAGAAGCCCATAACATTTAGGGTTTAGTCTTTTGTTCCAGTCTTTATTTGAGATGTGCCAAGATTAACTAACAATCCCTTGAAAGGTGAACTGTGAAGTTCCAAGTAAATCGTGATGTCCTAGTTGACTCAGTAGCCTTTGCCGCAAGGTTACTCCAAGCCAAACCAACGTCCCAGGTTCTTTCTGGCATGAGGTTAGTTGCTGATGCTAATTCACTTCAAATATCAGTATTTGATCACGATGTTTCAGCTCAAACCGAGATAGTTGCCAATGTAGAGACTTCCGGAACAACCCTAGTTTCAGGGCGACTTCTAAATGAGATTGTTGGCCGACTACCTAACCAGCCGGTCACATTCGAAGTTTCTGGAACAAAGCTTTCACTGACTTGTGGCAGTTCCAAATTCGAATTAGCAACACTACCAATTGAGCAATACCCAACACTTCCACCGGTCCCAGAAGTATCTGGAACTATCGATGGCGATTCATTTATCAATGCAATTAGAAGAGTTTCGGTTGCCTCAGCAAAAGATTCAACCAGAGCTTTTCAAAAAGGAATTCAAATCAAAGCTGACAACGAGTCAGTGATGTTTACAGCTGCAGATCCAAACAGAATTGCCCGGTGCAAAGTTGGATGGTTAGGAAAATCAGGTTCTGTTTCTGCTGTAGTTCTAACCAAAACAATGCAAGACATCGAGAAGAGTTTTGCAAATCTCGGTGAAGTTAGTATCTCTATTGCCGCCGAGGGTGAAAGAGGCATGGTCGCTTTCCAAGCTAAGAACAGGATTGTCACAACAGTAGTTTTGAACATTGAGAACTATCCAGACATCGATCAATATTTCCCAACCAATTTGGAAGACAGCTCTGTCATAAATAAACAGGATTTAATTGACGCAACTCGAAGAGTTGAGTTGGTAGTTAATGAATCAGAAGATACTGTTCGCTATTCATTTGAGGCAGATTCGGTTGCTTTGGAGTCAACCAGTTCAGAGAACAACGCGAGTGAATCAGTTGAGGCTACGCTAGCAGGTAGCCCAACCAGTTTGAGATTTAAACCAAATCTTTTTATTGATGGACTAAATCAAATCAATAGCGAGTTTGTTAAAATAGAGTTTACGAAGAACCAACGTGATCCATCACGTCCAGGTCCTATCATCATGTCAAGCCAAATCTCCAAAGACGCAGCTTCGCCTGACAGTTACCGTTATCTGTTAAACCCAAACATGTTGAAGCGTTAGTTCTGCAAAGGAAAAGGCAAAAATGCAAATCGGTCTAGTTGGTCTAGGAAAAATGGGTGGCAACATGCGCACCCGTCTAAGAAATAAGGGCATCGAAGTTACTGGTTACGCCAGAGACCGAAACATCGCCGACTGCGGCAGTATCGAGGAGATGGTTGATGCTCTTCCTTCGCCGAAGATCGTTTGGGTTATGGTGCCGCACGGATCTGCAACTGATGGCGTGATTAACGAGCTTGAGAAATTCATGGGTGCTGGTGATCTAATCATCGAAGGTGGAAATTCAAGATTTAGTGATGATCTCAGACACGCTGAGCAGCTTGCAGCCAAAGGTATTGGCTATCTAGACTGCGGTGTTTCCGGTGGTGTCTGGGGCCTACAAAACGGCTACGGTTTGATGGTTGGTGGCGATAGCAAGTTGGTAGATATGGCAATGCCGATTTTTGACGCCCTTAGACCAGAAGGTGAAAGAGCCGAAGGTTTTGTTCACGTCGGTGATGTTGGAGCGGGACACTACGCAAAGATGGTTCACAACGGAATTGAGTATGCCATGATGCAGGCTTTTGCTGAAGGCTATGAGCTTTTGGAAAAGAAAGACATCATCAAGGATGTTCACGGTACCTTTGCCGCTTGGCAAAAAGGTACCGTTGTTAGATCTTGGCTGTTGGATTTGCTTGTTAAGGCGCTGGAAGAAGATCCAGGACTATCTCAAATCAAGGGCTATGTTGAGGACTCCGGTGAGGGACGCTGGACGGTAGAGGAGGCTATTGCCAACTCGGTTCCGATGCCGGCAATCACAGCTGCCCTATTTGCCAGATTTACGTCAAGGCAAGACGACTCTCCTGCTATGAAGGCGGTAGCTGCTCTGCGAAATCAGTTCGGCGGTCACGCTGTTAAAAAGGCCGAGTAGGCATGGTTAGAGATGCAGATAAAGCATCTGAACTTAGTAAATTTTAGAAACTACGAATCTGTAGACATCGCTTTTCAACCGGGTGTAAACCTATTGCTTGGTGGAAACGGTCAAGGTAAAACCAGTATCGTCGAAGCGATCATTTATTGTTCTTCACTGGTAGGCCCTCGTTACGGTGGTTACCAATCGATGATTAAACTTGGAAACGAAAAATCCCTGGTCAGGGCATTAGCCAGATACTTAGATAAAGAATTCTTGGTTGAATTAGAACTAAATCACATAGATAAAAACCGGGCCAAGGTCAATAAAGGTGATGTGCCAACTCCTAGAAGTGTTTTAGGATATGTAAAGACAATTCACTTCACTCCTGAAGACAGCAGAATCGTTCACGATGATCCGCAAGATCGAAGAGATTTTATCGATCAATTAATTATTCAACTATCCCCTAGATTTGCAGCAATTTTTAGCGATTACGAAAGAGCCCTAAAGCAGAGAAATAGTTTGCTAAAAAATATCCGAACGCTATCTAGCGCTTCGATGATCGAAACTCTTGAGGCCTGGAATCAATCCCTGATTGGCTTTGGTTCTCAAATTATTGCTAAGAGATATGATGTCGCAACAAAACTCTCTCCATATCTAGAAGCTGCTTATAAGAAAATCTCGGGTGATCAGAGACTAGCGACGATCAGTTCCGTTAGTTCGATATTTAGTTCCGAGAGTGAAAACTCAACTGATTACGCAGCGGTAACTACAGCTGATGAGAAGATTATTGCTGAACTTTTTTCTAGACAACTTGCGCAGTTGCAACCACGTGAGCTTGAGCGCGGTTACACGCTCGTCGGCCCGCATCGCGATGAGCTAAAACTTATGCTTGGTGAATATCCCGCCAAGGGATTTATTAGCTACGGAGAGGCTTGGCTATTTGCCGTTAGCCTCAAGCTGGCCAGTGCAGAGTTATTGAGAGCCGAATCACAGTCGGGGGATCCGGTTTTGATTTTGGATGATGTGTTCTCATCACTGGATGATGATCGCTTGCAGCGGTTGATGGATTTAATATCCGGCTACGAACAGGTTATTATTACTGATGCAATCAGAGGCAAGCTACCGGTTTTTGAAAACATCACCCGGTTTGAAATATTCGATGGGAAGGTGCGCCAACTAGATGGTTGAAAAAACTGACGTAGCCCTCGATTATTACTACAAAGTCAGAGGTGCACTTACTGGCAAGGTTAGTCGGGACGCCAAGCGGCGGGAAAAGAACGGGCGCAAGAATTCGAAACCCTTTGACGCTAATCGCTCCCCGAAGACACTGGGTAATGGCATCGATGATCTAATTAAGGGCTTTGGATGGCAGGGCAAGGTCGCCGAGGGGGACCTATTTGCTAACTGGAAACTCATCGTCGGTGATCGAGTAGCTGAATTTAGTTACCCGGAAGACTTCGCTAAAGGAGTACTGACCATTAGGTGCAAGAGCACCGCTTGGGCGACCCAACTCAGGCTGATGAGTGAGGAAATTAAGACCAAAATAGCCGAGCGGTTACCCGATTTAGAGGTTGCTGAGATCAAGGTAATTGGCCCTCAGGCACCTAGTTTTAAGCGTGGTTTGAGGTCCGTACCGGGGCGAGGTCCACGAGATACCTTCGGTTGATAACTCCCCTTTATTTATAAGGGCTTCAGCGAGTTTTCCACAGGTAAATTTAGTCATTTTTATCCCCAATTGTGACCTTTTTTAGGGGGTTAAAAAGGTAGAATTGGAAGGTCAGCAACCCCGGATTTAAGCCAGTTTTAGAGCTGCAGTCGTGAGGGCCCGACTAGATCAATTAGGAGCAGTACCCCCATATGTCCGAACCCAAAAAAGGCTACGATGCCTCGAATATTCAAGTTCTAGAGGGTCTAGAGGCGGTACGCAAGCGTCCAGGAATGTATATCGGTTCGACCGGTCCCCGCGGATTGCACCACTTGGTCTATGAAATTGTCGATAACGCCGTTGATGAGTCCCTAGCTGGCTATTGCAAGAACATTGATGTGGTCATCACCAAGGATGGCTGGGTCAAAGTCGCGGACGACGGTCGCGGTATCCCGGTTGATGATCACCCGGTGGAGAAAAAGCCCGCAGTTGAGGTTGTCCTTACCGTTTTGCACGCTGGTGGAAAATTTGGCGGCGGCGGCTACGCCGTTTCCGGTGGTCTGCACGGTGTTGGCGCTTCGGTAGTGAATGCTCTATCAACAAAGCTAAATGTGATTGTTGCTCGCGATGGGTTTATCTGGACGCAGTCTTATTTGTCCGGAGTTCCACAGGCACCACTGAAAAAAGGTAAGCCAGCCGATTTCACTGGAACAGTTATTGAGTTTTTACCGAATGCAGAAATTTTTGAAACCGTTGATTTTGATTACGAAACTCTGCGAGCAAGATTCCAACAGATGGCTTTTCTAAATAAAGGCCTAAGCATTTCACTTTTCGATGAGCGATCTGAGCGAAGCGATAAGTATATGTATGAGCAAGGTTTGAAAGATTACGTTCAGTATCTAAACTCAACTAAAAAGACAGAGCTAATTCACAACGAGATTATTTCTTTTGAATCAGAGACAAAAGAAAAGAACATGTCTGTTGAAGTTGCGATGCAGTGGACAGATGGTTATAACGAAGGCGTTCACACTTACGCAAATACCATCAACACTCACGAGGGTGGAACACACGAAGAAGGATTCAGAGCAGCACTTACATCGCTGCTAAATAAATATGCAAGAGAAAAAGGTTTACTAAAAGATAAAGAAGAGAACCTTGCCGGTGAAGACGTTCGTGAAGGACTAACCGCAGTTATCTCTGTGAAGTTATCTGAACCACAGTTCGAAGGTCAAACTAAAACAAAGCTAGGTAACACTGAAGCTAAAGCGTTTGTTCAAAAAATCACTAACGAGAAACTCTCTGATTGGTTTGCCAGAAACCCAAATGCAGCTAAAGAAATTTGTCGCAGGGCGCTTCGAGCTTCGCAGGCAAGAATTGCAGCTAGGAAAGCTCGCGAAGCTACTAGAAGAAAAGGTTTACTCGAATCAACCGGTATGCCAGGAAAACTTCGTGACTGTTCATCTAGAGACCCAATCGTTAGTGAGCTCTACATAGTTGAGGGAGACTCAGCTGGTGGTTCTGCAGTTCGCGGTAGAGATCCAGAGACACAGGCGATTTTGCCACTTCGTGGAAAAGTTCTCAACGTTGAAAAAGCTGGTCGGGAAAGAGCAGAGCGCAACAGCGAAGTTCAAGCTCTGATTACAGCTTTCGGTACCGGTATCGGTGCGGACTTGGATATCTCCAAGATCAGATATCACAAATGTATTTTGATGGCCGACGCAGATGTTGATGGTCAGCACATCAGGACCCTGCTACTGACCCTGCTCTACCGCTACATGCGTCCGGTAATCGAATATGGCTATGTCTATTTGGCTCAGCCACCGCTTTATCGAATCAAGTGGTCTAATGCAGATCACGAGTATGTCTATACCGATGCAGAGCGTGACGAGCGCCTAGCTGCTGGGCAAGAAGCCGGTAGGAAACTACCTAAGGAAAACTCCATCCAGCGCTACAAGGGTCTAGGTGAGATGGACTACGACGAGCTCTGGGCTACCACTATGGATCCGGCACGTCGGACACTGCTTCAGGTAACACTCGATGATGCAGCAAGAGCTGATGAAATCTTCTCAACGCTTATGGGCGATGATATCGATTTGCGCCGAACCTTCATCCAGCAGAACGCAAAGGATGTTCGCTTTCTAGATATCTAGAGCGGTAGATAACTTATGACAGAAAACAACGAAGAAAAAAGAGATCGGATCGAGCAAGTCGATATAAACGTCGAGATGCAAAGATCCTTCCTCGACTATGCAATGAGCGTTATCGTCGGGCGAGCCTTGCCGGATGTTCGAGACGGACTAAAGCCAGTTCACCGCAGAGTTATTTATGGAATGTTTGACGGTGGATATCGCCCAGATAAACAATTCAGCAAATGTTCTCGTGTCGTCGGTGATGTTATGGGCCAGTTCCACCCACACGGTGATGGAGCAATTTATGACACACTAGTTCGTTTGGTTCAGGAGTGGGTGCTTCGCTACCCGCTGGTGAATGGACAAGGTAACTTTGGTTCACCGGGTAATGATGGAGCTGCTGCACCTAGATATACCGAGTGTCGGATGGCACCACTGGCCATGGAGATGGTTCGCGATATCGATGAAGAGACGGTGGACTTCCAAGATAACTACGATGGTCGCACACAAGAACCGGTAGTGCTACCGAGCAGAATTCCTAACCTGCTAATTAACGGTTCCATCGGAATTGCCGTTGCTATGGCAACTAACATCCCGCCACACAACCTGCGTGAAGTCGCTGAAGGAGCGCAGTGGGCGCTAGCGAATCCAGATGCAACGAAGGAAGAATTACTTTCCGCTTTGATGCAGAAAGTTAAGGGTCCAGATTTTCCAACCGGCGCTACGATTCTAGGAACCCAAGGAATCAAAGACGCTTATGCAACCGGTCGCGGTTCTATCACTATGCGCGCTGTGGTCAGCGTTGAAGAGTTACAGGGAAGAACTTGCCTAGTTGTTACAGAACTGCCATATCAGGTAAACCCGGATAACCTCGCACTTAAAATCGCAGAGCTAGTCAAAGAGGGAAGAATTAACGGCATCGCCGATATCCGTGACGAGACGTCAGGTAGAACTGGTCAGCGTTTAGTAATCATTCTCAAAAAAGATGCCGTGCCGCAGGTGGTTTTGAATAACCTTTATCGCTTCACACCGCTGCAGGAAAATTTCAGCGCCAACATGCTTGCACTTGTCGACGGGGTGCCAAGAACACTTTCACTGGATGCCTTTATTACCCACTGGATTGATCACCAGATCGAGGTTATTGTTCGCCGCACTAGCTATCGACTCAGGAAAGCAGAAGAGCGCGCTCACATCCTGCGCGGTTACCTAAAGGCCCTTGATGCCCTGGATGAGGTAATCAAACTTATTCGGGCCAGCCAAACAGCGGATGATGCTAGAGACGGCCTGATCAAGCTGCTAAAGATCGATGAACTTCAAGCCAGAGCGATCTTGAACATGCAGTTGCGACAGTTAGCGGCTCTTGAGCGCCAGAAGATCATTGATGAGGCTGCTGAACTGGAAGCCCTGATTCTTGAATACAAGGCGATCCTGGCTGACCCTAAGCGTCAGCGTTCAATTGTTTCTGAAGAGCTTGAAGAAGTGGTCAAACGCCACGGTGATGACCGTAGGACGGTAATTCTGCCTAACGAGGATGAGGTCGGCGATCTAGACCTAATCCCTGAAGAGGAAATGGTTATCACTATTACTCGCGGTGGATACATCAAGCGCACCAAGAGCGATAACTATCGTTCACAGCACCGCGGTGGTAGAGGAGTCAAAGGCGCCAGCCTAAGGGCGGACGATATCGTCGAACACTTCTTTGTGACTACCACCCACCACTACCTGTTGTTCTTCACCAACAAGGGAAGAGTTTATCGAGCCAAGGCCTATGAGGTTCCGGAAGCTGGCAGAGATGCTAAAGGACAGCACCTTGCCAACCTTCTAGCAATGCAGCCAGATGAAAAGATCGCCTCGGTTTTGGACATCCGCGATTATCAGCAAGCAGAATATCTACTTCTTGCCACTAAGCGCGGCTTAGTTAAGAAGACCGCGCTTGAGGCATACGACACCGCTAGATCCGGTGGTGTGATTGCAATCAAACTAAAAGACGGCGATGAAGTTATTGCGGCCTTGCTAGTTAATCAATCCGATGATCTACTGCTTGTATCAAGTAAGGGAATGTCGATTAGATTCTCCGCGAGCGACGAATCGCTGCGTGCGATGGGTCGCGACACTTCTGGAAATATTGGCATGAGCTTTAGAAAAGATGATCACCTACTTTCAGCGGATGTCATCAGCGACAAAGGCTACGTCTTCGTGGTTACCTCCGGCGGGTTCGCTAAGCGGACCAAGGTCGAAGAGTATCGCCTGCAAAATAGGGGTGGAATCGGTATCAAGGTGGCCAAGCTAGAAGATCGCCGCGGAGATATAGTTGGAGCACTTATCGTTGAGGAAGAAGACGAAGTGCTAATTGTCCTGGCCACGGGTAGAGTGGTCAGGTCGGCTGTGAGTGAAGTTCCTGCTCGTGGTCGTGACACCATGGGTGTTGTCTTTGCCCGCCTCGAAGGAGAGGATTCGGTTCTAGGATTAGCTAAGAATAGCGAGCGAAATCTAGATACCGACACCTCTAGCGTTGCGGTCATCGCTGAAAAGGCAGGAGAGTAAATGAGTATTTTTTCTAGATCAGTTAGAAGAAGTGAATCAACTGCAGTAAAGCCGGTAAACCTAAAACTGGTTAAAGTAAATTTCTGGTCAGCTGTGAAATTTGCTTTTATCTTGACCCTGGCTATGGGCATCGGTTTAGTCGTTGCTCTAACTGTGGTGTTTATGATCATGAACGCAGCAGGATTTAGCAATCTATTGAAGAGCTTCTTGCAGGTTGAGGTAACTCTGCCAGCGGTGCTATCGGTAGCGCTGAGCTTGGCTCTGTTCATTATTGTTGTTGGAACCATCTTGGCTGGTGTTTGGGCTGCTATTTTCAACGTGGTAGCCCGTATTACAGGCGGAGTTTCAGTAGGTTTCACCAATAACAACTAAAGCCGGTTTGAGCCTTGAGCCTATATCGGCTAAGGTTAAATCTGCTCTACGGGCCTATAGCTCAGGTGGTTAGAGCGCTTCACTGATAATGAAGAGGTCGGAGGTTCAAGTCCTCCTAGGCCCACCAGGAAGCACTCTCACCGAGATGGCTTCCGAATGGGGACTTAGCTCAGTTGGTAGAGCACCTGCTTTGCAAGCAGGGGGTCAGGGGTTCGACCCCCCTAGTCTCCACGAGAATCACCTTCCGCAAGGGAGGTGATTTTTCTTTAAGGCCTGAAAAGTTTCTGAACTATCTCGCAGCGCGGTTCTTGATTAGGCTAAGCACATGTTCTCAGTTCGCAAAACCCTAACGATCATTCCAACCATTGCAGTTATGTTGATTGGCCTAAGTGCCTGTTCGACTCCAGAGGCTAAGCCGAGCCCAGATCCAACGAACACTAAGACACAAGCCCAAATCGAAGCAGAGTTCCTCGCGATCGCCGCTGATTCGTGTGCGAAGGCGCAAACTGAAAACATTGTTGAAAAAGTAGGTGATGGATCCAAGATCATCGCGTTAGCTAAATCAAACGCATATCAGGATTACAGCGCAGTTTATTTTGACCCATCTGGTAAACCTCAAGTTATTTATGAAATGGAACTTAGCGTTTGCAGCCCGGGATATCTAATCTCCATGATGGAAGAAGCTAACCAGACTAATTCAGGTGACTACAAGCACAGCATCAAACTAAACGCTGACGGAACATACACCTGGAGTCAAAGAGTTTGGGGTGAGGAAGAAAACTTCATGCAGGACACCATCTTCACAGTTGCAGAGGGCATCATTACTGCAGCCGACGGCGAGGCTTACGACTACACCTTCGAGTATGGACCGATTTCAGATGAAGAGATGGTGGCATTTAAAGCCGCGATTGATGCTGAAATTGAAAGGCTTAGCGAATAGAACTCCGCTTGGTTACCCAGGATGATATCGAGATCTTCTTTGGGTTTATGCAAAACAAAGAGCAACTTTGGCAAGCCGCCTTCACCAACGAAGACCCAAGCGATTATCAGGCCCATTTACTGCATTGGCAGAAAATCTTAGCTAACCCAGAGATCATCAATAGAACAGTAGTCGTCGACGGGGTTGCGGTGGGAAATGTTGGTAGTTGGCCACTTGATGGTGTTAGGCAACTAACATTCTGGTTTGGAATTGAACATTGCGGTAAGGGCTACGCCAGCCAGGCAGTCGCCGAATTTCTAAAACTTGACCTCACTCGTCCGATGGAGGGCAGGTGTGCTTTTGATAATTTAGCCTCTGCAAAGGTTTTGACTAAAAATGGATTTGAACAGAGCGGCACGGACAGGTATTACGCAAATGCTCGCGGCGAAGAAATTACCGAATTTATTTTTCAGTTGCTCTGAAACTTATATATTGTCTACGGATAATTAACGCGGCAACCGCAACAATAATTCCACAAACCACAATCGCACCTCTGATTCCAAATGCGGCTGCCATAAAGCCAACTAGCGGGGAACCTATCGGTGTTCCACCCATGAAGATCATCAGGTAAATCCCCATAACTCGTCCACGCATATTGCTGTCGGTATGGCTCTGAACGTAGGTATTTGCAGAAATCAGAGTCAACAGCACGGTAGCTCCTAGAAGCGGTAACGCAGCCCCATAGACCCAAACATTTGGAAGGAAAGCTGAACCAACGATTAGTAGCCCAAATAAGAAAGCCCCGCGCAAGATGTTTTGTATTGTTCGATGTTTTTCTAGTCTCGCTGCGATTAGTGCTCCGCTAAGTGAGCCAACGGCCAGGATAGTCCCCAAGGTGCCAAACTCTCGTGGGCCTAAGCCAAATTCTTTAGTAGACATCAGTGCGATAAAAATCTGAAAGTTCAAGCCAAAGGTTGTGGTGAAAAACACCGTAAGCATAACTAGGACCAGGTCTTTTCGCGCCAAAACATATCTGAACGCTTCGCCGAGCTTATTTTCCTTATTTGGCCGAACAGCGATGTGTAGGTCTTTGTCTCTAATAAACAGCAAAGTGAAAATCATCACCAGGTAGCTGGCTGTATTGATGATGAAGGAAGGTCCGGTGTCGTATGCAGCAATTAGAAATCCACTAAGTGCAGGACCAATCAATCTTCCGGCATTGAAATTAGCCGAGTTCAGGCTAACCGCATTAGCTAGATCATCTTTACCGACCAATTCGCTGGTAAAGCTGATCCTGATTGGTGAATCAACGGCAGAAAAAACCCCGACTGCAAATGCCAATAAGAAAACGTGCCAGAGCGCGACCGCACCGGAAACAACTAGCAAGCCAAGCCCCAATGAAGCTAGGCCTGCACCGGCATTAGTGATAAAAAGCAGTTTCCTTTTACTGAAGCGATCGGCTAGTAAACCGCCATAGAGGCTAAGGATCATCGAAGGGAAGAACTGAACGGCGGTTACCAGACCTAACATCGCAGCATCATTATTGGTAAGTTCTAGAACTAGCCAGTCTTGAGCAACGCGCTGAGCCCAAGTACCGATGTTGGATAGAGCGTTGGCCGGGTAGAGCACTCTGAAATTACGGTGATTGAACGATCTCAGAGATTGACTTTTTGCCACTAGTCAAATCTACAACCCATCTCTTGGTGTATTTTTAGGTTCATGAAGATTCGTCAAATAGCTATTGGCTGTAGGGACTTCGAAAGAGCCCAGGATTTCTATACTCGCCTACTGGGCATGGAGCCGACAGCCGTCTTTAACCCACCAGGTTTCTGTTTTTATAATCTAGGCGGCACCAGACTGCTAGTTGAAATAGGTGGCCCGGCATCTCTTATTTATCTAGAGGTCTCTGATGTGAGAGAAACAGTTGCAGATCTTCGCTCGCGAGGATTCACAATCAGCAGTGAACCACACATCGTCTTTCCAGATCCAAATGGTGTTTTTGATACACCAGGCAATGAATGGTTAGCATTCGTTGAGGACTCTGAAGGCAATCAAATTGGGTTGATGAGCAGAGAAGTAATTTAGTTCTGCTCAAGTCTTGGCATCTCACGCATTGATCTAATTGGTGAGAAAAAGACGAAACTTGCAGCAAACAAGCCACCAATCGCTCCGATAGTCATGGTTGGGACAACCCCTAGAATTTCACCCAAGCTACCTGAGATCAGAGCACCTATTGGCATCACACCCCAAACCATAAACCGAATCGAAGCGTTCATGCGCCCGAGTAGGGCCTCAGGGCACAATCGCTGTCTCGCGGTTACCTGCGTGATGTTATAGGTGAGCACAGTAAAGGCGGTCATGAATGTATTCACCAGAAGCACGGGTAGCGCTAGTTCTCTAGGAAGATACCAGGAAAGCGGCACCAGTAGAGCAGTTAGGCCACTGGTGATAGCCGAGAGCACAATTAGCGGACCCTCACCAAGAAGCTTAATTAGTTTTGGCGTGCCGGCGGCTCCAAGCAGTCCGCCGACGCTGCCAACAGCCGTGATTAGGCCAAAGGCGGCGGCATTGAAACCAAGGTAGCTCTCGCGGAAAAAGTAGATGGCAAACAGCGTTCCACTAATAGTTCCAAACAAGTTACTTATTGAGGTTGTGAAAGAGATGGCACGAATTAGTTTTTGGTTCCAGACAAACTTGAGGCCCTCAGCTATTTCTTGGTTGATTGGACGACGATCTGTTTTCGGTTTTGGAACTTCGCGGTCTTTGATCAAGAGCAAGCTAATCGCTGAAACCAAGAAACTTATTGCATCGAAGATAAGAATTACCGGTGCCTTGATCAGGGTTAGTAAATAGCCAACGATGCCGGGACTTGCTACACCGGAAATTTGCGAAGTTAGTTCCAATCTGGAATTGGCAACACCGATATATTCACGTGGCATCAAAATTGGAATGTAGCTCTGATACGAGACATCGAAAAATACGCTGGCGATCGATATCACCGCACCTAGAACAATCAAATGGTAGACATTGAGCACACCGGCAAACCACAGCAGCGGGATTAAGCCGATGGCAATCATTCTGATTAAGTCTGCGACAATCATTACCCTTCGTTTGATCCAACGATCAACTAGGGCACCAGCTAGTAAGCCGAAAATCAGAAATGCGGAAGTGTTTGCAGCGCCAAGCAGACCCATTTGAAATTCTGTTGCGCTAAGCAACGTCACAGCAATTACCGGAAGAGCGAGGCCGCTAATTTGGGAGCCAAAAGCACTTACGGTTTGACCTATCCAGAACTTAATGAAACCCGGCTGACTGGTCGCTCTTAGCTTTTCAGACACCTGTTAAAGATAACAACCGCAATCAGTAATGATTGCGGTTGTTATTGGTTCGGGATAAAACTACTTCTTTACAGATTTTTTGTTCAGTGCGATAGCTGCGCCACCAACAAGCCCAAAGAACAAACCTAGGAAGGCGAGAGTACCGGTAGTTGAATCTTGGACTCCAGTTGACATCAATGTCTTTTCCATGATCAGGCCGTCTTCGTTAGGTTCGCCGTTTAGAACCCCACCATCGGGAACCATGCCGGTTGACGACATCCAGTCAGCACAGATGAAATTCTCCGTGCCATCTTCATTGATGGTTGTGGTACAAGTTTCATCAATTGGTTCGGGCTCTTCACCGGTTACGAAACCTCTAGCGCAAACATCGACGCCATCTTCAGTTACCCAACAAGAATCGATCACACCAGGTGTCTCTTCACCTGAATCAGGAGCTACTTCAGTGCAGAAGTATTCGCCGGTTTCATCAAATTCCATGTATTCGTTTTCCGCACAAACTGGCTTTGGCAAGATCGCGATGTCATCCTCGGCCATGGCACTACCTGTACCTATAAACATTCCGCCAAGTACTAGAGCTAGCACGGCCATGCTCTTTGCTTTCATGAAAGCCTCCTTACAACTATCTTTATAGGTTTCTGTCTAAGAAACCTTGTTTATGACAGTAAATTCAGCCTACTTGGATTTACTGGCAACGCTAGGCTTGGTAGGAATCTGTCAGAAACTGGTGATTTTTTTGTCTAACTCGCGCCTCATTTGGTCAGAGGAGTTCAACCTCCCTGCAGGATCAGCTCCTAACCCAGAAACCTGGGCTAGAGATTTAGGGGATGGCTCAAGCTACGGCATACCCGGTTGGGGCAATAACGAACTGCAGGTTTATACCGAGGAAAACGCTTTTATAAATGAATTCGGTCAATTAGAGCTCGAGGCTAGAGAAATTACTGATGGTAGCGCAGGCGATGCCTATTACGGCCCTATCCAGTGGACCAGCGCTCGGCTAGTGACAAAAAACAAGGTCTATTTTCAATATGGTCAAATAACCATTAGGGCAAAAGTCCCAACCGGTAAGGGGCTATGGCCAGCCTTTTGGATGCTTGGCGAACAAATGGACACCCAGGGCTGGCCGTTGGCTGGTGAAATAGACATCATGGAATGGGTTGGCAAGGCACCCCTTGAAGCACTTGGCACTTTGCACGGCCCAGGTTATTTTGGCGATCACGGCTGTGGCGGCAAAAAGATAAGCACGGTTGATCTTTCTGAGGACTGGCATGAATTCGGCATCTGTTGGAAACCGGATCAAATATCTTGGCAGCTCGATGGCGAAACCTACTTTGTAGCAAAAAACACCGATGTTGCGCCTAGTCAATGGGTCTACAACCAACCGTTCTCGATGCTCCTGAATCTTGCTGTTGGTGGAAACCTTGGTGGAGAACTTGCACCAGATTTATCAGCTTCGAATAAACTCTTGGTCGATTACATCCGAGTTCACGAATTCGAGGGTTTTGGCAAGGTTTTTCAATACTAGCCACTTGCTGTTAAGGTGTTGACAATCTTGCTGTTCCCGTTTAAGTGCACTTAGATTAGAAGTGGATGCAAGCGCATGGGGCTTATTAGGTCAGGTTGTAAATATATAAATGGTACAAAAGCAGAGTGCAGAGCACATTGAATCTGCATGGAATTGGTTCGTTACAAAGTACGAAGCGCGCGGATATAAATCCCTAAATCAGTTTGCCAACGCGACGGGAATGCAGAAATCCAGCCTCAGTCGTTATTTTCACCTAGAACGGGAAATCCCCTCAGGGACCATAGGCAGGCTGTGTCAAGAACTAAAGGTGTCTCCAGAAGAGCTTTTAAAGGCGGTTGGAGCTTTAGGTTGGCCGGCTAAACCTAAGCGCAATCGCGGATAATCAGAGTTCTACCGTCTTCATCTTCTTCAAACTCGCGGCAGTGATCGGCATTTGCCCATAGGTTGATGACTCGATTGAGCGTGTCTGGCTGCAGGAAGTGCCTCAAAGGTTCAGCCAAAGCCTCAGCTGGTGTGCCCATCTGAACATGAACCTTCAAGCTTCCTGGTTCGTGGCACTCGAGGCGGGTAACTACCGGCTTATTTTTAGCATCAAGAATCGGACCGCGTTTAGCGTGTATCTCGAGTTTCATACTTCCACCAAATTCTGTTAAGGGTCTCGATATCTCCCCATATGGGAATGTTTCCATCATATTAGAGGCCGCTGCTGACATCTGGGATTTGGAGTCTCGATTAGATCAACATGGGAGAATAGATGCATGACAGCACACACTCACGTAGCCACTATTCACACTAATCACGGGGATATTAAGGTCAATCTGTATGGCCTGCACGCCCCTGAAACCGTTTCCAACTTCATTGGTCTAGCCGACGGGTCCAAGAACTGGGTCCATCCGCGCAGTAATGAAGCCAACAACGGCAAGCCACTATATAACGGCGTTGTTTTTCACAGAGTAATCTCAGGTTTCATGATCCAAGGTGGAGACCCAGAAGGCACCGGCATGGGTGGGCCCGGATATAACTTCAAGGACGAAATTAGCGAACTGAGTTTCAACGAGCCATACAAATTAGCTATGGCTAACGCTGGACCCGGCACTAACGGCTCACAATTTTTTATCACAGTAGTCCCGACAGAATGGCTATATGGAAAGCACACAGTGTTTGGTGAAGTTGTTGAAGCTGCTTCTAAGGAAGTTGTCGACAAGATTGCTGCAGTGCCTACCGGTCAGATGGATAGACCAGTTGATGCAGTAGTCATCAATTCAATCAGCATTGAGCCAGTAGAGGCTTAGATGGAATCTTGTTACAGACACCCCGGCGTAGAAACCGGTGTGAGCTGTCAGCGTTGCGATCGATACATCTGTCCAGAGTGTTCAACACCGGGAGCAGTTGGCTTTTTATGTCCAGAAGACGCTAAAGACAAAGTAAAGGTCATCCGCCCTAGATTCCAGCAATCACTTTTTTCTCGCGCACCAATAACGATGACCTTGATTGGTATCAATTCCGGCGTCTACATACTCCAGCAAATCGGTGTTCCGATAATTGAGATGTTTGCTTTTATGAGAATTGGTCAGGGCATCGAATTTGGTTCACCGTGGCGAGCATTCACCTCAGCTTTTGTCCACTCGCAAGCGATGTTTACTCACATTCTGTTTAACATGTATTCGCTTTTTGTCCTAGGCACACTCCTTGAACCAATGCTCGGCAAGCTCAAATTCTCACTGCTCTACCTACTTGCCATATTCGGTGGCAGCATGGGCTTTTTCATCTTCGGCGATTTAGGTTCGGTGGTGGTTGGTGCAAGCGGGGCCATCTTTGGTTTGATGGGTGCCTATCTGATATACCTTCGGGCGCTCAGATTAGATACCAGCCAAATAGTTATTATCTTGGTGATCAACGTAGTGGTTAGCTTCTTACCAGGCATAGCCTGGCAAGCGCACTTCGGTGGATTTATATTCGGAGCTCTAGTCGCAGTTGCATACACCAGATTTAGTAGACCTGATCAGCGAGTAATGCTTTTATCTTCGATTGCGCTATTGGTTCTAGCGCTAATTTCTTTATGGGTTTACGGCAATCAGATGATGCCACCAATTTATTAGTCGCTAATTACTTCCAACGAGTAAGCATAAAAAAGCCAACCATCATCAAACCAAAACCTACGATGATGTTGCTTGCACCAATATCAAAAGGTGTGCCACTGCCTAGTGGGAATAGCGTCTGGCTGATGTAGTAAACCATGATCCAAAGTAGACCGATAATCATTAGGGTCAGTGCTACCGGGAGGAACCAAGCCGCGTTCCCGCTCTTAGCTTTGCTGGCCTTTACTGAATCTGGAACAGCAGGCTTTTTTGGACGCTTTGGTAACTTGAATGACTTCTTCTCATTTTCAGACATGGCCTAATTCTACCCAAAGCAGTTAGGCTTAGAAACCTGATGGTCAAAATCCTGGTTTTAGATAACTACGACTCCTTTGTTTATACGCTAAACGGCTACCTGCGCCAGCTCGGCGCAGAAACCGAGGTGCTCAGAAACGATGTCGTAGCGGAGAAGGATTTACCTGACTTGCTTGGCAAATATGACGCTGTCTTGATTTCGCCAGGGCCCGGAACCCCTAGAGATGCTGGGCTGAGCATTCCAACGGTCAAGCTAGCCCTTGCCACCGGGATGCCAATTTTCGGGGTTTGCCTAGGCCATCAGGCTATTGCCGAGGCCTTAGGCGCTACCGTGACTAACGCGGAAGAGTTGATGCACGGTAAGACCAGCGAAGTCTTCCACGATGACAGCTTGGTTTACAAAAACGTCAAACAACCATTTACTGCCACCCGCTATCACTCACTGGCGGTGGTTGAAAGCACTGTCCCTGAGGACTTAGTGATCACCAGCAAAACCAAAGGTGGCGTGATCATGGGCCTGCAACACACCAGTCTGCCAATCTACGGTGTGCAGTTTCATCCAGAATCAGTTTTAACTGAAGGCGGCTATCAAATGCTTGGTAACTGGTTGGAATCGATTGGCTTGGTAGGCGCAGCAGAAAAAGCTAAAACCCTTCAGCCTTTACTAAACCGCTAACTAGTTAACGCATTGCAGAGTCAGAATAATCGTCTGCTGTTGCGGTTGGATGCCGGGTTGGATTGACTGAGCAATAACAGTTGTTCCAGCAGTTCCAAGGCAAGACGAATCAACCTGAGTGGTGACCAGATAGCCAACTGAAGCTGACGTTAGTTGGGCAATCGCATCAATCTTGTCCAGGTTCACCACATTAGGAACGATTACCGAACCGGTTGAGATCACTAAGTTGATTGTTGAACCAGCCGGGATGCTGGTGTTGGCAGCTGGGTCAGAAGAAATAATAAGATTTTGCGCGATGGTTGCCGAGTCTGCCCTGGTGATTGTGCCGAGGAAAAGTTTAGCCTCAGTTATTTTCAGCGTCGCTTCTTGCTCGGTTAGCCCAGTTAAATCTGGCATTAGGATTTGCTCTTTACCGGCAGAAACAAAAACTGTGATGGTAGTTTTCATACCCACCTGTTGTCCCGCTGGAGGGTCGGTTGAAATAACAATGCCCATCGGAATGTTATCGCTTCGCTGAAGCTGCTTATCAACTAGAAGTTTTTGATTTGTAAGAGTGGTATATGCCTCTTCGTAGGTCTTACCAACTACATCGGCAACCTGAATCTTGCCACCGGAGCCACCACCGAAGTTGAGCAAAGCTCCACCACCAAGAATCAACCAGATAACCATGCCAACAACAAATACGCCCGCACCAGAACCAATGCCCCAGAACAATCCGGTCGATGGCTTCTCGCCGCGTAACTTGCGCTTTCTCGCCGCTCTAGTAACAACCTGAGTTTTACCGGTTTCAAAACCTAATTGGCTTAATAACTCGGTGTCCTCATCCTCATCAATAACTGTGGTCACCGGTTCAGCTCTAACCGCTTCAGCAGTTTCTTCACGAACTTCGGCAAGCAGAGTTTCAAACGGATCTTGCTCTGGAATTTTCACCGTTGGTGCAGGTTCTTCGATTACCGGAGCCATTGGAGCCGTTGGTGGCTGAGCTTCATCTTGATAAGCCGGGGTGGCAATACCGGAAACCGCACGAGCCAAAGCCGCCCTGAAATCCGCTGCAGTTTGGAATCTAGCTGCTCGATCCTTAGCGAGGGCTTTTAAAACAACAGAATCTAGAGCTAATGAAACAGACGAGTTGATCACCGATGGTGGAATTGGTGACTCGCTGACATGTTGGTAGGCAACCGATACTGCGGTGTCACCGGTGAAAGGCGGCTTTCCACTTAGCATCTCGTAGAGCAATACACCGGTTGAATAAAGATCTGTTCTTAGATCAACGGTTTCACCACGAGCTTGCTCCGGTGAGAAGTATTGCGCTGTGCCGACAATGCCGTTGGTGTGGGCAAGTGTTGCCGAGGAATCACTAACTGCACGAGCGATACCAAAATCCATCACCTTGACGGCATTTGATTCGGTGATCATCACGTTTGCTGGCTTGATGTCTCGGTGAATCACCCCGGCTGCATGAGAGAACTCTAAAGCAGTCAACACACCGGTGGTGTATGCGATGGCCTCTTGCTGAGTTAGCTTTCGGCTGCGAAGGATATCTCTTAGTACTTCGCCACGAACCAACTCCATGACAATGTATGGCAGGTGTCTTTCAACACCATTTTGGTCCACGCTCACCTCATCGCCGGCGTCATAAACACGAACAATGGTTGGGTGAGCCATCCTCGCCGATGCTTGGGCCTCTTGGCGAAAACGAATCTCGAATGTGCTATCGGCGGCTAAATCCGCTTTGAGTAATTTGACGGCAACTGTTCTACCGAGCCTGGTGTCAATACCGGAGTAAACCTCGGCCATGCCACCGCGACCGATAAGAGCACCAAGCTCATATCTTCCGGCTATGACGCGATTACCCTCGTTCACCAAAGCTCCTTTTCAATTGATTCCCTTAAGTCAGTTTATCTTTATTGGTTTGGCAAGGTGTTTTCGTCATAAAGCTGCTGGTAGTAGTAAACCTGAATCACCGAACCGACCGGAACACTGCCAAGTGGCGAAATGTCATAAACCTGGGAAATCTTTGGATCGTCAGCCGGCAGCGTTGTTCCAGCTATCGGCTCGACTTCCAAACCGAGAGCAGTCAGTTGCGGCACCACCAGTGAGACATCCTGACCCTGGTAGTTACTTAGAAGCACTGCGACGGTTTCTTCTGTTTCAGTCGGTGTTGGTGTCGGGCTCGGGCTAGGCGTGTCGGTTGGTGTTGGGCTAGGGCTCGGACTGACCTGCTCTTTCGGAGCAAGTAATCCAGCCCAGAAAACAGCACCGATGGTTACCAACAGAATCAGAATCAAAACCAACCATGGCCAGATAGCCGGTGCCTTGCCGGTTGGCTTGGTATCGGTGTCAATCAGCATCGTCTCATCACTGACTAGATCAGCTACTGGAGGTGTAACACGGATCGGGTCTACTCCGCCAACTAGGAGAGCCTCTGCTCTGGCGGCTAGCTCCAAAGCGGAGCTTGGCCTTAGATCTGGCTTTTTCGCCATGCAGTCCAAAACTAATTTGACTAAGCGGGAATCTAACCCCTCTGGAAGTGGCGGTGGAGTTTCATTTATTTGCGCCATCGCAATCGCCATCTGGTTTTCACCTTTGAATGGGCGGCGACCGGAAAGAGCTTCGTAAGCGACAATTCCCAGCGAGTAGATATCCCCCGATGCACTTGCTGGCTTACCGGTTGCTTGCTCAGGAGCTAAGTATTGAACTGTGCCCATCACCTGACCGGTTTGCGTAAGCGATGCTTGATTGGCAACACGAGCAATTCCAAAATCGGTTATCTTCACTGCACCATCAGGGGTGATTAGTAAATTGCCGGGTTTGATATCGCGGTGCACTAAGCCTTCACGGTGAGCAGCATCTAGGGCCAGAGCGGTTTGGGCAATTATTGAGATGACCTGTTGTTCTGGAAGAGTTTTTTCTCGTTCCAGGATTGAGGAAAGCGATTCACCCGGGACCAATTCCATCACCAGATAAGCACTACCCTCATCTTCGCCATAGTCATAAACATTGGCAATGCCATCGTTGTTTATCATCGCGGCATGCTTTGCTTCAGTTCTAAAGCGCTCTAAGAAATCTGGGTCACCGAGATACTGCTGTTTCAAAATCTTGATGGCGACCTGGCGAAGAATGATCTCATCCTGTGCCTGCCAAACTTCACCCATGCCACCGGTAGCAATTCTTTTAACTAGACGGTAGCGAGAACCGTAGATCTTTCCTTCTTCAGGATTCATTTGTCTAACACCGCCTGCATAATCTTCTTAGCTATCGGAGCGGCCAGGCTATTGCCTCTACCTGACTGACCTAAGCCACCACCATCTTCAATCACTACGACAACAGCCACCGCCGGTTTATCAGCAGGAGCAAATCCGGTGAACCAGAGAGTATAGGGATCACCCTCACCGTTTTCTGCAGTTCCGGTTTTGCCAGCAACCTTTACCCCAGCAATCCTCGCGTTTGAACTAACTCCATTTGATACTGCTTGAATCATCATCTTCTTTAGCTTTTCTGCAGTGCTGGTGGACATGCTGCGGTTTAGCTCCTCAGGGTTTGCCTCACTAAGCAGCGTCAGGTTAGCCGTGAATATCTGATCGACTAAGTATGGCTTCATGGCGACACCACCGTTGGCAATAGCTGAGCTAACCAGAAGCACCTGAATCGGGCTTACCCTTACATCGAATTGCCCAAAGGCGGTCAGCGCTAACTGAGCCGAATCCAGATCCTCTGGATATCTACTGGCAGTAGTTTTCAGCGGAATGCTGAGGCTCTCACCAAAACCCAAAAGCCTTGCCTGCTCAGCAATCTTGTCTTGCCCCAGAGCAATACCTAACTGCGCAAAAGGCACGTTGCAGGAGAGTCTTAGTGCGGTAGCAATTGAAACCGTGCTGGCACCACCGCATCTTCCCTCACCAGAATTGCTAATTACCGTTTTAGTGCCAGGCAGAGTGAAGGTCCTCGGGTTTGGTAAAACTGACTCTGGTGTGTATTCACCCGATTCGAAAGCGGCAGCGGCAACAACTAACTTGAATACTGAACCAGGAGCATAAAGGGCATCAACCGATCTATTCACCAGCGGAGCATTCTCGCTAGTGATTAGTTTTTTGTAGTTTTCTGCCGCATCCGAAACGATATGAGTTGAAAGCAAATTCGGATCAAAGCTCGGCTTTGAAACCATTGCCAGAATTTTTCCAGTTGCTGGTTCAATCGCAATAACCGAACCCTTCATCCTGCCCAGCGCATCCCAGGCGATTTGCTGCAAATCATCATCGATACTTAGCTCGATAGAAGCTCCGGTAACCGGGTTTCCAGAGAAAAGAGCATTTACCTGTTCAAAGAATTGCGCTGAGTTATCTCCGCGCAGGGAACTATCTAAAAAGTTTTCTAAACCACTTCTACCTTGAAACAGTGAATAGTATCCGGTAAGAGATGCGTATTTCTGTGAGTAGTACTTTCTTAGATAGTGATAGGCGTCGTAGGTTTTGATTGATTCAGCGATCGGTTTGTTATCGACCAAAATCGAACCACGCTGTGTTTTATAACCGTCGTAAACCGCTCGTTGATTTCTCGAATCATTATTAAGTGAATCAGCATTCACCACCTGCATGGCGCTGGCTGCGATGAACAAACTCAGGAACATCAGCATAATCAGATTGGCGATGCGTTTAATTTCCGGGGTCATTCGCTCACCGTCCCAGCCTTGGGCATGGTATCCGACAGCCGAAGTAATAAACCGATGATGATCCAGTTAGCTAGAAGTGAAGAACCACCGGCGGTTAGAAGCGGGGTGGTAAGTCCGGTCAGCGGGACAACTCGCAGCACTCCACCGATCACAATAAATAACTGCAGGGCAATAACAAAACCAAGTCCAATAGCAAGCAGCTTGCTGAAATCATCGCTGTGTAGGTTGGCAATGCGAAGAGCTCTAGAAACAAGCACCAAATAGAGAACCAGTAGGGCGAACAGCCCAACCAGGCCTAACTCCTCGCCAATAGCAGAAACAATGAAATCACTCTCGGCTAATGGAACGATATTTGGCAACCCGCCACCTAAGCCGGTGCCGAATAATCCGCCGTGGGCAAGCCCAAACATCGACTGGACTATTTGGTATGAGCCGCCGATGGCCTCGTAATTCTGCTCGCTGAGCGGGTCTAACCAACCACCGATTCTTCCGCCGACGTAACTCATCAGCCTTGAGGCAACCAGGGCACCGGCGACAAACATGACCAAACCGATAAATACGTAGAACACCCTTGCGGTAGCGACATAAATCAGCACTAAAAACAGGCCGAAGTAAAGTAGCGATGTTCCTAGATCGCGCTGCAACACTAAAACCGCAAGGCTACCCAGCCAGATAAAGACAATTGGCCCGACTTCTCTAGCCGGAGGAATGCGGATGCCGTAGAGTTTTCGGCCGACCACCGATAAGGCTTCTCTTCTTGAAGTTAGATAGCCGGCAAAGAAAACACAGAGGGCGATCTTGGCAAGCTCGCCTGGTTGGAAACTCAAACCACCGATATTAACCCAAAGGGTAGCACCGCTTACCGTTCTACCAATCAGAGGAAGCGAAGGTAGCAGAAGCAGCACAACACCGAGAGCCATAGCGGTGTAAATGTATTTTCTAAGTGAGAGGTGTGTGCGAACTAAAAACAGCACGGTAGCGGCAACCAGGATTGCAACGACTGTCCAAATAACCTGCCTTGAGGCAACATCACTATCAGAAGCAGTTAGTGGCTTTACCAAATCAAGGCGGTAGATCATTACGATGCCTAAAGCATTTAGTAGAAAGCCAATCGGCAGCAATATTGGATCTGCATCACTTGCTCTAAAGCGAAGCACCATATGAAATGTAAATGCCGCTAAAACCGGCAGTGCCCAGAAAAACCAACCGTCTGGTCGAAGAATCAAAATCGTGGCAAGTTGAACTTGGCTTAGCGCGAAAGCGTATAAACCAAAACCGAAAAGCAGCATTACTAATTCAAGATTGCGCTTAGCCGGCATCACCCTTGCCGCTCTAACCATTGTCTACGCTCTCAATAATTTGTTGTAATTTTTCTCTGGCGTCTTCAAGGCTGTCTGCAGAAATAGTTCTGTCTAGTAGGTCTTGCTGAAAATCTGGAAGTGTTACCACATCTATGGTTGACTCTTCATAAAGTTTGGAAAAACCAAAACCAGCAAAGCTCTCTTTGATGCCCTGGTAAATTGCTATTTTTCCATTTTCAACACCCAGGTAAAAACGAGTTTGGGTGTAGCTGTAGATGCCGTAGATGCTTGCGCCAGCGATGGCCGCAATGATTGCGAAAAGAATTAGACCGCGTAATTTCCAGGAGCGCACCTTGCCATCAAATTCATCAAGGGCCTTTGCAAAGCCAGGATCATTTTCTGATAGAAACTGTTCGCGTTTTCTAAAGGCTTCCCAAAAGCTGATGCGACTAAATATCTGTAGGAATTTATTGCTTCCGCTTTGACTAATTACAACTTCGTTTGCCGCCGAACCCAACCAGGTAATGTTTTGGCTTGCCAAGTTGTCGTTAGATTCGCGGACCTCGACCAAAATCACTGTGACGTTATCTGGTGCACCATACTCTTTAGCTTCTGCCACAAGCAAATCGGTAGCTTCATCAAGGCTGGTTACCTTCATGTTTTCTTCAAGGATTGGCTCTGGCACTACACCGCAAAGCCCATCCGAACAGAGCAAGAAGCGATCGCCTGGTTGGATTTCAATGTGATGAACATCAAATTCTGGCTCCTGCTGACTGTCGCCGAGAACCTTCATCAAGACGTTTCGTCTTGGGTGAACCAGCGCTTCTTCTGGAGTGATTCTGCCGGCGTCGATGAGTTTTTGAACAAAGGTGTGGTCTTTAGTTACCTGGCTCATCACCCCATCGCGCAACCAATACACTCTTGAGTCACCAATGTGAACAATGCTTGCGGTACTGCCGCTAAATAACAGGGCGTCCATAGTGGTGCCCATGCCATCAAGATAACCAAAGCTATCCACCGTATCCACCAGTTGTTTATTTGCTTCTGCCATCTCAGCGCTAAGCGCATTTACGGCTTTGACCTTGCTCGGGTAAACGTCATCAATTTTGGCAACTCTTTGTGTTGCTAGTGCAGAGGCGATATCTCCGCCTGCGTGACCGCCCATGCCATCGGCGACAATAAATAAATTATTTCCGGCGTAACCGCTGTCTTGATTACTAGATCTAACTCGACCTTTATCACTTTTACCTGAAGCCAGAAATTTAAAAGCCATCGCTAGCTCCGCAATTCAAAAATAGTTTTACCGATACGAACTTGCATCTCCGGCTTCAACGTAACCGGCGCTCCGATTCTTGCTCCATCAACAAAGGTTCCATTTGTTGAATTCAGATCCTGGATAACCCAACCTTCGTCAACTTTTTGTAATCTTGCATGCTGCGAGGAAACATAGTCGTCATCTAAAACAAGATCGCTATTTGGCGCTCGGCCAATTCGCATCTCGCGTCGATCGATAACCAATTCGGTTCCGATAAGCGGCCCGTCAATAATAACTATTGTGTCCGGAACAGTATTCATCGAACTGACTACGCTTGCCGAACCCGGCGCTGAAGAAAAATCGCCCACTGTGGTTAGCCCGGTTGTCGGGGCCGACAGCGGTGTCGGCGTATTTTTCTCCACCACTTTACTTAGCACTCGCTCACTAAATAGATCGGCTCGAATAATTGCAACGATTGCTAAAACAAAAAGCCAGAGCACAAGTAAAAAGCCTGCCCTAACAATAAACAGCGCTAATTCACTCATTTGCTATCACCTGATTTTGCGACTACTCGAAAAACAAATTCTGTTCTACCGGCATCAATTACAGTGTCTGGGCCAAGTGCTTGGCTGGTTATTTTCCTACCGGCAACTTTAGTTCCGTTGGTTGAACCTAAATCTTCAACGGTGGCATTAGTCCCGTCCCAATTGATGGCGAAGTGCACTCTCGAAAGCCCACCGTCATCCACCTGAATATCTGCGCTGGCATCGCGACCGACTGTTGTTTTAGCTTTAGCCAGCATGTATCGCTTGCCGGCAACATCAAGAGCTGGCGTCCAACTCACTTGAGCAAGATCCGGAGCTTTGGAACCTTCAGCGCTGATTTGAACTTGACCGAGGCTGAGCGATTGTGACGGCTCGATTGCAATACTCAGCTCTCCGGAGAGCTGGTAGCGCTGCTTTTTTATGTGGTTAGAAACTTGCCGCTTTATTTCACCCTGCAGCGATTCGCCGAGTTGCTTGAGTCTAGAGAAATCGCTCGGGGAGAGCCTGACGGTATAGGAATTGGCTGCCAGTATGCGATCTTTGGCTACCACGGCCGCAGTGCCATCCATCTTGGCCTTGATCGCTGAGCTTATTTCAACCGGCTGGATTTGCGATTTGAAGGCTTTGGAAAAGGCCCCGTTCACGAAGCGTTCCAGGCGTTTTTCAAAGCGGTCGATAAAACTCAAAAGGGATTCCTTATATCTGTATGGGTCAAGTTTAAGCCTCCCCAGCACTAGGGCGGGCTAGGCAACCATTCGGCTTCGCTGCTAATCTTGCCTTCTGCGCGAGTGGCGAAATGGCAGACGCGCTGGCTTCAGGTGCCAGTGTTCGCAAGGACGTGCGGGTTCAAGTCCCGCCTCGCGCACCAATCTGATAAAAACCTGCCAATAAGGTGTCCCGTTGCTGAAATGGGAAAGTTTGAGATGCCGACAGTCGTAATGTTTATGAATCAGCTCTAAACGGAAGAAAGCTTATGAATAAAGCCAACAAAGCTGCAGTAACCGCAGCATCAGTGCTAACAATCGGAGCCTTGGTATTCGCTTCTCCTGCGCTTGCTCATAAGTCAGGGCCAAAGCCCACCGCTAAAGCAACTAGCTCGGCAACCGCCACCCCAACCCCACCAATGTTTGGTGATCGCGATCACCGAAAGGGTAAGCACCACCACGGTCATGGCCCGAAGGGTAAGCATGTCCTGTTTACAAAAACCGTTACCGTTGATGTTCCGGAAACCGGAAGTTATCAGCTATTGGTAACTGAGCTTCGTCCAGCCAACGCACCAACTCCTCCTGCAGGTAAGCCTGCACCGAGAGATCACAGTTTCATTGTTCCTGTTACCGGCACTGGTTCACAGACAATCACATTGAACCTCCCGCACCCAGGCAACTACTCGGTTTCACTTATCAGCGTTGTTTCAACCCAGACAGTTACGGTGACTGCAACCAACTAGCCTTTCCTCTCTGGTTAAGGTGAAAGACCCCGGCTTAGCCGGGGTCTTTTGCTTTTAGCCAACTTGTTGGCGACGCTTACCTCTAGTGTGAGAGTCATTGTGTTTTAGATTTTTAGAATCCTTGGCACAGTCATCGCAAAGCAGGATTAGATCGCGGCAACCAAGCGATGTGCAGTTTCGGAAGGTTGATGTTGGTGCCGAACAGGTTTCGCATTCGCCGATAGTTTTTGCATCTTCGGTGAAATTTATATTCAAGCGATCATCAAAAACGTAAAGCGATCCTTCCCAGAGGGATTTATCTCCTTGCGATTCACCGTAGCGAACGATACCGCCGTCAATTTGGTAAACCTCTTTGAATCCGTTTTCCAGCATGATTGCACTAAGAATCTCACAACGAACTCCACCGGTGCAGTAGGTCACAACAGCTTTGTCTTTGATGTCATCGTATTTACCACTTTGGATTTCTTTCACGAAATCATGCGTTGTTTGCACGTCAGGAACCACAGCGTTTTTGAACTTTCCGATTTTTGCTTCGAAAGCATTTCTACCGTCAAAGAAAACCACTTCATCGCCACGTTCGGCAACAAGTTTGTCCACGGCCTTTGGCTTGAGATGCTTACCACCATTGGCGACGCCATCTTCGGTAACCACAATTGCATCCGGAGCATCAAAGGCCACCAATTCTTTGCGAACTCGGACTTTTAGTCTTGGAAAGTCCTGGCCGGTACCCATTGACCACTTGAAGTCAATCTTCTTAAACCCCGGGTACTGTTTGGTCAGTTTTACATACTGCTTTAATGCGGACATGTCTCCACCGAGGGTGCCATTTATGCCGTGCTTGGAAATCAGGATGCGGCCCTTCAAACCAAGCCTCTCGCAGAGGTCCTGCTGCCAGAGCTTGACCGCGACAGGGTCAGCCAGCGGGGTGAACCCGTAGTAGAGGATGATTTTTTGTAGTTCCACAACTGCAATATTAGGGATTTTTGAGGCCCTAGGAGAAGTCGTAGGATTAAGCCCATGACTGAAATTAATGGAATCAATAAGCACGGTTTTGACCAGAGCACTCGCCCACAGGACGACCTGTTCCGTCACACTAACGGCCATTGGCTACAAAATGAAGAAATCCCCGCAGATCAGGCGGTTCACGGCTCTTTCTATAAGCTTCGTGACGACTCCGAAGCTGCTGTCAAAGACATTCTGGAAGAGGCACAAGCCAATCCAAAACCTGGTGTCAGCCAGCAGATCGGTGACATGTATGGGTCTTTTCTAGACGAAGCAAGAGCGAATGAACTAGGGGCAGCCCCACTTGCAGCAGATCTAGATGTCATCGACAAGGCAACCTTCAACGATCTAACTCGGATTATGGGAGAACTTGAACGCGGTGGAGTCAACGGATTATTTGGCTTCTATGTCAACAATGATCCGGGTAACCCAGAGCGCTATTTGGTGAATATGTATCAGGGTGGATTGGGTCTACCAGACGAGTCCTACTACCACGACGAGAAGTATGCAGAGTTCCGTGATGCTTATGTTCCATACATCGCCAAGATGTTCCAACTAGCTGGCTGGTCAGCGGAACAAGCCGACGTCGCCGCACAGCGCATCATGGCATTTGAAACAGAGTTAGCAAAGCAGCACTGGAATGTAGTTGAATCACGCGATGCCGAGAAGACCTACAACTTAAAAACTTTTGCTGAGCTAAAAGCGATGACACCAACTTTTGATTGGGATTCATATCTTTCCGGAATGAAATTCGAAGGCAATGTCCTTTTTGAATCAGTTGTGATGATGCCATCGTTCTTCGAGGGAATCAGCTCTGTCTTCAATGCCGACAACGCCGAGAATGTGAAGCTCTGGCTAAAGTGGCAGGTAATCAATTCCACGGCACCTTATCTAAGCGATGACTTTGTTAACACAAGATTCGAGTTCTACGGTAAGAAGCTAACCGGTCAACCAGAAATGCGTGCCCGTTGGAAGCGCGGTGTTCAATTGGTTGAATCAACTCTTGGCGAAGCTGTTGGAGAGATTTATGTTGAAAAGCACTTCCCTCCTGCTGCCAAAGCAAGAATGGATGAGCTGGTTCAGTGGCTAATCAAGGCTTACGAAGAATCAATCAAGAACCTTGACTGGATGACCGAAGAGACCAAGCAGAAAGCTCTGGTCAAGTTATCCAAGTTCAACCCAAAGATCGGTTATCCGAAAAAGTGGAAAGACTATTCATCGCTGACTATCGATCGCAACGACCTAGTTGGTAATGTGCGCAGAGCTTCAGCCTGGCAGGCCGATAAGGAAGCTGCCAAGATCGGTGCTCCACTAGATCGCGACGAGTGGTTCATGACTCCGCAGACAGTCAACGCTTACTACAACCCGGGCTTCAACGAGATTGTCTTCCCGGCAGCCATTTTGCAGCCACCGTTTTTCAGCTTGGATGCTGATGACGCGGTGAACTTTGGCGGCATCGGTGGTGTTATCGGTCACGAGATCGGTCACGGCTTTGATGACCAGGGTTCAAAGTATGACGGTGATGGTGCACTTATTTCTTGGTGGACCGAGGATGACCGAAAGGCTTTTGAAGATCGCACCAAGATTCTGATTGAGCAGTATGACGAGCTGACTCCGGATGGCTTATCCGATGACTACAAGGTCAATGGAGCGCTTACCATCGGCGAGAACATCGGAGACCTTGGTGGCATCACTATTGCCTACAAGGCATATCTGATGAGCCTGGGTGGCAAAGAGCCAGAGGTAATAGACGGTTTGACCGGAGCACAGCGCTTTTTCCTATCATGGGGTTTGATCTGGCGAGGTAAGTCAAGAGATGCAATCGCCATTCAACGCTTGGCTACCGACCCACACTCACCTAGCGAGTTCCGCTGCAACCAGGTTGCTCGAAACTTTGACTCCTTCTATGAAGCCTTTGGCGTCACTGAAGAAGATGCGATGTGGTTGGAGCCGGCTAAGCGCGTTTCAATCTGGTAGTCGATGAAACTTTGGCTTCGGCTGATTTGGTCTCACCTTAGCTGGCGGTATAGGTCTAACCTAGCTGTCAGCGAGGTTGGGGTCAGATCATTTCTGGTTTGGCCAAGCGACATCGATATTTTTCGCCACATGAATAACGGCATCTATCTGACCTTGTTGGATCTTGCACGTTTTGATTTGATGAAAAGATCAAACACTTGGCAGCGCCTAAAGAAACTAAAAGTCCATCCGGTCGTGGTTCAGGAAACCATCACATTTAGAAAATCACTAACTCCGTGGTTGAGATTTCAAGTTGAAACAAAAATTATTGGCTGGGACGATAAAGCATTTTTTATCGGTCAAAGATTTGTCGTTGGTCGTGAGATCTATGCCGAGGCTGTTGTGAAACTAAGATTTCTAAAATCTCCTAAGGGCACACCTAGTCCGGAAGAAGTAAACCAAATGCTTGGCGGCTGGCCAGGAGAAGAACCAAACTTGCCAAGCTGGGTAAGACAATGGGATAAAGCGGTAGCACTGCCTAGGGGCAAAGAACCTGCCCCGTCAGACTGGAGCCACAAGAACTAAAATCCCGTTGCCAGAGTAATGGTCTGGAATGATTACTATGGCGCTATAAAACAAGGGTGTTGGCGCTACTGGCTTACTGGAAGTGACATCGGTGCAAAGAAGCGAACGAGAATTGATAGCCCAACAGGCGGTCAATTTAGTCGAAGCCTGGCTGCTTGATTCGCAGCAGGAGAGCGCGAGGTCGCCGGCTGAAAAAAGATTAGCCAAAATCCTAAAAGACCCAAAGGGCCTTGATTGGACCCTGCGATTTGTTGATCGAGTAATTCGGCCTACTGACGGCAAGGTTGCCGCGTCGGAACTAAGCGCTCTAGCTAAAAATCTGCCAGAGTCGTTGAGCAGGTTGGATCAACTAACCATTCGCATCGGCGGGTTACTCGCTAAAGCCTTTAGCTTTATTGTTATTCCGGTTGCCAAGGCAAGACTTCGCCAATTGGTTGGACATTTAATTGTTGATGCGCGATCCGGCAATCTGACTAAGCACATCGCGAAAACTAAAGCGGACGGAATTCGATTAAATCTAAACCTACTTGGCGAAGCTGTTCTAGGTGAGCAAGAAGCCAACTACCGGTATAACGAAACTTTTGCACTTCTTAGACGAGCAGATGTTGATTATGTGTCAATCAAACTCTCTGCGGTTGCAGCACAACTTTCAATGTGGGGTTTTGAAGCAACGGTAAATCGTTTGGTGGAAAAATTAACTCCGCTTTATCAGTTTGCCGCGAGTAGGTCGTCAGCTAAATTTATCAATTTAGATATGGAGGAGTATCGCGATCTTGGTTTGACTATTTTGGTTTTCAAAAAGCTTTTATCTAAGCCAGAGCTTATGAACCTAGAAGCGGGTATCGTACTGCAGGCATACCTACCGGATTCTTTCGATGCACTAAAAGAGCTTTCGCTTTTTGCTCAAGAAAGAGTTGCCGCTGGAGGAGCAGGCATAAAGGTGCGCATAGTAAAAGGTGCCAACCTTGCCATGGAAGTTGTTGATGCCAAGTGGCACGGGTGGGAGCTTGCTACCTATGGCAGCAAAGCGGAAAGCGATGCCAACTATAAGCGCCTTATTGATTACGCACTCGACCCGGCCAGGATTAAATCTTTGCGTGTGGGGATAGCTGGCCATAATCTTTTTGATTTAGCTTTTGCTCACCAATTAGCGCAGCATCGCAAAGTGGCAGACCGTGTCGAGTATGAGATGCTGCAGGGCATGGCTCAGCACTTATCTAAACAGGTTAAAAAAAGTGTCGGCAGTCTTCTTCTATATACCCCGGTAGTTCGAAAATCAGAATTCCAGGTGGCGGTTGCTTACCTCACTAGAAGACTTGAGGAAAACGGATCTTCAGATAATTTCATGTCTGGTGTTTTTGATATCACCACCAACCGTTTAGTTTTTGATCGCGAGCGAATGAGATTCGAAACTTCGTTGCGGTTGATGGAAGAGCTAAACGCCAAGCCGAATCGTAAACAGAACCGCCTCAAGGAAACCCACCAAGTCCAAACAGAGTTTTCTAATGCGCCGGATACCGATACAGCTCTAGCCAATAACCGTGACTGGGTGAGACAGGTTGTTGCCAATGCTGCAGCCCTCCAAGACAAGTTACCCTCCCACGAAAAGCTAGTGGCTAAGGCTAAGCAGGAGCGCTACGAGATCGAACAGATGGTGGCAAAGGCTAAAACGGCTAGTGTTGCCTGGGCTAAAAACCCAGCTGAACGACAGGAAATACTACTCAGGGTTGGCCAGGAACTTGCCAGCAGCAGAAGCGAACTGCTGTCGGTAATGCTGGCTGAAGCCGGTAAGACGATCGCCGAAGCTGACAGCGAGTTAAGCGAAGCAATTGACTTTGCCAATTTCTACGCCAGACAGATCGATGAATTACAAGAAATCCAACGAATCGACGGTGTGGTTTTTCAAGCGCATCAGGTAGTGGTGGTCACACCACCATGGAATTTTCCTGTTGCCATAGCAGCAGGCGGTGTCCTCGCTGCATTAGCTGCCGGAGCCGCAGTGATTATTAAACCGCCACCGCAGGTGGTGAACTGTGCTCTTGCGATGGTTGAGATCTTCTGGCGAGCAGGGGTGCCAAAGCGCTTACTGCAGGTTGCTTTGGTTCCAGATAATGAGCTGGGTCTAGCGCTGGTTGGCCACGAAGATGTTGATTCGGTGATTTTGACCGGCTCTTTTGAAACAGCGCAGTTATTCAAAAACTATCGCCCAAGAACAAATCTTTACGCCGAAACTAGCGGTAAAAATGCCATCGTTATTTCACCGTTCGCAGATTTAGATTTAGCAGCAAATGATTTAGCTAAGAGCGCTTTCGGTCACGCTGGCCAAAAATGCTCGGCAGCAAGTCTTGGAATACTAATCGGCTCGGTTTATAGAAATAAACAATTTCTAAAGCAACTTGTCGATTGTGTTCAATCAATGAAAGTCGGCTTCGCCACAAATGCTGAAGCAACTGTTGGCCCGCTTATTGAAACACCAAGTCCAAAACTTCTAAGAGCGCTCACTACTCTCGATAACGGTGAGAGCTGGTTGTTAGAACCTAAACAGTTAGATGACTCAGGAAAACTTTGGCGACCAGGCATCAAAATTGGCGTTCAGCCAAATAGTTTTTTCCATCAGACTGAAGTATTCGGCCCAGTGCTTGGTTTGATGTTTGCGCAGGACCTAAAACAAGCTCTGCAAATACAAAATGGAACCGATTTTGGTTTAACCGCCGGCATACATTCGCTAAATGCAACAGAGCTAAAGTTCTGGTTGGAGAATGTTGACGCTGGGAATCTTTACATAAATCGCGGAATCACTGGGGCAATAGTAAAAAGACAACCTTTTGGTGGATTTAAACGATCAGCAGTTGGCTTTGGGCTAAAAGCGGGCGGTAGAAATTACCTGCTGCAATTTGGAAGATTTATCGATGCAAAAAACAATTCAATCGGTGAACTAGACCTCGATGAATTTGAAATGCAGCTCGAGTATTTTAATCCAGAGCAGCGCATTTGGCTAAAGCAAGCAATAGCTAGTGACAAATACTGGTTAGAAAATTACTATCGCACAGAAATACTAGACCCTGGTTCAGTTGAGGTAGAAGCCAACTATCACCGCTATCTACCGGATACCAAGCGAGTTCTGCTGAGAGTTAGCGATAATGCCGATCTGTCAGAGCTTTTGCGGGTGCGGTTAGCCGCAGGTTTGGTTGGCGCTTTAGCCTTGGTTTCGATTCACCCTAGGTTTCTGACCACAAACAAAATATCCGCTGAAGAACTAGCTGGCCTGATTCCAGATTTTGTCATTCAAAAGGAAGCTGAGTTTGATCCTGAAATCAACCCTGGCACGAGGTTGATCTTGATAGGCCCTAGAGAAACCAGAATCGCCAAATTGCAGGCGAACCCCGATCTATTTGTTTTGGAGAATTTCGTCACTAAGTCTGGACGGATGATCTTACTCAGCCTGTTCCGAGAACAGTCCATATCAATAACGCAGCACAGGTTTGGTGCTTTGCAGCCTGAACTTAAAAGTCTGCTCTAGGAGAGTAGGGTAAAGGCATGACTGAACCGCAATCAAACACTTATACCGATGCTCAGGGCGTAGAAATCAGCTATTACATCTGGCCGGTGGCAAATCCGAAGGCGATCATTCAGATTGCCCACGGCCTAGGCGATCATGCTAGGAGATATGACCATGTGGCTGAGTATTTCAATAACGCCGGTTACACAGTTTACGCCGACGATCACCGCGGTCACGGCGTAACGGGTAGTAAACAGGTTGCCAGCGGTCAAACCAAAATTTTAGGAAACCTAGGTCCAGGTGGAATGCCTGCAGCTTTTGAGCAAGTGAATCAATTCACCGATTTAATCAAAAAAGAGAATCCAGGTAAAAAACTAGTTTTGTTTGGTCACTCCTATGGCTCTTTCATTTCACAAAAGTTAGTCAACAGATATTCAGCTAAATACGATGCGGTTATCCTAAGCGGTTCATCACTTTTGTTGCCGGGAGTTATTAAGGCCGGTGGCTTTAATAACAAGTGGAAGAAAGAACCAGGAGCAACAGGTTACGAGTGGTTATCCAGAGATAAAGCTGTTGGAGAAAAGTTTGTCAAAGACCAATACACCTTCATGGCTAGTGCGGCCAAGGTGCTCGGTGTAGTTAATGGCCTGCAACTTTTCTTCACACCAAAACGTGGCATTAGAGAAGATTTGCCCTTGCTGATTGTTGCTGGAAGCGATGATCCGATTGGTGGAACCCGCGGCAACGAGATGTTGGCAAACACCTATCGCAACAAATGCGGTTTGGATAATGTGACAGCAATTATTTATCACGAGGGTCGCCACGAAATGTTTAACGAACCCAATAAAGAAGAGTTCCTAAAAGACGTGCTCAACTTTATTGAAGCAAACGTTGCTTAGTCCAAAGGTTTAGCTAACAAGCCTTCAGTCTCTGGATGGCGCTGCATGTATTTGACCACGTAAGGACAAACCGGCCAAACCTTGGCATACTGGTGAGCTTCGATGTCGCTAAATGCTTCGCGCATCAAAATCGCCGCGTAGTTTTTGCCCTGGTGCCCTGGATCTACTTCAGTGTGGGTAAAGTGCCATACCCCGTCAACATCTTGGTAGTCGGCGTGACCTATTTTTTCTTCACCCAACCACAACTCGTAGCGAGTTAGTTCGGGATTGTGAAGCACATGCGGGTCCATAGTGTTAATCTCTTTCTGTGTCTAAGAAAAGCTATCGGGTTATCCAAGGCGATAACCTCACTGCTTTGCAGTCTATTCCCGATGCAAGCATTCAACTGATATACGTTGATCCACCATTTAATACCGGTCGGGTTCAAACCAGAGGCTCATCGGTAACCACTAGATCCGAACAAGGCAGTCGGATGGGCTTTAAGGGTAAACGCTACGACATAGTAAAAGAAACGGTACTTAGCTATGACGATGAGTTTTCTGACTACTGGGGTTTTTTAGAGCCAAGGCTGGAACAGGCTTGGCGCTTACTTAC
>Ga0315904_10001139_pt1 | contig 41962 bp, 62 predicted proteins | sample LakEriMetagenome_6_FD_203529 | JGI IMG/M metagenome (GOLD analysis project Ga0315904, IMG submission 203529) | Freshwater fungal communities from buoy surface, Lake Erie, Ohio, United States - Buoy 12 MA120 | ecosystem: Environmental > Aquatic > Freshwater > Lake | place: USA: Lake Erie, Ohio... | reverse complement strand
CTTGGGCGTTGTGGTCCGTGTTCAAGCAATCAACGGATCAATCCTCGTCAAGGTCCAGAACGGCTACGAACTTGACGAACTCCACGACCACCAAGCTGCTTCGCCGCTCGACGGTCAGGCCCTCATCTGGCAGGCTTCAACCAGCCAGTGGGTCAATCAAACGCTGTCGTCCGGCGGTTTGGACGCTTTCTTACTGATGGGAGCATAAATGGCAACGACATATAAGGTTCTAGGACAGATCGCCCCGTCAGCGGCTTCCGCGACGACGGCGTACACGGTTCCGTCTGCAACGCAGGCGGTCATCTCTACAATCACGGCGTGCAATCAAGGCGTTGGATCTGCCAACGTGCGCATTGCGGTACGACCTGACGGGGAAACGCTTGAGGCAAAGCACTACCTTGTTTATGATGTGACGCTTGGGGCTGGTCAAACCGCAGCATTTACGCTTGGGGTCACCGCCGACGCATCGGACGTTGTGACCGTTCAATCATCAACCGCTGAAGTGTCGTTCAACGTCTTTGGAACGGAGATTGCCTAATGTCTGTTGGTTTTATTGGAGACGGGATTGCCCTTAGATCAAGTGGTGACATTTTATCTTCTGACGGTACCGCTGGATATGTTGTAAATAAAGGTACTGATGGTCAAATTCTTATTGCAAGATCATCTACCGCAAGTGGCTTGCAGTGGGAAACCCCAAATGAAGGAACTGCACAAAAATTTGTAGCGATCTCATCTACGACAATCTCTGTTGCAGCAGTATCAGTGACAATTAGCAGTATACCGCAAACATACAAAGATTTACTAATTATTGGAACTGCAAAGCACTCAACAGGAACATCAACAAATATCGCGACACTAAACCTAAGTCTTAATGGAGATACTGGAACAACAATCGACAGATCAATTATTACTGCATTCGCAACAGCAACAACAATTTCAGACTCAACAGTTAATGGAAACTCTGTTATTGACGTTGCCATAATTCCATACAATGATACTTATAGATCTGTATTTCAAATATACATTAGAAATTACTCAACAAGTGCCGTTAGTGGGTGGTGGCAAGGTGGATACATTGCACGGCAAATTGCTGGAGCCTCAAAGGGAAGAATGTCAAGAGGATATTTTTCAGTAAGAAGCCCAAATTCAAAAGTTCCAGTAACCTCATTAGTGTTTTATCCATCATCATACGGATTTCCAACTCAATCATTTAGGATTGATATGTTTGGAATTAAGGATTAATTATGCCAACACAAGGTGAAATCAGTTTAAATCCAGTTAGCGCCAAGGGCGACATACTCACACACAGTTCGTCCTCTAGAAGTCGTCTTGATATTGGTTCAAATAATCAAATTCTTACTGCAAGATCTACCGCGCCATTGGGAATTGCGTGGGAGTCAAAAACGGTAAATGTTGGTGATTTTGTATTAATTGCATCATCAAGTGCGACTGCATCAGCAACCTCAATAACGATATCAAGCGCCCCGCAGTCAGCGTATGACCATTTTCTTCTTACTGGAACATTCGTTGGTCTAGCGGGAGTATTCAATGGTGGTATCATCCTAACAAATAACACTAGTACGACTGGAGGTTTTCCATACCTAGATGTTGGTACTAGTACTGGTGGATTTGAAAGACAGTATAACGACAATGCAACGTATCTTGCTGTGGAAGCAAGCAGCGTTTCGCAAAACGGAAATTATACATTTAGTTTTCTTTTCTTTAACTGGGGTGGTGCAAGTGGCCAAGTAAGTACAAGGGCTCATACGCACGGAATAATTTATGAGTATGCGCACGCTACCCCGCAAGCCACATCAGGAAGCGGATTTGGTATTTCACATATGGAAGCAGGCACCTTTACAGCGACCAGTTCCGCCCTTACAAGCCTTACTATAAAATCTGCACAAAATGACGGGACATTTGGGGCTGGGTCAACAATGTCTTTGTGGGGAATTAGAAAATCAATTCGTACATACGCATAAAGGTAAAAAATGTCAATTTCAACTACATCGATCTTGTCATCGTCGCTAAGCGTAAAGGGCTCAATTTATATTCACAATGGAACATCTACGCAGTTATTGGCAGTTGAAAGTGACGGACTTGTTGCTCAGGCTCAAAGTTCGACATCGACTGGAATTTCATGGTCAGAATCCCCATCTGGAGACTCGGTATACTATGATACGATTTCATCTAATACCTTGACCGCAGCAGCGTCAACAGTATCGATTACCTCAATTCCAACAACATATAAAGACTTATTGTTGATTGTGCAGGCAAGAAATACTGCAACTGGATCACTAAACACTGATGTCCTTAATGTAGACATTACATTTAATACGGACACAGCAGCATCTAACGCAAAATATAATTATTATGGAGTTAAAATTGATTCAAGCCTAAGAACATTAGAAACCTTAACTTCTCAAGATAAAATTAAGGTTTACTCTGGTATATCGACAGCCTCAAATACCGTTAACAATTGGGGAATCCTAGAGATGAAAATTTCACAGTACAATAATACTCAAAGTAAGGTTGGTACTTATTACGCACACGCTTGGGCAAATCAGTTGAGCGGATCATTCGCATTATTTCAAGCGTTTAGTTATACTGGTACCAATGGAATAACTAGAATTAATCTAACTCCATCAAATTCTGGAGCGTTTGCAATTGGATCTAGAATAGATCTTTATGGTATTAAGTAGTAGGAGAGCATATGTTTAAGGTAGTTACAGATTGCGCAACTGGTGAAACAGTACATATTCCACTTACCGACCAAGAGATTGCCGATCATGAGGCTGCAGTTGCTAGATCAATTGCAGAGAACGAAAGAGCAGAGTCTGAACGTCAGGAGAGAGAGGCTGCCGAAGAATCCGCTCGTCAGTCTGCCCGCGCCAAACTTGCCGCACTCGGTCTGACCGAGGCAGAAGTCGCGGCGCTCGTTAAGTAATGGCACGACTAAAGATCCGCTCACAACTTCCGCTCGTAGAGAAGGGCGGTATCCTTGATGACTGTGGACCAGCATCTTGCGCAGCCGCCGTGTCGTGGCTCCTTGACAAGGAGATCACCGCGAAGGAGGGCGTAGCAGCCAAGGAGAAGGCGACTGGGCGCAAGGATAAGCCTGGGGTCGCGGACAATGCCACCGACCTCTCAGAGATTATCAAGACCTGCAAGGTCCTCGGTGCCAATGGTCGATGGGCTCGGGACTGGGACGATGTGGTCAAGAGCCTTAAGGCTGGCGCTGCAATCGTCATCAACGTTCAGGCTGCGCGATTCTACCCGCCACAGGCGATTAGCGCGTGGCACAAGAGATTCGTTGGTCGGCACGCGGGTGCTACCTACGGACATATGACTGCTGCTGTGTGGGATAAGGAGTTCGGGTTCCAGTTCGCTGACCCGACCTTCTCAGGACTCAAGGCAGAGAAGTATGCAGTCTCCGTAACGGAGAAGGAACTAAAGGCAATCGCCTCAAGCAAGGGTGAGGCTCCGTACAAGCGGTGCGTCATCATCAAGAAGTAGGAGATACAATGAGCAAGTCAACTAAGGCAGTTATCGCGTCATGGGGACGCTCGTTCCTCGCAGCGTGCCTCGCACAGTTTATCGCCCTTGGCGGCGGCGCATTCGACTTTGGTGCTGACGGATGGAAGTCCATCATCTCCGCAGGTCTTGCAGCCGTTGTCCCAGTCGTTATCCGCTGGCTAAATCCAGAGGACAAGGCGTTCGGCTCTAAGGCCTAAATGGAAGCCAAGGATCTGGCCCCAGTACTAACTGGTTGCCACGTCTGTCGATCACCCCTTGTGGAGCTAATCAACAAGCGGATGAAGGACGGAATGCCAGATCAGAAGATTTCGGTGTGGCTAAAAGACGAGGGATACTACCTCAGCCGGAATACCCTAGGCAAGCACAAGCGCGACCATTTGACAAGTCCGCATGAATCTGCTAGGATCAACGCAGTTAAAACGATGGAAAAGGCACAGAAAACCATCAAAGCGAATCATAGAGATTTAGCTACACTAGTAAGAGATTTCGTATTCTCTGAAGTAGAGTCTGGCAGTATGAATCCCACTCTGTCCGAGGGGCTAAGAGCTCAGGAGATGCTGGATAAAAGAAACGATAAGACCGCAGACCGGGACCTTATCGTATCTCTTGCCCAGATCCTTGGAGGAGCATCTACAACCTACGAAATCATTGAGGCACGACCAGTAGAACAGGTCACAGAAGGGTCATGACAAAGCCTTGGGTGTACGTTGGGGGAACATTCGACCTCTTTCATTACGGTCACATGAAGTTTCTCGAGCAGGCCCAACAGCACGGTCCAGTTCTGGTTTCACTCAACACCGATGACTTTGCATCGCGGTACAAGCGACCACCGATCCTCACTCTCGGGGAGCGAATGGAATCACTTGCTGGATGTAAATACGTAAACGACGTGTGTGTGAACATCGGAGACGAAGACACTGGCGTAACAATCGACAGAATCACCGACCGAGAGATTGGGTACATTGCTCACGGGGACGACTGGACTGGGGACTCACTCCTTAAGCAGCTCGGGATCTCAAGGCAGTGGCTCAAAGACCGAGCAATCGAGATGCTCTACATTCCATACACACCATCTATTTCAAGCACCGATATTATCAGGAGGGTAAATGGCGACACTGACAGCGATTGTGACTGCTCATGCAGATGAGCCTAACCTCCGCAGGATACTAAAAGACCTACACGAGTGGCAAGTACGACGACCGGACGAGATCATCGCGCTGGCATCAGACATCGATCTGACCGACTTGCGCTCCGAGTTTCCGAAGGTTCGCTTCTACGAAGAGCCAAACTTGGGGGATTGGGGCCACGCAAAGCGCGCAAAAGGACTCGATCTGGCAACCTCGGACTACGCTGGGTGGTTCAACCACGACGATTCATATAACCCAGATTACATCCACGAGATGATGAAGATTGCAGAGGCGGGGAACGACGTGGTATACTGCGGATGGTCGAATAACCATCACCCACAGTTCGAACACAGCAGCTCCACATCTGGGAACTTCATCGTAAAGATCGATAAGGGTCGATCTGCTGGTTATGTCGACAGGCACTACGAGGCTGACGGAACATTCATCAAGCGCATCACAGAGAAGACCGACAAAATTGGCTTCTGTGACCGAGTACTATACTTCCACAACGAGGTTCGATGATGGCTCAGACGGCAGCATGGCAGCGCAAGGAAGGTAAGAATCCAAAGGGCGGATTGAACGCGAAAGGTCGCGCATCCTACAAGGCGCAGACTGGTGGCACATTGAAAGCCCCCGTCAAGCGCGGTGATAATCCACGACGAGCGTCATTCCTTGCCCGAATGGGTAACATGCCTGGACCAGAACGCAAGCCAAGCGGTGAGCCGACAAGACTTCTCCTTAGCCTTCAGGCATGGGGGGCAAGCAGCAAGGCTGATGCGAAGTCGAAGGCAAGTGCGATGAGCAAGCGGCTGAAGGGACGATCCTCTGCAAAATGAAATTGCACGAGATCTGGCTCTCGGCCGCGATAACATCGAGTTCTTTGCTAATCGCTGGCTCGGTATTAAAGGCCACCCCGGTCAAGTCCGATGGTGGGAGGCTTGTGCTGAACGTGATGACAGCGGATACAGGCCGAAGTACCTCACGACAGTCGTTTCCGCTGGCAACCGTGCAGGGAAAACGATGGCGATGGCGGTCCTCTGCATTCACCACGCCCTGTACAAAATGGGACTTCGCAAGCCGGAATCAGACGATCCCAAGGCAGCACGAGACTGGTCAAATGCTCCATACGAATGGTATCACATCGGCATCCAGCAAGAGACAGCAGAGCTCGTCCACAGGGAAATCTCCGCAATCCTAAGCGGTACGCATCCAGCCCAGAAGGGCAGGGGATGCCCACTATCAACTGACCTAGGAAACATCGCAACGGTCGACAAGAAGTACCGAGGCGAATACTTGTGGATCAAGTTCCACCCAGTAGTTGGTGGGGCAAGCATCCACTTCCGAACAACCCAAGAGAAGGCAAAGGCTCTTCTCGGGAAGGACATGAATGGCATTTCGTTCGACGAGGCGGCCTTTGAGCCGCACCTTGTTGAGATCTACCAAGAGGTCCTCAACCTACGCCGACTCTCGACGGGCGGCCCGCTCCACTTCATCGGAACGCCGACGGAAGGAATCGGAGATTACTCGGACCTCTGGGAAATGGGGAATCCCGAAAACCCAGGACGGGATCCACAGTTTATCTCCTTTCGGCTTTCAACCCGCGAAAATGTTGGATACGGACTCGATTCCACAAACTTCGAAGCAATCGTCCGGCAGCAGGCGGAGTACCTCGTCCCGCAGAACGTCGACGGGTTCTTCATCGAAGCGCGAGATGCGTACTTCGCAGCGCACTCGGTCGAAGGTTCCTTTGATCCTGACACTAGTGGGGATGTACCGCCACAGAGGGGACACAGATACGTACAAGGATGTGACCCCGGTATTTCTTCTGACGCAACATGGACGGTCGTACTCGATTACACGGACCGCAGGAGAATTGTCGGAGTCCGAGCTCGGAGACGATCTGGAAAGCAGACTATTCCAGCCGTAGTCAATATGGTTCGGGAGAACGCACTGCTGTACCAGCAGGATGGAGCGTTCTGCACGACCATCGTCGATGAGACGGGACTTGGAGGACGACTGTTCCGACAGGAGTTCAACATCATCAAGCCGCTAAGGGGATACGACTTCGGCGGTACTAAATCGAAGAAGCTACAGTTGCTTTCCAACCTGAAGGCAATGATGGATAAGAAGGAATTGGTTATTCCACGAGGGCAACCATGGGATGAACTTAGAAGGCAGTTGCTCTCTTACAAGCTCAACGACAAGAAATTGGAAACGGATGCTGTGATGGCGCTGGCCCTCGCAGTGTGGTATGCGGCAAGGAACCCGGATCAGCCAGTTAAAGATCCAGTGTTCACCTATTATGGAGCAAGTGATTGATGGCTAAGGTACGAGGCGTTCCACGCGCATTCAAGGGCACACGGGGCATTCCTGGTCAGTACACCACTGACCCAGATATTGCTACGCCGCAACAGATCCAGTCGATTGGTAAGGCCGTCGATAAGGCAAAGCGTATTGGTCGAGGCGAACAGGTCATCGACCGAGTTGCTGGTGGTGCACCACTTATTACTACTGCAACTCCAGCGGGTGTTCGCGGCGACTCCTCCCGTCGCGCACCCGCTGGTGCTAACTCTGGCATCAGGGCAACTGGTCCAGACATTGCCACCACCCCAGCTAAGTTAAACTACAAAAAGGGTGACGCTGGATCACCAATCAAGACGCGGTATCAGCGTCTCGACAAGTCGAAGCTTACGGAGCAGCAGGCTGCGGTCGTCAAGCTCATGGAGCAGAAGCTCGCGGTACAGAACTCTACTCCTGATCAGGACCCAGAGTTTATGCTCTATTCCGAAGTGCTCATGCGCAAGCAGTCAGGCGAGCCAGAGCAGAATCGACTTCGAGCGATCTTCCGACGATTCGATAACCTCTATCACCCAAACATCATCACCCTCGGCGGTGCTGACCACTGGGCAGACGATGCAACTGCGCGTACGGCTGGACGGGCACACGTCTCAGTCAACGTCCACGCTGCGTACGTCAATATCCCAGCATCCCTACAGGCGGTCATGCCTGTCATCAACTACGTTCCTGAAGGTCAGGACAACGATGCCCGCGCACGTGCGGCGAACGCAGAGCGACTCTTCTTCCGATGGGCAGAAGAGAACGAGTTCGACCTTGTCCTCGAGGATGCCTGTTTCGTTAAGGCTCTCTACGGGTACACGGCTGCGAAGATCCACTGGGACGCAGAGCGACAGACCCCTCGTGTCCGCATCGTAGAGTCACCAGAGAACCTCTACCTTGGATTCGGCAACTCCGACTTTAGCCGCGTTGACTGGGCGCTCTACTGCTACGGCATGAGCCCTCAGGCGGTCGAAGAGGACTACGGGATTACCGTCGTTGCTGCACAGCAGGGCGGGAAGTGGTATAATTACACCGCGTCCACCCACGACGACCCGATTGCCAGCGTCTACCAGAACCAGTTCGAGCGCAATCCGCTGCGACGGGAGACCCCGTACGAGATGCAGCAGGTTGAGGTGTACGACTACTGGTACAAGGTCCCAGGCGCACCTGGCAAGGCCCCGACAGTCTACAACGCAATCTTCGTTGGCAACACCATGGTCAAGAACACCAAGCACTCAGAGTTCCGTGGTGATATCCCATACATCCTTCTCAGCAACGCAAAGGTTCCGGGCAGCCCATACGGCAAGCCAGAGCTTTACGATGTGGAGCAGTTGCTCCGCGAGAAGGACGAGCGCATCACCAATCAGGCACAGATGATCCACTCGGTCATTGGCGGACAGATGTTCCAGTTGGTTGGACCAGAGGCACCAGACGAGGTTCCTGCGAACGCAATCCCGAAGCCAGGCAAGATGGCAGCACCTGGACCTGGAAACGAGATCCGTTCGATTTCTCCGTTCATCCCACAGTTCCAGATTGAAGACTATAACCGACGTATCGACCGAGAAATTGCGGTAGTGACTGGCCTCAATGACCTCCTGCTTGGCCTTGCGCCGTCTGGGGTCTTGGGGTCATCACGCGCAATTGCATCGCTCGTGGCGAACTACGAAGCGCGAATTGCTCCGAAGCGTAAGCTTCTCTATTCGTGGGTCAAGCAGGTCTGGCGAATGTGCGCAAAGATCTGGGAGACCAAGAACAAAGAGGTTGGTCTGGTCCTTGGCGGAAACTACCGCATCGAGATCACACCGCCAGAGCTTACACCACGAGATACGCTCGAGCTGGCACAGACTGCCATCAACCTTGTGCAGAACCGCATCTGGAGCGCCAGCCGCGCAATGGACCGCGTTGGCGTTGAGGACCCAGATGGAGAGATGTCAGTCATCCGCGACGAGCAGACAGACGCAACGATCAACCCATCGTCGGTCATGGCGATGGCGAACCTTGTGCAGATGTTCCAGCAGATGCAGTTGCAACAGCAACAGGCAACTCAGGATCAGTTTGCTCAACAGCAGGCCAGCGTGGAGAATACGGCTCGTATGCTCCAGCAGCAGCCTGCTGGTTCTCAATCGCTCAATCAACCAGAGAATCAGGCGCAACCGCCGGCGGGGGCTCTTCCAGCTAACGCAGTGGCACAAGGTGCGCCAATGGCTCCTGGACTCGCTGAAGGTGGTGAATAATGGCACGACAGGGACGTTTTGGCCGATCAGGGGTTGGCCAGCAAAATCTTAGCTCGTTCATTAGCGGACTTGCAACGCAGAATAGAAACCTTGAGCAGTCTTCCCTCTTCAAGGCATACTACGACGGGAGCACCTACGGCGGGTCAGTTCCTTCATTTGGTGACCTTCAAGACTTCGTTGATGGTCGACTTGACGAGGGGAACATGAGCGAAGCAGAGCTTGCCTACTACAACAACCTTCTCAAGAATGCAGAAGACTTTGCCATCGACAAGGAATTTACTGCGCTAAGCAAATCTTTTGAAGTGACTGAGGGCGCAAACTTTGGTGAGTTTGTTGACTTCCTTAAGGGTCGAGGCTCTGACAAGTATGGACAGAACCTTTCACAGACGTTGAAGAACTACATCATCTATTCAGGAAACAACTTGACAAGAGGGCAAATCACCGAAGAGCAGTATAATGCTGCATCTCAGGAGGCCTTGGCAGCGGTTGTCGATGATAAGAATATGTACGACGACATCAAGTTTGATTCGCTAGCAACGCTATACAACTATCAGTTGGAAGGTATTAAAAACGTTATTGATCGAGCCGACGGCAAAAAGCTTCCTAAGGTAATTGCCGCCAATGGTCAGGCACGAGATTTCTATAAGAGCTGGATTGCTAAACTGGAGTCAGAGGGCATGCAAAACTCTGTATTCTATGACAATCTCAAGACTAACCTTGTCGACATGAATCAGACGATCCGTGCGGACGAGAAGACGCTTGCCGCCAATGAGGCCGCTGCGTTCCTTGCTGCCCGAAAGGGTGCGTACGATCAGGCCAACGCAACGCTAAATGCGTTCGCAAGGCAGATCGGATCATCCCTTGGTGTTGATACTTCTGCGGCGGAGTTCTCGTTCTCTGATCTCCAGAAGGAGAGTCCTGCTGCGCTTACGGCGTGGCTTGAGTCCCAGACTGTCGAGACAAGGGCAGCGGTAGAAGCTGCGTTGAATAACGCCGCTGGCGCTTCACGCGGATACATCGACGCACTCAACGGTCAGGGCAAGGGTAATACCCCAGAGGCACTGGTCGCAGCGGCGAACATTACCATGACCCGAAAGGTTTCAGGAGAGAACACGTCATATGACGAGTACGTCGCTGCATCTGGCGTAAAGGCTCAGTTGATGAACGCTGCTGGCGGAGTTGCTGGCAACGAAAAGGTTGTCTTTGAGAACTGGGTAAAGTTCCTTAAGGGCGAGACTACCCAGATGTTTGGACCTGGACTTGTCCGTATTGAGAACAAGTACCTTCAGGATATCCAGACAAAGATCGACAACGAGGCTGGCCTCTATGAGGCAGCTCTTCGTGGAGAACGGATTACTCAGATCCCTGCAACTCTCATCGACGAGGTTATTCCTTCGCTGATGCTTTCTGGATTTATCCCAAATGACATGGAAGTTCCGGGGAGCGGTGACAACAAGTTCACGGTTGCTGAGTTCGATAACATTATTACTACGGCAGAGTACGATCAGGGGCTAAGGGAGGGTACTCTGCAAATTGTTTACCCAAGCGACCCAAAGCTTGCTCCACAGTATCTTCCCCTATCAGCACCAGCCCCAGGATCTGGCGTTATTACCCGATTGCAGATTGACGCTGCTGGAAACAACTACGCAGCTCAGTATAACGGTGTCCCGATCTACGGATCGAACGCTGGTCAGGCAGATAAGACTAATGGACTTTGGGGATACCGAATTGAAACTCCAGGTGGATTTATCTACACGGACGTAAACGGACTCATTTACAAGACACCGCCTATTGACGTGGATAAGTTGATCCTTGCCGCAGACGGCTCTGGCCTGATCTCAAGGGACTCGAATGTCATCAGTGCTGGCGGAACTCAAAAGCAGTATCTAGTCAAGAAGGGATACGATTCTGAAGAGGCGGCAATTGGCGACCTTGTTGATAACTCAGCTATCCGCAGGGCACAATCAGCCACGATCAATCCGTACGCACGAGTAAACGAATCAAGTCCTATTATAACAAATATCGAAGCTACAAGTGCTATCATTCAAGCGATTGTTGATTCTGTTCCTGCCTCAAGCAGGATTGCGCAAGAGGGTGTCGCAAGCATGGACGAAATCATCAAGGTACAGACTCAGTTGGCAAACATGGCAAGCATCAGCCAGGACTCTGGTGTCCGAGTGGCGATGATGAACGCAGACATGGCGGCAAAGAAGTCACAGTCTAAGAAGGACGAGATTGCCCAGCTTGCCTACATTAGGGCAACGCCGCCTCGACCAAACTATGGTCGAGCATATCAGACTGGCCAACCATCAACTCCTTCTGCTGGAATTTCGTATAACGGAATTCCTCAGACATTAGCTACCCCGCAAGGTACTGGGGAGGCACAGAACTTTGACCTTGGATTCGTATTCCGTGGTCTCGCAGCAATTGCTAACCCAACCGCTGCACTAGGTTCATTCATTGGCGGAACTGCTATTCCTACGATTGCTAATAGTATTGGCGATATTTTTGCTCCGACAGTAAACCCAGCAACACAGCGAGCTCTTGATCTTGGCGTAAAGCCTGCAACTGGCGGCGGCGGTGGTGGCGGATCGGTCGCACCTGCTGCATCAGCAGGATCTGCTGGGGCAGGGGTTGCGGCTGCTCAAGCCGCTCAAAACGCATTCCGAGCTGGCGAGCGTGCCTCTCTTAATGTTGCACCAGTTGCTCCAGTTAGGATTATTAATAGCGGTCCGCGTGCTGGTCAGCCCGCTGGCGGAGGGTTGTAATGCCTAGCCTATTTGCGCCAAAGGGATCCGATCAGGGATACAGTGCACTACAGAACGATGTGTCGATCAAGCGTGCACAGGGGTCTGGTGGATCTTCACGATTCGGAGCATCACCTGGTCGTGCCTCAGTAAACATTACCCAACCAGAGACTATTGGTCAGTCCATCGAGGGACTTGGTCAAGGAATCCTTGGTCTTGTCGGGTCGGTCCCGCTTGTCGGTGGCCTGCTGAAGGGGACACTTGAGACTGTTGGCGGCGCGGTTGGCGCAGTAGGTACTGCCGTTGGATCTATCCGTCCAGTAGAGAGCGGTCCAAGCGTTGGCGACGTGGTATCGGCAATCCCTGGCGCAGCGATGGATGTCATCTCTGCTCCATCAAAGTTTGTCCAACGAGAAGTTATCTCTGAGTTCACCGCGCAGCAGCTCCTGTCAAATGACAAGAGCGGCGTTCAGGACTACTACGACATTCCACAAATCAAGACTATGGTCCAGAGCGGGGCTACTGTTGACGAGATCGCAGACGTGATCTATGAGCAGGGTCGCACCTTCGGGGCAAAGCCGGACATTGTGCGGGACGTTGCCCTTGGGCTGCTTACCGACCCGCTTACCTGGATTCCAGGTGGAGCGATTGCCTCTGGGGCAGCGAAGGCTGGTGGACTTGCCAAGGCCGTGAAGGCTGGTGTAATCCTTGGGGCCAAGGAGTCAGAGTTCATGAAGCTTTGGCAGCCAGTCGGTCAGGTGTACAACGCTATCTCTGGAACGCTCTCTGGCTCCGCCAAGGCGTTCGGTAGCATCGTTGCTGGCAGAACCTACAACATGCTGGAAATGGCATTTAAGACCAAGAACATCCAGAATGCCACACGTGTGCTTGCCAAAGTATCACCTGGCGAAGAGGATGTTGTCCTTGCGACGGCATCAGAGCTTACCTCGGTGACGCTTGGGCGAACGGCGAAGGCTGGTGCTGCCGCACTCATCGAAGATCAGGCATCACTATCTATTGCTGGAAGCCTTGCAGATATGCAGGACACCCTTCTTGGGCTTGCAAAAACATCGCTTGATAACGTTGCTGATACCGACCCAGCAGTCCGAGAAAAGATTGTGTCTGACGCATTAAGCGACCTTCTTGATGTTGCATCAATTACCAAGGAGTCGCATCGTTCCAAGATCATTCGCCTTGTATATGCTCAGGTAAATCCAAAGGCATACTCGTCTGGGGACATGCTCCAGGCGCAGCGAGAGCTTGAAGACTTCCTACGAGGAACCCTACAGAAGCGAGCCCTTGGGATCGATAGCGCAAAGGCTGCCGAGGATGCCCTAGCAACTCAGGGTCGACTGCACGGAAAGTCAGTCACCGAGGCTGGTGCTCGAATCCTTATTGGCGGAAAGCAGGAGCTTATTGCGCTTGTCGACCAGCCTGAGGCGGCACGAACGTTTGTCCGCAACGCTTTGGGATACGCTCTCGGTCGAAGCGAGGCGCAGGCGGATCAGTTCTTTGATGAGGTGATCCTTCCTGCGATCAACAGTCGAAACGTAGAAGATGCAATCGAATACCTAGAGTTCGTCCGAATGCCAGCCTACGGAAAGCTGTCCCGTGATTTGGCAAACCTTCGCCAGACGCAGACGGGCATTGGATCAAGGGTTACACTTATCTCCCAGCGAACACTGAGCCGTGCACGTGCCGCAGATCTTCTCGACACACTTAGGTTTGCCAAGTCAAATGATGCCGCAAAAGAAGCAGTAAAACTCGGAGTCTCTCAGTACGACGAACTATTTGCCACCTTCGGAAAGATCTCCATTGACGACCTTGACGATGCTGGCCTGAAGAACCTTCGGGAAGATATGATCAAGTACCTTGATGAGAACTCCAATGCGTTTGCGGTCGACATCCAAGCTGACGAGATCATGGAACTTAGCGAAGAGATTCGTGCGTTCTGGCCTCGAGCGGAAGCAGTAGGCTACCGACTTGGTATCGCCCCAGAAGATGGACTTATCAAGAAGTGGTCAACGCTTCAGGATAAGTATGGCCGATACTACCAGACAAAGTCATTCGCCCCATATGCCGACCTCGTGGATACGGCATTCACCAACCCACAGAACCTAGGTTCAGACCTTCTGACCTACAAGCGCAACCCACTTCAGTCGATGGTCCAGTACGCACTGAGCCCTCGCTACGGGTCGCTCATTACAGCGAAGGCTACCAACCGATTCGTTACAGAGACATCCAGCATCGGCATGAATGCCCAGGAGTCTCGTGCTGTTTGGCAGGCTCTTAACGACCTGGCCAACGAGGCGCAGACGCTTCCTCGTGGACTTGCCCTTGAGCAGAAGCTCGGACGAACAAGCTCGCTGGCGAAGAAGATCAATGGGACTATCACCAAGGAGGCACGTGCTCGTATCGCCGCCGCAACTGGTGTTGACGAGGCTGATGTCTGGAATGAAGTCTTTATGTCGATGATGCGTGCCTACGCTGGTCGTGTCGATGACATTGGATTGATGCCAGCATTTACCTCGTGGATCAAGATGAAGATGCCTTCAATCGCTATTGTTACAGATCGACTCTATCCATTCGCTCGATTCGGTGAGCTTGCTCCGCAGTTCCGATACATCCAAGAGAACATTGAGCCAAACTTCTTTAGGTTTACCACGGGATCAGGCGTGCGCGAGCAGCGCATTGCAGGGCTTACAAGGAACGACCTTCGAACCCGCGCCATCATGGGCGAGTTTGCGGCAATCCGTGAGGTTGGTGATGCTCAGACCGTGTTCATGGTCGCTGGCAACCACGTTGCTGGTCGAATGGCACAGAAGGTTCCTACCTTCTGGGACGCTATTGGCAAGTTTGCACGCGGCGAGGCAAAGCTTGGAGAGGTCTTCCTATCTGCAAAGCAGGGAGTTCTGGCGGTAGAGGACCGCAAGCGACGTGCCATGCAGGCAATCATTTCTCGTGGAGCTGCCCTTAGGGCGTATCGCGTCATGGCAGAAGAGATGCCAGAAGTTATGCCAAAGCTCCGAGAGTTCTTTGGGACAGATGACCCAGAAGAAATCATGCAGCTTATTGGACTTGACTTCATTGGCCGTACTGATCCTGTTGCAGCCCAACGACTTATTGACGACGGCATCGACATTGCCATGTCCCGTCGATTTACGGACCGAGGCTACGAGCCGACAAAGGTTGCTCTTCGTGAGAAGGAGTTTGCTGCCAATGGCGGTGAGCTAGTCGACGATGTCGTACCAGATAGTGACGAGTTTAAGGAACTTGAATCAGTCTTTGATCGTGAAATTCCTTTCATGACAGAAGCGGATTTTAATAAAGCTGCCAAAACTCAAAAGGGTAGCCTTGAGATTCTTCAGGATATTGAAAATAGCAATATTACTAAAGGTGCATTTGGGGATTTTGATCCTGCAAAATTTGGTAAAACAGCTTTTAAGTCGCATTTTGAACGTGCACTTGCCAAAGAGATGTTGGAAGGCAATATAAATAGAGACTCAGCACTTTCTATTGTCCGAAGAAGGGCTCAACAAGAACGACAAAAGATGATTGATGATGCCCTGGAAAGGCAAGGTCTTACAAATGCTACAACAGCTAGACAAGCTCCTATCATCAATAAAATCCACGAGTATTTTGGCGAATCTACTCTTATCAAAGTTGATGGCAGTTGGGTATACGGCGGTAAGGGCTATAGTCTTGATGCCCCATACTGGACAACACAGTCCGAAGGTCTCAGCATCGATGAGCTTGTAAAGAAGTATTATAAATCATCTGACCGTACATCCGCTATGGGGTATTCATCGTACGATGACTATATGAGGGCATACAATAGTCAGCCAGATGACACCTCAATGGTTTTCTTGCAAGACGCATTAGACAATACGTTCGATGACTCACTATTCTTGCTTGCATATAACAAAAATGGTGACGTATCTGGGTTTGTAAAGTACGCAAAATATAGCGACGGGTCGATTGAGGTCCGACACATGGCATCATTTGATAGGGAACAGGGTATCGGGTCCACAATGCTTGCGAGACTTTTTCGAAAAGTAAAGTCTTCTGGTAATTCTGATGCAAGCCTATCGGTTGTTGATGGCGTTGACACGGCAGAGGATTTCTACAAAACTATTGGCATGAAGAAGACTGGGTCTGGATGGAACATTAGCGAAACATCTGACTTCGAGGCCCCTCAAGACTTCCTGTATACCAGGACAGGAGCCCCAGACAGCGAAGTCGAAACATACCGAAACGTTGTCGCGGCATTCCGAAAGGCTGCTGCTGAGGAGGGTGAGCGTGCTCGCCGTGCAATCTATTTCGATCCTAACCGACCATGGTGGGAGCGGAGCCTCAATCATCCGTTGATAGCACTATACCCGCTTTCGTACATGGTTGGCAAGGTGATCCCAGAGTTTACGAGGTTGCTCATTGCAACCCCGTTCGCCAAGCGGCTTGGTGGAACTCGACCATTCCTAGGGGCAGAGGCGCTGCGACTAACGTCTGATGCCACAGTCGCTGCGATCCAATACGACCCTGACTTTAGGGATGCACTGGCAGACAATCCAGAGCTTTGGATTGCTGTCAACTGGCTGTTGCCGTACACGCCAGACAACATTGGCTTTGGTCTCTCATCGACCGTAAGGAAGTTGGGAGTAGCAAAGGGTATGGCAGGAGAAGGGTTCGACATCTCCCGATTCCCACAAGAGGCGTTCAATCAGGTTACGTCGGCAGCGTTGCCTGGAACGGTCCGAATGACGGGAGCGGCAGTTGAAGATCTCGTCGGAGATTTCGACCTGTCAGGTCAAGAAGGTCTTCCAGATATTCTGGATATCCTTCAAGGTAAGAATTAATCCCAGAGATTCTGGGAAGAAAGATAGGAGACAGTAATGCCGGAAGAAGTCGTGACTCAGGCTCCAGCAGAGTCGGCTACGGTCCCAGCAGTAGAGGCTACGGCCCCTGTTGAGGATACGCCCACTCAGGCTGAGGGCGAGGATGTCGCCACTTATAAGAAGCGGCTGGCTGGTAAGGACCAAGCCCTGACCGCCACCAAGAAGGAGCTCGACCAGATCCGCAAGGAAGCCGAGGACCTCCGCAGGTGGAAGGCTGAGATCGAAGAGAAGAACCTCTCGGAATACGAGCGGGCTCAGCTCAAGATCAAGACGCTTGAGGATACTCTTGCTAAGCAGCAAGATGAAGCTCGTCAGGAGCGGCTCGCAAGGCAGCACCCACTCTATGCACAGTTCCGCCAGGACACTGCGAACTTTGACGAGGAAGCCCGAGCGGCTGCCTTCGAGAAGTTCCTTGCCTCCCGCGAGACTGAGGTTGAGTCGGAGCCTCGCATTGATCCAAACAATCCACGACGAGAGCCAGTGGTGGAAACAAAGAAATCCACGAGTGCGGATATCGCTGAGCGATTGAAGGCTCTTGGGAATCCATTTAGTAGATAAACAAAGGAGCACGTAGATGGCTACCACTACTACGGCAACCTCAGGTTTTTCTGATCTCGTACAGGAACTTGTTTCCGCACGAGCAGCAGAAGAGCTCCGAGCACGTGCCGTTCACGCGATGCCTGGGCTTTATGTCCCAGCTCGCTTCATTAAGGGGACGAACACCCTCCGCTATGCACGTTACGCTGACCTTGGTGTCAACACAACGCCGCTTTCGGAAGGCACGCCTCCAACCGATGGCGAACTGACGATTTCGTCCGAGTTCTTCACCGCCGCCCAGTACGGTGCGACGGTTGCAGTCTCTGACCTCGCTCAGATCGACTCGCCGCATGACCTTATCTCCATCGCTGCGGAGCGCATTGCCTATCAGGCAACCCGCTCGATGGACGTTCTTGTCCGCGACCAGATTCACTCGAGCGTTCTTACGTCCGCAGTGTTCGGCGCGACTGGCGCAACCACGCTTACCGCCAACACGGCGAACAGCGCAGTTGCTGCTGCGGGTGTGCTCACGGGCGCATTCGTCAAGAACATGGTCGCTCGCCTCAAGGGCAGCAACGTTCCTCAGTTCGCTGACGGCACGTACCGCTGCATCATCCACCCTTCACAGGAGTATGACCTTGTGTCAGACACCAGCGTGAACGGCTGGATCGAGGCGAACAAGTACGTCAACAACATTCCACTTCTCACGAATGAGATTGGTATGTTCGCTGGAGTTCGCTTCATTGTGTCTTCGGACGCTAAGGTTTATGCAACTGCTGGTGCTTCGAGCGGGAACGTCTACACGGCGCTCTTCCTCGGCCCAGATGCGTACACCATTGGTGACTCGCAGACGCTCCAGAGCTACTTCGTTGCCCCAGGCGGTGATCACACCGACCCATTGGCACAGAAGGCGCTCGTTGGCTACAAGATGCGCTTTGGCTCGCTCCTCCTCGACGAGGCAGGTGCACGCTACCGCGTCCTGAAGACTCAGGCTACGGTCGCAGTCTAAGCCAGTAGGCAGGTGAGTACCCCCGATGTCGCTTGACATCGGGGGGAAACCCCACTAAAATAAGCCTGGGGCATTATGCCCAATAGGCTGGAGGATTATGAATATCTTGGTTTGGGGGACAGCAGAGCAAGGGCCCTGCGCCTATTTCCGTGGACACATGTTCGATGAAGAGTGGAAGAAGATGGGCATCGAAGTCCGCCACATCGACAAAGTCAACTTCATTGCTGATCCGTCAGCTCAGGGGATGAAGCAAGACGAGGCAATGGCTAAGGGCTTGCTCAAGGTTGACACTTCAGATATTGACTGGGCTGATGTTGTGGTATTCAGGAGATATTACAACTGCTCCGCCAAGTGCGATACCTGCGGTGCGGCATCAAAAGACCCCGAGGTCATCACCAAGCACGAGCACCAGATGAAGGTCCGAGACTCGATCACCGAGTGGATGTGGCCAGCGTTTGAGAACGCGGCATTCAACAAGGCGATTATCTACGAGACCGACGACAACCATTTTCAGATCAGGACGTGGAACGGATACTTCCCAGACGTTCAAGCAGAGCGACCGCTCATCGAGCGGATGACTCGCCGCGCTGACCTTGTGACCGTGAGCACTGGACCGATCAAGGAGGCGTATGCTTATCTCAACAATAACATTAGGATTATCCGCAATGCAATCGATCCTTCAATCTATACTACAACTGCTGGTCGTCCCGGGCATGGCGGCGAAAAGCCTCGCGTGGTCTATTACGGTAGCACCGCGAGAATGCGGGACTACGCAGGATACCCAAGCGGAGTCGGTGGAAAGTGGGAAGGTGGATACGCAGGAAAGGCGATAGAGGACCTACGCAAGGAACTCTGGAACGTCTTCATTGGCGTAAACCAAGGGACGGAACACGTCATTGCCCCATTCTTCGACGAGGCATTCCACTACGTAGAGAACATTAAGCAGTTCACCGAGATCCTCGCAAGAAGCCATCCAGACATCGGCATCGCACCTCTTGGTGGCGACAGTTTCGACCGATGTAAGTCCGAGCTTCACTGGTTGGAGTACTCGATGGTTGGCGCAGCGTTTATCGGTGAGCGGTTCAAGTATGGTGACGCACCGTACTCGATGGTCAAGCATGGCGTAGATGGCCTGCTGGCTAAGGGTAGACAGGAATGGTACGACGCAGTCAAGTCGCTGGTGCGAAGCAAGGATCTCCGAGAGCAACTAGCTGGCGCAGCTAAGGAGCGGGTGCTCAAGGAATACAACTACAAAGACCGAGCAATAGAATGGGCAGATGCCTTCAAGTGGGCAGTAGAGCATAAGGGGATTTGGAAGCATGGCAGAAACACTGAGCAGCATTCGGACAATGGTCCGTCGGGACCTTCGTGATCCTAACGGTGCAACCTGGACTGACTCCGAGATCGACGATCTCATCAACTCCGGGGTTGACTGGCTAAACGGATTCTATCCTAAGGACGCAATCCAGACGACCGCGTTCACCCAGCCAGTCTCTGGCTCGGTGTTCTCTGTTGCGCTAACTGATGTGGCGTGGCCATTCCGAGTAGACTCCTACGACGCTGGCGGAAAGTTTAAGGAAACGGTTCTGCCGTCAACCTCTGACGGTCCAAACTCTGGCTGGGAAGTCCACGACGGAATCCTGTTCCTTCCTCCGCATTATACACTATCATCTCCTGGGACGTTGCGTATCTTTGGGTACAGCACGTTTATCCAACTTGCCTCGAGCACATCGACGACGGACATGGACCACTCTGGCATCAATGCCGTCCGTGTCTGGGCTCAGGCGGAGGCATTCAGCCGACTGCTCTCTGACCGTGTGTCGTTTCAGCAGTGGCAAGTACAGTCGGGAAACTCCGACGTATCTGCCCTATCCATGAACCAGATCGCACTGTCTAATCAACAGCGCGTGAGGCGAGAGGAAGCCCGTCTCCGCAAGATGCGGAGGATCGGATAATGGATTTTAATCGACCAATTACGTATCAGCTTGGCGACGGGACAACCATTGACTTTAACTCGATTGCGGGATCAGACGTAACAACCCCAGCGCCTCGAGGCGGATACAAGGTGATGTCTGCTCGGATGAACGAAACTCAAACCGTTGGGTACGTAGACAAGCGAGCCCTCCAGGATGGAGTTGACATTGGCGATTCGTATCTTGCCATGCGTTCGGTTTCCATCGTATGCGGAGTATTTGGAACATCCACCGGGGATCTCCACGATAAGGTCCAAGGACTCCTTGACGCTTTGCGCCCAATCCCAAGAAGGTATGAAGACGAATACGGACTCAGGGAGCTAAAGTTTTCCCAGGCGACTATCGACACATCTAACCACACAAGCGGATTTATCGAGATGATGATGTCTGTCCGCCCAGCAAGCCTTCCTGCGGTGACTTACACATCATCCCAATCCATTGGCGTAAGCGCAAAGGGATTTGCAGTTATGGTTGGCTTTACTCTTGTTGCTAAGACCCCATACAAGTTTGCGGCAACTGAGCGGTCAATATCAATTACCTCCTCGTCGGCTACTACATCTCTTCCAAATCTTGGATCTGCGCCGGCATATCCTACCTTTGAGTTAATCTACTCTTCTGCGGTTTCTTACGCTGCCGCAACGGTTGCCTCCGTGACATTCACTTTAGACGGTCAATCTCTAAAGCTTAACAACCTAGATTTCCCGGCAAAAGATACCAACAATGAAGTTCGATGGTACATTAACTTCCAAGATCAAGCAGTCTACAGGGGTGTCAGAAGCACCTCTGGAGGGGCATTTGTAAAAACACTTCGGCAAGATGCCATAGATACAACCTCGTATTCTTTTGGACTAATCCCGCCGACTGACGACGCGGTCTCAACAGTCACAACTACTTATACGGGCAGCTCTCCTGAGTTAATCTCCGTCACCTACCGAGAGGCTTGGTACTAATGTCCAAAAACACAAGGCCGTTCCGTGTTACGCTTTGGGACACAAGCGGCACTGGTAGGGGTAGAGGGGCAGTCAAAGCGGTAATTTCACAGGCAAAATACATTGGCGTTTCTTCGTACCTCAATGAGGGCGGAGAGATGTTTTTTACCCTGCCATACAATCACCCCCAGATTAACGAATGTTTACCGCTTGAAAGACATTACAGGGTAGATCGATGGGATGAATCAGACGATGTCTATCGTACCATTGGTACTGGCATTCTACAGGATTACGAAGCCACTGACAATGAAGTTGTGTTCTATGGAGTGGATTACATGGGGGTTTTAAATCAAACCCTAACAGACGTATCTGGCATTATTTCAAACCCATCCAGTACCGTAACATATGACGACAAAACTGCGTCACATATCTGGCAAGCTGAATTAAGCGCCGCAAAAAACACAACAAACTCCCGCCTTGGATTTGTAGATATCGAAGGCACAATTAACGCTGCAACAAAAACCTACGACATTTTTACTGCCGGGGAGCAGCGGGGGTCGTTCCTGTTCAATATTATGGCGATTGCCCAAGAGGGAACTACCAACAAGGTAGTGTTTGGAAACAGGATTGAGTCAAGCACTTACTCGTACAATTCGTTCTTTCTCGATATGAATTATTCGTCTTCGGTAAATAATCAGTTGCGTCTTGTTTACGGAGCAAACGTTAAAAGGTTTTCATACAGCCCAAACTTTAGAAACCTTCGCACAAGAGCCGTTCTTATTGCTACGAGCATCTTTGGGTCATCCTCTTCAAAGATCTGGTCGAGCTTTGCAACGTCTTCTATTGCATCGACATACGGTATTATCGACAGGGTAGACGTTCAAGAAGATTTAATTTCCCAGGATTCTGTTTCTGCTAGGGCTGCGTACAACCTAAATGAATCCAGCCCGGATAAAATTAAGATTATTAGTTTGTCCATTGTCGACGGATCTGTAGTTCCGTACAAGCAGTATAAGCTTGGGGACGATGTTCGTGTAATTATCAACAGGGGCCCTGTTGATATAGACTCTACGTTCACCATTCGCGGTCAGCAGTGGATTGGCCGAGAGGATGGTTCCGAAGAATTAAGTTTTGACTTTTACAATAGAACGCTTAAACAATTTGAGCTAAGCCCTTATAGGGAAAACAGCCCGGTATCATCCATTTCCACAGAAGCATCCGTGTTTTTGCCGACTACCGAAACTGGAGCGGAACACCTTTCTGCTACGCCGATTGGCATGCAAGAACTCGAAGACATTGAGGCCCCTCAGGACGAAGACGATATTGAGTCCCAAGACCCAAGCGATCCACCGGAGAAGCCTCGTCGAGAAACTAAAAGGCAGCGCGAAAAGGCAAAAGATAAAGACAAGGAAAAGGCTAAAGGCAAAAAGGAAGAAAAGAAAAAGAAGAAGAAAAAGAAGTGACCTCATCCCATTTCCACGCTCTTCTGGATGCCATCAATGGCGTACGGTCAGACCTCTCCGAGCGGCTTGACCGTATTGAAGAGCGACTTCGAGAGGTCGAAGCGTTTCAGCATAAAGTTGAGGCGATAGATGATACTAGACAGAATGACTCACTGGCGCTAAGATGGAGGGTAGGGATCGCAGTAAGCGCAGTTGGCACGCTCGTGACAATTGCCTTGAAGGTCCTTGGGGTATCGAGCTAGGAGGCTCCATGTCGTTTGACAAGGAAATCATTACGCTCCGAAAGTTGGGGCTGTCGTTCTCACAGATCGCAGCACGTCTTGACCTTACCAAGGACCAAGTCCAGAAGCGATACATGAAGATTGACAGAATGAATCAGGTCAATTACAATCACGGAATTCTTCCTGATGAAGGACTTCCTAAGGAAGTAGATGATACTAACTCTAAGAAATATATTACTTCCTTAGTAAGTACTCCTCATCACATCAAGCCAGTAGAACCATCCAAGATAGAATATCTCTCCCGAGTCGGAAGCCCGTCTTCCACGATTCGAGGAGAGATTATTGTTTGTGCTGGGGATTTCCAGTTCCCGTTTGAGGACGGCAATGTCTTCTCATCGTTCCTGACATTCCTAGCATCAGAGACACCAGACAGGATTGTCCTGACTGGGGACATCGTGGACCTTACGTCCGTGTCCGCATACGACAAGGACCCTCGCCTAGGTATGCCTGTGCAGCAAGAGTTGCAGCACGCGCATAACAGGCTGGCAGAGATCAGGGCTGCTGCTGGTCCAGATGCAGAGATTTTATTCCTCTACGGAAACCACGAGGCACGGATGTCCAAGTGGTTAGCGAAGAGAGCACCGGAGCTGGTCGGTCTTCTCGATGCCAATGGCGTAGAGATGCTATCGCTCGAGAACCTGTTGCGCCTTGACTCCCTGGAGATCAAGCCAGTCATCGACCAGAAGCCAGTGTTCAGTGGACCAGAGCATCTTCGTTCGTACTACAAGATTACCGAGGACCTGATCGCAACGCACGGCACATACTCTCGCAACACTGGCGGCGGGGCATCGATTGCTCCGATTGCTGATGCTGCTGGGGTGTCGGTCGTTGGCGGTCATGACCACTCACAGGGCATTGGCTTCAGGACAATCGGTGGGTTTGCCGACATCCCTGAGAAGCGCATTGCCGCCATCTCCACTGGCATGATGTGCCAGCGCACGGAGCTTGGCTACCTAGCACAGCATCAGGTGAGCCGATGGTCTGCTGGCTTTGCCGTTATCGAACGGTGGGGCGAGAAGGCTGGGGAGTGGCAGCCAGACTTCGCATCGTGGACTGGCTCCGAGTTGGCCTGGCGCGGACGAAGGTATCCAGGAAAGTGAGCGATCTAGATACCATTATCTCGAAGCAGATCGCGGTTGACTTCGACGATACCTTGGCGATTGATGTACTAGGTGAGATCGTTCCTACGAAGGGCGCGAAGGAGGCGATGTCTCGTCTCTGGCGACACGGGTACATCATCGTTGTGCACTCTGCTCGGGCGTGGGAGGCGTTCCCAGATCGAGGAGATAAGACGCGCTGGATGGCGGAGTGGCTCCACAAGAATCACATTCCGTACCATAAGATCCATACTGGGTATGGCAAGCCAGCAGCGGTTGCGTACGTCGACGACAAGGCGATCAAGTACGATAACAACTGGGAAGAGATTGTGGACTGGCTCATCGCCCGACGAGGGGTTGAGTTGTCCGGAGGAAAGACAGGAGTGAAGAAGTGATTGTTATCATAGGATCAGGTCAGGCATCGCAGCATGTACAGGATGAACTGGTGAAGCGCGACGAGAAGTTCGTTGTCCTCAGCAGGAACGATTGGAAGGACCACGAGGAGTTGCTTGGTCTCATTAGGGACGCTGACCCAGTGTCGGTGATCAACTGCGCGGCACAGCGGGACATCGCGCTCTGCGAGAGCAAGCCGCATACGGCAATCGAGGCGAACGTCACACTGCCGCACAACATCTCCGCCGCTGGCTATCACCAGATCTATCTTAGCACCGACTACGTCTACGACCTCAACAAAGAGAACAGGGTTCTCCATGAGGACGAGCCTACCAAGGGTGCGCTGTCTATCTATGGCGACTCGAAGTGGCACGGCGAGCGTCGAGTGCTCGAAAACGGTGGCGGTGTGGTGCGCATCAGTTCGCCGTTCGGTCCGCGTAAGTCTCCGTTCAAGCCTTCGTTCGCTGACTTCGTCGCGTCTTCGATGAAGAACGTTGAGCTTCCAATCGACCAGCACTTCAAGCCGACGTACATGCCAGACGCAGCACCAGTCATCGTGGACCTTGCGTTGCAGAAGGCGACAGGCGTATACCACGTGACCAACGAGGGCACGACCGACTGGGCAATCTTCGCTCGATTTATTCGGGAGAAGGTTGGCAACAGGTACAAGGTCATGCCAGTAACGCGGAAGGATACCACTCGACCAGAGTGGGGCAACCTGAAGAACACAAAGCTCAAGCCACTCCGACATTGGTCGGAAGCGGTGATGGAATACTTGGGGAGGTAGCATGCGAGTACTCGTTACGGGGAACCTAGGATACCTAGGCCCACTGGTCATCCAGAAACTTAAAGACCGACGCATCTATACCGTCGGCTTGGACACGGCGTGGTATTTGCCGACGATGTCGGACGTGAGCATGCTTGACTATCTGCCAGACGAGCAGATGTTCTTTGACCTGCGCAACCTTGGGACGTTCCCGTTGCCGCAGAACATCGACGCTGTCGTTCATTTGGCTGGCTTGTCGAATGACCCGATGTCAGAGATCGATCAGTTGCAGACGCAGCGGATTAACTTCTACGGCACGGCTCGTCTCATCAACTGGTATCCAGAGGCTCGACACGTTGTCGCATCCTCGGCATCAGTTTACGGTGCAAGCAAGGGCGGTAGCCTTTCTGCTGAGACCGATGAGACCAACCCGCTGACAGCGTACGCTAAGGCAAAGCTTGCCATCGATGAGTATCTTGCAAAGTTCGACAACACCGAGAAGAAGCATGACTGGATCTCGCTGCGCTTCGGGACGATGTGGGGCTGGAGCCCGAACATCCGACGAGACCTTGTCGTCAACGCCTTCTGTTGGCAAGCAGCGAAGACGAGAGAGATCGCTCCGGCGCAGAACGCACGTCGACCATTGATCAATGTGGAGGATGCTGCCGAGATGATCGTAGCATCTGTCACTACAAAGTATGCTGGTGTCTACAACTGCGCGGCGGAGAACACGACAGTGCTTGACATCGCGCACAAGGTTGCCACGGCAACGGAGTCATCGCTTGTCCCGTGTGCCGAGTCTAACCTCGATGCTCGAGACTACTGGATGGACACGTCGCTACTGACATCAAGCATCGCACATAGCTATGACTTCATTACGTTAAACGATAAGGCGCACATCGACCGCGTGTTCGCAGAGGCGAAGCGCAGGGGGGAATCGTACCCGACAAGGATCGACCAGCTCAAGGGGGTCATCAGTAACTACGGGGGATTGTAGTATTTGACACCGCAGAAAACTGCCGTTATACTCCAGCAATGGGAAGTGTAAGAGAGGCAGTCGCGGCTGAACTAGCCAAGCGTGAGCCTCGCCCTTCTAAGCAGAAGTGGCGGGGCTCTTTGCTCGGCGGCTGCATCCGTGCCCATTGGTACGAAACCAACGGAGTTCCTGAAACAGAACCGTTTGATGACAAGTTGTACGGTGTGTTCAAAGTCGGGAACGAACTTGGTGAAGCAATCGTGGAGCTGCTCAACAAGTCGGATCAGTTCGACAGTGTTGATCCAGAGGTTCCAGTAGAGATTCCAGAGTGGAAGTTTGCTGGCAACATCGACGCGGTTGTGTCGTGGAAGGATGGCAAGCGGTCGATCTTGGAGTTCAAGACCGAGTCGTCGTTTGCCCGCAAGTACCGCAAGGGTGAGCCCAAGCGGGAGCACATGATCCAAGCGTCGTCGTACGCTGCGGCGCTTAAGCATCTTGGCACACCAGTGGATGACGTGCGTGTCGTTTACATCGAGAAGGATTCCTTTTCGATTGACGAGTACATCATCCCAGAGGAGTGGCAGGATCGTGCACGGAGAACGCTTCGTGTGCTAGAATACTACGGGGATAGGAAGCCACCGCGTATCCCTGATGCATGGGCGAAGTCCTCGAAGGGGGAGTTGAAGTACCCATGTACGTATTGTCGGTGGAAGACAGAATGCAGGAGCAGCCAATGAAGTTAGCAGCAAAGCTCGCTCAGGTCATGGCCAAGGTTGGCTACGTCCAGAAGGGTGGGACAAACTCAGCACAGGGATACAAGTATGTACTGGCATCAGACGTTGCCGACAAGGTGCGAACAGCACTTGGCGAACTCAACGTCATCATGGTCCCAGCACAGGTCGACGTAATCTCAGAGGGCACGACACCGAAGGGTACACAGACAATCGTCACGGCACGATACACATGGCGGTTCATCGACGGCGACACTGGCGAGACGCTGGACATCCAGACGCTCGGCTCTGGTGCTGACAGCGGCGACAAGCATGTGTACAAGTCTTCGACAGGGGCGTTGAAGTACGCACTGTTGACGACGTTCCTGATCCCGACGGGCGATGACCCAGAGAACGACAGCGGTGATGCGACCATCGCCAAGGCTGCCGAGAAGATCTTTGGGACCAGCGTCAAGACGGCAGCGAAGCCAGCAGTCAAGTCATCAAGCCTTGAGGAGGTAGACTTCTAATGGAAACTATTCTGTTCTGGTTCAGCGACAAGTTCGAGCCAGAGTTTAAGACACTGCCATCGGGCGTACAGATCATGTCATTCAAGGGATCAATGAATGCCTACGACTATCAGGCATGGGTTGATGGTGGCAAGAAGGGCGACAAGCCTGAGAACCGCTACCTGTATGTGACGTTCACGGTATTCGATGAGCCTAAGTGGGAGCACGTCACAAAGATCCGAGACTGGGCGAACGGCAAGGAAGGCGATGACCCACGACCAGACGCTGTTGCCACTGGCAAGTGGGGCAAGACGGTCGAGGTCAACGGCAAGAACTATGCCGACTTCACACTGCGCGAGCTATCTCGTTGCGTCTGGGGTCCGATGACAGTTCGAGGCAATAAGTAGTGATTGAATCCCCAGCAGACATGGTCGATGCTTCTAAGTGTGCGCTCGACCGAATGGGAGATGAAAACAAGACTGGGTGCGAGCGTACTGGCGAGGGCTGCCGCTGGTGTTCGCATCCAGTCCGCCTACTGCTCAAGGCGGTGAAAGGATACCTTGAAGACCCGACGAACAGCATCAAAATCAGCAACTACCAAAAAGGAATCATCCTATGAGCCCAGCATCCAAGGGTGGAAAGCAAGAACGAAAGTCCGCGAAGTGGACGTTTGTCCCTTGTGTAAAATGCGCACTCGTAATCGAGTCTCAAGCGGAGTCGTACCGGTTGCAGAGTATTGAGTTCAACGGATTTAGACGCACGACGGGGTGGCATTGGGTCCACCGCAAGTGCTACGGAGTGGAGGCAAAGCGTGGGTAAGATGAAAGATAAGGCAATCGAGGAACACAATGAAGAACTTCAAGGGTTTCACGGAGCACTTCTTGCCGATGGGTTTGAGGATGCTCTCATTGGATACGGCTTCAGGTTTAATCATCCAGTGGCTATCTATGATTACGATAAGTGCCTTGAGGTTCTCGTGCTGAGGGACGGGATGACACCAGACGAGGCTATTGAGTTCTTCGACTTCAACGTCATCGGTGCATACGTTGGCGAGAGCACGCCAGTATACATGATGAAGCATGCCAGACGCTGAGCGATCACGACGCGGGAGGAACAACCGCAAGCGCGGAAACTCTATCGAGTTGTCCGTCGCAAAGATGGTTGAAGGTAATCGCGTGGGCATGTTCGGGGGCAAGGTAGATGTGGACAACGGACACCTTCAGCTCCAGATAAAGAGTGGATCAACCTTCCCCGAGCGCATCTGGGACTTGATCCAATCAATCGAGTACCACTCAGATAAACTCAGGGGTGTTGTCCATGTCAGCACTGAGGGTTCAGGAACCAAGCGAAGATACATCATCACATTTGATTTGGAGGAGTACATCAATGACAAACCATCTGGCTAACGTTTCCCTTGAGCCAAGGGTTCTACAGGGCGGTGTGTACACCGACAACAGAGGATACTTCCAAGAGATTGTAAAAGATCCGTACCGTTCAATCCCTGGGTTCACGGTACGACAGGTCAACGCCTCGTGGTCACGCGCTGGCGTATTCCGTGGGCTCCATGCACAGGTGTTCATGGACAAGGCGATGTACGTTTCATCTGGCAAGGCGTTGATCTTCGCTGTCAACATCGACCCGATGTCGAAGTTGTACGGCAAGGTTATCTCCGAGGAGATGGAGGCAGGGGACGGCAAGTTGTTCTACGCACCGTGGTGGTGGGCTCGAGGGTTCGTTGCCATCACTGATGCGACCGTGACGTACTTCTGTTCAGCAAAGTATGAAGGCAAGGATGAGATCGCAGTGAACTATCGATCCTTCCCAGAGGTTGAGCATGGGATCAACAGGCACGATGCAACCATCGTGTCAGAGAAGGATACCATCTCTCCTCTTGCAGACAAGGACACACTCGAGTTGTGGGTCAAGGGGGTCAAGTGAGCGTACCGTATGCGAAGAAGAAGCCAACGATTGAGGGCGGTCTGTTGGCATGGACCACAGCATTCAACTACATCTATGCCGCACTGGAAGAGAAAGCGGGTGAACTTCCAGACCAGTTCAAGGATGCGGCTCGCCTAACACAGGCAACCTGTGCAGCGCAAGAGGCGACCAAGTTGGTCGGGGAGGTATCAGTTGGCGACTAATCCAGAAGACAGGGAGATCAACCAGTCTGCCATCGAGAAGGTGGTTAAGGCTATCCAGACCCCAGTATCGACCAAGCGTGCCCGTACGGGCCTGCTACTGGCATTTGCGGGGCTTCTAGTAGCCCTTGCCCCAGTGCCTTGGGGTCCTGTTGGGGTGGCGGTCATCGTCTACATCGCCGCTGATCGGGCTCCGTGGTGATCGGAATCCCCTGCCCGAAGTGCAAGTCGAAGGACATCCGAGCGACGCGCAGGCCGCACAAGATGCTCACCGACAGGCTCGCACTTCGGCTGTGGGAATGCAACGATTGCAACGAGCGGTTCATCATCGCCAGTGTTGTTGTTAAGGATGACACGGCAGATAAGTTGGAGGTAATTTATGAGCAGAAAAGTTCCGAAGGAATTCACTGAGTACTTCGCAGACCTAAGCCAAGAAGCATACGACATCCTCGTCATGCGGCAAGAGGGATACGGACCATCCAACATCGAAGGTCTTGGGCCATACGGTGTCTTCTCTCGCCTCGCACTGGACAAGTGCGGTCGCATCGCAACCTCCCTCAACGGGACGATCAAGTCCGGCGTACCGGAGGTGAGTGCAGACTGGTTCAACGATGGCGTGCGTGATGCACTGATTGACATCTCTAACTATGCGCTGATCCTTATCTCGCTCGGTGAGAACAAGTGGTCGGAGGTCTCCCGCGCTGGCGAAGGGGACGAAGAGAAGACGAGGGACTTTGAGTGAGCAAACTAGTAGAAGCACGAGCGAAGATCATTAGCATCATCGGAGGGACTAACCTCCCCAGCTCTGACATCAAGGACAACATCATCAAGTCCCTGGGGAATCCAAACCTGATGCAAGAGAAGTACTTGCAGAACGTCAGGTATGGGCTGAGTCTTGCAGTCAATGTTCTCGACGAGATGATCGAGCAAGAGCGTGCTGAAAGATAGACCAGAGAAATACTTCAAGCGAGAGGCAGCCAAACTTGGAATGAGCCTCAGGTCCTACTGTCGAAAGTTCGGCATCTCATACGCCTCCCTCATAGGCAAAGAAGTGGGGTACGGAGAACCCTCCGTACCCCTATCTTCCCTTGACCAGAGAAAGCTAGATGTCGTCCTCTTCAAGCGAGGAAGTGTCAACAAGAAGTAGCGGGTTGTCGTAAAGATCGGACAACCTATTGGCATTCATCCCCTCCCAACATGGGACACAGATGAAGTCGAACGGGTCGTCGCTCTCGACGATCTGCTCTTCCAGAAAGTACTCCTCACATTCCCAACACTTGTACAGGTTGATGTTAGACACGGTGCACTCCCTTATCTACGAAGGTCGTCGTCGGCTTGTGGAATGTTAGTTCCACCATCCCAGTCGGACCATTCCTATGCTTAGCGATGATGGCGTTGACATCCTCATACTCTTCGAGAGGGTCTTGCTGACCCTGCCGCCACAGCATGAGCACCACATCCGCATCCTGCTCAATCGCACCAGAGTCTCGCAGGTCTGACAGCCGAGGCTGACCTCCCTCACGGTGCTCCGATGATCGACTCAGTTGCGACAGGGCAATCACTGGCACGCCCATCTCACGGGCGAGACGCTTCAACCCACGACTGATGTCGCTGGTCTCCGACACCCTGTTCGCATCCTTTGTCGTGCGATCAGCCGTCATCAGTTGGAGATAGTCGACAACGATCATGTCGAGACCATGCTCCGACTCGATCCGTCGGCAGCGACCTCGGAGTTCCGATGGTGTCGCCACTGGCGTGTCGTCGATGATGATCTTGGCATCAAGGAGACTGCCCGCCGACGCTGCAATGCGGGCTAGGTCAATCCCCTTGATGTCCCCCCTCCTGATCCTCCCGATGTCAATGTTGGATACACCGGCCACGAGTCGGGTCGACAGTTGTTCCTTGCTCATCTCCAACGAGAACACAGCGACGCTCTTTCCATGCCTGATAGCAGCGTGCTGAGCCATGTTGAGGGCGAGGCTGGTCTTCCCAACTGAGGGACGGGCAGCCACGATCACAAGGTCTGAGTTCTGCCAGCCACCCGTGATGCGGTCGATGCTCGTGATCCCTGACGGGATGCCGAGCCTCTCCCCCTTGTGTTCCAGCATGAACTTGATCCTGTCAATGGTATCTGGGATGAGTCGGTCGAGCGTGATGGCGTTCTCCACCCTGCGCTTCCTGTTCAGCCCGTAGACGATTGACTCGACCTTGTCGATGGATGCGTCCAGCTCTGAATCATCTTGATACCCGATCTCTGCGATCTTGTGGGCACTCGAAATGATAGAGCGCATGACTGCCTTGCGTTCGATGATGTCCATGTACTCGGGGGCATGGATCGAGGTAGGTACAGACGCGACGATGTCAGACATCATCGAACCCCAGCCTTCACCATTGGTCGGCATCCTCTTCGACAGCGTATCCATGACGGACACCGTGTCAGCATGCCCACCCCTGCGCACGAGGTCGTTGATCGAGGAGAAGATCGAGCGATGGTCGGCATCGTAGAAGTCCTCTGGGGACAGGCGTTCGATGGCAGCCGACGCAATCTCATCGTCGATCAGCATCGAGCCGATCAGTCCCCGTTCGGCATCAACCGATGACGGCGTAGCCCTGTTCATCTTGCCCTCGTGATGCTTACGAGCATCGCTGTGATGACGATGATTCCAAACACCCACTCAACTAACATCTCGAACCTCGCTTGGTTGCGTACCGTAGTTGCGCGGATAAATGCGCCTTGGACGGGTCCAGCCGCATCCTCCGTCGGAAGGGTCGCAGAAGCCACCGTCGGCTTCTGGGTGCTGGCAGTTAGGGCAGGGTTCGACGCTGTACTTCGGGTGGTATAGCGTCCAGTGCGCCCCCGCATCAGGACTTCTTCCTTCGCCCGTTATAGTTCCAACTCGAACTCTTTTCCCTCTTCTTCCTCGTTGGGATGAGGTCATCTTTCTTTACCTCCTTGGGCTCGTAGCCGATGGCTGCGAACATGCTCGATACGGAGATCATAGCAGACATCATGGATGCCCGCTCCCTGTACACCTTTCGGAACAGGTCAGGCTGGCAGACCAGTTCCATCAGGTCCCCACCGATGTCATTGGGTTCCTTCTTGGGCAGGTACAGGCAGACATGTGCCCACAGACCGCACTCCTCGCAGTGAAGGGCTCCCTCGGTGAGGTCATCCCTAACGAACTGAGGGTCGTGCCCTAGTCCCTTTGCCTTGTTCATCGACAGGCGTACTGCCGTCCAGAAGTTTGTCTTCAACCGTTCAAGACCATAGTTGTTTGTCCTCTTCGGGATTATGTCCATCATCTACCTTCCTTCAAATACCTGACGATTACTTTGTCCGTCCCACGACCTAGGTCATGCCCGAGGGCGATGAATCCAAGCGGACTCATGTCGATGATCGACCTCCCTTGTCGGCATGCCCCACAAAAATCCCTGACGATCAGCACGATGCTTCGACCAGTGGTCTTGCTCGTGATCCTGACTCGGACTGGGGACATCCCCCAGCGGAACCAGCCAGCCGCTGCGTACCACTTGGTCTCCCCTGATTTATAGGGGTGGCATGTGTCCGTCCTCCCGAGATAGACCACGCCCTTCGGGCATCGAGCTCCGTACCATGTGGCTCGATCAGGGATTGGAGACTGCCCAACGATGAGGGCAGCCGCCAAGAGTGCCGCGATCAAAGTTTCCCCTCGTGCTTCCCGCTCATCTTATCGCCGTCGATCACGGCGTTGAAGTGCTCGGTGTACCAGCCGCACTTGCGGCAGGTGAACAGATAGTCCATTGGTCCCTCGAACGGGTACTCGTCGATCCTGTTGCCGCCGTACTCCCATCCTCCGTTCCCATCAGAGATGATCTCATACGAGATCACGACCATCTCATTGCTAACTATTTCTCCGTCGCATCCCTTGTGTGTGATCATTATTCCTCCTCATTGCCGAGCACGACCTGTGCTCGATGAAACTCATCATCGCATGTGCCCTCATGGGAACACATCGTGATCTCTGTGCTGTCCTGCTCATCCCATACTCGGTCGAGCCAAGTGTCGCTCTCGCTCTCCTCCCACATCAGCATCGTGTAGCCGTAGCACGCATCAGCGATGTGGAACTTCCCCTCGATGGCATCCTTTGCCGTCTGGTAGTACCTGTGCCTGAGCCCCTGCTCATTGACCTCGAACAGCACCATGCTGTTGCTCTCGTGCGGAGCCGACCACACGCAGAGCGTGCGGTTCGAAGCCCCGAGTTCCTCGTCGTGGATCAACTGCCACTTGCTCATGCTGGATACTCCTGAACAGTGTCGACTGTGTCTTCCTGCTGGGTCTCCTCCCAGTCCCCTTCGCCGCTCTCGATGAGCGACCTAGCCTCTTCTTCGCTCTCAGCCCAGACCACGACATCTATGTCGACGGTTCGGGTGATCGTTGCCAGAAACTTCTTCTCAGCCATGACTCCTCCTATCTGAACAGGATGTCGCGCTGCGCGACTTGCGCAAACCCAACGACATCCTGCTCTGCGATTCGCTCTTCCAGTTCGGCAGCGTTGAGCCGTGTAAGGGGACGGTACTCGTCCTCGTAGACGAGCCCCTCCAACTCGACGATCAACTGCCGCGCTGCGTCTAGTGCCTCGGACTGGGTTCCATACACCCCGCCGACCACATCTCCTTCAACCCAGAAGGCGTTGACATACATCACGAACTCGCTTCCAACGGGTTCGCTTGGCTTTCCGTTTGTCTCCCAGCCCATTATCGACCACCCTTCTCGGCATCCATGCCGCTGCTATACGCCCTCAGGAGATAGTACATCACCCTCTTGGGCACTGCCCCGATTCCGAGCACATCCCTGCGCCCGCCATCAGCGTTGATTGTCTGAGCCAACTTCCACCCGCCCCACTCCCCGACGAGGTGATACCAGCCGATGGTCGGACGGGCTACCCCGTCTGACCCCTCCGTGTATCTCTCAGTCCCAGCGGGGTGTCCATGCCGCAGGTTGATCCCCCGCAGCATCTGGTCGAGGTCAGCCTTCGAGATTCTCTCAGCCATAAACCACCGTCCCGAAGACCGTCATCTGGAAGATGACATCGCAGCCCGTAGCGTCTAAGTCCATCTCGACATCCCCGTTCTCGCCGCTGAACCCGTTGAACAGGTGCGGGTAGCGTTCAAGTGCCAGAGCCGTCCCCACTTCGAGGTTGGCGGTGGTGATCTCGAACCAGTCGTTAGGGCTGCGCTCAGGATCGACCTGATCGGCATCCTCCTTGATGCGCACCAGCACCTCGAAGCGAGGGATGTCTCGCAGTTTGTTGTAGTTCTCCTCCCCATACTTCGCATCAGGGGAGATGTACCAGTTCTTCCAGCGATAGTCCTTACACTCAGCCCAGTACCCCGTCCCTCCCTCGATAGCCCCGATCACAATGTCCGTTGCGTCCTTAGCCGTGAGTTCTAACGCCTTGATCTTCATGACTCCTCCCTCATCTTGATGTCGAGGAGAATCCGCATGGTTTCGAATCCCTCCTCCGTCATCCTCTCTGACAGGTCTTGCCCGATGAGTCGCAGCAGGTTCTCTGCCGTATCCTCATCGACCTCTCGACCCGCATCAGCCATCACCCCCATGACATCCATGTAGGTGAACCCCATGACCTCAATGCGCACCTTGCTCATGACTTCCTCCCACTCCACTTGCCCGCCGTCGCAGCCCTGTGGGCTCGGCGGGTACACTTCCCACACACTCCCCACCATGTGAACTGAGCCAGCAAGTCGATCTTGCTGCCGCACTGAACACACGGGGTGATGACTGCCTTCGCGCTCATGCGAGTACCTCCCTGACATAGATTCGAATCTCCTCGCCAGACTCACCCACAGCGGGCGCGAGTCGTGCGCAGTACTTGCCTCCCACGAACGCCTCAGCCGCCACCATCCACTCACCGAGGAGTGTCTCGCAGCAGTAGTAGGCTTCCAGTTCAGCCCTACGGTTAGCCTCTTCGAGTGTGGTGATGCCGACGATCTCAGCCTTCCCCACCTCAGCGTCCCGCCTGTCGTACATTTCAACCTTGAACATGATCACCCTCCCAAACTTTGGGGAGCCGAGCGGCTCCCTCACATGACTCTACGACCTCCCTCCCCTGCCTGTCAACCTGCCAGCCCCAAAGTCCGGAGCCTGTCGACATGGGGGAGGGGGTGCGGGGGCTGGGACTAGCCCAGCCCCCAGCGGCTAACAGTCGAAGCCGCCCGCCCCCGTACATGGGGGCATGGTGAAGAGCACGACCAGCGCGAAGAGCGCGAGCCCTAGCACCACGAGCCGCCGCCTACGGGCTGCCCGCTGCTCCTCGTGCCACTGGCGGGTGGTGCGCATCGTGGGGAACTCGTGCCGCCTCACGCCTCACCTCCAACCTGCTCCTCGAAGCAGTAGCGGCAGAGACTGTACCCGCTCCCCGACTGATCGCAGTCGCAGGGGGGACGCAGCCCCGCCTCATGACATGCGGAGCACAGCATGCCCCGAGGGCTCCACCAGCCCGCCCCTGCCTTCCCGCAGTCGGCACAGCCGCCGCCCTCACTGTCCCCCTCATCGTCGAGCCCGAGGTCAACCGTAGGGTTGAGCCCCTCGTCGACCAGCCTACGGGCTAGGGTCAGAGCCTCGTCGAGTGTGTCAAACTCCACCTCAACGGTGAAGCGTTGCGCCCCGCTCACGCCTCCACCTCGTCGGACTCTTCCGCCTCTGGGGCGTAGTCCTCGACCATGTGGGAGCCGATGGAGTACCAGTCGACGGAGCCGAGGCAGCCGCGCACGAAGTGGGCAGCGAGCCCGCCATCACGGTCAGCCCCTAGCCCCTCTTCGGCGTACTCCTCGACAATCTCCCGCGCCCACTGCCCGACAGCGTACGCGTCCCCGTCGTGCTCCTTGACTGCGTCCCTTATGGAGTCCTCATCGATCAGCCCCTCGCCGATGTATAGGGCTGCGCTCCATGTCTCCCAGTTCGTCCAGCCGTTGTACTCCTGACCTGTCATGTCCTGCCTCCATTGTGCTAGTGCCACCCCCACAGCGGGAGCGGCTGGGCTCATGCTATGGGCTGGGCTCCCAGCCTGTCAAGGCTCCCAAGGCTCCCCAGCAGTGGCGGCCAGTGCCGGCGTCGGAGCTTCTACGGGCTGGGCTCGATTTATTTCGGCTGGACTGTTGACATGCTGGCGGGGTGTGCCTTAGGGTGTCCCTAGTGGCACTGCGTCGACACTGTCGGGGCTGCCGCTGGCACACTTGGAGGCAACACATGAACGGGGAACACATGAACGGTGGGGACTTCGTCGCTGAGATTCTGAGCCCTAAGGCGTTCAGCCTCACGACTGACGCTCCTCGAACTGAGGCAGCACCGGACACGGTCGACACGCTGCGGGCACGGCTGGCTGTGGTGGTCGACACTGCCAAGGCTGACGCTGACGCTGCTGCTATTGACTCGAAGGCACTGGCTGACGGTGGCAGACTGGCTGCGGCTGTCTTGGGTGTGTTGGCTGAGCGCATGGGGGCACGGCTCGACGCTCACGCCTACGACTTCGGGCACTGCTACGGGGAGGCAGCACGGGAGCGTGTACGGGAGACCACTGACAGACTGCGCGGGCGTGTGTCCATCGGGGACGCTGAGGCTGTCGCACTGGTCGACTGGCTGCTGCCAGCCACATGGCGGGAGGCACTGGTCGAGCAGGTTCGGGAGGAACTGGTCGACAGTGTGAGGGAGCATGTCGCGCAGGAGATCAGGGACGAGATCGAGGACGAGATCAGGGACGAAGTACGGGACGAGATCAGGGACACGCTGTCGAGCGTCGGGAGTCTGATCGACGAGATCGAGACAGCCGCCAGCACCATCAGGGACGAAGTCGAAGGGATCTAGCACCCAGCAGCCCCAGCGGGCACACTGAGCCCCAGCCGTATGGCTGGGGCTCTTTGCTGTCCCCCGATCCTCCCCAAGGCTCCCCCTGGCATGTGGCCGGTGTCGACTCTTCGAGCTTCTTTGGCTCTGGCTGGTCGAGCCCGCTGGCTGGTCGATTCTGGGGCTGAGCCGGAGGCTGTCGGGGCTGGTCGATTCTGGCACAGGGACGGGCTGGGCTGGGGGGTGGGGTAGGACACAGGGGGGGTAGGCTAGCGGGGCTCTCCGTCGCTCTGGGCTGAACACACGGCACGAGGGGGGAGGCAGCCTACGCTCACCAAGGGGTGGGGGGGTGTTCCCCACACTCCCCGCCAACACTGGCCGGCATGCCATGCCAGTCCCCCGCTGTGTCGAATTTTCTTGACCCCCTCTCCCCCGCCAGTATTTCGTGCGGGCGGGCGGTCCGGGGAGGAATACCCACCCCTATGAAATTTGACAACCCACTGACAAGGCCCCCCCTCCCTCTAAGAGTGAAATGAGGGTGGACTCAGCATTTTCATTGACAGGTATATGAAAGAGAAGGCTTGTCTTAAAAATTAAAAATTCGTACCTGCGTGGGAATGCACAAAATGACATAATGTTAAGAAAACTTAATCTGCATGTTTTGTCAAAAAGGGGCTGTTTTCGTGGTATATATATGGGGGGATAAAGGGGGGCGAGAGAAGGCTCCCCCTTCCACCACAAAGGTTTTACTAACAAGATAGGGGAGCCGAAACCAGGCATGAGATCCCATCCGGTTAAGGATGGGTCTACCCTAGGAGATGTAACAATGGCAGTCGATAGAGGCTACGGATCAGGGAAGCCACGGTCAGCAGCTAACTCCGCTGCCCGACGTAGAGTGGCCGCAGGCCAGATGACTAAGAGCAAGAAGGGCAATGCTGCGCTCAAGAAGATCGCAGCCGACAACCCTGTAACTGGCTTTATCGGTGGTGGGGTAAGCGGATTCAAGGTAATCGCAGGAGCACTCTCCAAAGTGGCATCCAATGCCGCAAAGTCTGGGAATGTTCAGGCATTTGAAGAGGCAATGGCCCTCTCACGAACCGCAGGTCTGGCAGCAAAGTTCCCAAAGTCACCTGGGGCCAACAAAGTAATAAACGAACTCAAGCAGACAATGATTAGACACCAGTCACAAGGCGGTGGTCGAGGTGTCCCACGTGGTGTTCTTGATCGAAGCGGATACACAATCCCTCGAGAAGAGTCGATTGTCATCGCCCGAGGCGCAGCTAAGGTCATTGGTAAATCTGCTGGTGGGGACCAGGGCGTTATTGCGCTTGGTAAAGAGTTCGGTAAGATTGCAAAGCAGCCAAAGACTCCATACTTCAACAAAGAGACCAATAGGTTCGTCAACCCAGAGGCTGGTCCATACCAGGTTCGGGCAAGCAGCACCGGCAAGGTCGACCTTAGGGACAACATCGTTCGGGGATACCCAGTCGGTGGACCTAATGCGGATCGAATCAGCAGGATCAGTAGGGAATCCCAAGAGGAACTGATTCGCCGGAACATCCAGCGAGACATTGCGAAGAAACAAAGGGACATAAAAAAGAGGGGTCGATGAAATCAAGATTGGAGGAGGCGCAGGCGTATGTTGACAACGCCAAGCGTATCTTGAACCTCTCTCAATGGGAGATTAAGGTAAAGGACTATCCCTCTGCCGAGGATGCCTATGCCGATATCGAGCCTCACGACAACCTTTGGCATGCGAAGCTGAGGCTGTCGGAGGACTTCTTTAAGGAGCCCGCTGAAGAGCAGCGGAAGATCATTGCCCATGAGCTACTCCACCTGCACTATGCAGGCGTGGAACGGCTGGTAGGTAGCGCAGAGTCCGTCATTGGGGCGGCAGCGTACGACCTCTACTCGAAGGTTTGGGAAATCGAGGTCGAAAGGGCAGCAGATGCGCTGTCTGGACCAGTCGGCGGTCTGTTGCCGATACCGAAGTTTAAGAGGGTAAAATAATGGCACAGAAGAAGAAGATGACAATTGGCGCAAAGAAGAGTGCTCCAGTCCGAAAGAAGATCAACAGCGATAAGTCTGGTGTAAATACAAACTACACCAATAATACATACGATAGTTATGCTGTTGACGGAGTTAGCCTTACCGGTGGCTATGAGGTCAACAAGGTTACACGTGCACGACGAGGGCCTAGGGCTGGGAAGCCACTTACCGCAAGTGGTAATTTTGTAACACGGGATGGGACTCGTTCGTATAAGAACAATTACGTATATGAACCTTCCGCTGAAGGGTATAACCTTTTTAGCGGACGTGTTTTAAAGGCTGGTGTTGTTGGACCTAAGTCAGTTATTTCAACCAACGCTTCGCGCAAGTATGCCGCCTCCTCAAAGAAGCGAAACGATACTATCCGACGAGGATCAAAGAATCCAAAAGCTGGTCGATAATGCCAAAAGTTAAATCATATCTAAACCCTAATATCCCGAGGCCAACTCCATCTCCTAGTGGTGAAAAACCGCCTAGGTACAAGACGCTTCCAGTGAAGCCTCCTGTGCGAAAGCCTAAGCCAAAGCCTGGTAAGGGCGATGGTCGAAAAACCATTATGCCAGTTCCTCCTAAGGGTAAGAAGCGGTCTAACCGAAATGACATTATTCGCAACCGACGACGACCAGTGGGGACGAATTAATGAAAGGCAAGCCAGGTAAGATGATTCCCGTAAAGGGACGAGTCATCAAGGGTGCTACCAAGAAGCCAAAGGGTAAGGGACTTCCTGGGGATCAGTACAAGCCTGACTCCCAGAAGCCAAAGGGAAACCGACGGCGCATCCTTGATCAGATCAATGAGATGAACAAGAGGTCTGGATTCTAATGCCTATGGTCGGAGGGAAGAAGTTCCCGTACACCAAGGCAGGAAAGGCTGCGGCGGAAAAGTCTAAAAAGGGCCTATACGCCAACATCAACACCAAAAAGAAGCGAATTGCCGCTGGCTCTGGAGAAAAAATGCGTAAACCGGGCTCTAAGGGCGCTCCCACTGCCAAGCAGTTCAGGGAGTCAGCCAAAACGGCAAAGAGAAGCAACAAGCGTGGCTCGTAGCTATCGATCTACGCAGAAAACTAAGCTTCCAAAGAGCAAACGGGACTCCGCACAGAAGTCTCGCATCGTATCCATGATCAAGCGACACGCTATGAACCTCAAACGTGGTGAGTATACGGGCCTCGATGCCTATCGAGAGAACCTTATACGAGCCGAAAAAGACAGGAAGTAATGGCGACATTTAAGTTCCTACGTGATATCAATATCCACTGGAATGGATATGACATTAAGGGCCCAGCCGACACGGTATTTAGCATCCCAGACCAGCTCTATGAGGAGTTTGAGGGTGATATCCGTGGCGTTGAGCCTTCTTTGACGTGGATTGACACCAATGAGTTCCAAACGCTAACCAATAACGTCTCCGCAGCTACTCTGTCTGCTTCTCTCCCGATTGCGCTCACGACGAGCAGCACGGGAAAGACCATCTCATTCTCCTCAACCACGTCTCCAAACGGCTACCTGCTTGCAGCAGACGGCTCTGGTGGCGTCATCTTCACTCCTGCGTCGACCTCTGGGCTTACGTCCGTGGTCGGCGTTTCGCCAATCTCTGCCATCGTCAGCGGTGGTACGGTCTCCGTCAGCCTTGACGCGAGTTACCAGACCGCTGGCACTTACGTAACTGGAGTGGTTGGATCTTCGCCAATTTCGGCAACGGGCACTACGTCAATTACTGTTAGCCTTGATGCCAACTACCAAACCGCTGGCACCTACGTCACAGGAGTCGTCGGTACGTCTCCAATCTCGGCAAGCGGGACAACCGCCATTACGGTCACCATTGACCAAGCCGCGATTACTGGGGCTACCGCCGCCACCAACGCACAGGTGGTCCGCTTCTACGTCAAGAACACGACTGGCACCACGATCCCGAAGGGTTCTGCGGTGTACGTGTCTGGCGCAACTGGCGACAATGCGCTGATCTCCCTCGCCTCTGCCACCTCCGACCCATCGTCGTCCAAGACGCTCGGCATTACTGCCGAATCGATTGCGAATGATGCGTTCGGGTATGTCATTGAGGCTGGATATCTCACCGATATCGATACCTCTTCAACCACCGCTGGCGCAGCCGTCTGGCTAGGGAATACCCCAGGCTCGCTGGTCTTCGTCACCCCGCCAGCAGAGCCCAGCCACGCGGTTTACTTGGGCGTTGTGGTCCGTGTTCAAGCAATCAACGGATCAATCCTCGTCAAGGTCCAGAACGGCTACGAACTTGACGAACTCCACGACGTCGATGCTGCTTCGCCGCTCGACGGTCAGGCCCTCATCTGGCAGGCTTCAACCAGCCAGTGGGTCAATCAAACGCTGTCGTCCGGCGGTTTGGACGCTTTCTTACTGATGGGAGCATAAATGGCAACGACATATAAGGTTCTAGGAC